>Ga0316204_10003382_pt1 | contig 32144 bp, 26 predicted proteins | sample 6monrhotite_MG_2_FD_205661 | JGI IMG/M metagenome (GOLD analysis project Ga0316204, IMG submission 205661) | Microbial mat bacterial communities from mineral coupon in-situ incubated in ocean water Damariscotta River, Maine, United States -... | ecosystem: Environmental > Aquatic > Marine >... | reverse complement strand
CGCACAGATAGTCGCCATGCCGCTCAATATGACCAAGATTGCTTTTCGCAGCGAAAGCCCGGCAACGCTCCGCAAATGGCTAGAATCGCACATCGACAATGCAACGACAAATGGCGAAGCACGGCTAACTACAAGATATAAACCCAAGAGATTTGAGGAAATGGTCGGCGGATCGCTTTACTGGATCCACCAAAAGAAAATTGTCGGACGCAGCCCTATCATCGGGTTTCAGGATAATGGCGAAGGTCGACAATGGATCAGGCTGGAACCAAAGTTAATTGCCGTGCAGCCCATGCCGCGACGAGCGCATCAGGGTTGGCGTTATTTGGAAGAGGCCGACGCACCAGCCGATTTGGGAGACGGTGCAGAGGGCGCAGAGGAGATTCCCGCCGAGTTGTTAGGTGAATTGGCTAATTTGGGACTGGTTTAGAGCCATTCGCAATGGCCGCCATCTATTGACACATTGTATTAGTTGAATAATACACTCCTATGCTTCGCATCATTCTGTTTCTCGCGTTCATATTGTCGGCTCTGCCCGCGCAGGCACAAACTATCGACATTGATATTTCTCAGGCAAAACGCTTGCTAGAGATTAGCTGTTCCAATGAAAAATATGATCCAATGGAGTTCTCCCAATCCCCCATTGTCAAAAAACAGATAGCCCATCACGCTGCCTTCGCGAAACGCTTCTCAATGGAGAATTACCTCAAGGGACTTTCAGCAGCGGCCAATTGTGAAGTCCTGCAAAGCGATCCCTTTCGGTTCAAATATCTCGTCGAGCAACGGCCATTGATGGAAAAATCAATTACCTATCTGCTCTCCAAACGCACTGACCTGACGCGACGAATTCAAGGCAATATATCTCCTTATCTACCGGACGGTTTTGTTTTTCAAAGTCAGGTTATCATATCGGCGGCCAGTTTTTCCTGCGGTGGTTTTGCCAAAGACGAGTTATTTTACATCGATCTTCCCTGCCTCACTGCTGATATTGAAGGTGAATATGAAGCCATATCAAAACTGATTTCACACGAAGCCTATCACGCCATGCAAAATGAGTTCGCTTCAAAACCCATGGTAGAAGAAGAAAATGTGCAGACGAAATTGCAAGCATGGGATTATATGTTCCACCGTCTGGCTATGGAAGGAAGCGCCGCCTTTATCGGTGATATGCGTAACATTAAAGGCAATGGTCGCTATGCGAAATTCTCTCGTAATCTGGCGCAGAGAAATTTTCGGCAGCTATCCTATAATTTCGACCTGCTCGCGTTCATGATGGAAGCTGTTGCCCATGACCCGGATAGCCTGGCTGAGCGTTTTCCGAAAATATATGCTCTGGCTTTTGATGGCGGGTTTGGCGAACCGTCCTATTTCACTGGTCAACAGATGACCGCCGAGATTGTTCACAGCTTTGGGCCCAAATCACTGCCTTGTTTGCTGGCTTTGCCACCGGAAGAATTCACCCTTGGTTATAATGCAGCACTGGCCGATGGCGATAATCTGAAACAATCAGAAGCGCTTGCGCCAGCGATCGTGGATTTTGCCCATCAATTGAAAGCGTCTCGGCACCAGCCCGTTAATAGCTGTATATCTGCTCCAGCCAGCTAGGTTTCAGCCAATCCCGTCTATCAAATTTGAACATTTGTCAGCAACGGAGAATTCTGAACTAACCTAAAGCACGCCCTTTTCAGCAGCATTGCGGAGTAGTGAACGTATTCCCAATTCGTGAAACGGCAAGATGGATCGTAAATATACGCGGCCGGCCAAATTATGACGTTGCACCAATGTGATGACCGTGACCCGATCTGCGCGACCTTCCTTTACCCGCAAAATGGATAACCGGAAATCTAGATGCTTGTCGTCGGCTCCCGAAATTACCTCATCATTCGTACGGCCATAAAATTCAAACGTGCCAATTTGATCGCCAATCTCATATGTTCCCTTAGGCGCCACAGCATCCAGTTCATTTGATGTTGGAGCTATTAGTCCGAATGGTCGGACTAGTTTGTTGCGGAGCTTGAACAGGTTGCGGAACCAATCCGGCATAGACCCCATAATTGCGTGAAAGCTCTCTTCCGGCGTGATGTCACTCGCCGGAACAGTCACTTCATAGGCATCGCCAAAATCAGCGCCGGGAAGATAGCCATGGATCGCAGCGTTCGAAGGAACAGGAACGCTGCGAACGGTCATTTATCTTTCGATTCCAACCAGTGTTTCAGCAAATCATGGGCAATCGCAAATGGCGGAGGTGCGATAAATGGAGCGTTTTCATCGCCGTTCATTGCTGCCTTCACTTCGTCCCATGTGAACCAAGCCGCTTCTTCAATCTCTTCTTCATCCAATGTGAGTGTTGGGTCGTCGGTATGACTGGTACAACCAATCATCAGTGACGATGGAAATGGCCAGGGTTGGCTGGCGACATATTCAACATCACGCACCTTGATACCGGCTTCTTCAAACAGTTCACGTTTAACGCAACCTTCAATACTCTCTCCGGGTTCCAAAAAACCAGCCAATGCAGAAAACCGCTTCGGCGGAAACCTGGGCTGTCGACCCATCAACACTTTGCCTTCACATTCCGCCAGCATGATTGCCACCGGGTCGGTGCGCGGAAAATGTTCGGCGCCACATCCATCGGTTTCAGGATCACATAAACGCGCCCAACCACCTTTGCGGCTTTGCGTCGGCTTGCCGCATTGCGCGCAAAATTTATGCCGCGCATGCCAGTCTACCAGGCTTCTTGCGGTTGCATAAATCGCCGCTTGATCCGCTGGCAACGAAGCCAGCATCTGCCATAATGCAGGATTGGCCACCGGGCCGGCATCCCCGGCGCCGTTCAGTTCTGCAAAATAGGGTGTCTCATTTTCGATCCCCAGCAGAAGCAGGTCATTGTCTGGGGAAGCCTCAAAAGCCGGCCCCCATTGCAGACTGCCATAGTCGTCGAAAACGGGATTGAGCCCGTCCAGATGCAGCACCTGCGCTCTGGGATTCATCATGGCTGCACGCAGCTTTTCCGGGTTAACCCGTGTCTGATCAGCGCGATCGAGCGTACCTCCGGCAAAGGCCGGTGTTATTTGATTCATGGGCTGGTTTTTCCCTCTCCCGCATTGGCAGCACCGATTAGGTCCGCATAGACATATTTCGGAAAATCCGACTGAAACGGGTAGGTATTAGATGGAATATACTGGGTATAGCCACCAGCGCGGAACCCGCGCGCAGTGTCAACAAAGGCAGAGGTTCCGGCAGCACCGCCCCAACCAAAGGTACCTGCCGGGCTGGCCGCAGTTCCCAGTCCGGCCCGGCCGCCAGCACCAAATCCCTGTTTGGCAACCCAGGTGCCGGTGGTATCTGCGGTTTCAGGAAGCAAGTTGGACATACCCAGTTTGGCTGTTTCCGGTTTCATGACCTGCACATCGCCAACACGGCCAAATCCGACGAGCATTTTGAGGAACTTGTCATAGTCTCCGGCAGTGCCGACCAATCCGGTGCTGCCAAATGCAAATGCAGGCTTGTCGAGATAGATGCTGGTCGCGCCCGGATCGATTGGAATGAGCGAACCGCCAAATGGCGCATAATTGTCGGCAAGGTCTGCCGCTCGGTTGGCGGGCACATGATAAAATGTGTCGCTCATGCCTAGCGGACCAAACATTCTTTCCTGCAAAAACTGATCAAGCGGTTTTCCGGAAACTTTTTCGATAACCGCGCTCAACACGTCGTGGCTTAGTGAGTAGCTCCAGACTGTTCCCGGTTGATAAACCAAGGGCAGGTCGGCCAATCGTTTCATAAATGTCATGAGATCGGGTGTTGGCGCGCCGGCATCGACGCCGGGAATAGGCATGCGACTAACCCGCCCCGGGGTCAGGCCAGCTGCCAAATAGGCTTTTTGAATCGGGCCTTTTGAAACGATAGTGTAGCCAAGTCCGGCCGTGTGCGTTTGCAATTGTCGAATGGTGATCGGGTTTTTGGCAGGCACCGTCTTGTCCACTGCGCCTTCCGGATCGACCAGAACTTGCATATCCGAAAATTCAGGAAAAATCTCGGAAAGTGGCTGGTCGAGAGAAATCAACCCATCCTCAACCAGCATCATTGCCGCCATGCCGCACACCGGTTTGGTTTGAGAATACATCCGGAACAGGGTATTTTCGCCCATTGGCTTGTCACCACCGATCTTCTGCATACCGGCTGAAATAAACTGCGGATCACTTTGGCCAAAGCCAATAGCAGCTAGCATACCGGCCACTTTTTTCTCAGCGACATAGTCATTCATGATTTTTGTCAGCCCCGGGAAAGTCGGTGCTGCTTGCAGTGTCCTTGCGAAGGCCGAATAAGGAACCCCCGCAAGCAAAGCACTCGCGCCCAGACTGCCCAATACGGAACGCCGCGACAAATTCGGTAGCATGGTTTGATGTTTGCTCATGTGTCATCCTCTTGTTTTTTCTTGGCCATCCACCGAATGGCTTTGGCATATAATGTCGGCAGGCCCGCCTGTTCTATCTGTTCCAAAGGCCACCAGATATTGTCATCATTGTTAGTAACGATTTTTTCACCGCGATAAACCGCCAAATCAACCTCAAGCGAAAAATGCGTGAAGCTATGCTGAATAGCGTTATTGAAAACCTTCCAGTTCACGGTGATCGGAGCAACCGCGTTGCCGTCTTGCCGTGCTGACCAATCATCATCGGGCAAGCATCGCATGCCGGCGAGCATGCCCTTGTCTGGACGGGTGGAGAGCAGCACCTTGCTTTCCTCCTCGATCCAGAAGAATCGGGCCTTTCGGATGGGCTTTTGCTTTTTCGGCGGTTTCACAGGGAATTTTTCAGCTTTATCAAACTCATTTGCCGCGCAAACGGTCTGGACAGGGCATATTTCACATTTCGGGTTTTTCGCGGTGCAGATAGAAGCGCCGATATCCATACAGGCTTGCGCAAAATCACCGGCGCTTTCTTTGGGCGTGATCAAATCCATCTTGTTGCGAATTTCGCTCTTTCCCTTGGGAAGTGGTGTAGCGATGGCAAATAGCCTTGCGACCAACCGTTCGATATTGGCATCGACGACGACCGCTCTCTCGCCAAAGGCAATCGCAGCAATAGCAGCGGCGGTATAGGCGCCTACTCCCGGCAGTTGCAGAAGCTCAGACTCTTTCTGAGGAAAGATTCCCCGAAAGTTTTTAGATATTTGCAACGCACATTTGTGGAGGTTTCGCGCACGCGCATAATATCCAAGCCCCGCCCAGGCTGCGAGAACATCCGATTCGTTGGCGGCGGCAAGGTCATGTATCGAGGGCCAGCGCTCTATGAACTTCTCAAAATAGCCCTTAACGGCGCCAACGGTGGTCTGTTGCAGCATGATTTCGGACAGCCAGACATGATAGGGATCGGGCAGTTTTCCACGCCTTGATTGCGTCGGTGGCACCCTCCAGGGCAGTTTCCTTGCGTTATCCACATAATGTGCACTGATATTGGTGGAAATATTTCGCACTTTGGCGGTTAAACTATCGACGGCCATAGCCGCGCCATGCCATAAAAGCGAGCTATGGCGAAGGAAATTGGCACTGATAGCAAGGGAAAGGTAAAACCGGCCGTTGCAAAATCTCGCACCAAATCCGCAAAGCCCCGAAAATTCCAAAAATATCAGCGACCGCGGGGGGGACCTGCCAAGAGCATATCCGATCTGATGCCGGAAATTGGCCGGGCCGCCTTTCGCCGTTACGGATTTATCCAAAGCTCGGTTGTCAGTCGTTGGCCGGAAATTGTCGGCGAGCGCTATGCCGAAGTCTCATTGCCCGAATCAATCCGCTTTCCTCGTGGAGAGAAAGAAGGCGGCACGTTACATCTGATGGTCTCCGGTGCGCACGCGACCTTGATGCAACATATTACGCCAGAGATTATCGAGCGTGTAAACCGCTTCTTTGGCTATGGTGCAATTAGTCAGGTACGATTCAGACAAGGCAGCATAGATGCTTCAAAAGACAAGGAAAAACGAACTGCTCCGCCGCCTTCGTTAAAGCCTGCCCCCATTGAATTGGGCGACAGTCTGCGCGATATTGGTGACCCGGAATTGCACAGAGTGCTAGAATCACTTGCTTCTGCGGTTGCGTCAAAAGAAGATGATGCCCAAGACCCAATGGAAGTAGGGATTAAAGTTGTCGGCAAAATCGGCGGCGGTGACAAACCGGCGGTACGGGACAAGAAGGATTGAGTATGAAATTCGGAAGCGTGTATCTTGCTTCAACCGTTATAATGGCGACGTCATTTGTTGCACCGGTCACTGCCCAGCAAACCGACTGGACTCAGCGCGTCACCGTGTCAGCCAAAGGCGGACACATTATGGGCAATCCGCTGGCCAAGCATCAGCTGACCGAATATATGAGCTATACCTGCAATCACTGCGCAAATTTTGAAAATGAAAGCTACGCTCCGCTGAGAGACAACTATATCAAAAAAGGCCTTGTCAATTTTGAAGTTCGCAACCTTGTCCTCAATGCCATTGATCTCACGGCGGCAATGGTTGCTCGATGCGGTGGACGGACCAAGTTTTTTGGCAACCATCGGGCATTGCTGATGCAGCAATCGGACTGGATGAAGAAATTTGAACTCAGTTCCCCTGCGACAAAAAAGACGTTGAATGAAGGCACGATCCAGCAGCGGATGCAAAAAATCGCCAAAGCCACCGGCCTGTACGATTTAATGCTGAAACGCGGCCATTCATCCATCAAAATGGATGCTTGTTTGAACGACGAAGCCGAACTCAAGAAAATTCTGAACATGACGGAGCATGCTACCAAAACACTCAAACTAACCGGCACGCCAAGTTTCATCATTAATGGAAAAACCACAAAAGGTGTCCATAGCTGGGGCAGCCTGAAACCGAAACTGGCGAACCTGCCAAAATAATTAGAACCCATCACAATACAGGAATTTCGAATGCGAAAATTTACATATCTTGCACCAATAGCACTAGCGATGACACTTACCGGCTGCGGCGAAGCAACCGAAAGCGAAGGTGCCACAACTGGCGGCGAAGCGCTCGAAACGGTTGAAGCACCGGCAGGACAAAAATGGTCTGACACTGTCTCTGTGTCGGAAGCAGGCGGTTATGTGATGGGCAACCCGGATGCCCCGATCAAACTGGTTGAATATATGTCCATCACCTGCTCCCATTGTGCGACCTTTGGCGAACAAGCCTTTGATTCTATACGTGATACCTACGTAAATTCTGGCCGTGTTAGCTTCGAAGTGCGTAACTTCGTGCGCGATCCACTGGATCTTTCCGCTGCAATATTATCGCAATGCGGTGGTGAGACCCCCTATTTTCCTTTGACCAAGCAGGCGCTTAGCAATCAAGCTTCGATGTTTGAAAAGGCTCAGGCAATGGGTGATGCAAAATATAACCAGATTCTGCAAATGGATGCCGACAAACGATTTGTCTCGCTAGCCGAAGAGCTGGGCCTGATCAGCTTCTTCCAACAACGCGGTATCTCGGAAGATCAAGCAAAAGCCTGTCTCGCGGACGAGGCAAAAGCTGAAACATTAATGGCCCAAACAAAGGTCGCAGTTGATGAGATGAAAATTCAAGGCACACCGACATTCTTGCTGAACGGTCAGACTGTAGAGGGTACAAACTGGCCCATAATCGAAACTAAATTGCAGGAAGCAGGCGCACGATAAACGCTCGCTTCCATCGCTTGGGGGAGCGATGATTTGATGACACGGGAACTTCCATGCAAATAAAGAGGCTCAAACTTTCGGGCTTCAAAAGCTTTGTCGATCCAACCGAGTTGCGCATCGAAAACGGCCTGACCGGTGTGGTGGGGCCCAATGGTTGCGGAAAATCCAACCTGCTGGAGGCAATCCGCTGGGTGATGGGTGAAAGCTCTCCCAAATCCATGCGAGGCGGCGGCATGGAAGACGTGATTTTTGCCGGAACGCAAGATCGTCCTCAACGTCAATTTGCAGAAGTTGCTCTGCATGCGATGCGTGAAACCAGCGACGTTTCATCGCTGCATGTCGGTGACAATGATAGCGAACTGGAAATTGTCCGCCGCATCGAACGCGGCGCAGGCAGTGCCTATCGTGCCAATGGCACCGATGTTCGCGCCAAGGATGTTGCACTAATCTTTGCTGATGCGGCAACCGGCGCGCACAGCCCCGCGCTCGTCAGCCAGGGGAAAATTTCCAACGTCATCTCCTCCAAACCAACCGACCGGCGCGAAATGCTGGAAGAAGCGGCGGGTATTTCCGGTCTGCATGTGCGACGCAAAGATGCCGAACAGAAATTGCGGGCGGCGGAACGCAATCTGTCCCGTCTGGACGACCTGCTTGGAGATATGGAAGAGCGGGCGAAGGCGCTTCGCCGGCAAGCGAAACAGGCGGCGCGATATAAAAAGCTTTCGGATCAGATCACGGTTGTCGAAGGGCGGTTGATCTATGCACGCTGGAAAGAAGCTGCTGCTGCCGCAGATGCCGCAAAAGCCGAAGCAGAGATAGCAGAAAACAAGGTCAACACCGCTCAAAATGAGCAACAATCCGCCGTCGCAACCCAAAATGAAAGTGCAAAAGCCCTGGGAGTATTGCGATCGCAGGTTCAACGCGCTCGCGAAGAAGCTAGTGAATCTTCCCATCGGCTGCTCTCGCTCACGAATGAACGCGATAATTTGAAATCTCGGCTACTGGATCTGCAAGCACAAGCGGAACGGATACAAACCGACAATGCACGAGAGGATCAGCTAACCAAAGATGCCATGGCGGCATTGTCTGGCCTTGAAGCGGACGAAAAACGACTGACCCGTGAACTGCAATTGCTTGAAACTGAACGCCCTGATCTCGAGCGCCAGGTAGAAAAAGCGGAACGTGCAGCAAGCGAGGCAGAGGTTGAGCTAGCCAAGGCGGTTGCAGAGGAAGCCCGCATTCAGGCCGAAATCAAGGTAGCCGATGCGGCGGTCGATGCCGCGCAAACACGATCTGACCGGCTATCGATTGAGTTGGATCGCCTCATGGCGGAACGGGCAGAGATTGGCGACGAAGGTGAGTTGAAGACTGCCCTGGAAATGGCAATTAAACAGCGAGAGGCCGCTCAAAAAGAATCTGAGTCCAGTGCAACAAAGATTTCTGATCTGGAGTCAAAACGCTCTTCCGCCAGCGAAGCACGCGATAATGCGGAATCATCTCTGGCGTCTCTCAAGGCGGAATTGGCAGGCCTGACATCCGAACATACGGCACTGGAACGGGAACTTTCCAAAGCCGAAAGCGACCACAAGGCGATTGATCGGGTACAGGCAGCACCGGGGTTTGAACGTGCGCTCGCAGCGGCGTTGGGCGATGATTTGCTGGCTGCAATTGGTGAAGATGGTGACCGGTTCTGGGGTGGGGGCGAAGCAAACGGTTCAGGCGAAGCACCCGCTGGCACAGAGACCTTGCTCAATCATGTTGAAGCGCCACCAGAATTGCATAGCCGCCTGTCCCAGATTTTTACCGCAGATAGAGATGAAGGGCAATTGCTCACGGTTGGGCAACGACTGGTTACCAAATCGGGAGAATTGCGCCGCTGGGACGGCTTTGTCGCGCGGGATGATGGCAATGCCAGTGCCGAACGATTGGTGCGCAGCAATCGGTTAAAAGAACTGACCGCGCTGCTCTCCCCCGCTCACTCGAAAGTATCATCAGCGGAAGCCCTGCTTTCCGATCAACAGGAACTCATCGCCAGCATTGAGACGCAATTGTCCGATGCGCGAAATGCGCGGCGAGAGGCAGAGGATTCGTTGCGGCAAGCATTGCGAGAAGCGGACCAAGCGGAAGAAGCACTAAACTGGCTACAAAAACGAACCGCCAGCCTCTCCGAACGAGAAACCGCGTTGAAGGAAGAAATATTTACGGCACAGGCAGAGCTAGCCAGCTCTCAAAAAGAATTAGCCAGCCAGCCCGATGGCGCGGCCCAGGAAACCGCACGAGCTGCGCTACAGGAACAACGCGATGCTGCCCGTCAGCAGGTCATGACTTCACAGGCAGCTCTATCGGGTCTCGATCAAAAGCTCTCTCAGGTGAAGGAACAAAAAGCCGTTGCCAGCGCACAGATTCGATCATGGCAGGATCGGTCGGGGGAAGCGGAAACGCGCATGGCCGAAATGGCAAAGCGCAGTGCAACTATTGAGGCGGAAGTCGAAAAACTCGCAGACCGTCCGCGTGTCATCAATGTAGAAGTTGAAAATCTCCAGGAAGCGCAAAACGCACTCAACGCTGTGGTGACGGAAAAAGACACCGCTCTCCAGGCGGCGGAATTGGCACAACGCGATCATGAGGATCGGTTAAATGCCGCCAGTGAAATTTTGAGTCAGGCGCGGGAAGAACGAGCCGGAGCCAAGGCGCGCGCTGAGAATCAGGAATTGCGTCGTGTAGAAATGGGCCGGATTTCCGGTGAAAAATTTGAATGCCCGCCGCAACTGCTGTCTGAAAAACTTGAATTTGATGAAGATACGGTGGGTGATACCAGCGTGGAATCTTCGGAGCTCGAACGTCTGACGCTAAGCCGCGAGCGCATAGGACCAGTCAATCTGGTGGCAGCGGATGAGCTGGCTGAACTGGAAGTTGAATGGGAAGCCTCGACAAAGGAAAGCGCCGAACTCAACGAAGCGATCAATCAGCTACGCGGTTCCATCGGCAGTCTGAACCGCGAAGGACGGCAACGACTATTGGCAGCCTTTGAAGAAGTGGATCAGCATTTCCAGCGCTTGTTCACCACGCTATTCGATGGCGGCAAGGCACATCTGGCACTTGTCGATAGCGACGATCCACTCGAAGCCGGCTTGGAAATCATGGCGCAACCTCCCGGCAAGAAGCTGACTTCTCTGACTTTGCTGTCTGGTGGCGAACAAGCGCTGACAGCCGTTGCGTTGATATTTGGTTTGTTCCTGACAAATCCGGCGCCAATCTGTGTCCTTGACGAGGTCGACGCACCGCTGGATGATGCAAATATCGAACGCTTCTGCGATCTGCTCGACAAGATGGTTGCGGAAACAAACACCCGTTATCTGATTGTGACCCACAATGCCGTGACCATGAGCCGGATGCACCGGCTATTCGGCGTCACCATGGTTGAACGGGGTATTTCGCAGCTGGTATCGGTGGATCTCGATGCGGCAGAGGAATTGCTGGCGGCAGAGTAAGTAACTCCGGGTACCGGTCTTGCGCGTGTCGATGCAAGCTGACGTTTCTTGCAATCCACCGATCATCAAACGCGGTAAAGCAGATTATCCACAAAATCCAATGCAGGCTTTCTCATTCTAAGGCATCCGGACCATCCGGTTCATAGCAAAGCGGACAGTTGCAATTGCTTCTGCTGGTTTGTGCGCTTGCTCATATGGGGAAGCCGACATTCGTTATATGGTGTTTGTAATTTATCGGACATGCACGCCACAATCCGCAATTCTGTCTCCGATGCTCTAGCTACCTTTCAGAATCGCCGTGACCACTTTTTTCGTGAGCGGATGGTATCCGGTTTTTGCAACATCATAGGCACTTTCCGCGATCTGCCGGCCCCAATCCCCCTCTTCCACCAATTTCGTGTAGACTGGCCGGATAAGCAATATCCGTCCCACATCGGCCAGATATTTTCGCAAGGCAGGAATGGCGGGTTCGTAACGATTGGCCACTGCAATTTCGAACCAGGCCGATTGAACATAGGCATTGGGCGAATTGGATAGACCGAGCTCTGCATCCAGTTCGGACAACCGCTGCTGCGTCTGCTCGCGTGGCAGACCCCGCAGAAAGCGGAGCCATTGCTGTGTGCTCCAGCCCGCCACGTCCACATTTTTAACCGCTCCATCCGCAATATAGGCTGCAAGTATTTTATCGATTGTTGCGAGCGTTTCAGATTCCGGCGCGACCGCGTTTTCGGGCAGACCCGCTTCAAAAGCCCAACGGTCAATAAGCAATTGCTGTTCGAGCGCGGTATCTCCCTTAATCAGTCGGGCACGCAGGTCTTTCAGGAAACCGGCTGTTGTCTGCGGTTGAAAGGCATGGCGATCGAAATAGGATTTCAGATAGGCATCCCAGCGCGCGCGGCCCACCGCTTGTTCCATAGTGCGCAAGAAGGTGGCACCTTTGAAATACTGGATGCGGACAGGGCCATCGCTGGGGTCAGCATGCAGTCTTGTATTCGGCGAGGCCTTGCCTTCCTTGTCAATTATGCGCTGCATCTCTTCAAAATCGAGATCGGCATACATGGCCGCACGCTCTTTTCCATAGACGGCTTCCATGATGCGATTTTCAAAATAGGTGGTGAAACCTTCATTCAGCCAACCGTCTTTCCATGTCGCGTTGGTCACCAGATTGCCCGACCAACTGTGCGCGAGTTCATGCGCGACAACATCGGTATTTGACCGGTCGCCGGTTATCAATGTTGGCGTTAGAAAGGTCATATTGGGGTTTTCCATGCCGCCATAAGGAAAGCTGGGCGGCAGCACGAGCATGTCATACCGGCCCCAACGATACGGACCATAGAGCGCCTCTGCCGCATCGATCATCTTTTCGACATCTGCAAATTCATGGGCGGCCTGCTCGACCATTTCCGGTTCGGCGTAAACGCCGGATCGCGGACCAAGATCGCGGTAATCAAGATCGCCAATCGCTAGGGCAATCAGATAGGGCGGGACCGGATTGGTCATTTCAAATCGATAGCTTTTTCGGCCATCGCCGGTTGCCACTCCATCGGGAGTCAGGCTGATCCCGCTCATCACAGGCACCACTGCCTCGGGAACTGTGATACGGGCAGACCATGTCTGTCTGATGCCAGGACTATCCTGTGTCGGAATCCAGGTCCGGTTGACGATGCTTTGACCCTGACTGAACAGAAATGGCTGGCGCCCGCCGGTCGTGGCTTCCTTTGGCAACCATTGTAATGCTGCTGCTCCGGGAGCAGAGGAATAGCGGATTAGGATACGCTTTGCGCCATTGGTTGTTATTTCGAGAGGTGCACCCAGCGCCGGATCCTTTGTTCCCACCGACCATTGCAACCTATTGCCGTTCGGATCTTCGATGCTTTCAACCAGCAATCTGTCAGTATCCAATATGATGGATTGGGCATCATCGGCACTGTCGATATCGAGTACGGCTGTACCAAACACCCGCTTATTCTCAAAGTCGGCGACCAGATCGAGATCTACATGGGTAACCCGCGCCACATGGGGTTTCGCAAAGGTCCAGGTATCTAAGGCTTCTGGCGTATTCAAAACCGGTGCAGGAACGCCGCGCTCTGCCGCATGGCTATGATGGGATCCGAAAATGAACGAACAACATAAAATGGCAAAAGCGAGACGTTGCATTATGATACTCCAGAACAGGGCGTTTAAAAATGGCCTAACCAAGCCCGGTGTGAAAAGCAAAACAATGCGTTGCGTTGCATTAGCAAGGACAATATTCTCTCTCGAGTTTCTCATTCCTCCAAGACCAGTTGCGGACCCGGTCCTTTCAATCCCGCACGGTCTTCCGGATTGTACAAGGCGCATTTTTTTAAGCTGAGACAACCACAGCCAATACATCCATCCAGTCTGTCCCTAGTGCGTTCCAGCTCGGCTATTCTCGCATCGATTACCTTCCGCATTGCCTTGCTGATTTTTCGCCAATCAGCGGCAGTCGGTGTCCGGCCCTGGGGCAGTTTTGTAAGCTGCCGTTCAATCTCGCCGATGCTGAGCCCCAATTGCTGCGCAATTAGGACGAAGGATAGTCGTCTGATATCGCTTCGCAGAAAGCGCCGTTGTCCGCCACTTGATCGAAATGGTTCGACCAGACCTTTTTCTTCATAGAAGCGAATGGCTGAAACGGAGAGCCCGGTTCGGTGGGCCAGTGCACCAATTGTGAGCGCTTTGGTTTCGGGCATGATCTATATCCTTCAATGTGGAAATGATGGGATCTTCCATCAACTCGGAAATTCGCCAGCGTTACAGCGCTATTCTAATGCGTCCACTGCAACCGCGAAACCCAATTCCACCGCCTTCAATTTTTTCCTTGACCTCAACTTAGCTTGAGGTTGTACGAATCGCAACAAGGAACATTGGAAGACCAATACAGGTGCTGAAATTGCGAATTTTCACCACGCATTGAGGCTTCCAATCATTCCGCCAACAAGTCGAAAGGAATTAAATATGAACAGGAAAATCCACCGTCACAACGAAACCGGTTATCCATTCTTGATGGGGAGAGGATAAAATGAAACTCAATCAGGTAACAGTGGGATGCATCGACTATGAGAGATCCGTTGCATTCTATAAGTCCCTCGGCCTGACGCAAATTGTCGATGCACCTCCCCGTTATGCCCGGTTTGAAACCCCGACTGGAGAGACATTCTCGATCCATCAGGTTGAAGCAGCAGGCGAACCATCAATCCTGATCTATTTCGAGCTGGAAAATCTGGATGAAACCGTCACCGCGCTGAAAGCCAAAGGCATTGGCTTTGACAGCGATCCCACGGACGAAAGCTGGGGCTGGAGAGAAGCAAGGCTACACGATCCTGCCGGCAACCGGTTGTGCCTGTTCCATGCGGGCGAAAACCGGCGCTTTCCGGCCTGGCGTATCCCGAGCGATCAATCAAAAATGGAGAATTAAAATGACTACCGGACTATTGGAACATGTAAACATAACCGTTACCGACCCGCAGCGCAGCGCCGAGCTGTTCAATGAACTGTTCGGATGGCATATCCGCTGGGAAGGCCCATCGATGCTGGGTGGTCGCACCATTCACGTTGGTAGTGAAGACCAGTATCTGGCCGTTTATACCAACGAAGATGTCGAAACCGCCGACCCGGATTTTCGCAAGGGCGAACCGCTCAACCACATAGGTGTAGTGGTCGATAATCTGGATAGTGTCGAACAGAAGGTAAAAGCAGCCGGTTTGGAACCCTTTGGCCATGACGATTATGAACCCGGCCGCCGCTTCTACTTCTTTGACTGGAACGGCATCGAATTTGAAGTGGTCAGCTACGCCTAAATTTTCGCTTTCCCCTCTTCGCCCAGACGCTAAGCTGAGCGAAACGGGGAGAGCGATTCATGGATGGATATCAAAAAAGCAGTTTTGCGGCACAAACCACCAAAGGTCATCGCATCAATCATGACATCTATACCAAAGGTGCCGGACCGGTTGTGGTCATCATACAAGAACTACCCGGCATAGGGCCGGAAACGCTGCACCTCGCCGACAAGTTTGAAACCGAGGGATTTACTGTTGTACTGCCGCATCTCTTTGGTCCGCTCGGCAAAATTTCTGTTGGCGGAAACCTGCTGCGCGTCATGTGCATGCGACGCGAGTTCCGGCTGTTTGCAAGAGGAAAGACAAGCCCGGTCGTGGACTGGCTCCGTGCGCTTTGCCAAAAGCTCAAAGACGATCACGGCGTGCCCGGTGTGGCCACCATCGGTATGTGCCTGACCGGAAATTTCGCCATCTCCCTGATGGCCGATGATGCTGTTCTCGCCGGTGTCGCGTCGCAACCTTCGATGCCGGTCAACGATCAACATGCGCTGCATATGTCGAACGGAGATATCAAAGCAATCCGGGAAAAGCTCGACAAAGTCGGGCCGATGAAGGCCTACAGGATCGAAGGGGATACAATCTGCAAGGCCGAGAAATTTGCTGCGTTTGAGCGGACGTTCAATGATGACAGTCAGCGCATAGAGCTCAACACACTTCCAGGCAAAGGCCATTCGGTACTGACGCTCGACTTCGTTGATGAAGACGGACATCCGACCAAAGAAGCATTTGACAATATCGTCAGATATTTCCGGAAACAGTTGGCGGCATAGATCATGGCTCTGACCACCCTCACCTCCTCTTGCCGATGCGGAAAAGTAAAGTGTGAAGCGGTTGGACAGCCGATAATCAGCGGCGTTTGTTATTGTGACGACTGTCAGGCTGGAGCCGCCGCGGTTGAAGCATTGGATGGTGCGCCGCCGGTACGAACCAGTGACGGCGGCACCCATTATCTGACCTATCGCGATGATCGCTTTGCTTGCGTGCAGGGAGAGGAATTACTGGAGCCAAGGAGGATGCGGGAGAACGCTCCAACGCGACGCATGGTGTCCCGTTGCTGCAACAGTGCGATGTTCCTGAAATATGAGCGCGGCCATTGGACTTCGACCTATGCGATGCGATTTGAGGGTCACATCCCGGCAGTCGAGATGCGGACCCAGACACAGTTCAGACAGAGTGATGCACCTTTTGAAGATGATGCACCGCGCTATCGCACATTTGGTGCGCGCTTGTTCTGGCGGCTGTTCACATCGCGCGTGGCGATGCTGATAAAACGGTGAACCGCCGCCAAAACAGCAGGCAATGATCTAGAGGCTAGGATTCACCAGCACCTTCTCACCGGTTGCTTTTCGCTCATAGCCTTTTGCGATTTCCGGATCGATCATGTCCATCAAGCTGATTTCGCTGGTATATTCACTGTTGAATATGCCGTTGCGTTCTTCGACCGTGTACATCCGCATTTCCATCATGCGTTCCATACCGACCTTTTCAAGATGCGGGGTGAGCAACCAGCCACCAACGCCCCAATAGAGGCCCAGACCGCCACCGAGAATGGTTTCACCGGTGTCAAGACGGCCATAAATATAGACCTGTTTGTTTACAGTGGAACCATAGACGCTGAATTCTGCGCCGCGAACTGCCGCTGCTTTTTCCATTGCTGTCAGAATATAGCTGGCCATTTTTCCGCCACCGATCGCGTCAAAGCCCAATGTTGCACCAGTTTCCGCCAATGCCGCGATCAAATCGGGCATGAAGCTGTCTTTGGTGCTGTCAATGACATGGGTCAGGCCGATGTCGGTAAGGATTTTCTTCTGCGCATCGCTGCGGACAATCGCGACCAATGGCACGCCTTCTTTCACGCAAAGTTTGGCGAGCATCTGCCCCAGATTGGATGCGGCGGCTGTGTGCACCAACCCTTCATGGCCCTCTGCGCGCATGGTATTGAGAAAGCCCTGGACAGTCATTGGATTGACAAAAAGCGATGCGCCTTCCTTGGCGGCGGCACCTTCGGGTAGCGGCACACACATCGCAGCGGGCATCACCCGGTGTGTACGATACATTTCGCCACCGACGATAGTCACGGTTTTTCCCATCAAAGCCTGTGCGGCATCAGACGAACCGGCAGCGACAACTGTCCCTGCTCCTTCGTTACCTGCAGCCAGTTTTTTACCGGCCCGGCCTGCAAAGAAAGGCTGCATTGCGGGTTCGACATCCGCAACAAGTGCTGGATGACCATCAAAGGTTTCACTGCGCACAGTCTCCATATTTGCTGCTGCAGTCAGCAACCCAAGGTCGGACGGATTGATCGGCACCGCTTCCATTTGCACAACAACCTCATGCTCTGCAGGTTCTGGCACATCATATGGTTCGATGGACAGGATGGATCTCCCATCTTCCGTGACGGTGGTAAAAAGCTGTTTTGCGTTGTCGATACTCATTGAAATTTCCTCTTCTGTGTTTTCTTAAAAACTTCTGGCGATATTCAGTGCGCCCATATGTTCAGTTATGGCGAAAAATTCTTCCGCCGTTTCGTCGATATCTGTTTGCCAGCTTTCACTTTGTCAATCAAACCGGACGATGTGCCAGAGTCGGCAGAGCATGAGGTCGTTGTTCTAGAAACCGGTTCATAAATAATTCCTCACATCACCCCATCGGGTACAGAATTTCCTTAGTGACAGCATCCACGGCCTTCATCACATCACCGCTCAGCTCCAGGTCAGCTGCAGCAAAAATATCCGGCAATTGATCGGTATGCGTCGCACCGACAATGGTAGACGCAACAAAATCATGCTGTTTGGACCATGCTGTTGCCAGTGTGATGACAGAAATCCCTGCATCCCTAGCAATCTCGATAAAGCGCTTGGTCGATTCTTCGGTCTTTGGATTCACGAAGCGCGCCGCCATCGCCGCCTGTCTGCCGCCCATCTCCAGATAAGCAGAAAAACGCGCGCCCTCGGGGCGACCACCGTCATTATATTTGCCCGAGAGCATGCCCCCGCCGAGCGGAGAATAAGGGATGAGGCTGACCCCCTCATGCTTGCAAACCTGTGCCAGTTCATCTTCGAACCGGCGATTGTTCATGCTGAAATTATTCTGGATTGTGCTGTATCGCGTTACACCCAGTCGTTCGGATGCCTCGAGCGACTTCATCAGTCCCCAGCTAGTTTCATTGGAACAGCCAATAGCACGGATTTTGCCTTTGCGAATTTCTTCATCCAGAACTTCCATCGTCTCGTCATAAGCAACCCCATGGTCAGGCCAATGGGTCTGGTATAAATCGATATAGTCGGTTCCCAGTTTTTTGAGACTATCGTCCAGCGCTTTAACAATATTATGGCGATCCAGTGCTGTCATCCCGGCACGCTTGGGAGATTGGAACCAAACGTGACTGGGACCAGAGACCTTGGTTGCCAAAATGATGCTGTCGCGATCCTTGTCTTTCATCCAGCGGCCGACAATCTCTTCCGTCCGTCCGACCCACTTTTTATCTGGCGGAACGGGATAGCCCTCTGCCGTATCAAAGAAATTAATCCCCGCTTCAAGCGACGCATCCAGAATCTTGTGCGACATGGCTTCATCCGCACTGCTACCGAATGTCATTGTCCCCATGCAAATCTCGGACACATAGATAGAACTTTTGCCAAGGCGGCGTTTCTTCATAAAAGACTCCGGGAGGGTGATTTAATTGATCTGTTAAAGATGCCAGAAACCGTGTCAGTTGCAAGCAGCAATCTACCTTTTCTTTCTAACCCGCCAATCCGACGACCAAACAAGCCAAAAACATAAGCAATCCGGCAAATCGATTGGAACGGAATTTATTCAGCGCATCCTCTCCATCAGTGGCGGTCAATGTGCTGACTTGCCAAAATAAATGTAACGCTATCGGGACAAGAGCCGCCAGAGCGATTATATCGGGACGAACGAACCAAATCGCGGTTGCCCAGCTTACCACAGCGGTCACATAGAAAACCAATACGCCAAATCGGACATTTTCGCCCAATCGCAGGGCACTGGAGCGAATACCAACCATTGCGTCATCTTCCAGATCTTGAAGAGCATAGATTGTATCATAACCGATTACCCAGAAGATTGATCCCACATATAATGCGATCATTGCCCAACCAAATTGCGGTTCTATCGCAAGCCATCCCACCAAAGCACCCCAACTGAACACCATACCCAGCCATGTTTGTGGCCACCATGTTATCCGCTTCATAAACGGATAGGCGGCAACCAGCACAAGACTCCCCAATGCGACGAGTTGTGCGGTCAGATTGAGTTGTAAAAGCACGACCAGACCAACAAGACAAAGAATGAGAAGCCAGATCCAGGCGGCCTTTAACGAAACTGCACCGCTGGCAAGTGGTCGCGACTGTGTACGCTCAACCTTCTTGTCGAGGTCCCGGTCAACAATATCATTATACACACATCCCGCACCCCGCATTGCAATAGAACCAAGCAAAATCCAGAGGATAAGATCCCATCTCTCCATTGCACCGCCCGACAGCGCAATCGCCCATGCACAAGGCCAGAACAGAAGCCACCAACCAATGGGGCGATCAAATCGTGCGAGCAACGCATATGGCCGGGCAGAGGCCGGCAACAAACCGATCAGGCCTTTATGTTCTGTATCAGGGACGATTTCGGGGTTTGAAGACATTGTTTTCCATCTAGTGACTTTTCACTGGCTCGTCATCCTGAACTTGATCCAGCAATTCTTTGCGCGCTTCTTCGACTATCGAGATACAAAATTCAGCATGACGATCACACACTTTGGGTTTAGACTGGAAAAATGCCCGCCACGCCAGCCTATCCGCCACACAGTGCGCCCCGTCTATATGTTGATGTTGAACTATCCGATGGCGCAGAGATTCGCCTGGACGGATCACATGCCCACTATTTGCTCAAAGTCATGCGGATCAAACAAGGCGACCCGGTAAAACTGTTCGATGACCGCACCGGCGAATATCTCGCTCATGCTACGACACTCGGCAAACGCGACTTGATCCTGCTCATTGATGGAAAAACACGGGAGCGCGAAGCGGTTCCCGATCTATGGCTGTGTGCGGCGCCCATAAAAAAAGATCGCTATAATTGGATTGCAGAAAAAGCCACTGAACTGGGCGTAGCAAGGATGATCCCAGTTGAGACCGAAAGAACCCAGGTTCGCTCGCTTAAAACCGAGAAACTGCGCGTCCATATGATCGAGGCTGCTGAACAATGTGAGCGATCTTCTCTTCCCGCTCTTGAGCAAATGGCAAAGCTCGATCAATTGCTCGCAAATTGGCCGGAAGGCCGCCACCTGTTCTTTGCAGATGAACGGATATATGAGAGCGGCGAGGGGTCGTTCCGCAAAGCACTGGTCGCTCATGATGGTCCGGCTGCAATTTTGATCGGGCCGGAAGGCGGGTTTTCAGATGCAGAAAACGAAGCCATTCGATCCTTGAAAGAGGCAGTACCGGTATCGTTAGGTCCCAGAATCTTGCGCGCTGACACGGCAGCCATTGCCGCGATTAGCTTGTGGATGGCTGGGCGTGGTGATTGGAATGTTTCTTAACCAGTAGTTCAGTCAATTCGGGCTCGAAATTGAACCGTGAATTGAGGGTCCGGATCACCAGACGCCATTATTCCCTTGGGATTTATGCAAATGAAGTTCACATTTGAATCATAGCCTGCGGACGGTGAATAATTGCAATCGGCCATTGAAGATGGCGCGCTAGTTCCATCGGAATAGGCGACATCGGTAGCATAGGTGAAGGTGAGGCCGGCAGCAGTTTGAGTAAAACTTATCGGATCAGTCTCAGGTCCGGCACCATCAACATCATCGTTGTAAAAGCTAACTTGATCCGGCAATTCGTCATAGATGAACACGCTGTCATTATCGGGAACACCAGCGCCCGAGTTTGTAACGCTGATACTATACAACGCGTCGCTTCCAGGTACAGCAAACTGATATGTACTGCCGGAGTAAACCAGAGAAGTTTTTGAAACCACTAAATCAGGATTGCTTAGGCAAGCCTCGGTATATTCCACACCATCAATATGTAAGCTACCGCTAGTTCGAGAGAAACGGATATATCGGACGCCACCACTGGTTGCGGCAAGCGAGGTCCGATGGAGCCGATCTTCTACACCTGCATTATAGCTTACCACTGTATTCCAAGAGCTGTTATCTGCGGAAAACTCGATATCTGCTGCACCGGCAGCATTGTTCTTCGCAACCGAAAGTGTGATTGGACTATTTTCCGGTACAGTCTCGGTAAGGTCAATTGTTAAAGTAGGGGTAGAACTGCTTGTTTGAGCGGAATTGGCACTTGCTGCGGTTGTTCCCGAGATGGACAATGTGCCAAGGGCCGCCGCAGAGTTGGTCGCAGCAACGATCACTGTATCTGCATTGCCGGTACTTGCCGTCAGCGTCGAATTTGCTGGACAGAAAGCTGCACCTGGTGAAGCTGTTATCGTAAGCACATAATCTTCAACCTCACCATCGCTGGCAGTGCCATCAAATCCCAGTCCATTGTCTGTCGACCAACGAAAACGGGCATATGTTTGCGAGGTTGTAGCGGACACCGGAACCGTAACGTCAAAAGTGATGATACCATCGCCGGATGTCACGTCTCCGCCGGTGCCATTGTCCTGACCGTTGACGAGAACTTGCTCGCCAATGTCAGAGAAGTTGCCGTTGCCATTCCAGTCAATCCAGGCTTGCAGGAAGCCTCCTGAACCCGCTACCTGAGTTGAAATAGTAGCAGTCCCACCCTGCACAAAAGGTACGAATGATATCGAATTTTCGTCATTGGTTCCGGTTGTATCGTCTCCGTCAGCATTCACCGTTGGATTCGCGACGCTGTCCGCATCCGGATCGACCGTTCCGAGGCGCACACCGGCAACTATTGTATGCGATGGAGCGCCGTAAGAAATTGGAGCATCACCCAGATCATCTAATGAGGGCAATGGAACAACACCTATTTCACTGAAATTCCCCAAACAGTTACCGGGACCGCCATCTAGCGCACCCCAGTTTGGATCGCCAACAGCTGCACCAAGCACACTTGTCCCTGCTTCACCGCCATCAACAATGGGGGTGACCGCAGAACAGGTTGCTCCGAACAGCCGGATGGCACCACCGCCACCACCACCACCAGTTCCGTGAGCAAAACTTCCGTTCGCTTCATCACCACCGTCGCCACCGGCGACTTCTGTAATTGGCGAACCAGTAATTGAGCCGCGAACCGAGATCGCAATCGCACCGGCGGCTGAACCACCATCTGAGCCGTTATTATTGTCTGCCGCAGCATGCAATCCGTCGGATATGAAACGTCCGCCCGAACCTGCGATGTCACTCGCGCGAACAAATATCAAACCACCTCCAGAACGATCTCCGCCGGTTGCGGCCTGACTGACTTCTGAACCGGAGCCGCCACCGCCGCCCATGAACAAACGGTTATTTGGCGAGTAGTCCAACGCTTGGCCACCCAATCCGCCGAAATTTCCTGTGTTATCGCACAAATCCAGCTCACGGCCACCAAGCCCGCCCGCACCGACGTTACCGCCACCACCGCCTGCCGCATCGGTAATGTTACCGCCGCCGCCACCATTGGCGCGATGCCCTCGTCGGGCAGCATGGGTTGTGGAATTTGCGATAATACCTTCACCTTTGTTGCCAGTGCCATTTTGCACACTGCCGGTGTAGTTCGTCTGATCGGAGGCACAGCTATCATAGGGTGTGGTATTGGCCAGAGCACCACCCCGAAAACCCAAGCCAGTTGCATCTATGTCGCCGGCCATGGTCAAGGTTCCAATGTCATCCAGTGCCACAACGCCGCCGGTATTTCCATCCCACGGTAACGGAACTATGGTTCCTGCCACAGTAGTTCCGTTGAAAACCGGCACTGAAACAATTTGCACCGATCCAGATGTATTGAACGCTACCGTCAATGGTGAGGTAATCGTTATTGCGCCGCCACTAGCAGTGACAATATCTACATATTCAAACCGACCTGCACTGTTGTAGGCGGTAATGTCTCCATGCGTTGCATTATCGGATGTGGTTACACTCGACCCTTGCATTTGAACGACCAAAGCCCGGCCGCCAGCAGTAAATCCAGTGGTTGTGGAAACACCCAATGTTGTGCCGCTAATGCTATTTACCTTGGCATAGCTGTTAATGACCGTTCCTGTTGCCGGATTGGATGCTCCGCCACTACCACCGGTAACAGTGTCCTCAACAATCAATTCCGCGCGCAGCAGGTTACCGTCATCTGCTCCGGTAAATGTATCGCAATAGGAAAAGGTCCAGTTACCGTTGACATTCTCTCCATCAAAAGCGGACAGCGGGTTGGAAGGACCAACAGTATATTGATGGGGAGAAGCAACCGTCGAGTGATCGAAATTGTTGTCCAAAGGATTGGATGATGTGTCATCCAGTTCGATATTCCAGTTCAGGTTGTCATCTCCGCCTGCCGATGCCACCACAATGGCACTTGTACTCGATGGCGAGGTTACGGTGATCTGGACATCTCCACGCCAGGCATGCTGGATGATAAAGCCAATTTTGACATCACCAACTGCATAGGAATCAGAGACATTGATGGTTCTGATCAATGGAGAAGCACATGACGTACCCGAACCGATTGCCGTCGACCCGCTAGATGCGTTATCAACATAGTTATAGGTAGCTGCTCTCGCTGTTCCGGGAACAAAGAGGCAGAATATGGCCAAAAACTTCAGCCAATCCAACATTCCAACTCTTCCTAGATTTTTCCTAAAATCCACGAACCTTACCTATCTTCGGAGAACGAGTAACTTCTGCCATTTCTCCTTCGCATCGAACTCATTCAATACGGTTAACACATCACCTATCTTCAACAGAATTTACATTTGAGAAAGAAATCAACTCCGCAAAGCAGCTATCTTCAGTTAATTTCTGTTTACCAAATATTCAGTCTGTTGTCCTAATGGTATCGCATGAATGTGGGGGCAGTTCTAAAGGGCGCTGATAGCGACGGTTATTTCCTGTGGGTCATCCGAACATCGGTGATGCTATGGGTGACACTGGGACTGATGACTTTAGCCCAGCCAGCAAATGCCCAAACCGTAAACCAGTATACAATCAGCGAACCTGGCGGTTCCAATGATATTATCGGCGCGCGGACATGTGGAACCGGCGGTTCTCCATTGGTTAGAAACTTCAGCGTTGGGACCAATTTTGTTGTCAGCGACGTCGATCTCGGTTTTCTGGCATCTCATGCCTATCGCACCGACATCAATGTCATCCTTCAATCCCCTGCCGGTACGCGTGTTACCGCAATTGCCGGGTCCACAGCTGGGGGAAACACTAACCTCAATGTGCGCTTGAGTGATGAGTTTAGTCCGGCGGTGAACAATGGAAGCCATGGTAATGACAATCTGACACCAACGCCCACTCCCTATCAGCGTCAATTTGCACCGAATAATGTACTTTCTGCATTTGATGGTGAAAACTCTATCGGGACCTGGCGAATGGAAATATGTGATATGTTTCCCAGTGCTGATAACGGCAATTTTTTAAGGGCCGATCTTTGGCTCACGGAGCTTCCAACCAACTATGCCGACCTGTCGCTCAGCAAGAGTGTCAGCACCGGAAGTCCCGCCTTTGGTTCAACCATCTCATATACGCTACAAGTCACTAACGCAGCTACTTCTCCGCAAACCGCCACCAGTGTTGTTGTAAACGACATTTTACCCGCCGGAACCAGTTTCGTTAGTGCCTCAGGGTTTGGCAGCTATGACAGCGGTAGCGGAACCTGGTCAATCTCATCCATCGCACCCGGACAAACACGAAGTCTGACAATTGTCGCAACCGTCGATGCGACAGCCGGAGCGACAGTGGTGAACAGTGCCGAAATAACCGCCTCCTCACAAATTGATCTTGATTCCATTGTAAACAATGGAGCGACTGGAGAGGACGACTATGACACAGCCAGCTTTACCGTGTCTGGCACACGCGTTGCCGGGACGCCTCCCAATCTCAGCACGGTCTGCTCTCCCGCCAATCAAATCGTGTTTGATTGGGACAGCAACCCCTGGTCTGCAGGTTCCGTAAGCAACAGCTTTTCCATTCCCGGAATTGGGACCATGGATATAGATATCTCGCTAACAGGCGGGACATGGGTAAATGATGCCAGTTTTGGCGGACTCTCTCCGGCATTAGCCAATGCCAATAACGGCGGGTTTGCGGGATCGCAGCTATCACTGCATCAATATATCGACTTTTTTAGCCAAAGTGGAACTTCGACAATGACTGTCGATCTCCCCACAGCGGTTCCCGGTTTGCAGTTCACGATATTTGACATTGATTTTGCCGCCAATGATTTTGCCGACAAAATTACTGTTACTGGCAGTTTCAACGGAACAACCGTTCTGCCCACTCTCACTAACGGCATCGCCAACTATGTTGCGGGCAACACGGCAATTGGAGATGCAGGCTCTGGTGGAACGCAGGGCAATGGCAATGTGGTTGTCACATTTTTGTCTCCAGTCGATACCATCACCATCTTATATGGAAATGCATCGACAGCACCGGCCGATCCGGATGGCCAGGCGGCGGCCTGGTTTGATATGGTTTTTTGCTCCCCCAGCACTACCTTGAGCGTAACCAAGGTTAGTCAGGTCGTGAGCGACCCTATAAATAACACATCCAATCCCAAGGCGATCCCAGGTGCAATTTTGCAATATTGCATCTTGATCAGCAACGCTGGATCGGCCTCTGCAGAAGCGATCACAGCCACCGATACGATACCTGCGAATGTGACCTATAATGCGTCTTCCATGCAAAGTGGAAGCAATTGCAGTTCCGCAACAACCGCAGAAGATGACGATGCAACTGGCGCAGATGAAAGTGACCCCTTTGGTGCGTCCATTAGTGGAGCGAATTTGATCGCAACAGCCGCCTCATTAGGTCCGTCGGATTCCTATGCTCTAACCTTTCAGGTTACGGTCGATTAAGTGTTTGTTAACCGAAAATCGCATGATTTCATTCAATTCATACCTGTAAAAACTAGTGATATGGTTTAATCACAATGGCTTAGAGAGAACCCGGATTTAACGGTTTTTCACCATTTTCTGCTAGTTTTCTCAACATGTGGGTACGTCAATCTCTTTACTGGGGGTTCGCGTTGGCAATCATTGTGTTGCCAGCGATGGTGGCGCTTGCCGACTTGAGAACACCTGCTCCGCCCGGCTGGTACGACCCCGATGGCATCGCAACTGGTGAAGATTGGCATTACCGGGTGCCGGTTTCACTCCCGGCCTCTTCCTCGGTAAACAGCACCGCAAAGGTCAATGTCAATTTTAGCACGCTCATGTCACAATTGGGCATTAGCGGCACGTTTGATGCTAATTCGATCCGTGTGGTGCGCCCCAATGGGACTCTAGCAACCATTCAGGAGTTTACCGATCGCGTTTTCAACGATGCGACTGACGCGACAAATAATGCACGCGGTGAGGTTAAATGGATTGTCGAAGATGGCGGTGCGCAGACCTATTATATCTATTTTGATGTGACTCAAAACGGTGCCAAGGCGGCCAATCCGCAAACCCCGATCAATGGCAATTTTGAACGCGGTGCAACAGGAGCCATGTCACCGACCCAGTGGACCGGAGTGGTTAGTAACGCCAATTTTGATGCTGCCGTTAGACCCAATGAAACCGTATCTGTTACAAATAATGGCGGTACGAATGAAACGCGTAACACAGATGGCAGCCCCAACTCGGGTTCTTTCTCATACTTATTGGGCGCTAGAACCAATAACGAACCTTCCGGTGGATTTGGCGCAACGTTGACTCGAACCATTGCAGTCCCTGTGACAAACCCCGGGAATATTACAATAAGATACCGGGTGGAAGGCTGGGATAGCAGTGCAAACGGTTCTACAACCCAATGGGACTGGCTTGATATCGCATTATTGGGAGCGACAACGCCGCAGATTATTGGCCCGGTTGCTGGAAACTACACGACATTTCCATTCAGTTCCAATCTGGGGACTGGATCGGCAAGTGGCACAAACTCTGGTTACGGTCAGTATAATGGCTGGGATACCAACACGGCCGGCGTGCACCAGTCCGGAATGACAATCGCGCCGCAAAGCGAACCCTGGTTTACCCGCACAGTTTCACTTGCAGCCTTCGCTGGTCAAAACATAACATTGCGCATTCGATCCCGGCACGCGACAACATACAAAAACTGGTACCATATTGACGATGTTGAATGGAGTTTGGTCAACGGTACGATTGGCACGCCCGAAGCATTTGGCACCGTCGTAATATCACCTGTAAATGCCAGCGTAACCGGCCCCGGCCAAGCTCTTACCATCACGGCACAGGTTGACGCTAACCCTACTGCCGCAACCAATCCGGTTACGGCTAATGTCTATGATGACAGTGGCACGCTGGTCGCTTCCAATATCATACTCTACAATGATGGAACCCATGGTGACGCCGTGGCTGGAGATGCAATCTGGACCAACGATAACAGCATCCCAGCACAGCCGACCTACACCATTCCGCTTAGCGCAGCCAACGGCACTGGATGGATCGTACGCGTCTTTGCCAAAGATGCCAGTACCAGCACCATTGGCGCTCAAAATGGCCTGGCACATCGCAATGGATTACCGACAGCGGAAACCGAAGCCAATTACTGGAATATCGATGAAATCACATTCGAGGTCGCTGAGGCAGATATCAGTGTTACCAAGATAAGCTCGATACTGAATGACCCGGTTAATGGTACCAGTCTTCCCAAAGCTATACCGGGAGCCGTTGTTGAATATTGTATTTTAATATCCAACGCAGGCAATGCCCTAGCAACATCGCTGTCGGCGACCGACACAATACCAGCCAATGTGACCTATATGGCCGCTTCGATGAACAGCGGCAGCAATTGCGGTTCTGCGACTACACCAGAGGACGACGATGCCAGCGGAGCCGATGAAACCGATCCGATCGGAGCCAATATCACTGGAACAACGCTGACAATTACCAACGGATCTCTGGCGGCCACCAGCTCGATGGCCGTCACATATCGCGTGACCATCGACTAGGCTTGCCGTTTCAACCGGTTCAGAAGCTCGTCCAGTGACGACAGAAATCTGGATCGATCGGATTTTGTAAAAGGTGGCGGCCCGCCAATATTCTCTGTTTCCATTCCGGCACGCAGATCAGTCATTATCGCTCGCGTTGCAACCGCCGATCCGATTGAATCTTCCGTGAACGCTTTGCCGTTCGAAGCAAGAACGGATGCCTGTGCCTTCAAACAGCGGTCTGCGAGCAGGATATCGGAAGTCACAACGACTAAGCCCGACCGCGCCTTGTCTGCAATATGGTCATCCGCCGCGTCAAAAGCGTCACTAACAACCACCCGGCTAATCAGCGGATGAACGGGAATACGAAAATGACTGTTCGAAACGATGACTACCGACACTTCATGACGATAGGCCACACGATAGATCTCGTCCTTTACAGGACAAGCGTCAGCATCAACATATATCTGAATTTCGAGAGGCATCAGCAAATTCAATCAGATTTCGGTTTTCCGGCAAAGGGACGTTTTCCGCGATGCGGCTTTTTCTTCTTGCCGCCAAAATCAGGCTTGGGGCCAGATTTCCGGTCCCCATGCTTTTCTGATTTCTTCTTGAAGCCCTCACCACCTTCCTTTGAAGGCTTGCGTTTTACATAGGCGCCGCCGCTTCGGTCTTCGGGCTTGTCAGCAAATTTCTTTTTGCCACCGAATTTTTTCTTGCCGAATTTTTTGCCGCCAAATTTTTTGCTGGCATTGCTATAGTCACGCTTGCCGGCCGCGTTGTCCCCGCGCCCTTTGCGGCTGCGTTTCTCGCGACTGGGTGGCTTGCCTTCAAACTGGGTGATGGTGATGTCGTCGGTATCGTCGCCATTCTCACGTTTTTGCGCAATGGCAGCCGTGAACTTCTCGACATTCTTTCGCGGGATTTCAAACAGTGTATCATCACCATTAATTCGGATCGCGCCAATTTCATTCTTGGTGATATGACCGCGTCGACAAAGCACCGGTAATATCCAGCGCGCATCGGCGCGTTGATTGTGGCCCACATCCATCTTGAACCAGACGGTATCTTCAAAACCGGCACGATGCCCTTTGTCATTTGGCTTTGACTGCGCGCCGCGATCCAGCATCTGTTCGGGCGCTGGCATTTTTGCGCGATGCGACTGCACCAGCATCGCAGCGATTTCTTCCGGCGTTTTCTCAGCCAACAGACGCTTGGCTAACGCCAGATCATCTTCATCCACTTCAACCGGTTGCAGCAAGATTTCCATCAATCGTTCTGCATCATTCTTGCGAATATCGGCGCGCGTTGGGGCGTCTTTCCATTCCGCGTCAATTTTTGCGCCGCGAAGCATCGATTCCACCCGTTTGCGTCGCTGATAGGGTACGATCAGTACCGCCGTTCCTTTTTTACCGGCACGACCCGTTCTGCCGGAACGGTGCTGAAGAGCTTCCGCATCGCGAGGAATTTCCACATGAATGACCAAGCTGAGGGTAGGCAGGTCCAATCCCCGCGCAGCAACATCTGTTGCCACACACACACGGGCCCGCTTGCTTCGAAGCGCTTGCATCGCTTGATTGCGTTCTGCTTGCGTATGTTCTCCGGATAAAGCCACAGCGCTAAATCCGCGATCTGATAAACTGGCATGAAGCCGCCTGACGCTCTCCCGCGTTGCACAAAATAGCATCGCCGATTCCGCTTCATGATAACGAAGCAGATTGACGACTGCGTTTTCGGTGTCCGCTGGAGCAACGGTAATTGCCTGATAGGCAATATCGCCGTGGCCGCGATCTTGACCGACCGTTGAAATGCGCATTGCATCCTTCTGATAACGCTTTGCCAGCGCTACGATCGGTTTGGGTATTGTCGCGGAAAAAAGCAGCGTCCGGCGCTCCTCCGGCGTGGCATCCAAGATTTCTTCCAGGTCGTCACGGAAACCCATATCAAGCATTTCATCGGCTTCGTCGAGAACCGCGGCTTTTAGCTTGGATAAATCCAATGCGCCGCGCTCTAGATGGTCGCGTAGACGGCCCGGTGTTCCGACGATTATATGCGCGCCGCGGCGTAACTTGCGTCGCTCCTTCGATGCATCCATCCCACCAACACAGGTAGCGATCTGCGCACCGGCCGGCTGATATAACCAGGCAAGCTCCCGGCTGACCTGCAGAGCCAGTTCACGCGTCGGCGCGATAATCAAGGCCAAAGGTTCCACCAGAAACGGAAACTGACCACTGGATTCCAGAAGCTGCGGTGTCATCGCTAAGCCAAAAGCAACCGTTTTACCCGAACCGGTTTGCGCTGATACAATCAGATCACGACCGTCAGTTTCCGGTTCCAGTACAGCGGCTTGCACGGCTGTCGGCTTTTCATATTCGCGTGCTGCAAGTGCCTCTGCGATTGGCGGGGGAAGTTTTGAAAACGGCATGTTTTAGGGATTCCATGGCAAAAAATTGAAACACGCACGGAAATGCCAATCGCCCGCGGTCTTGATAGGATTATCTTTGGTTTAAAGCGCTTGACCGGCAGCTACGCCACTCGCCCAAGCCCATTGAAAATTATAGCCACCGAGCCAGCCGGTAACATCTACAGCCTCGCCAATAGCATAGAGGCCGGGCACTTGCCTAGCCTCCATGGTTTTGGATGACAGGTCGTCGGTATTTATGCCGCCCGCAGTGACTTCCGCTTTGTCAAACCCCTCGGTTCCATTGGGCATGAACCGCCAGTTTGACAAACGCCTCGCCGCCTCTTCCAGCTTTTTGTCGGTCAAGTTTCCCAGCTCACCGGATAGTGCAATTTTATCAATCAGGGTTTCGGTCAACCGATCTGGCAAATGCGCTCCGATGGCGCGTTTTAATCCGAGTTTCGGCATATTGCGTTTGGCTTCACATAACCAGTCACCGGCCAGATCTGGCAGAAAGTCGACAATAACCGCCTCTCCATGCTTCCAGTAAGAAGAAATTTGCAGGATCGCGGGGCCGGAAAGACCTTTATGCGTGAACAGCGCAGCTTCACGAAACGCGGTCTTGCCGCATTTTGCTATAATGGGTGCGGAAACACCGGAAAGCGATCTGAACAAGGTCTCCTCACCGCCCAAAGTCAATGGAACCAGTGCGGGACGCGGCTCGACCACTTTCAAACCAAATTTTCGCGCCAGATCATAAGCAAAGCCGGTCGCCCCCATTTTCGGGATCGAAGGCCCGCCAGTTGCTATAACAAGAGCGGGAGCGGTCGCCACATCATCGCCAAGCTTTACGCTGTATCGACCGTCGGCATGGGAAACATCGCTAACCGGAACGCCCAGTGAAATAGATACTGTGTCGGTCGGGCATTCATTCATCAGCATAGCTACAATTTGCTTCGCGGATCGGTCGCAAAACAATTGTCCCAGCGTCTTTTCATGCCAGTCAATATTGTAGCGATTAACCAGATCGATAAAATCTTGCGCCGTATATCGACTGAGCGCCGACTTTGCGAAATGCCGGTTACCGGAAATATAGCGATCCGGTGCGGTGTTAACATTGGTGAAATTACAGCGCCCGCCTCCCGAAATAAGGATTTTCTTACCCGGCTCATCGGCATGATCAATCAGCAGTACATTCTTGCCACGCTGGCCAGCGACCGCAGCACACATCAAACCGGCACCACCCGCGCCAAGGATAATTGCATCAAACTGGGTTGCTGTATCAGTCATAAGAAAACAGGAATTCGATCGAGTTAGCTGACAACCTTCGCCAGATTTTCGAATTCACAATCCCAAGACCCTTTTCGCTATGATATTGCGCTGAATCTCGTTGGTACCGCCATATATACTCTGTGCGCGCGTACCAAAATAGGTGGCGATGCCCGGGGCAGCGAAACCGGCATCTCCTGTCCATTCGGGGCTGACGCTGTCAGCAAATTTTCGCAATCCATGATCGCCCGCCGCTTCCAGGAACAGGGTGGTGATTTCCTGAGCAATATCGGTTGCCATAATCTTTAATGTCGAGGCTTCATTTCCCGGTGCCCCACCATCTCGAACCGCCGTCAACACCCGTAGAACAGTTATTTCCAAGGCATCCAGACGTATTTCCACTTCGC
>Ga0316204_10003381_pt1 | contig 32146 bp, 27 predicted proteins | sample 6monrhotite_MG_2_FD_205661 | JGI IMG/M metagenome (GOLD analysis project Ga0316204, IMG submission 205661) | Microbial mat bacterial communities from mineral coupon in-situ incubated in ocean water Damariscotta River, Maine, United States -... | ecosystem: Environmental > Aquatic > Marine >... | reverse complement strand
ATAAATTTACAATCATCTTGCGGACAAACTTTTTGAGTGCCATGACGCTTCGTTGTCTTTAGCGTTAACATGGGCCAACCACAGTCAGGGCACTTCTCATTGACCGGCTCATTCCAGACGGCATATTTACAGCTTGGGTAATGCTCACAAGAGTAAAAAATCTTACCGCGGCGCGACTTGCGTTGCAGCATATTGCCTTTTTTACACTCAGGACAAACCACGCCCATGTCTTTTGGTTTTTCCAGCGGTTCAATATAACGACAATCTGGGTAACCACTACAACCAATAAATTTTCCGTATTTACCGTGCCGTATAATTAATTCTGCTTCACACTTGGGACACTTGCGATCAACCGTTTCCGGTTCCGCATCTGCGTCCTCATTTACATTGCGCGTATAGTCGCATTCGGGATAGTTATCACAGCCAATAAAACGTCCTCTACGTCCGAGTCGAATGGCCAGTGAACCTTCACATTTGGGACACTTCTCTTCCAGTGCTTCATGCGTCACATCTTTGCGATCAACATTGGCATCTTTGTCCAGCACCAGTGCTTTAAAGGGTTTCCAGAATTCCCGCATCATGGGAACCCATTCTTCTTCACCGCGCGCGATGGCATCCAAATGGTCTTCCATATTCGCCGTAAAATCGTAATCCACATATTGGGTAAAGTGCTCAGTCAAAAATTTATTAACAATGCGGCCAACATCAGTTGGCATAAAACGTTTCTTGTCCATCTCGACGTATTCACGTGATTGTAGCGTTGAGATAATTGAAGCATAGGTAGAGGGCCGACCAATTCCATGTTCTTCCAGCGACTTCACCAATGACGCCTCAGTATAGCGTGGTGGTGGTTCGGTAAAATGCTGCTCTGGTTTGATATTGAGTACGGTAACTTTCTCACCTTCTTTCAGCGGCGGTAATAATCGTTCCGAGTCATCGTCACCTTTCGCGTCATCACGACCCTCCTGATACACCGCCATGAAACCAGGGCTTACCAGTGTTGAACCATTGGCGCGAAATATATGTTTATCTCCTGCACTCAGATCTACTGCAACCGTATCCAGCGTGGCATGTATCATCTGACAGGCAACCGTACGCTTCCAGATCAAATCATATAAACGAAATTGATCTTTGCTTAGATGGGGTTTGATTGCTGTTGGCTCATAATTTACTGAAGTTGGACGAATAGCCTCATGCGCTTCCTGTGCATTCTTGGCCTTGGTTTTATACGTCACCGGCTCACCTGGCACATTATCTTTACCATATTTACCTTCAATAAAACTGCGTATTTCATCCAACGCTTCGCCACTAAGGGTTACTGAGTCAGTACGCATGTAGGTAATCAAACCAACCGTTTCACCACCAAGATCGATACCTTCATAAAGTTGTTGCGCCACCATCATTGTCTTCTTGGCAGTAAAGCCAAGTTTACGCGATGATTCCTGTTGCAGTGTTGAAGTTGTAAAAGGTGCTGCTGGATTTCGCTTGCGTTTTTTCTTTTCAACCTTGCTGATAAGCAACTCGCCCTTGGCAGCATCGTTTAATGTTTTCTCTGCTTTTTTGGCTTTCTTTTCGTCGTTAATCGTAAATTGTGAAAGTTTTTCACCATCATAGTGGACAAGCTTTGAGGTGAAAGGTGATTTATCACTTTCTACACTGGCTTCAACAGTCCAGTATTCTTTGGGATCAAACTTTTCGATTTCCAGTTCACGCTCAACGATCATGCGTAAGGCAGGGCTTTGAACACGACCGGCGGATAAACCACGTCGAATCTTTTTCCATAAAAGGGGAGATAAATTAAAACCTACCAAATAATCCAGAGCACGGCGCGCCAGTTGCGCATTGACCATGTCCTGTGACAGTTCCTGTGGATGTTCAACCGCCTCATTAATGGCACGCTTGGTGATTTCATGAAAGGTAACACGGCCAACGGTCTTATCTTTTAACACACCTTTTTCTTTTAGAATTTCATACAGGTGCCATGAAATAGCTTCACCCTCGCGATCCGGGTCAGTCGCGAGATACAGGTTATCGGCTTTTTTCATTGCCTTGGCAATTGAATCAACGTGTTTTTGATTTTTTTCAATCAGCTGATACTTCATGGCAAAGTCATGCTCAGGATCAACTGCACCTTCCTTGGGTAGCAGGTCGCGAACGTGACCATATGAAGCCAGTACTTCAAAGCCCTTACCAAGATATTTCTTTATGGTCTTGGCTTTGGCAGGTGACTCTACGATGACCAGACTTTTTACCATGCGTTTTCCTATCGCCTTAAATATAAATGCCCGCAAAACGGCGGGCATGAATTTTTACCCTTGTTAACTACCGTTCAATGCAACACCGCTGGTGCTTCATCAAAGACAAAATCTTCCATCCAGGTATAAGCCTCTTCACGACCCGGCTGGTTAAACAACACCATCAAAACGACCCACTTGAGCTGGTCAAGATCAATCTCTTCAGACTCCAGTGCCATCACACGATCCACCACAAGCTCACGGGTTAAATGGTCGAGCACACCCGTCTGTTCCAGGAACTGCAGAAAACCCCGGCACTCCAGACTCAACTTAATTGTTTCTTTATCCGTGTATATACGAATAGAAGCCGAATTCACCTGCTCGAATGACTCTGGATGGTTTTGCAGGCTGGCAAGCCCCTCAAGCCAGTCAAAAGCTTTCGAGATTTCAACCGCACTAAATCCCGCTTCCAGCAATTCCACGCGCAACGATTCTTCGTCCGCATCGAATTCTATGTCATCATTCATATAGTTTTCAAACAGATACATTAGCACGTCAAGAATGCTTTCTTTCATTTCAGGTCCTCTTTCCGGTACGGCAATAGTATCCGCCCGTCATTGACTTCAGATAACCTTGCAATTCCAATACCAAGAGCATGGAGCAAACGGCGTCTGCCGTCAATCCACTCCTGCCTACGACCACATCTACAGATGCAGGTTCATGACCCACGCAGGTCAACACCCTGGTGTATTCATCGTCCATTTCGAAATCAGACTGAAGTGGTTCACACACATTTGTTGCCATGGGTGTCGCCGCAAAACCGCCCAATTCTTCAAAAATATCCTCTGCCGTTTCTACCAGCTTCGCACCCTGCTGAATCAGACTGTGACAGCCTCGAGACTGAGGATTATGGATTGAGCCGGGGACTGCGAACACCTCTCTTCCCTGCTCTAACGCCTGCTTGGCTGTAATCAATGAACCACTTTGCACTGCTGCCTCTACAACAAGCGTTCCCATGGACAAACCACTGATAATACGATTTCGGCGAGGAAAATTAGAGGTTAGTGGCGGAGTGCCAATCGGGAATTCCGAAATTAGAGCCCCCTGCTCGGCGATACAGTGCGCCAGCGCCTTATTCATCGCCGGGTAAACCCGATCCAGGCCTGTGCCGGTAACCGCAATGGTCACTCCCCCGGCATCCAAAGCTCCCTGATGACTGGCAGCATCTATTCCCTGCGCAAGCCCACTGGTAATACTCATACCCCAGGTCGCCAGATGGCGGGCAAAATCTCTGGCCGTTTCTGCCCCTGTCGGCGTGGGATTTCGGCTGCCTACCATGGCTAATTGTGGAAGATTTAATACCTTCGGATCGCCATAAATAAAGAGTACCGGCGGGGCGTCGCAAATTTCTTTTAACAGCTGAGGGTACTGCTGATCAGAAAGCGTCAAGACATGCGCGTTGTCTTGTTGCAGCCATTCCAGATCCGGGGCAATACAATCCCAGTCAGGCTTAACAATAAAATCAATGGCCTCGCGACGCAGGCCCTGCTGCTGTAGTTCAGTACGTGATGCCTTAAAAACAGCACTGGCGGAGCCAAAGGCTTCCAATAGGCGTGCATTTGTAACGACCCCGACACCCGGTGTACGTAGCAGGCCAAGCCAATAGTTGAGATCTTCTGATTGAGAATTCATAAGCAATACACGTCAAATCCATTTGTCGTGCAGCTATGATACCACCGGTAAAGTGTCGGTGGCAGAGATATTAAAACCTAGGGGTTGGTCACCCGATCCAGCAGGCTCATGGTATTAATGGCTTCCATAACCAGTGCATAACTAACCTTATCAAACGTCTGGAATATCATTATTAAGCCTGCGCGTTCATCTGGTAGGACTACATTTTCGTAAGCCGTAGTATCACGCACCTTAGCACCCTTCTGATATACCGCCAGCACATGACCCGGCTTGAGTCCATCGCCCTTGCCACGATTCAGCACGACAACATTATACTGCCCTATCATAGAGACACCCTGGAACACGGAAATAATCTGACCATCAATCTGACGATCCGGCGCACGAGGGAAAAACTGGAATTCAAGATTACGCTCTTCAAACGGCATTAAAAGGTCACCATTCAGAACTTCTTTGCGCGCTTCCTTAACCCGCAAGGTCGCGGGGTCGCCTAAACGTAATACATGCGCATCGGCAACGTCTTCAGCCTCATAACCCAGAACCTTTTCCGTTACCGGATCACGATACACATCACCTGGGCGAATAATATGATAGGCACCGATACTCTGGTCCTTAATATTACGAGCATAAATCTTATAACCAGATCCGCTGATCAGATGTTCTTCATAACTGGAAACCACATAAGGCGCTGTTTCCAAATCCTCTTCTGTGACAATACGTGCCGCCTTCAAAAAGGGGGCAATGGCTTCACGTGGAATTGTTGGAATGGCGCGCTCAAGTGATTGAACATGCATCTTGGGAGATAGCTTCACTGTCTTGATGCCAGACTTGGACACTGGTACGCCACCGGCACCTTCCAGGGTGATATAAGGCTTGCCATCAGCATAGTACAATGCCACCACATCACCGGGATATATCAGGTGAGGGTTTCGAATCTTGGGATTAATGTGCCAGACTTCAGGCCACATCCATGGATCATTCAGGAAACGTTTGGAGATGTCCCAAAGGGTATCGCCCTTTTTAACAACATAGCGGTCTGGATAATCAGGTTTAATAACCACCGGTTTCGCTTCAACCACAGGCGCGGGTGCAGGCTCAGCCATCGGAACTGGCTCAGGTTGCGCCATTATCGACTGGGGTTTTGATTTTGGTGCGGGTGCAGGACTCGCGCAACCGAGTAACATCGCAGCAGTTAGCAGCGATAGAAAACATAACTTATTGTTTATTCGAGAATTATGATTTCGCATGTGCATCCCTTGTGGAGGCCGGTTATATTTATTACTGTACTGTTTTTGGACCATTTTTACCGTAGTCCTTTACGCATTATGTTCTAAGTATCATAATGTTAGCAGCTTTTTCTACACTTGTACTATAAATGTCGAACGAAATTACATGTCATCATTGAATATATTACATTTTCCCGACGAGCGTCTGCGAACTGTCGCAAAGCCTGTGGAAGTCGTCGACGACCGGATCCGGGGCATTATCGACGATATGTTCGAGACCATGTATGCCGCACCGGGCATCGGTCTGGCCGCAACTCAGGTCAATATCCACGAGCGTTTACTGGTCATTGATATCAGCGAATCGAAGAACCAACCGCTGGTCTTTATCAATCCGGAAATCACCGATCGTGGAGGTGAGCAGGAAATGGACGAGGGCTGTCTGTCCGTGCCTGGCTATTACGAAACGGTGCGCCGCGCTGAGCACATTCACGTCCGCGCTCTGGATCGTGATGGCAAGCCCTTCGAGATGGATGCCGAAGAATTGCTGGCGGTTTGTATCCAGCACGAAATCGATCACCTGGATGGCAAACTATTTGTCGATTACTTATCGCAACTCAAGCGTGTACGTATCAAAAAGAAAATGGAAAAGCAGCAAAAGCTGGCGATTTAAAACACAGTACCTAGTATCGAGCGACTAGGGAAACAACATTAAAAGAAATTACCATGTCCTCGATACTCGATACTCGATACTCGTCACTGCGAATTGTATTCGCAGGCACCCCTGACTTTGCCGCTGTCGCGCTTCAAGCGCTTATCGATTCAGCACATGATGTTGTCGCGGTCTATACCCAACCGGACCGACCTGCCGGTCGCGGTCGCAAACTCAAACCCGGTCCAGTCAAACAACTGGCAGTGGCTCATAATATTCCAGTCTGCCAACCCGTATCGTTAAAAGATGAGGACGAGCAGCAAGCATTACGCAACTGGCACGCCGATGTCATGGTCGTCGCTGCCTATGGCTTGATTTTACCCAAGGCCGTTTTAGATATACCACGCTATGGTTGCCTGAATATTCACGGTTCAATACTACCACGCTGGCGTGGTGCTGCACCCATACAACGCGCCATTCTGGCCGGCGACAAAGAAACGGGCATCACCATTATGCAAATGGATGTCGGTCTCGATACCGGTGACATGTTAATGCGCACACCAATCACGATTGAAAAAGATGACAACGGTGGCAGCCTGCACGACAAACTCGCTGCACAGGGAGCAAAAGATTTACTCACCGTTTTAGATCAGGTGGCTTCGCAAAGTTTAACGCCTGTAAAACAGGACGATGCTCAGGCCAACTATGCCCATAAACTGGAAAAGGCCGAAGCCCAAATTAATTGGTCACAAGATGCTCAAGACATTGAACGCTTGATCCGCGCCTTTAATCCCTGGCCCGTTGCCTTTACGCCATTCAATGGAAAACCTCTGCGCATCTATCAAGCTAAACTTGTCGAGCAGGAAGGTGATGCAGGACAAATTCTGTCGGCAGATAAACACGGCATTATTATCGCCTGTGGCAAACAGGCCCTGCGCTTGTTACAACTACAACCTGCCGGAAGTAAAGTCATGGATGCCGCTGCCTTTATAAACGGTCATGGCGATAAGCTTGTTGTTGGTAACAAACTATCTTAAGCATTTAATGCTTTGATAAAATACACTATGAACCCCAAAACAAACTCAAGACTCGCCAGTGTCCACGTTTTACAGCAAATCATCACGCAAGGGCGTAATCTACCGGATGCTCTTGCCAGCGCCAGCAAAAATCTGGATGAGAAAGATCGCGCCCTAACACAGGCCATTTGTTACGGCTGTATTCGTTTCTACAGCCAACTGGAATTTATTGCGCAACAACTATTGCAAAAACCTTTCAAACCAAAAGATCAGGATATTTATTTTTTAATCCTGATCGGCCTGTATCAAATACGCGAAATGCGCATCCCGGATCATGCAGCTGTATCTGAAACGGTTAATGTTATCAAAGCATTAAAAAAGCCCTGGGCCCGTGGACTCATTAATGCTGTGCTACGCAATTATCAACGACAGTCTGAAGAGATCAATCGTGACATTGCCAAAAATGACGCTGCGCATTATGCCCATCCACAATGGTGGATCACAAAACTAAAACAGGCCTGGCCGCAGCAGTGGGAAAATATTCTGCAACAAAATAATCAACAACCACCTTTTACCCTGCGCGTAAATTCACAACACTATTCTGCCAAAGCGTATATCGATCTATTACAACAAAAAGATGTCGAAGCGCAGGCACACGAAAATATCCCCACGGCCATCACGCTTTCAAATGCCGTCAACGTAGATCAACTTCCCGGATTCGACGAGGGTAAAATCTCGGTACAGGATGCCGCCGCACAACTGGCCGCAAGCCTGCTCGACCCACAGGCAGATGAACGCATTCTCGATGCCTGTGCTGCCCCCGGTGGCAAGACCTTACATATATTTGAGCGCCAGCCAAAACTGAAAGCACTCGTCGCGCTCGACAGTGACAAAAACCGCCTGCAACGTGTCGAAGAAAATCGCGACCGTGGCAATGCCAACATCGAAATACTCTGTGGCCCGGCAGAACAACCTGATAAATGGTGGGATCAACAGCTATTTGATCGCATTTTGCTGGATGCCCCGTGTAGTGCCAGCGGTGTCATCCGACGTCATCCAGATATTAAACTCCTCAGGCGAGAAGAAGACTTGCCTGTATTAATCAAAACACAACAAGAAATCCTCAATGCCCTATGGCCCTTACTCAAAGAGGACGGTATCCTGTTGTACGCAACTTGTTCGGTCTTTACTGAAGAAAACACCCGACAGGTGAAACGCTTTTTAGAAAAACAAAAAAATGCCCGGCTTATTACTATTGAAGCCGACTGGGGACAGGACACCGGTTTTGGCCGACAAATCCTGCCTGGCGAGGATACGATGGATGGCTTCTTTTACGCCAAACTACAAAAGCTTGCGTAACACCCGGCGTTGGAATCTGCGCTACGTATGGCTGCTCGCCTTTTGCCTATATAGCCAGTTTATTTCTGCCGACATTACTATCCGCAGTGTCGAGACAACATTCAAAGATAAAGTCTACCGACTCAATGCCAACGTAGAATATCAATTCAGTGAAGCAGCCATTGATGCTTTAAAAAATGGTGTACCGATAATTCTGTTATTTGATATCGAAGTCGAAAAACAACGTCGCTGGTGGTGGAACAAAAATGTTGCCAGCCTCGAACAGGGCTACCTGCTGCTTTATCATGCCCTGACCGAGAACTATCTGGTCACCAATCTTAATAGTAGCGCTCAAAACAACTATCGCAGTTTAAACGCTACACTCGAAGCACTGGGACACATTACCGCATTGCCCATACTGGATGAACAACTGCTGGAGCCAGAGGCAAAATATTTTATAAGGGTTCGCATGCGTCTTGATATCGAATCCCTGCCGGCGCCGATGCGTCCGTTCGCCTATCTCTCTTCTGACTGGCGACTTGAAAGCGACTGGTACTCATGGCCTTTGCAGCGATAAAAAAATTCTTTTCCGGCAGTACTCCGATTGTACTGTTGCTCTTTTTATTACTCGCCTCCCTGTACTTTATGAGCGAGGCCACGCACAACTCGGAACTCTTCAGTAAAATATTTTCTACCATGCTGGTCATTAATGGGCTGGCGATTTTTTTGCTTATTGGTTTAATCATTCGCAATCTTGCTGATCTCATTCGGCAATATCGTCAACGCACTACCGGTTCACGGCTAACCGCTCGCCTGGTTATACTGTTTGTGATCTTGTCCGTCACACCGGTGAGCGTGGTCTATTATTTCTCACTGGATTTTTTACAACGCGGTATCGATAGCTGGTTTGATGTGCGCGTCGATAATGCTTTACAAGATGCACTAGAACTCAGCCAGACTTCTCTTGGCGTACGCATGCGTGAATTACTACAGGACACCAAAAAACTTTCCCTGCAATTTGATGGTGTTGAAAACGAACTGGCACCCATAAAGCTCAATGACCTGCGTAATCTCTCCGGTGCTATGGAAATGACACTATTCACCATGCACGGTCGCATTATTGCCTCCAGTAACCCTGAAGCGGCCAACCTGTTGCCCATCGGTCTGGACAATACTACCCAACTTCAAATGCGGCAGGGTAAGGACGATGTCAGTCTGATACCTTTACAGGACTCCGGCCTGCATATTCGTATTGCTATACCGGTTTCCGGACCTGATGCCGTCACCGAGCAACGCGTCCTGCAAGCCCTGTTTGCCGTACCCGAACGAATCAACAGTCTGGCTGAAAATGTGCAGGAGGCTTTTGGTAATTATCGTGAGGTCGCCTTTTTGCGTACCCCGCTGAAATACAGTTTCATTCTAACCCTGTCGATGGTGTTATTACTCAGTATGCTTACCGCCATCTGGGCGGCCTTCTTTTATGCGCGTCGTCTGGTAGCACCGATCAGTGATCTGGTCGAAGGTACCCGTGCCATTGCCGCCGGTAATTATGAAAAACGCTTGCCCCTGCCCAGCAAAGATGAACTTGGCTTTCTGGTGAAATCGTTTAATGAAATGACACATCGCATCGCACTGGCCACTGAATCTGCTACTGAAAGCCAACAACAGGCCGAACAGCAAAATGCCTATCTTGAAGTAGTGCTGGCGCATTTATCATCCGGAGTGCTTACACTGGATTCCGAACGCACACTCCATACCAGTAATGCCACCGCCAGCCAGATCCTCGGCCTGCCATTGTCTGACTTTCAGGGCATGCCTCTCGATAGTATCGCTACCGATCGCCCGCACCTGCAACTACTGGTCGATGCCCTGTACCCACATCTGGAAAGTGAACAAAAAGAATGGCAGGACGAAGTGATACTTTTTGGTCCCGGTGGCCGCCAGGTCTTAATGTGTCGCGGTACGCAACTACCGCATACGGTCACGCTGCAGGGCGGTCACGTGGTCGTGTTTGACGACATCACTAGCGTCTTGCAGGCACAACGAAATGCCGCCTGGGGAGAAGTTGCCCGACGTCTTGCCCACGAAATTAAAAATCCACTCACACCGATCCAGTTATCTGCTGAGCGATTAAGGCATAGATATCTTAAGACCATGACCGGCAAAGATGCCGAGGTTCTGGATCGCTCCACGCATACCATTGTGCAGCAAGTTGAAACCCTCAAAGAGATGGTCAAGGCCTTTTCAGACTACGCCCGCATGCCATCTTTGAATATGCAGGGCCTGGTATTGAATGAAATTATCCAGGAAGTCCTCGACCTGTATCGAAACGAAGGCGTGGGTTTTCAACTGGTGGTTGATCTGGACCCCACGAACCCGCTCATTGAGGCGGATCCCGGTCGTCTGCGTCAGTTGCTGCACAACCTGATCAAAAATGCCCAGGAGGCTGCGGAGCAAAGCGACCCCAGTCGCGTCAATGTCATTACTCGCTGCATGCAGGAAGAAACCTGTCGCTTTGTCGAGTTACGCATAGAAGATAACGGTCCCGGTTTTCCAGATGATGTGTTTAGCACCCTCTTCGAACCCTATATCACCACCAAACCCAAAGGTAGTGGACTCGGTCTGGCGATTGTGAAAAAGATCGTGGAAGAGCACGGTGGCGTCGTCTGGGCAGAAAATCGCGCCACCGGCGGTGCCGTTATTATTATTCGATTACCGGTACTGGGACACCGAAAACAAAAAGACCCACAGACAGGTCTAGCCAAAAGTTCATAACCGGTAGACAATAATCGCCATGACAGCATCAGAACCACAAACGACCCTGGAAGAAACGCCCATCTTTACGCCAAGTGTGTTCTATATTCTAGTCGTCGATGATGAACCGGATATTCGCAATCTCCTTTGTGACATTCTCGAAGATGAAGGTTACGAAGTCACAACCGCGGAAAATGGTGAAGCCGCACGCAAGGCGCATCGCGAACGCCGCCCGGACCTCATCCTGCTGGACATCTGGATGCCAGACGTCGATGGCATTACCTTATTAAAGGAATGGAGCGAAGATGGCGCGCTGCCCATGCCGGTCATTATGATGTCAGGACACGGTACGGTTGAAACTGCTGTCGAGGCAACACGACTCGGTGCTTATGATTTTATTGAAAAGCCTCTATCACTCGCCAAGCTGCTCTTAACCGTTGAACATGCCCTGGAGAGTGATCGCCTTGAGCGTGAAAATCAGGGACTACGTCGCATCGCGCATACCATCATCGAACCCATAGGCAAGAGTGCGGTGATGAAACGCCTGCGCGAACAGGTCAAACGCATTGCCGAACACGACACCTGGATACTCATGACCGGTGAGTCCGGTAGCGGCATGAATGTCATTGCCCGTTACCTGCATCACTGTAGTCCGCATCGCGAACGGCCTTTTATTGAAGTCGGTGTTGCCTCACTCTCTGCAACAACAGCGGCAATCGATTTGTTTGGCAGTGAAGAAAATGATCATGTTCACTACGGTTTATTAGAACAGGCCAACGGCGGTACCTTATTTTTAAGTGATATTGGCGACATGGATCTCAGTACTCAGGCCAAGTTACTCGCCGCACTGGAATCAAAAAGTTTTTTACGTGCCGGCAGTGATAACCCCGTGACATTGCATGTGCGTGTCATCGCCGCGACGCATTACGATTTGGAACAGCGCATTAACGATGGCCTGTTTCGCAAAGATTTATACTACCAGCTCAATGTCGTGCCACTACAAATACCGGCACTGCGCGATCACCGTGAAGACACACCTGAGTTATTAAATTATTACGTGAACTATTATGTCGATCAGGAAAAACTGCCGTACCGAAAATTTTCCCTGGCGGCACAAAACCGCTTACGCAATTATCCCTGGCCCGGTAACATCCGCGAGTTAATGAATCTGGTACAACGTTTGTTGATCATAGGTGCCGGTTCAGAAATCGGTATTGAAGAAATCGATGCCACACTGGGACAACACGCGGCCAGCGAAAAAACCGGTACACCTGCAACCAGTTATGAGCAACCACTGCGTGAAGCGCGTGAGCAATTTGAACGCGCCTATTTTGAATATCAGTTAAAACAGAATGGCGGCAGTGTTGGCAAGGTTGCTAAAATTGCCGGCCTTGAACGCACACACCTTTATCGAAAACTACGTTCCTTAGGTGTTGATGCAAAAAATTTAAGCAAAGATGACACAAACTAAACTGCAAAAATGAAAATAATTATTCTAGGCGCAGGACAGGTAGGCGGCTCACTGGCGGCAAGTCTCACGACCGAATCAAACGACATTACCGTTGTTGATAATAATGACAAGGCCTTGCAGGCCCTGCAGGATCGACTCGATATACGCACCGTCGCCGGTCTGGCATCACACCCTACCGTACTGCAACAGGCCGGTGCTGATGATGCCGACATGATCATTGCGGTGACCGATAGCGATGAGACCAACATGGTCGCCTGTCAGGTCGCCTATACCGTGTTTCATACCCCGACAAAAATTGCCCGGGTGCGATCCGTTGAATATCTCAGCTTCCCGCAATTGTTTAGTCAGGAAGCTCTGCCGGTTGATGTTCTGATCAGTCCCGAACAACTGGTCACCCATGATATAAAGCGTTTAATCGAACATCCCGGTGCACTCCAGGTACTCGACTTTGCCAATGGTCAGGTACAGTTAGTTGCGGTACGTGCCTTTTATGGTGGGCCACTCGTCGGTCGTGAACTGCGTACCCTGCGAGAACACATGCCCAATGTCGAAACACGCGTCGCCGCCATTTACCGCCGTGATCGTGCCATCATTCCTGAAGGCCACACTGTTATTGAAGCCGATGACGAAGTCTTTTTTGTCGCCGCACAAAAAAATATTCAAAAGGTCATTAGCGAGCTACGTCATCTCGACAAACCTTATAAACGCATCATGGTTGTTGGTGGCGGTAATATTGGTCGACGTGTGGCCAAAGCCCTGGAGCACAATTACAGCGTTAAACTCATTGACCATAATTTTGAACGTGCCAAGATTCTCAGCAATGAGTTAGAAAAAACCATCGTCCTGCAAGGTGATGCCGCTGATGAAGAACTGTTGCTGGATGAGAATATCGAAAACACCGATGTCTTTTGCGCGCTGACCAATGATGATGAGGCCAACATACTTTCTTCCATGCTGGCCAAGCGACTTGGTGCGCGCAAGGTCATGACACTGATCAATCGTGCCGCCTATGTCGACCTGGTACAAAGTGGTGACATCGATATCGCCATTTCACCACAGCAAACCACTATCGGTAGTCTGCTGGCACATATTCGTCGCGGTGATGTGGTTAAAGTACATGCCTTACGACGTGGCGCCGCCGAGGCCATTGAAGCCGTAGCGCATGGTGATAAACATACGTCGAAAGTGGTTGGACGACGCATTGAAGAATTAAAACTGCCACAGGGTACAACCATTGGTGCCATGGTGCGCGGTGAGGAAGTCATTATTGCCCATCACGATACCGTGATCGAAGAAGAAGACCATGTCATTTTATTTCTGGTCGATAAAAAACGTATCTCCGAAGTCGAGCGCCTGTTCCAGGTTGGCATCACATTTATTTAAAATATAGTGACGAGTATCGAGTGAAAAGGAATGAGGTAAAAACAAAATATGTTGTTATGCATAAGCATGCGAATACTCACTGGCTTGCCTGCTGGTCCAGAACAATCGATCCTCGTCCCTCGAACCTAGTTACTCGAACCTGTTCTTAAACCATGCAATTTTCCGTTATCCAGCGCATTCTCGGTATTTTTCTCATGGTCTTCAGTACCGCCATGTTACCGCCCATGCTGGTGTCGTTTATTTATCTCGACGGTGCTTTTGATTCGTTTTTATATGCCTTCATCATCACCCTGGTTGCTGGCATTAGTATCTGGCTGCCCGTTAAACATGCCAAGCGTGAATTACGACTGCGTGACGGTTTTCTTGTGGTCGTGGTGTTCTGGTTTACCCTGGGACTCTCCGGTGCAATTCCATTTGTGATTTCACCGCAGTTGGACATGAGTTTTACCGACGCGCTGTTTGAGTCCATTTCAGGCTTAACAACGACCGGAGCGACGGTGATTGTTGGTTTGGATGCTCTACCAAAGTCCATTCTTTATTACCGCCAACAACTACAATGGTTTGGTGGCATTGGTATTATCGTTATCGCCGTGGCCATTATGCCTATGCTGGGTATCGGGGGTATGCAGCTCTACCGTGCCGAAACACCCGGCCCCATGAAAGACAGCAAGCTCACACCACGCATTACCGAAACTGCCAAGGCACTTTGGTATATCTATTTATTTCTTACCGTGGCCTGTGCGCTGGCCTATTGGGGAGCTGGCATGACCCTGTTCGATGCCATCGGCCACAGCTTTGCGACGGTAGCGATTGGTGGCTTCTCAACACACGATGCCAGTATGGGGTTTTATAATAATATGCCCATGGTCGAAGTCGTGGCGATAATATTTATGTTACTCGCCGGTGTTAACTTTACCTTACACTTTGTCGCCTGGCGCTCTCGTAGTCTGTTAAATTATTTCAGAGATTCGGAATTTAAAACTTACCTCACCATTCTCGGTATTGTCTCAGCGATTACCTCTTTTTATCTTTATTACACCGACTTTTTTATCGAGATCGATAGCGCGATCATCAGTGGTGTGTTTCAAGCGGTATCCATCGGGACGACCACGGGCTTTACCACACATGAATATCACCTCTGGCCTGGCTTCCTGCCGGTACTGTTATTGTTTACCAGCTTTATCGGTGCCTGTGCCGGATCTACCGGTGGTGGTATTAAGGTCATGCGTTTTACCTTGCTGTTAAAACAGGGCATACGCGAGATACGACGTCTGGTGCATCCCAATGCGGTTATCTCAATCAAGGTTGGCGGTAAACCCATATCAGATCGGGTTATCGATGCGGTCTGGGGTTTCTTCGCCGCCTACGTCGCCGTGTTTGTCGTTATTATGTTGATCCTGATGCTCACAGGTCTGGATCAAATCAGCGCTTTCTCTGCCACTGCGGCGACTATGAATAATCTCGGTCCCGGTTTGTATGCCGTTGGTTCCAACTATGCGGGGCTGGAAGACGTTGCCAAATGGGTACTCTGCTTTGCGATGTTACTGGGTCGTCTGGAAATCTTTACATTACTTGTTTTACTCAGTCCTACTTTCTGGCGGCGTTAAGTCATGCATCCCGATCAGGCACGTTGGGATGAGCGTTATCGCAATACAAAAAACATTGGCAAACCTGCCGGTGTCTTAGAACACTACCAACACTTATTACCCAAACAAGGTGCCGCGTTAGATCTTGCCTGTGGCCTTGGGGGTAATGCTTTATTACTGGCACAGCATGGACTTGATGCGTATGCATGGGATATATCACCTGTCGGAATACAAACACTCGCCGAACAGGCGCTGCATAGTTCGCTGTTTATTCAAACAGAAGTGAGAGATATTTCTTCAGAGCCACCGGAGCCAGAAAGTTTTGACGCCACTGTCGTGAGTTACTTTCTGGAACGAGATCTGTTTCCTGCTCTAATCAATTCACTACGACCAAATGGAATGTTGTTTTATCAGACTTTTACCCAGAAACATTATAGTGACAGCGGTCCCGGTAGTCCTGACTATCGTCTACAATCTAATGAATTGTTAAAACACGTTAAGGGATTACAGGTGATTGCTTATCACGAGAATTATTTACCGTGGCTGAATGCACCGGTGGATGAGGCGTGTGTAGTAGCGAAAAACAAATAAGCTAGCTGTCATCTAAATACGATTTGATTAAAACATCAATCAACATGGAGTGAGATATGACTACAAATCTGTTTACTGCTATTACTATGGGTGATCTTGAATTGCCAAACCGTATCGTCATGGCCCCCATGACACGCAATCGGGCCAATCAGGACAACGCCCCACATAGCCTGAATACCAAATACTATCAACAACGAGCTACTGCCGGTTTGATTATCACCGAGGCATCTCAGGTGTCAGCAGATGGCGTCGGTTACCCTGCCACACCCGGTATCTATAGCGATGCACAAGTGGCTGGCTGGCGAGAGGTCACAGATACTGTACATGCAGAAGGTGGCCATATCTTCATCCAGCTCTGGTATTGCGGTCGTATCTCCCACCCGGATTTATTACCCGATCATCACGCACCGGTTGCACCTTCTGCGATACAACCTGAAGGTGAAGCCATTACCTTTGAAGGCCTCAAACCTTTTGTCACACCACGCGCGCTGGAGACCAATGAGATTGCTGACATCGTCGCCCAATACAAACATGCCGCCAGCATGGCCAGGCAAGCTGGTTTTGACGGTGTTGAAGTACATGGTGCCAATGGCTATCTCATCGATCAATTCCTGCGTGATGGATCAAATCAACGCACCGATCAGTACGGTGGCAGTGTGGAAAATCGCATGCGTTTTCTCAATGAAGTACTTGATGCCGTTTGCGAGATCTGGCCAAGCCAACGCGTCGGCCTACGACTGACAGCGGAGAACAGCTTTAATGCCATGTCGGATTCCGATCCACTAAATCACTTTACCTATTTTATTTCTCAGCTCAATCAGCGCGACCTCGCCTATTTGCATATCCTCGAAGGCGATATGATGAGTAAAACCGCCAAGCTCGATTATCATGCACTGCGTAAGATCTATAATGGTCTCTACATGGCGAATAATGGTTATGACAAGGCTCGAGCTACAGAAGCCATCAGCAATGGTAATGCCGATATGGTGGCATTCGGCGTACCATATTTGGCCAACCCGGATCTGGTCTATCGTTTACAGAACGACTTACCTTTGAATGAAGCCGATCAGAATACTTTTTATGGCGGTGATGAGCATGGTTACACTGACTATCCATTTGTTGAAAAAGACTAGTGGTAATTTTACTCTGACCTCAAATATAAAGATGTTATCAGTGAGTTTTGATTAAAATAAAATCGCCAATCCCCTTTAACACTTCGAACCCGATGCCATACATTTACTATGTAATTATTGATCCACGAAACGTATTAACTCTCTTTGTTTATGCAATGTGATGCTACATAAATATTAACCTTAGCTAAAGAAATACTATCATAAGCCGTTATTATTGTGAGTATAGGTTTGCTTTAATAGACTGCAGAAAACCCTTTCATAAAAATGGGTGTAAATTTACCAACTTTAATTCGCTTCCTCTAATACAACCAGGCCACTGTAATATAACGAAATGCTATTGATTTTTTTGTTTCCGCAACGGGTTGACCTTGTCACATGAAAATAAAATATAAGCTAATCTCGACTCTATTCATCCTCGTGTCTCTAATAGGCCTGATTGGCTACCTTGGGCTAATAGCAAGCAAGCACGTGGCGGAATCTTACGAAGGAAAGGATGAACTCTTCAGAGTTACTGCCTTAGCCGCTACAAACATTAGTGTGCAGGTTAAAAACCTTGAAGGCTACCTAATGTTGCATCTAACTTTAAACAATCCATTAGATAAAGATGTGTTTTTTTATAAATATGATTTATTACGAAAGCAAACACATAAGATCAAGAAAAATTTAACCATACATAAAGAAAAAGAATATATTAGTAGAATGGAAATTGAATTAGAAAATATACTGCACCAAGGGATGTTTTTAATTGAAAGACGTAAGGGCGATGTTGCTAACACCGGTAGATTCCATGCTGAACAGTATAGAGACCAAATTAAAAGTTTCCATAACAGTAGTTCTAGCATAAGGAAAATGGGAGTTAAGTTAGCCGAAGAGAAAACCCTTTTCCTAAACAGGCAGAAGCCAATCACGACTGCCACTGAAGCAGCTAGTTATGCTAAAAGGGCTGAAGGTCATTTGTTGATGTTTTTAACCTTGAATGAAACGATAGACAAAGAAAAGTTTTTCCACCGACATGCATCATTGCAGGAACGAATAAAAGTCCTCAAGCGATTGACAACTTATTCGGAGGCCAAAGAAACAATAATTAAAATAGAAATAGCAGCAGAAAGAATGCTGAAGGTAGGGAGTATCTTGATTAAAGCTTATGATAGCGACAGCAAAATGAATGCTGGCTTCAAAATTCAGAAGTATAGAGAACCTATTCTTGATTTGTCTTCATTTACTTCATTGGTGCAAAAATATAGCACTAACCTGATGCTGAATAACATGGATTGGGAGACCGACAAAACAAAGACGGCAAGAGCGGCGGCAGCCTCTATACAGACGAATATCATTATGCTGGTTATTATTTGCATTTTATCTGCCTCATTACTCGGATATGTATTATATAGGCCAATCACAAGGTCCGTAGAAAGATTGAGGTTTATGTCAGCCGAAATAGCGAAAGGAAACCTGGATATACAATCTGAAATCAAAACAAATGATGAATTTGCTGAACTAGGTGTTTCTTTCAATCAAATGAGCGAAGCATTAAAGTCATCAAGAGATGAATTGATATCCGCCAAAGAAATCGCAGAAAGTGCCAACAAGGCAAAGTCAGAATTTCTTTCACGCATGAGCCATGAATTACGCACACCTATGAACGCCATTTTGGGTTTTAGTCAACTATTACAGTTAGATAATAAAAGTCTGACTAAAGAGCAAAGCGAAAATTTAGAATATATTCTTGAAGGCGGGTATCACCTGTTGCACCTGATTGATGAAGTGTTGGACCTTGCCAAAGTAGATGCTGGTCGGCTGGATATGTCTATAGATGCTATTTCATTGAAGCAAGCAATCGGAAAATCATTTTTACTAGTGAAGTCACTTGCTGAAAATAATAAGGTTATATTACATGAGCCACCAAATGAAAATTATCATGTGCAAGCTGATGAACAGCGCCTGAAACAAGTGTTGGTGAACCTGCTTTCCAATGCCGTGAAATATAACCGTGAAGACGGTACAGTGGATGTCAGCATTGAGCCAGTAAGGGAAAAATATATTCGCATTAGTATTAACGATACGGGTCAAGGTATTAAACCAGAAGATCAGGGCCAGTTATTTGAACCATTCTCGCGTTTTGGTGATTCAACAGCTACAGTCGAAGGTACTGGCATAGGCTTAACAATTACTAAAAAACTGATCGAGTTAATGAATGGATATATTGGCTTTGACAGTGAGTATGGCAAAGGTACGACATTCTGGATTGAGTTGCCACAGTCGGCAGTAGCGGATGAAACTGAAAAACGGCAAGAAGCATCATCTCTGGCAGAAAATGCAAATACTAAATAGCAAACAAATAAGACACCCATACTAAATAAGGTGCGGATCGGGGTCATGCGGATCGGGGTCAGGTCTTGTAGTGACACATGCTTCAATATTATATGTTGCACTGCAAGACCTGACCCCGTAAATGCATGACCCCGTAAATGCAATATTATATGTTGCACTGCAAGACCTGACCCCGTAAATGCTACCCAAAGAAGGTACCGCGCTAGATCTCGCCTGCGGACTTGGTGGCAATGCCATGCTACTGGCACAAAGTGGTTTAGATACACATGCCTGGGATATATCACCCGTCGGTATACAAACACTGGCAGAACAGGCACTGCATAGTTCGTTGTTTATCCAAACCGAAGTCAGAGACATTGCCGCACAACCACCGGAAGCCGAAAGTTTTGATGTGATTGTGGTGAGTTACTTTCTGGAACGGGATCTGTTTTCTGCGTTGATTAAAGCACTACGACCAGAAGGACTGTTTTTTTATCAGACGTTTACGCAGAAACACTTTAGTGACAGTGGGCCTGGTAATCCTGACTATCGGCTACACTCAAATGAGTTAATGGAATTAGTTAGTGATTTACAGGTTATTGAATATCATGAAAATGATTTACCATGGATGGATGAGCCGGTGGATGAGGCTTGTATTCTAGCGAGAAGGTAATAAGTTAACTATAATCAAATGCTATTCAATATTTGCTCACTAAATGATCGCTTACAGAAATTATACAACCAGAACAAATAAGCTATATATACTTTAATACGCTGTCCTGATACTGTTACGTACTTCATGGGCTTTGTCATAATCTAAAAAGTAAGCTAAAATGTATCATGGAGTTACCAATGGTGACTAATATGACATTAACACCCACATCACTCGACGCTTCTCAATTATCAGCAGTTTCAAGATTGTTCTCTACTAGCGTCGTCAAAGAACTAGCAGGCAAAGGTAAATCACCTCTATTCTCACGCTTAGTAAAAGAATCATCAATCACTAGTATAGTTTCACCAACAGAAACAGTACGTAATTTTTTCGATGTGGCATTTATGCTACTTAAGAAAAAAAATCACAGGCACGAGTATATTTATAAAACAGCCATAGCTCATAAAATATTATTTGGCATTCATTCACTACGAACTGCCGCAATGTTATCGGAGTTTAGAGTTGGTAGCTGCAAAGCAGATGTTGTGATTCTAAATGGCACTTCAACTGTCTACGAGATAAAGTCAGAACGTGACAATCTTGATCGATTGCAAAACCAAATAGAAACTTATCGAAAGGCTTTTGCTAAAGTTAATGTCATCACGGGCGAAAAACATCTCAAATCAGTCAATCAATGCGTGCCCTCAGATGTCGGACTTCTGCTATTAACAGATCGATATCAAATCTCAACTGTACGGGAATCTATTAATGATCCAAGTAGAGTTAGCCCAGATGTCATCTTTGACTCTCTCCAATTATCTGAGGCAATACGTATACTCGAATCTTTTGATGTCAGTATTCCTAAACTACCAAATACACAAATGTGCAATGCGATACGCAAACAATTTATAAAATTGGAGCCAGATCAAGCACATGCAGGTATGGTTCAAGTCTTAAAAGAATCACGTAGCTTATTACCACTATCAAACCTTATCGAGGCTCTCCCTGCCTCACTTCAAACGGCTGCTTTTTCAACAAAAATCAGACTAAAAGACCACGCAAAATTGGTAAGCGCGATGGACACTCCACTTTGTGATGCGCTAAATTGGAAATAAATAGCTAATGTATTATCCATATTTTCGAGGCAAGCAGAATGAGTTAATCACAGTGCGTGAAAGTGCAGCATTATTAGCACATTCTAACTTTATTCCCATCATCGAACCTGTAAAAGAAGCTTTAGGTGGTTTAAAGAGAGCCCTCGATGCAGTAATTGAATGTGATGGAAATGCTATATTAGTGATCAACCCTAACTATGGTGACCATACAGTTGACGCAAATGCGATAGAAAAATTATTTTCAGACGAACTAAATGATCAGCACAATATTGCAACTGGCATTCTACTTACTGACCAAGTTACAGTTAATGAAGCTTACGACATGTGTGAAGCACATAAAACGAGACCTGTAACACTCATACACGCTGGTTTTGCTGAAGCCCGTGACTTAGCAGATAATTTGGGAACACATTTAACTAATGTTAAGCATGTATTTTTTGAAGAATATTGCGGAAAACTTTATCAGAAACACTTTAAGGATGCGACTCGAATACTATTAAGGGATGGTTTTGAGCGCAGAACAAATCGAAAACATCCACCAGTTGAATTTTTTTCAGACCTACATGCAACATATGATGATGAAGGTATGGATGGTTATGGTGATTTCTTAATTGTTGGCGATGATTATTCAGAATCTGGTGGTCCAGCATATGCCATTGCAATACATTTAACATTTATCGATCCAGATAAAGATGATGCCATGTATGTCCACCATTTTATATCTGACAGACAAGATACCCCAACTGATCCAGCCGGAAAATTTGCTGAAGCTGTAAGCAAACTTGTCGCAAAAATTGAAGAACCAAATAATCATATTTTACATTCTACAGCCATTGAAGAGTTTATTGATCTACATAATCGAGGTCACTATCCAGGCTTGGGCTATGTAAAAAAACTCTCGATGAAACATCATATAGAAACATTTGCTGACTTCTTTTCCAAGCAAAGCAACGGATAACAAAATGAAGTGCTGTCCCGAATGTATTGGTGATGGGCATATTCGTAGAGAAATTATCCCAAAATATTCAACAGAAACTGGTACCTGTTCCTATTGCGGCTCCACCAACATACAACTTGTAGAACCTAGTGAATTAATTGATCAATTTGAATTACTCGCGGGTATATACACCCTTAATGTAGATGGTAAAACGCTCGTTGAGTGGTTCAAAGATGACTGGAATATGTTTGAGCACCCAAATATGGATGTTGCACACGCTAAGGAATTGTTAGCAGATATCCTAAATGATGGTGAGATCGTCAGAGAACATTATGTACCTTCTGAGTTAAGTAACTCGAATACTCTTGATATTTGGGAAACATTCCGTGATGAGTTAAAACATCAAAACCGTTTTTTTCCAAAAGTTGATCTAGATTCTGCCAGACTTGGTGAATTATTAAGCTACCTACTCCATCCAGATGAGCTAGAGCAGGAATGGTATAGGGCTCGTATACAAAAAGACAATATGGCGTATACGTCCGATAAAATGGGAGCGCCGCCAAAAAAATTGGCTCTTCACGGTCGGGCAAATCCTGCTGGTATCCCTTACTTATATCTTGCTTCAGAAATGAATACAGCTATTTCTGAAATTCGCCCACATACTGGCGAAATTGCAAATGTTGCAACTTTTACAGTCACCTCTAACCTCAAACTAGTTGATTTGCGCCACCCACGTAAAACCATTTCACCATTTTTGCTTGCTGAAGCTAGAGATATTTTGTTACTAAGAAGTGATATTGAATTTTTAGAGCGCTTAGGTGACGAGTTGACTCGTCCAGTTCTACCACAAGCAGCAGCAATTGATTATATACCGAGCCAATATTTATGTGAATTTATCAAGTCACGTGGTTATCACGGTGTTATGTATCGAAGCTCTGTTGGTGATGGTATTAATATTGCTCTTTTTAATCCTAAATCTGCAGTTGTGGGTACAGTAAGTGAACACCGAGTAACACGTGTATCAGTGGAAGTTAGCTCCAGCGATCCTAATCTTTAATATCCCTCACCTAGTTCTCATATATAACGTTATGAGAAATGGAATTAAATTAAATGCATAAGAAATTAGAGTTATCTTTATCCTTGACTATCGGCTGGTTGAATTTCGCTGAAAACAAGAATGCTATGCTCATTGCAGCAAATGGCGCGGCAATTTTTGGAATCTTCACTTTACTTGGAAGCACTTCTACTTCAATTTCAATGTATGAAATTTACATTTATCAAGCCTTGCTATTTCTTTTTTTGAGTGCTGTTTTTTGTCTAATATCATTTATCCCACAAGTCGATATACCGTGGTTGAACTCAAAGCATCTTCTAAAAAAAGAAGGCAACCTTTTAGCCTATGCTGATATTTCAAATTATGACTCTAAACTCTATCTTGAGACTCTCTATAAACAAGAGACAGTTGATTTAAAAGAAATCGACCCTTTCGAAGAAGATTTAGCTGAACTTATTATTTCATATTCTCGAATAGCACTGCGAAAATATTCACTGTTTAGTTTGGGGGTATGGTGCATGCTATCAGCCATTGTGACACCTATCATAGCCCTTGGTATTTATTTCATTAGGAAAAATTATGTAAAGTAACAATCTTAAAAGGCGTTCGTTTACATCGCACAGTTTCAACGTGATGCACCATAAAACATGTATCAACCAGAATATAAATATCGACATAATTCATTAAATTTTAAATTTCAGGACTAAAAAATGCCCAAGGCAAGTGATATCAAGAAAAACGCCGCAGTCGACTATAACGGCAAAACCTACATAGTCAGAGACATCGAGCGTTCTGTTCCGCAAGGCCGTGCAGGCGGTAGTCTCTACCGCATGCGCATGTATGATGTTGTCAGCCAAAGCAAAGTTGACGAGACCTTTAAGGACTCGGACATGCTGGAGCTTGCCGACCTTATCCGCAAGCCTGTTATGTTTTCTTACATTGACGGCGATGAATATGTCTTTATGAATACAGAAGACTACACGCCATACAACCTAAATAAAGAATCCATTGCCAATGATATTCTTTTTATCGACGAGACAACCGACGGTATCCAGGTGGTTATTGTTAACGATGTACCTGTAGCGCTTGATCTACCGACCAGCGTGGAACTGGAAGTGATGCAAACCGATCCATCCATCAAGGGTGGCTCGGCAACATCAAGAACCAAACCCGCAATATTATCGACCGGCTTAACCGTGCAAGTGCCTGAGCATATTTCGACTAGCGATAAAATAAAGGTGAATGTGGAAGAGAGAAAATTTACCGGACGGGTAGACACTAAATAATTTCTCTAATTAATTAAAAGGATCGGAGTGATTTTTTCTTAACCAGCATTAAAACTCCAATCTACTTTAATAATTTATTTCCCGTCGACCTGGGGCAAACATAACAACGTAAGCTAGGATAGTGCTTTTTCTTTAAATAAAGCATAATTGATAAAATTAAATCATTACGGCTCCTATTACAGTCGGCAGTATGCTTAATCGAAAATTTATTTAATGAGGAAATTAAAATGAAGCAATTCATATTTGTTTATCTTGGCGGAAATCAGCCATCCAATCCTGAGGAATCTAATAACCATTTCACAAAATATATGGAGTGGCTATCATCACTCGGTGACGCGGTTGTCATTCCTACAATTCCATTAAAAGATACAAATACAGTAAGCCCCGATGGAACCATAAGAGAAGGAGGAAGTAGTGCAATGTCTGGCTTTTCGATTATTAAAGCAGACTCGATTGAGGCTGCACTATCGATTGCACAGGGTTGTCCTTTTCTTGAAATTGACGGTACTCTTGAAGTGTCTGAGATGATGCAGATGCCTATGCAATAGTCTGCGTATTAAATTTTTTTGCGCCTGTCGTAGAATGAGTCGTTAACCTGACGAGATACACAATATCATGCAAGAAAATATCTTTGATACCATTTATCTCCTCGGTCTGATTTATGCCACCATAGTACGCAGTCAGTACGGCATGCAATTTAATCGTAGCAATATTTCACAACGGCGAAAGGAACATCCTCTGGTTTTTATTGGCATGGCCTTGTGGGGTATTGTTTTATTTTTACCCTTATTGTCGATATTCACTCCATGGCTGGATTTTATCAATTATCCAATCCCTTTATCTCTTGGTATTCTTGGCAGTGCTATTTTCATTATCGGTTTGTTTGTCCTGCATCGCTCACATATTGACCTGGCGAATAATTTTTCTCCCTCACTAATAATTCAAACAAAACATACGCTTGTCACAAAAGGCATTTACAAATACATTCGACATCCCATGTATCTGTCGTTCTGGTGTTGGGCTATTGGCCAGGCATTGCTGATTCAAAACTGGATTGCCGGGCCGTTAGGTATTATTGCCTTTTATTTAATCTACACTTTTCGAATCAATCATGAAGAGCAGCAACTCATTGACCACTTTGGCGACAAATATATAGACTATATAAAATCAACTGGACGGATGTTTCCTAAACTAAAATAACTATAATGGTGTCCATCACTTACTTCACTAACAGGATGACGAATGGATTCACTCGTAAGCACTGAATGGCTTAACCAGCATCTACAAGATCCGGACCTTGTGGTGCTTGATTGTTCCGTTAGCACCATGCCGGAAAACGATGGTGGTTTTCATAATGTCAGTGGTCGCCCCGACTACGAGGCTGGCCACATCCCCACTGCTGGCTTTGCCGATCTCAAAGCTGAGCTATCTGATCTTAATCAACCCATTGAATTTGCTGTCCCTACACCGGAACAGTTTTGTACTGCGATGGGAGCACTGGGTATCGGTGATGACTCTCGTGTGGTTCTATATGACACGAGCTATACCGCCTGGGCTGCCCGTGTCTGGTGGATGTTGCGCTGGGTGGGTTTTGACAATGCCGCAATTCTCGATGGTGGCTTTCAAAACTGGGCGGCTGAGGGTAGACCCATTTCCACCGAAGCCATTCAGCGCACTGCAAAACATCTTACCCCTATACCTCGACCCGAACTGATTGCATACCGTGATGAAGTACTTGCCAGCATTAAAGATAATTCGATCTGTCTTATCGACACCATGCCGGAAGAATTCTATAGCGGGGAAATGACACTGTACCAGCGCCCCGGTCATATCCCCGGCGCATCAAATACCAGTGGTCTCAAACTGATGGATAAGACAGGACACTTTCGTTCTAATGAAGAACTGACTGCCATGCACAAAGGTGATCACAATGCCCGCACCATTACCTATTGTGGTGGTGGCATCATGGCGTCGTCTAATGCCTTTATCATGACAAGACTCGGGTTCACCGATGTCGCCGTCTATACCGCCTCGTTACAGGAGTGGGCTGCTGATCCCGCCAACCCGATGGTTGTTGATGTGATCTAAACATAAAACAGTTCTGATTTGGACACCTGTATTCGTTACTCGCCCTGGGCTATTTACCTTTATCAATAAACAACATGGTGTCTACAATTACAAACGCTGCTAAAGAAAATAAACAGAGAAAGAGTTGTTTTTAAAAAAATTTATTTATGATTATCATAGTCCTGCCCTTTCTATTACCAGCACAGCATCTTATTATTCAGCTGTAGCATAAATACCTGAAAGGATTCGCACTTGACTACGGCTTTACTACAAATTAAAAACTTAGTTAAACAGTACCCCTCCGTGAAAGCCGTCGATGGCATCGACATTAATTTATGTAGCGGGGTTTGTTTTGGCTTGCTAGGCCCAAACGGTGCCGGCAAAACGACTACCGTTGAAATCCTGGAAGGCATCACTGATACCACATCTGGGGACATTCTCTATAAGGGTAAGCCAGTAGGCGATCAGTTTCGAAAAGAAGCCGGCATTATGTTTCAATCTACGGCTTTGCAGGACTTCATCACCGTTCGCGAAACATTACAAATGTTCGCCAATTTTTATCCTCGTCATTCCAATTTAGATCAGTTGATACAGCGTTGTAATTTAACGGAATACCTCGATCAGGATAATCGACAATTATCGGGAGGCCAACGTCAGCGGCTTTTACTGGCAATCGCATTAGTCAATGATCCGGATATACTTTTTCTGGATGAACCAACAACCGGTCTTGATCCGCAGGCCCGGCGAAATTTCTGGGATTTAATTGATGACATTAAGGCAGAAGGCAAGACAATTATTTTGACCACACATTATATGGAGGAGGCGTATGCCCTCTGTGATGAAATCGCCATTATGGATCATGGAAAAATCATTGCACACGGAACCCCAAAGGCCTTACTTGAAGCTAACTTTAATGATGTTATTTTGCAGTTACCCGAAGATGAACTAATGGATATGGATCTATCACCCTTTTCAATACACAAAATACGTGGTCAGGTTGAAATTACTACCTCTGATGTCAATAAGGTGATAACTACTTTGATAAAAAATAACATTTCGCTTGCCAAATTGCTGATACGCTCAAGAACATTAGACGATCTATTTATTGAGCTGACGGGTAAAAATCTAAGATCCTAATGCAGGTATATTATGTTGTTTAATCGTTTTCTTGCCTTATTGAGCACTCGCAATAAAGAATTTTTACGCGACCACTCATCGTTATCCTGGAATATACTCATGCCGGTTTTAATCATTGCCGGTCTTGCTTTTGCTTTTTCAGGCGATATTGGTGAAAAGTTTAAAGTCGCGATCATTAACCAGGATACGGCGACGATTCAAACCAAGTCGTTTCTTACGCTGAAATACATTGATTTCTATCAGATCGATCATGATGAAAAAATCATTCAACATGCTATCCAGAAAATACAACGGCATCAGATTGACCTGTTGCTGGATGCAGAAAAACAACAGTACTGGGTTAATCCTGAATCCCCTGGCGGCTATCTGGTGGAAAAGATTCTCTTAGGGTCTGAATCCACACATTCTCAACAGCAAAACTTCAAAAAACAAACGGTTGAGGGTAAACAAATTCGATATTTAGACTGGGTGATCCCCGGCATACTGTCAATGAATATGATGTTTAGTGCTTTATTTGGTGTTGGTTTTGTCATTGTGCGTTACCGAAAGAACGGCATGCTTAAACGGCTTAAAGCCACACCTATAACCGCTTTTGAGTATTTATCTGCGCAGGTAGTATCTCGCATGATATTGATCATGATTGTTACTGCCTTTGTTTTCTATGCTGCGAATTTTTTTCTCGATTTTGTTATGAATGGCTCGCATTTAAATCTGTTTCTGGTCTTCGCACTTGGCGCATTCAGCATGATCAGTCTTGGCCTTGTCGTCGCTGCACGCATAACTAGTGAAGAAACAGCAGGTGGTCTGCTTAACTTAATTAGCTGGCCCATGATGTTTTTTTCTGGTGTCTGGTTTTCGCTGGAAGGTACAGTTCCCATGATGCAGACAATCTCGGAAATATTCCCATTAACGCATGTTACCGCGGCAGCAAGAGCCATAATGATCGATGGAGCGGGTTTACTGGATATTGCTTATCATTTATTGGTATTAAGCTTGCAAAGCATCGCATTCTTATTATTCGGTTCGTGGTATTTTAAGTGGGAATAAAACAAGTTAAAGGAGTAGTCGGATAAAAAAAACATCTTATAGTCACTATGCCTCTTCACACAACATCGAGGCCTTTACACATCGCAGGATGTTATAATCATAGACTTCGTCCAACGCTTCAAACACCGTTTTAAGTCTACCCTCTTCACTATGCTGTTCAATCGCATTACATAAAAGATTAATTGTTTTTTCATCCAGACCGGTGACATCCTGTAATGTTACATCACCTTCCTGGATAGCTTTGGCGAGGTGACTGTAGATAGTCGAGACACTGAGACCACGCTGTTGTGCGATGGTGTCGGCATCCATGTCAAGACGAAACAATTGCAGGGTTTCATCGGCAGTATTAACAGGTGTACTCATCGTAGCACCGATGTGTTCGTTGATTACCGCAAGAAATTCATCACCCCATGATTCCAGCTTGCGCTCACCTATACCGGAGATGTTGGCCATTTGCGAAAGAGATTGCGGCTGACGTTCGACCATTTCCATTAAGGTGGCATCATGAAAAATGACATAGGCAGGTACACCCTGCTTTTTAGCCAGCTCGGACCGCAAGTCACGCAGTGCTTCCCAAAGAATATTATCTGTAACCTTGCCATAGGCAGCTGATGTTTTGCGGGTACGTGCCTTGCTCTTGCTGGCTTTGACAAATTTGCGTAAATGCAAGGCTTGCTCGCCACGCAAAACCGGTCGACTGCTTTCGGTTAAGTGCAGGCCACCGTAGGCTTGCATATCAACATTCAACAAGCCACGAGAGATAAGTTGACGAAAGACATTGCGCCATTCATTTTGTTCTAACTCAGTACCGATACCAAAAGTACTGATCTGATCATGACCAAAGCGTTGCATGCGCTCATCTTTCTTACCGAGTAATACCCCGACCACATAATTTACACCAAAACGCTGGCCGGTACGATGTACACAGGACAGTGCCTTTTGTGCAGCAACACTGGCATCCCAGGTCTCTGGTGGCTCTAAACAGGTATCGCAATTACCACAGGGTTCGTCGAGATGATCATCAAAATAATGCAACAGTGCCTGACGACGACAGGTAGTGAGTTCACTAAATCCGAGCATGGCATCAAGCTTGTGACGTTCGACGCGTTTGTGGTTTTCATCAGCGTCTGAGTTTTCCTGCATCTGCTTGAGAGTGATCACATCCTGCAGGCCGTACATCATCCAGGCATTGGCGGGCAGGCCATCACGACCGGCGCGGCCGGTCTCCTGATAATAGGCTTCAAGACTTTTGGGCATATTCAGGTGCGCAACAAAACGGACATCAGGTTTGTCGATGCCCATACCAAAGGCAATGGTGGCGACGATGATGATGCTATCTTCTCGTAGGAAACGTGCCTGATTCTGCTGACGTTCTTCGGCACTGAGACCTGCGTGATACGGTAGTGCCTTAAGCCCCTTGCTACTCAACCAGGCCGCCGTGTCAACCACCCGCTTGCGTGATAGACAATAGACGATTCCGGCATCATCTTCATGTTCATTACGAATAAACCGCAACAGACTGTCACGGGCATTGCCCTGATTTTCTGTAATACGGTAACGGATGTTGGGCCGGTCAAAACCGCTGACAAATATTTTTGCATCTTCCAAAGCAAGGCGCTGAATAATCTCCTGCCGTGTGGTGTTATCGGCCGTAGCGGTTAAGGCAATTCGCGGTATATCGGGAAAACGCTCGTGCAAAACGGATAGCTGAATATATTCCGGCCGAAAATCATGTCCCCACTGCGACACGCAATGCGCTTCATCAATCGCAAACAACGCCAGATTTATTTCTGCCAGTAACGCCAGCATACGCGGCATCATCAACCGTTCTGGAGCGACATACAACAGATCCAGTTCGCCCTTACGCAGGTCTGATTCGACGGCCTGTACTTCTTCAGTGGATAAGGTCGAATTTAAAAATGCTGCTCGCACCCCAACCTGTTGCATGGCCGCGACCTGATCCTGCATCAGCGCAATCAGTGGTGAAATAACAATTCCCACGCCTTCACGTAACAAGGCCGGAATCTGGTAACAAAGAGACTTACCACCGCCGGTGGGCATCAATACCAGTGCATCACCACCGCTGGCTAGCTGACTGATGATCTCATCTTGCTGTAAACGAAACTGGTCGTAGCCAAAGATGGTTTGCAGAATCTGTTCGGCCGTTTGATTGGTCTGTGGCTTATTACTCAAGGGGATTCAACCCACTCAAGCTGCCAGCCTGGTTCCTGTCTTGCCAGACACACTATAGTGCCAGGGACAAAGCCCATGCCCTGTTCCCGGTCAAAGGAATCCGTGAGCCTCGCTAGCAGACTGGGGACAAAGGGTAGGTGGCTGGCGATCAGGGTATCTTCTTGCAGACATTCCAGTTCGGGAATGAATTCTGCCGGATCATCATTGGGCTTCAGGCCTCGACGCTGTTGAGGCGTAACCGCTGGCGCAAGCGCAGCGGCCATAATTTCTGCTGTCTGCCGGGCGCGGGCCTTTTCACTGTGATAGACCTGACTGAATTGAATGCCCTGACTAGCCAGACGCTGTGCCAGTTGCTCAATGCCTTGTCGGCCGACTTCACTAAGCCCCTGCTGCGGATCAACCTCGGGACTGGCCGCCTGTCCGTGGCGCATAAGATAGAGTTTCATATCAATAAATTCCCGTGAATATGGATGAATAAAGCTTACAAAGTATCCCTAATATAATAGCCATAGATAGAATCAGAAAATATTTTTTTTCTTACGAGACGCCTATTATTTGCTTCAACACCAAGGTTTATCCAGCTAAAATTTTAAATTATTGATGAGCTTTAAATATGACGCACATGCTTAACTTGCTTCTTCATTCATATTATAATGCCCTCAATCCTTATTAAATTCGCTGCGAAACCCTTTGACACCCTGTATATGTTAATATGTATCCACTGATTACATAGACCAAAAATCAACCCGCACTGAGGAAATAATGCAAAAAAGACATAGAATCCAGTTCCCGAAAACCGAATCTACCCATCTCGATCAAGACGAATCCTATTTTTACCTGCAAGGCTCTGGTGGCCAGAGAAAAATCCGCTTTCACGACTATAACGATATTTATCAAATTCCCGGCTTATATGAACAGTTATTCTATGATCGTCTGAAGTGTTCCTCACCAGTTAAAGTTACCTCCATACTCGAAGCAGCGGTAAGACAGTCTCAGGACAATTTCTCTGAACTGCGCGTTTTAGACCTCGGTGCAGGTAATGGCATGATGGGCGAGGAGTTAAAGAAACATGGTGTCTCGCGTTTAGTAGGCGTCGATATTATTCCTGAAGCCTATGATGCCACCATCCGTGACAGGCCAGGTGTCTATGATGCCTACTATGTTGAAGACTTCACCAAGCTTGCTGCTGACAAGAAAGAAGAAATTATATCGTGGCAGTGTGATTGCATGGTCACTGTTGCTGCACTGGGTTTTGGTGATATCCCGGTAAAGGCATTT
>Ga0316204_10003380_pt1 | contig 32157 bp, 25 predicted proteins | sample 6monrhotite_MG_2_FD_205661 | JGI IMG/M metagenome (GOLD analysis project Ga0316204, IMG submission 205661) | Microbial mat bacterial communities from mineral coupon in-situ incubated in ocean water Damariscotta River, Maine, United States -... | ecosystem: Environmental > Aquatic > Marine >... | reverse complement strand
CCTGATGTTTATAGAGTTTTTAAAACGTCAAATGCTAATTGTAAATATTCGAGCAATAATCAATCGATTTGTCAGCTCAATATCAAAACAGGAAAATAAACTGATATACTAGGTTTCCTTATTTGTAACATGAATTAGTGATATTCATTTCAATGTCTCTTTTACCCATTTATGCAGTTCTCGAGCAACTACAACAAACACTGTTAATTGCTAACAATGTCGTTTTAATTGCCCCACCTGGTGCAGGAAAAACGACAGTCGTCCCCCTTGAACTCATAAATGAGCCTTGGTTAAACGGCAAAAAAATTATCATGTTAGAGCCTCGCCGTCTGGCTGCAAAAAATGCAGCTGTTTGGATGTCCCACCAGTTATCCGAACCGGTTGGTCATACTATTGGCTATCGTATGCGATTGGATAATCGTGTTAGTGCGAAAACAAAGATAGAAGTTGTCACAGAAGCGGTTTTAACGCGCATTATTCAAAACGATCCTGAACTCTCCGCTTACGGTTTGATAATCTTTGATGAGTTTCATGAGCGGCATTTACAAGCGGATTTAGGTCTAACACTTTGTCTTGATATCCAGGCTAACTTGCGAGATGACTTGAAACTATTAGTTATGTCCGCAACGCTTGAAGCAGAAGCTGTTTCAACAATTCTAGGTGATGCGCTTGTGATTAAATCAGAGGGCCGAAGTTTTCCGGTAGACATTCACTACTTACCCTCTTCCCACAAGCAAAAACTCGAACAAACAGTGGTTAAAAGCATTCTTTACGCTATTGAAGTGCACGCGGGAAGTATTTTGGTATTTCTTCCGGGTGTTCGTGAAATCAAGACGGTGGAAACTATACTCTTAAACGCCGGGCTGAAAGACAATATTTCCGTCTGTCCGCTTTATGGCAACCTTTCACAAGAGGAACAGGAAAAAGCGATTTCTCCAACCATCCTAGATAAACGAAAAATCGTGCTCGCTACATCTATCGCTGAAAGCAGCTTAACTATCGAAGGGGTTACGATTGTTATTGATTCAGGCTTAATGCGTGTGCCTCGCTATAACCCAAGAAGTGAGATGACTAAATTGGAAACGCTGCCGGTTTCCTTAGCTTCTGCTGATCAACGTGCTGGACGTGCAGGCCGGTTGTCTGCCGGCATCTGTTATCGATTGTGGAGTAAAGATAAACATCAGGGATTAATCGCCCAATCGCAACCAGAAATTTTACAAACTGATCTTGTTCCCTTGGTGTTAGAACTTTCTCACTGGGGGGTTGTAGATATTAACGAACTCTCATGGATGAATACCCCACCCTCCTCGGCTATCAATGTTGCTCATTCAATTTTGCATAAACTTGGCGCATTAGATGAAATTCATCGAATTACTTCTCATGGCAAACAAATTTTAAAATCAGGAATTCACCCGCGATTGGGGCATATGATTATTAATGCACAGGAAAATAAATTGGGACAGGTCGCTTGTGATATCGCTGCAATATTAACAGAGAAGGATTTTATTAGATCAACCCCGCAAATGCCGGTTAATAGCAATTTACGGATTAGGTTAGAACTGCTGAGAAATAATGACAGCGGAAACCTTATTAATATAGATCGAGTTGCGCTTAAACGTATTAAAGTCAGCTCAAATTTATTACGAAAACAGACTGCATGCGATGATTCGCAATCATACAGCAGTGATTGTTATGGACTGTTACTCGCATTAGCCTATCCTGACCGAATAGCGAAACGACGAGCTAATGAGTATAACCGATACCTCATGAGTAACGGCAAGGCTGCGTTTCTTTCTGAGGCTGATGAGTTGTCTCTCAGTGAATATATCGTCATTGCTAATCTTGATGGGAATAATAAAGACTCAAAGATATACCTCGCTGCAGAAATTACCGAAAATCAAATCTACGAGTATTTTTCAGATCTCATCACTGTCGAAACACGGGTATCCTGGAACAATAAAGAATCAATTGTTAAAACCGTGCAACAGGAAAAACTTGGCGCACTAGTATTGAGAGAAAAACCAATTCCATCACCCAGTCTGGAGCAAATTTCGGATGCTTTAATAATCGGAATTCGGGAAAAAGGAATCTCTCAACTTCCCTGGAATAAAACAAGCACAAGTTTGCGACATCGCATTGAATTTATTCGTCACCAGTTCCCCAACGATAACTGGCCTGACCTTTCTGATAAACATCTGAGTGATACACTTGAGGAATGGTTAAAGCCCATGGTTGCTGGGAAAACAAAACTCAATCAAATTGGTGAAAATGTAATATATGAGGCAATCAATAATTTGTTGGATTGGAATAAAAATCAGCAGCTCACTAAACTTGCTCCCACACATATTACTGTGCCGAGTGGGTCCAGGATCCCCATTGATTATTCGAACATTGAATCACCGATATTATCTGTTCGGCTACAGGAATTATTTGGTCTGACTGAGTCGCCATCAATCGCAGGCGGAAAAATACCTTTGCTCATCCATTTATTATCGCCCGCGCGACGGCCAATACAAATAACAAAAGATCTTGTGAGTTTTTGGGAAAATACCTATGAGCAAGTTAAGAAAGATTTAAAAGGTAAATACCCTAAGCACTATTGGCCGGATAATCCATATCAGGCAGTGGCAACGAATAGAACGAAACCTAAGAAGAGATAGATATAGATTAAAACCCCGAGACGAATCATCTCGGGATCTATATTCTAAATTTGGTGTGGTTTTTTGCTTAAGCAGTTACTTTAGAAGCTTGAGGGCCTTTAGGACCATTTTCAACTTCATAATTGACAGTTTGACCTTCTTTTAATGTGCGAAAGCCATCTGAAGCGATCGCTGAGAAATGAACAAAAACATCTGCGCTTCCATCTGAAGGAGAAATAAAACCAAAGCCTTTAGACTCGTTAAACCACTTTACAGTACCTGTTGCCATCAAACCTTACCTCAATTAGAAATTAACTTAACTTACTACTTAACAATACAAATCATACGAGGTAATTTGCAGGAGAAAATCTTGATGACACTTCTGAAAAGACCAGCATAAGATGTAGTCAATAATACAATGTCATTAACTTAAGAAACGTAGCCTGGGTGGAGCTTGCGTAACCCGGGGAGAATGTACCCAGAACCCCCGGATTCCGTAAACTACATCCAGGCTACAAAAGCCAACTTCGGCTTAAGTTAATGACATTGGTCAATAATAGTGTAACCGAAGAATACCTTTAAATACACCCTAAAATTTTGAAAATCACCCCGTAAAATCGGTTTTATTTAAAATAACTTTAGTGCAAGAATAATAATTAATCAAACAAAAATTCAATTGACGAATTTTTAGCTGCCAGAAAATAATTTAAATACATCAAAGTTTCTTTTATGTTCCACTTTAACCGCATTTTTAAGTTTAGCATTAATTAACTCAAGATAAAGCGTCATTCTATGGTTCTCAATATTATTTTGATCAAGCTTCTCACTCAATATATTAGTTGCTCTTAACATACTATCGAGCCCTGATATTTCAGCAAATTCTAATCCTGGTAATAAAACAATTTCTGTTCCAAGATGCCAATAAATATCCAGGTTATTGACATCCATTGCATCAAATGGGGGCACTAATGGCACTAAATCTTTTGGTGTGACTATTCGTGTAAGCGCTAAATGTTTATATTTTAATGCGCCGGATATATTTGTCACTTTTGGCTGACCAAAAGTTATCACCTTGTCTAAATTATATTTATTATTATCCAGATGCATTGCGATAATAACTGCAACAGCGCCACCGAGACTATGCCCGGTAGTTGAGATTTTATAATCTTTCTTTAGGTGAGGTGTAACAGTACTGTAAATATTTTTTGCTGCCAGCTCAAAACCTTCATGAAGTTGAATGTTTAGAGAGCTGTTAGGCAATAACTTGTGGGCTGCATCAACCAAGGCATTTTCAACATTTGCCGTGCCTCTTACTACAATGATCTGCTCACGACTCTTTTGATTGCTCGCCAAATAATAGAGCACTTCAATACCAGGAATGATTTCATAATGACTCACCACCCAGCCGTCTTTTGTAACAACTTGATTAATTTTTTCTCTATTTTGATAAGCTGAATTGGCAAGTAATGCATATTGTTTATATTCATCAAAAGAGCTTCTTTCAAACGCCAGTGAACTCGAAATAAAACATAAAACCATTGCTAAGCAGAGAACTAGCCGCGCAATATACCCTCGATTTAGCGCCATCGATTAACCCTCTTCCCTAAATTAATTCTAACGAAATATTTTGGCTTGACTATAAAATATGGCCAGGCTGATTAATAACTCAACCAATATGAATCATTTAAACATATAAAAACAAATCCATTCACGCAGATTATATATTATTTTCCATATAACGCCCGTATATTTTCCATACGTTTTCTATTAACGCCAAAATCTGAATGCCCCGTCCGTGACCTTGATGTGAATTGAATAATTTTTAATGCATCATCAAATACAAATTCTACATCATCGACAAATCGAAATATAAGTGATGTTTGAGTAACATGCAGATACATCTCTTCGTTTTTTATCACTGAAATGCGAGGTAGCGTGTTCAATACTTGAATCAACTTCTCCTTCGCTTGCAGGTAGTCACCTTGATATTCAATCGGCTCTATTTTATGCTCCTCATCAGTTGCGAGAGTGGATACACAATTCGGCGAAGGTGGACATGCTTTTAGTTTATGTTGAATTTCAGTTGTTGAATCAGACATAACATTCATACTTAATCCCGAGAAAATTAACCCTATGATTATGATAGTAATATTTTTCATAGCCAACTAATCAATCAAGTCTTTAATCTTGTCGATTAGCGACTCTGTATTAGCGCTAACTAAAGTATCCAATCCTATCGCCTGTCGATGAAACTCCCAATCGTCATCAAGTAAAAGAAAATAACCAAACAGTTGATACTTGTATTTTTCAGGATCTTCCGAGGAATGAAATGGTGTCGTTAATGCTGTTGAATAAATTAATTGGCCGAGATAAAGCCCATCAGCAATTTGCACCAGTTCATCCAAACAAAAACCAATCGGTACGGCTCCGCCTAACATGGGATAGCGATAATGGAATTGAAAAACCTGCTTTTTGCCAGCGGCACCATTATTCATCGGTAAAATAGATTCTTGATTGGCAGCCCCTAAAAAGACATAACCTTGGCGCACAAACGGTGACGAACTCTGTTCTGAAAGTGCTTGCAACAGCGGATCAGGTTCTTTGTAATTCATATCGACGATTCGCATAATAGCGTCAGCTGATAATATACGCTTGTCCTGTATATTATTACCAAAGACCCAGTTCTCGTTTGCTTCTTTATTCCAGAATGCTTTATCTTCATCGGTCATTCCATTGTCCCACGAGCCGTTCTTCAAGTGCTCAGCATATTTACCTTTTTTATCCCAATAATGATCACGATTCTTTTTCACTAGATCATAATGTGGGCCACTGGCAAGGTAGGTTTTCAATTGATTGACGCGTTCAGGATAGCGCGCTGCTAAATCATCACTCTCGTCCAATAACATACTAAGTTTTCGACCACTAATTTTCTCGTAAGATTTTCCTGCCCAGGGAAATATGTACTTTCCGATACTGCGCCAAACCAAATCCATCACATTTGGGCCTCGGAAGTCGGCATTATTAACCAGCTCGGCTAATGCGCTGGGAAATGTTAAACTGTCGTCAATCCGTTGCTTAAAATCAGGATTAAAATTATCACTAAATCCGCAGTGAAGATTTAATGTGGCACCATGATAATAATCGAAGCCCACAATTGGCTCGGCTTCACCATACCAATCCGGCGTAATTTGCCCATTAGCACGGATATTAAATCCCTTTTTTCCTTTGCCTTGAAACAAGCCATTTTCAATTGTCGGGGCAACCCCGCAACGAAAAATTCGATGAAGATTTTCAAACTGCGCGATGTGGTCTTCATATTTTGTTTGTGCGGATATATCCTCGCCAATTCGTTTCAACATCTGCAGTATCGATTCGCCCTCTTGTCTCATCTGTTCAATTGCATTAATCGATTCATTTTTTGGCGATTCTTCCAGGATGAATGTTGTGAATTTCTCAGCAAGTTCAGGTTTAGTTTTCCAGCCGCTTACCCATTCCACATCTTTGTTTCCCAACGAACCTCCCCGTTCCAGTTCTTCGTCATACCCTAATTCTTTAAAACCTATTTCTCCAGGACGTGGTCTCAGTTGGGGAAAGGCGTCATCGGCATAAATTTCTTTGGCATAATCCGGATCCATCATCAAGAAATAGCCATTGTTCTGATAGCCATAATCAACCTTTTCTTGCTTATTCTTACCAAGAATTAAGTTCAGTAGTTTCTGCCAGAAAGAAGCTTTTTTAGAAGGATCGTACGACTCTCCCAGAGCAATCATTTGATCGCCTGGTACGAAAGGTAAGTCAATGCTACCAAGGTTAAAATGTTTTGTTGCAAACACAAGCTGGCCCAAATAAATCCCGTCTGCAATCTGTACGACTTCATCGATTAATTTTGTCATAGGGAAAGTTGGTTTTAATTTATCCCAACGGTAATTCAATTGATACACAGTCTTGCCATTCATCTCAGGGACGACAGACTGTCCCATATTAGCAATGAAAATTCCGCCACTTTTAGAATAAGGAATGAATTGCTCTTTCTCTTTACATTTGTCGGTGAATTGCCCTTCGAATATATAATCATCTTGAGAGTTAGGTCTATCTTTCAAGTGCCACAGCTCAGTTAATCCGGGAAGTCCAATACTCTGTATTGCATTTGGGTTAGGTGGCTCTCGAAAAAAATTACGTCCTATCCTGGTTGTTTGTTCATCATATCCAGCCATTAGCGCTGAGTTTTGATTACTTTTATCGGCTATGACATCCTTGGATACAGGCTCATAAGTTTTTCCCATCCATAATCCAGTATCCGCGTATGTCGCGTTCCAGGCCGTTGCCATCCATTCAATACTCGCAAGTAACGAGCGTTGATCGCCGAATTTTTCTGCAATGTCTTTAAAAAAATCACTATCCCTGATAGAGACAGGAATTCCGATCATCGGACCATCCAGCGGTACGGCTTTTCCGCATTTAAATAACGTTTCTAATTTCTGGTGAATTTCTGGCCATTGCTCGCGTTTTTTGTTATCGGACAAGGTTCGTTGGTAGTTGGCTAGCAGAGTGAAGTAGTTTCCTGTGTAATCATCATTTAAAATCGAATTTAATTGATTTGATAGCGTAGAATCCGCTTCTTCTGAACTTGTAGGATAATTATTACTACTTAAATAGACCGACATACCATCCTCCCAAAATAAGTGCATAAACCTAAAAAAAGCAGTTGATCCACAAAATATAACACAGGCTCTTGTTTCGCCTAGCGTAATGAAAAAAGCTTGCTTCACCAACCAGGTGAAGACAACTTTTTTCATTACGCTATTCAAAACAAGAGCCTGCATTCTATTTGCGCGTCCAACTGCTTTTTTTAGGTTAAATCTTTTCGCGGATTATTCCTTACTCAAGTTTCGGAGTTCTTGTAATATTGGAGGCAACAACCAGGGTGTATGTACAAGATGCCTTCATATTGTACATACACCATGTTCATTGCGGCTATTTAGGAAAATTTGAACTCCGAAACTTGAGTTCCTTATAAATAATAGATCATGAATTCAAAATTAGGTAGGTAAAATGAGGACTTACGAGAATTTTTTTATAGAACTGTTTTTTTAAGTTCACGGGTTTCTTTGTTATAGCGCCAAATATTTCCTTCTTGAATATGTACGCCGCCTATCCAACGGTTTATCCCATTTAGCTGTATCCAATCCACCCAATTATAGAGAACTTGGCGGGCGGTTTGGGTTAATTTAAAGTGTAATGTATGAGTTGTATCTACTTCGCAAATCGTTTCTGACTCTGCATCTATGACTTCTTCCAACTCTACGTGTTCTTTTTCAATCAAGGGGAATTTGCAGTTTGATAGTTTTTGCAGATAACCATAGAACATGGCGCGACTCATAAACGGAACGGGTTCCTTACTTTGCACAAACTGATACATCTCTTCCGGACCGGTGATATGAGAAAGTAAACTATGAAGTATGAGTGTTTCTGTTTGAGACAATCCGTTGCTCTTTGCCGGGAACTGCTGTACCAAGCGGGCAATGGCATTTTTAAGAAACGGCATGGACGACATGTCCTGCGGAAAAAACTTAAGTAGCGAATCTGGGTTAGATGAAGTGAATGCCGTCCATCCTTTCTGGCAGACAGTCATTTGAGACATTGTTATTTCCGTTTTCTTACGGTAAAGATTTTGTAGTTGTTCATGATTAAGTGTATTTATACCGAAGAACATTTTTGAACCAGGATATCTATCGATACATATTAAGCTAATGAGTAAGTTGCCCGTATCTTGAGCTGAAAACCAGGAAATTAATTGCAGCAACTGAAGTTGATCATAGAGGCTATAATCAAACCATAAAACAACTTCGTGGTAGTTTTGAAACGCCATGATTTTTTCGTTTCGTTTTTTAAATCGTTGCCAAATTTCTTCCTTATTTCCCCATCCTAACTTTGAAAAATACTCCGCACGAACCATAGATAACTTAACAAGCGATAAATCATTTACAACGGGGCCTTCATAAAGCGCATCTTGCCAAGCAACAATATCACCACCAATTCCCGCATCCCTGAGATTTTTTGCAGTGGTTTCATCATTGGTGATATGGAGTATTTTTGAATTTTTGGCGCTAAGGGGAATCATCTACGGTACTTCCTCTCTTGTTATCCGAAGAACTTAACCTGGAAAGTTTGAGAAATATCCAGGTTAAATACTTAATGCAATAAACAGGCAGTTATTAAAGGAACGCGCATGAAACAACTTATCCAAAGGCAATTTTCAATATTTTGCCACAAGCAATTGAGAAAAAGAGATAAAATCAGAAACTATCGTAATCTTCGGGCTAGCGATTCATCTTTTAGCTAGGTATAATGCCGCTCCAAATTTTGGTTATGTAAAAAATAACGTGTTATTCCCATACGATATTTCTGCACTGGAGAACAAGTTGCCAGTAACGGCATAGATGCTGCCAACACATAACGATTGATTATTAATTTACCGGGGTTTCTTAGAGAGAGAATATGGCAAAAGAAGACAATATTGAAATGGATGGTACTGTAATTGACACTCTTCCAAACACGATGTTTCGTGTTGAATTGGAGAACGGTCATGTTGTTACTGCTCATATTTCAGGCAAAATGAGAAAAAATTATATCCGTATCTTAACGGGCGACAAAGTTACTGTTCAGCTGACACCTTACGACCTATCCAAAGGTCGCATCACATATAGAGCTAAATAAAGTCATCAATCTTGGTTTTTCAAACTATGTTGTTTTTGGTATTGAACTCTCTCTCATAAAAAAAGCCGGTTCTTTAACCGGCTTTTTTATTTAAAAGCTTCTTGCTTACTGCGTTACCTTATCCGACTCAAACTCGTAAACCAACGCGTCCTCACTTTCATCAACAATTACATGGCCACCACCTGCTAATTCTCCAAACAGTAGTTCATTTGCAAGAGATTTTTTTAGATTCTCTTGAATCAAGCGAGACATTGGCCGTGCGCCCATCTGCTTGTCATAACCGTGTTTTGCCAGCCAGCGCTTAGCGTCATTGGTAACTTCCATGGTAACGCCCTTCTGCTCAAGCTGAACCTCAAGCTCGATTAATAGCTTGTCTACAACATGAGTAATGGTTTCGGTATTCAGCGCTGCAAAATTGATTATGCTATCGAGTCTGTTTCGAAACTCAGGGCTGAAAGTGCGCTTAATCACATCGCCACTATCGGCTGTGTGATCCTGTTCTGTAAAACCTATGGAGCTGCGACTCATTTGCTCAGCACCAGAGTTTGTTGTCATAACAATAATAACGTTTCTGAAATCAGTTTTTCTGCCATTCGTGTCAGTCAAGGTGCCGTGATCCATTACTTGAAGTAACAGATTAAAGACATCTGGATGTGCCTTTTCAATTTCATCCAGCAACAAGACTGCATGCGGCGCTTTATGAATCGCTTCCGTTAGCAAGCCACCTTGATCAAAACCAACATAACCGGGAGGTGCACCAATCAATCGGGAAACTGTATGACGCTCCATATATTCCGACATATCAAATCGAATCAGCTCAATTCCCAATGAGTGAGCCAATTGTTTGGTAACTTCCGTTTTACCAACACCCGTTGGCCCTGCGAACAGAAAAGAACCAATTGGCTTGTTTTCATCACGCAAACCCGATCTTGACAGTTTAATAGCGGTAGAAAGCGTCGTAATTGCCTCATCCTGACCAAATACAACCATCTTTAAGTTACGATCAAGGTTTTTCAAAAGCTCTGTATCAGAGCGAGAGACTGATTTAGGCGGTATGCGTGCAATTTTAGAAATTATATTCTCAATATCAGTGACACCGATGGTTTTCTTGCGTCGCGAAGCGGGAAGTATGCGCTGAGATGCGCCTGCTTCATCAATGACATCAATAGCTTTATCCGGCAATTGGCGATCGGTAATATAACGCGCAGCTAATTCAGCAGCAGTTTGCAGTGCTTGGCGCGTATATTTTACTTGATGATGTTCTTCGAAACGTGATTTCAAACCATTTAAAATTTGCACAGTTTCTGGAACAGAAGGCTCATTTACATCGATTTTTTGGAAACGACGCGCTAAAGCTCGGTCTTTTTCAAAAATTCCACGATATTCCTGATAGGTAGTCGATCCAATGCACTTCAGTTGACCTGATGCCAACATTGGCTTTATTAAGTTGGAAGCATCCATCACGCCACCGGAAGCTGAGCCAGCGCCAATGATGGTGTGGATTTCATCAATAAATAGCACCGCTCCGGCTTCATCCTGGAGTTGCTGTAACAGCGCTTTTAGGCGTTTTTCAAAATCTCCACGATATTTGGTACCCGCTAACAAAGCGCCCAGATCGAGCGAATAAACGGTCGATTCCAACAGCACTTCTGGTACTTCTTTATCAACAATTTTTTTCGCCAGCCCTTCAGCTATCGCCGTTTTTCCAACACCTGCTTCACCGACTAGCAATGGATTGTTTTTTCGTCGACGACAGAGAATTTGAACAGTTCGTTCCACTTCAGCTTTTCTACCGATCAATGGATCAATTTTGCCCTGACGAGCCATCTCATTTAAATTCGTAGCATAATTTTCGAGAGGACTTTTTGATGTAGATTCTCCACCCATTTCATCTTCGCCAGACGAGGGCGCGACGGGTCCTTGATTTTCATCTTCACCATGCACTTTAGATATACCGTGTGAGATATAATTAACGACATCAAGGCGAGTGACATTTTGTTTATTCAAAAAGTAAACAGCTTGAGATTCTTGTTCACTAAATATTGCGACGAGAACATTAGCGCCTGTAACTTCTTTTTTTCCAGAGGACTGTACTTGAAATACAGCACGCTGTAAGACACGCTGAAAGCCTAAAGTTGGTTGAGTCTCTCGATCATCATCACTAATGAGTTGAGGTGTTGTCTCATCGACAAATTGCCCTAAATCTAGCTTTAGCTGGTTGATATCTGCTCCGCATGCTCGAAGTACTGATGAAGCAGCTGGGTTGTCGAGTAGAGCTAATAAAAGATGTTCTACAGTAACAAATTCATGCTTCTTATCACGCGCTTCTTTAAACGCAGAATTTAATGTTTGTTCAAGTTCTTTGCTAATCATTTCTGTTCACGATTTCCAAAGTTATATGCTCTCCATTTTACAGAGTAGTGGATGTTGATTTTGTTGTGCGTAGGCTTCAACCAAAGCAACTTTTGTTTCCGCTATTTCTCTTGTAAAAACTCCACAAACACCCTTCCCTTGGGTATGTACCTGCAACATGACCTGTGTTGCTTTTTCTCGATTCATTTGAAAAAATTTCTCTAAAACGAGTACCACAAATTCCATTGGTGTGTAGTCGTCATTCAGTAATACTACCTTATACATCTGCGGTTTTTTTACCTGAGGACGTGCTTCCTGTACCTCTAAACCTGTATCACTGTTACTGTATTGATCGTCACTCATATTTAATTATTTAGTTTAATTTGGTTGTGGTTGATGGCTTTGTCAACACTGCACTTTCTCTACAGGTTAACATGTAATCAAAATGACCATTGATTGAGCTACGTGTATTTTATGTATTACTTTTTTTTATAATTTTTCAGAATGTTAAATGCGCATGTAAGCATATAGATAAAAGCTCAGTAAAATAATAATAATTTTTATACGCGTTATTTAGTACTCTTTATTTTGATAAATGAAACTTAGTATCCTGTCAAAATAGGCTCCAGTACTTGTACGTATATCTTTTCTTCTACTATGGTGGTTATACGTTTAAATTTCAATGCAAGAATTGACCTCGGAAGCTTCTTTTATAATAAAGCGCAAAGTCATTAATAAATCAAAGAACCACATAACACCCTTTATTTTATTGATAATATTATTCTACCTTATGTGTAAGCTTATGACTTTTCATTAGATTGAGCTCAAAGAAAGTTGTTAAATCACGCATAAATTTTAAAATGTCATCGAGCTAGATAGCATTTTCTCTTTTCTACTCAGACCCATCTTTATAGCCTACTATTTGACCGTTTAGATCATTTTTTATAATATTTTGCAGCAAATACCTTGACGAATAGCAGTTACTATAATTTACTTTTTAGTGGTGGGTTGCGGAATTGCTTTACCCAGAAAAAACCAATAAACAGAGAGGGATGCTATTTTAGATAGCTAAGCATTTGCGTATGACAGTGCACTGGGACATGCGGGGAATATGGGCCAGTGTAAATTGAAAGGATGTAAGTATTGTAAGGAGGGTAAGTAGCCATGGCTACAGGCACTGTTAAATGGTTTAACAACGCAAAAGGATACGGCTTCATTTCACCGGACGGGGGCGGAAACGATGTCTTCGCACATTTCTCTGCTATTAGTATGGAAGGCTATAAAACACTTAAGCAAGGACAGAAGGTACAGTTCGAGCTAATTGATGGGCCAAGAGGATTACAGGCAACAAAAATAGAGGGTGTAAATAGAGTAGAGCTGGAACCTGAACCAGCATAGAAACAAAAACCCTCGGACTAATCCTAATCCGGGGGATTTTTGTTTTAGGGTCATTACGTACTATTAGTCACTGCTTGCCTAAACATTTAGGACGACATTTTTTCGCCTTGTTTTCCTTTAACTGGTATAATTTCAATCTTTTTACCATAAATTAAATTGAAGAATATCTCTAATAGGGCACCTCTGGTTGTGATTTATCGCGTCCTGGCTGCGTTAAAACCAAACTCATAATACTCATTTACTGCAGTAAACTGCGCTTTTTTGTTTGGTTTTGCCTTGCCATCATCACTTAAAATCACAACCGGAGGTGCCCTATATTCATTCCCCATAATCAAATTTAGTGTAATTACAATTCATATCATGGCAACAAATAAACCCGAAATTATCGTTGGGCTCTCCGGTGGCGTAGATTCCTCAGTTACAGCGCTGTTACTACTCGAGCAAGGAAAACGAATTGACGGGCTGTTCATGAAAAACTGGATAGATTTAGAAGGTGATGGCGAGTGTCCAATTAAACAGGATTTAGAAGACGCCAAATCAATCAGTAAAAAATTGAATATCCCCTTTCATAGCGAAAATTTTGCACCAGAGTACTGGGATAACGTTTTTACCCACTTTTTAGATGAATATAAAGCTGGTAGAACGCCTAACCCGGACATCCTTTGTAATAAAGAAGTTAAATTCAAAGTGTTTTTAGAGCATGCGTTAAACCTTGGTGCAGAAAAAATCGCAACAGGTCACTACGCCCATATTGATGAAATAGAAGGCCGATATCGATTAATGCGAGCCGCTGATTTAAATAAAGATCAAACTTATTTTTTGTACACACTTAACCAGCAACAGCTATCAAGAAGTGAATTTCCCTTAGGTAAACTTCTGAAGCCTGAAGTTAGAGCACTAGCTAACCGTGCAGGATTTGTCACTCACGACAAAAAAGATAGCACTGGCATCTGTTTTATTGGGGAGAAAAACTTCAGAGAGTTTCTTAGCCAATTTATTCCTGCTCAACCAGGGGAAATGCAGACCGCTGATGGAAAATTGATAGGCAAACACCAAGGTATTATGTATTACACACTAGGACAGCGGAAAGGCCTCGGTATTGGAGGAACAAACGATGGTAAGGAAGAACCTTGGTTTGTTGTTGGGAAAAAAATCAAAGAAAATATATTAATCGTAGAGCAAGGCCATGACCACCCGTTATTACAAAGTCGTAGCCTGGTTGCAAATGATCTACACTGGACTAATGGAGAAATCCCTGCCCTGCCTTATCAATGTACAGCTAAAACACGTTATCGACAAGCTGATCAGAAATGTACTATTCAAAGTTATGTAAATGGTGAGATACTGGTAGAATTTGAAAATATGCAGCGCGCGATGACACCCGGTCAATCCATCGTATTCTACCAAGGAGACGAATGTATTGGTGGTGGCATAATAAACAAAGTTAAAGATATTATTTACCAATAAACTTTTATGGAATTATTTAATGATAAGCAGTGAAAATATCATTCCTTTAGCCGCAATGTTTCAAGCAGGCTATTTAATTAACGACATTGCCTACAACGGCTCTACCGACCAAGCAGCGTTTGAAACTTGCATTAATAGTATTTTGGTGACAGATTCTGACACGATTTTGAATGTATATGGTGACAATATCCAAAATCTCAAAATAGGATTCGAATTAATCGCTCACATGTTCGATAAAGAAAATAAACAGCGCGATATGGATATCGCAAGGTATGTTTTAGCCGTTGTTCATTTGGAAAAAAAATTAAGAAAAAATAAGGCTATTGAAAACAAACTCCGTGCAGGTATTGTTCGCGCACAAAATCAAGCAGAAATATTTTCTCCAACTCACGAAAATGTTATCGCAAATCTTGCTGATGTATATGCAGAAACTATTAGCACTATACAACCAAAAATCATGGTGTCTGGAGAACCAAATATACTCACTGACCCTGGCAACGCGAATAAAATAAGAGCGCTATTACTGGCCTTAATGCGATCAACCGTTATGTGGCTGCAAAAAGGTGGATCACGTTGGGATTTAATTTTACGCAGAAATAAAATTATCGACGAAGCTAAACAAATCCAATATCGACTTGATTAGGGTCTGTTGACACTTCAAAACCAATACCCAAACACCAGTAAATCAGCTACATATTGAGTTTTGTTTAGAGGCAAGAAATAATTTTCTATCTATTTATTTTTTTTGATAAGAAGGCAAATGGAATTGCTAACGGACCAAATATTGCGCCTAATAATGCCCATAACTTCTTATCTGCGTATCGGCTTTTTGCGATAAAATGACAAATGATAGAACTAGCGATAAACAAACCAATATAAATGAAAATATACATAAATCCTTCATTCCAAACTCGATAACAAACAACTATCAGAAAATTAACATAAGAGTATATTAATATATTAACCCGGATAATTCATGAAATATCCGGGTTAAATTGAAAGTAATTTGAAATTCTAAATTTAAATTATCACCACCTAAACTCACATTTATAAAAATAAAAATGAAATACAAAATAATACCAGTTACCCATTATGAGCAAAATTGCTCGTTAGTTATCTGTGAAGAAACTAACAAAGCTGCACTGATCGACCCCGGTGGCGACACTGAAAAGCTCTCTTTACAAATCTCTCAGGAAAATATTGACGTTGAAAAAATATTATTGACCCACGGACATTTTGATCATGTAGGTGGTGCTGTAGAAATTGCCCAAAAATTAAATATACCCATCATTGGCCCAGCCAAAGAAGATAAATTTTGGCTTGATCGACTTCCTGATGATGCAAGAATGTTCGGATTTGCCAAGACTGGTGCGTTCACACCCACACTATGGCTTAGCGATGGGGATTCTGTCACTGTAGGCAATATCATTTTTACGGTTGTACATTGCCCCGGACATACACCGGGCCATGTGGTATTTATTGACGAAAAAAATCGAATAGCATTTGTTGGTGATGTTTTATTTAAAGACAGCATAGGTCGAACGGATTTTCCGCTAGGAGATTACGAGACATTAATGCGAAGTATTAAACAGAAACTACTCATCTTTGGTGATGATATAACTTTTATCCCCGGACATGGACCTATCTCCACTTTCGGAAGAGAACGATTACACAATCCCTATATTGCGAATTAATAATTCAAGTTTCGGACTTCTTGTTATATTTGGAGGTAAGTTCAAAAATGAAAATCATTAAACTAATATCCGCTCCAATAATCTTGCTCATGTTAACTGGCTGCGATATCGACGAAAATATGCGTTCATTATCAAGTAATCAAGGCGCTGCTGAAGCCCGTTCTATTGCTGCCAATAATGGATGTATGGGTTGCCACGCAGTTTCCAATTTAATTGTAGGCCCTGCCTGGGAAAAAGTTGCTCAATTTTATTTGGATAATCCAAACGCAAGAAAAATTTTGATTGATAAAATTAAAGCGGGAGGTAAAGGGACCTGGAATCATGAAACAGGAGGAGAAACAATGCCTGGTTATGCTGAACAAATGACTGATAATGAAATCAAAACGGTTGTTATTTATATATTATCCTTGGCTCAAAGTTCAAGAGACAATAAAAATGACCTTTAATTATTAACCATTTAATTGATCTGCAAGAATAAAATAAGCAGGTGAGAATACTTGAAAAACTCGAAGAAAGCTCTTAATCCCTCTTCGAGTTAGAATAAAAAGAATACGACTATAAATTTAGGGCGCCTCCGGTAGTAGAGATTTTTCGTACGAACGGGGCGCAATGCTTTCGAAAAACACACTAGCACATGGACGTGCGTAGTTAGATAGTGCAGGAGCAATTATCGAGTATATGCTGATATATGAGCATTTGAGAAAGCATTGCAACAAAGTTATTGCGGAAAAGACCTATTTCCGGAGGTGCCCTTTACTTTCGTCTCAACAGTCTGACAGAAGAAACTAACATTAACATTAATACCAACAGCATATTAAGTGAGCCACTTGTTTTTTCGTTACCTTCATCGCCATCAGCTTCTGTTTTGAGCTGAGGTTTATCAGGTACGCCCAAGGCAACGGGATCTCTGATTTCACCTAATGTCCGGTTTGAATCAAAGTCATCATTATCCAGCAATGTTAATGTAATTGTTTTATTGACCGGATCAATAACACCCGATGATTCAGTTGCACTGGTAGAGCTGGCAAGCGTTCTCCATATACCAGTGTTATCAAGTTTTCGAACGACAGCATCTTCAGGAATCTCTGTATTTAGTGGTAATTGTAATTCAACAACAAGAGAATCTGGAGACTCAACAGGAATGTCATCAACACTGAAGAAAATTGCCCCAACAGGGAATGTATAGTCTGTATCTTCCAGACCTGCTACTAAATCAGCTTCATTAACAATATCCACTTCACTCGCACTACCACCGATCTCAGAAACAATATCAATTGAAACAGCATCAACAACAGCGGGTTCTGTAATTATTTTAAAGCCAATAGTTGCGATATTGGAGCATTCAGTGGCTGAAAAACAGGCTCTGTAGGTAAATTGATCACTACCGGTGGCATCTACGTTTGCCGAATAAGACCAACTGGGAGATGAAATACCGCCGGGTTGGGAAACGTTACCTTGAGTCGGTGGAGATACAATCTCAAACGTCACCGCTTTTTCCGCTGGATCAGAAATAATGAATACAGATTCTACAACAGCACCTGGTTTCACAACAAATTGCATAGGACTCGCGACGGGCGGCAAAAATTCATACGCACCGATGTCACAACCAATCACAGGCCTAGTCCGCCCTCGCTGATCATCATCTGGGCAATGAGCATCATTAGCTGCATTTCTTAAAGGGCTATCTGCTTCGAAAAGCTGTGTATGAGGAATGAGCTTATTAAATTGGCTTTGCGTCAAGTTTGGTGGCAAACCAGGTCTAGATGGATTAACAATGTTTGAAATATTAAATGGAAGCAATTTTAAATCAGTACCTTCAACTATTCCATTGGGTAGGGTGAAGCCACAACTAGTCTTACTTTCCACATTATTCCCATAAGACAAAACATTCCCATCTATTGTTTTTTTACAATCATCAGCGACATTACGGTCAACATCACGATGATTTTTTGCAACAATTGAATTAGCGATAGTTAAATTAACTACAGATTCACCTTCGCCAAACTGACCGGCAACAAAGATACCACCACCGCCTATACCTCCTTCTTGAGCACCATCTGGAACGGTAAAATCCAAGATATCGCTAGGATCAAAGCTGTTATCATTAAACGCTGGAAACTTACTAAAGTCTGGAAAAAATCCTGGGGCTATAACGCCACCATTGTTGTTAGAGTTATCAATTGAAAGGGCGATATTGTTAACGATAGATACATTCGTTAAATGCGGTGTATTACTTAATGAACCTGTTATTCCCACTTCACCCATTCGATAGTAAATTGCACCGCCATTCCTTTTAGCAACATTGTTGGCGATGGTGGAATTACTGATTCTTAATTTCCCTAATCCGTGGTAAATACCCCCGCCATCCACCTCAGCGGTATTTTGATACATAACAGATTTATCGATAGTCAAATTACCAAAATTATAAATACCACCACCCATGAATGCACCACTTTGATTAATAACTGGTGTTGGTGTGGCAGTTGAAGCCGGGCTTGGATGATAGAGAATAAATGAATCAATTATGGATGTAGTGCCACTAATGGCTGCGATACCTGCACCGGAACTCGAGTTATTGTTATATACAATACTATGCTGAAGATTTAAATTGGATAGTAGGGAAAATATACCTCCACCCATCCCTCCCGCATAATTGCCATTCACCCATACATTATCAAGTGTTAGAGTACCTAGGAAAACCATAATTCCACCGCCTAACCCTCCAGGCTGGCGGACTCCATTGACATCCAGTATTGTAACTACGCCATTGGTTAATGATATATCCTTCAAATTAACAATTGCATCTTTAATATCAAATATTCTGTCTATAGCAGAGCCGTTGATAATTGTCTTGGCAGCGCCTTTACCTTCTATGGTGATATTCGCTCGAATATCCAGATCCCCAGTCAATGAATTGTCATCATTGATACCTGGAATCGATATCCTGTACGTCCCTACTTCAAGAAGTATCGTGTGAGGTCCGGCTAAATTATTACTTTCTTGAATTGCTGCACGCAAAGTACATTCGTTTGACGACGTTAGGCAAAGCCCATCTCCAGGATTACTGTCAACAATGTCTTCAAAGGAATCGAGAATAAATGTGTTTGAATAAGCAGTAATTGGTACTAAAGCAAACGCAAAGAATGTAAAAACGAGTAGCTTTTTTAAGTGACTCATATACCAATTTCTCCCTTGGCAGGTGTCGATGCCATATTTGTTAACCTATATATTCCAGTTTTTTCACATGGTTAGTGAATGCTAAGGTAAAGACTGAGTCTTCAAATCACTCCTGACGACAATATACGCTATAGCATTGTTGTTTTGTATATTATTTATTCACTTGTATTAAAACTAGAAGTTACAATTCTGTACAACAAACATATCAGGGCAAAGAGCTCAAGAAAAGTAATTTAACTGTTTTTTTATACAAATTTTTCTATTTTTTAAAGTATAAAATTAAAACCTCAGTGAATGATAAAAAGTAGCAGGAATAAAAAAGGCAAACCTTGGTTTGCCTTTTAATTCTACTTAATTAATTTCCGCAATCGGAATCACTTTGTCAGCGATTGACCTATACTCTTCAATTTCATGAAAATTCATGTAACGATAAATATTTTCTGACATTGGTGCAATTTTATTCGCATATGCCATGTATTCATCATGAGTGGGAATATGCCCGAGCAACGAAGCGACCGCAGCTAACTCAGCTGATGACAAATAAACATTTGCCCCCTTACCTAAACGGTTTGGAAAGTTTCGCGTTGAAGTGGACACCACCGTCGCATTGTCTTTAACTCTCGCCTGGTTTCCCATGCACAAAGAACAGCCCGGCATTTCCATTCGTGCACCCGCTTTCCCAAAGGTTGAATAATGACCTTCTTCAGTTAAAACATGCATATCCATTTTAGTAGGTGGTGAAATCCACAAACGTGTAGGCACGTTAGTCTGATCTTCCAGCATTTTAGCGGCAGCTCGGAAATGGCCGATATTGGTCATGCAGGAACCGATAAATACTTCATCAATTGACGTGTTAGCAACATCAGAAAGAAGCTTCACATCGTCAGGATCATTCGGGCAGCAAAGAATCGGTTCTTTTATCTCATTTAAGTCGATTTCTATGACCGCTGCATATTCAGCATCTGCATCCGGTTCCAATAAATCAGGATTCTCCAACCAGGCTTGCATTGCTTCAATTCGGCGTTGTAAGGTGCGTTTGCTTTCATAATCGTTAGCAATCATCCATTTCAATAACGTAATGTTTGACTGCAAATATTCAATAACAGGCTCTTTGTTCAGCCGAACAGTACAACCGTTAGCTGAACGCTCCGCAGAAGCATCAGCCAACTCAAACGCTTGCTCAACTTTAAGATCGGGTAGACCTTCGATTTCTAACACTCGTCCCGAGAATATATTCTTCTTGCCCGCTTTCTCAACAGTCAACAATCCTTCCTGAATTGCTGCATAAGGAATCGCATGAACTAAATCACGAAGAGTAATTCCTGGTTGCATTACACCTTTAAAACGAACTAATACAGATTCCGGCATATCCAATGGCATTACACCTAATGCCGCGCCGAATGCGACTAACCCTGAACCTGCAGGAAAGCTAATTCCCATTGGGAATCGGGTGTGGGAATCACCACCAGTACCAACTGTATCAGGTAACAACATTCTATTAAGCCAAGAATGAATAATTCCATCGCCAGGACGAAGCGCTACCCCACCGCGATTTTGAATAAACTCAGGTAAAGAATGCTGAAGTGTAATATCAACCGGTTTTGGATACGCAGCTGTGTGACAGAAACTCTGCATAACAAGATCAGAAGAAAAACCCAAACAAGCCAATTCTTTCAACTCGTCGCGCGTCATCGCACCAGTAGTATCTTGTGAACCAACTGTGGTGATTCTTGGTTCACAATAAGTGCCAGGACGAACACCCGCAACACCACAAGCTTTACCAACAATCTTCTGCGCCAGTGTAAAACCTTTACCGGTATCAGCCGCAGTATCTGGCCGCAAAAATACATCCGAAGGTTCTAAACCTAGTGCTTCACGTGTTTTATCGGTAAGAGAACGACCGATGATCAAAGGAATACGGCCGCCAGCACGAATTTCATCAGGCATGGTAGTCGGTTTTAAATCGAATTCGGAAATAACATTTCCTGATTCGTCTTTAATTTTCCCATCATAGGGGAATATAGTAATCACATCTCCCATGTTCAACTGACTAACATCACATTCAATCGGCAGTGCGCCGGAGTCTTCTGCAGTATTGAAAAAGATCGGTGCTATTTTCCCACCAAGCACTACCCCACCCTGATGTTTATTAGGCACAAAGGGAATATCATCACCCATATGCCACAACACAGAGTTGATAGCAGATTTGCGAGAAGAACCTGTGCCGACAACATCACCAACATAAGCTAATGGATGACCTTTTTGTTTCAGCGCTTCAATTTTATCTAACGCGCCATCCATCGAATTGATCAACATTGCTTTAGCATGCAATGGGATATCAGGACGACTCCAGGCTTCAGATGCAGGGGAAAGATCGTCAGTATTTGTTTCTCCCTCAACTTTAAAAACTGTAACAGTGATTTCTTGTGGCATTATTGGCTTATTGGTAAACCACTCAGCATTCGCCCAGCTATCGACAACTTGCTTAGCAAAGGCATTGCTTTTCGATTTATCAATGACATCGTGATACGCATCAAACATAAGAAGCGTTTTTGAAAGTGCGGTTACCGCTATTGGTGCAATTGCATCATCATCTAATGTATCAATAAGTGGCTGGATATTGTATCCACCCAACATAGTCCCCAATACTTCCGCTGCTTTTTCTTTGTCGATTAGTGGACAGTTAACGTTACCTTTAACAATATCCGATAAAAAACCAGCTTTCACATAAGCTGCTTGATCAACACCGGGCGGGACGCGGTGAATAAAAAGTTCTAGAATCTCTTCTGACTTGCCTTGTGGTGGATTTTTCAACAATTCAATTAAGCTGGCTGTTTGTTCAGCACTGAGTGGTAGTGGTGGTAAACCTTCTTGCGCACGCTCTGCTACGTGTGAGTGATAAGCTTCTAGCACTTAGAGAAACTCCTTGATAAGTTTTAGGGTTATTAGCTGCAAACAGCCACTATGAATTTTGGATGTTTGCCGTGTTAGATATAGAAAGGTGATTATTTTACCTTTATTTCATCTGTTTAGCGAAATTTATGTCAATAACAGAGTTTGCATGTCGATTTTTTAAAGCTGTGGGGGATATTTTAGTTCATAGATAACGACATTAAAGGGGGAGATGTTTAAATACGTATCGTTAAACACCCAGTTTAGCAGAGATTTGGGAGCCTGTCGGACTTAGGTGATAGACAACGAAAAAACTCTCCCCATTACCCGGAGGCTCGTTGATATAATTATTTCACACTGAATCTGATTTTGTTTTCTTTTGCGATAAATTCTAAAAATTGGTTAAACACTTCCAATTTTTCCACATCAACCTCAACTCGAGGTATCTTTACCTCAGTTATTACGCTAACTTCTTTTTCACTTTTCACATAATGCCGAGTTAAACCACCAAATTCGTATTTGTAATTATAACTTGAGCCAACGTTATCGACAGAGAATCCCTCTGGAAGAGTATATTTAATTTTGCTAACATAACTTAAACCATCAAAATGATATATATTTTGTTGGTTATTAGTTTTAAATTGACGCATCATATCTCGAAGCCAATATTCAAATTCAGAAAACTGATCAAAGTTATCTGGCTTAAATGTATTATCATATTTGGTTTTAGAATGAATTATCACAGGACCAGATATTGTGTCTAATCCTGTAGCATCAAACTTCACATTTTCCGTTTTACCCATTACTCCCTTATAACCATCACTAAACCAGATAGACTTTTCCTCGTTGGTTTTATGAGCTAATTTACCTCGAAAAAATGAACCGTAATGATTCATATACGATCTATCAAACGTTTCCACTAAACTTCCATCCTGCAACAACTGATTATTCATTTCAAATTGAACACTCCAGGTATACTTCAAAGTTGGAAATTGTATTGGTTGACTCTCACCACCACTGCCTAGCTGTAATCCAACAGTACCATGCATATAATAAGGTAACTGGGTCGAATCAGTAAACGGATCGGTAAGATCAAAGCATCGTTCAGCGCCCGTTTTTGTTTTAACACAAGATATTACATGGTTAAAATATATATGTGCTGGCAACATAAATTTACTGAGATTTTTTCGTTGTGTCGTTGCAAGCACTGGATATGCATCTAATCCGGCCATTCTAGCCATTTCATTAAATAAAGCGACCTTGTCTTTACAATCCCCAAATCGTCGCTCGAAGGTTTTTGTAGTCAACCTTGGCACTATGCCACCTCGCCCATGCTCAATCCCTACGTATCGTATTTCGCGTGTTACAAACTCATGAATTTTTTCAAGTTTCTCCAATTCTGTCTTGGTATTATTTGTCAATTCTTGTGTAAACTTAAGAATAGAAGAATCTCCGGTTAAAGCACCATCCATAATAGCGCTCATTTCATTTTTTATATTCTCCCAGCTAGCTTTCTTTGCCACTACTATCTGAGGAAGAATATTTCTATAATTTCCAATATCAGGATCATCAGGATGGGCCGAATTGGTTTTTGCTGAACACACAATTCCTTTTTGCAAATCACTACAAATCAATTTTTCATAGTCAGTTTTCCATTCGGGCTTCACATCAGCATTTTCCCAACTCATCGACAAAATAAAGTTCTCAAGATATGAAAATCGTTTTGGGTAGTAAATCGTACTCCATGGAAGTGGCATATTCGTCACATCATGTTCGATTTTATAGATAAGTAACGATATGGATTCGGGGCTCAATTTTGGGTAGGGAATACTTACCAGAAAATTATCACTGAAAATATTGGGATCTGAATCACTGCTTATTTGAATAATTGCCGGATCAACTTCAAAGGAATCGCCTGAGGAAGTCAGTGTGTGAGCCGACAAAATACTAACATTTTGGTAATAAGAATCAATCCATATACGTTCATTACCATTTGTCTCGATCCCAGAGCTATTTAAAAAATACCTGGCTCGCACCACCGTTTCTTCTATTTTCCCATCTGACAAAAACTCTAGCGACCGCTTTTCAAGTAAATCAACTTGTGAAAAACCAGATGAACGATATTCTGTTATTCTATTTTTATCTGGAACAAAGTTACTATATTTATAATCAATCTTTGAAGGCTGCCAATTCGCAAATTTAACAGGAACTCCACCAACAGTTAATGAATTAGAAAAACCAGCTTGTGGAAGCAATGTTAAGAAAAAGGCAATGATAAACGAATATTTATTCATTTAATCATCTCTTTATTTTGGTAAATTGTTAAACCCTTAACTAACGACTCAAAACCATTATCACTTTCACCACCTTCAGAATGATAAGCAATCATTTCAATCATATATTTTGGGGAACGTATTGTTGCAACATACCAAAACTCAGTCCTCATGGTGCTTCTAATTTTATATTTTGCGTAAGAAACAGGAATCATTTCTGTATCTGGCAAAAATGACCTTATCTCTTCAATGATTAATTTAGAATTCTCATCATTCCCCTTGATTTGTCCACGGCGAAAATCCACCTGATCATCAATGGATGATTCTACAGATTCTGTTACATAAACAATCGCCCAGGCATCCGTTGCTGGGTTAATTAATTCCAATTCAGCACCTTCAACCAAAGCTTCTGCTTTCGCACGTTTCCAACCTGCATTTTTTATCGTTAACTGAAATATTTTTCCCTCATCAACAAATACTGTTCCCGCTGCAATATCCTGTGAACCAATATTTTTAGAAACCTTTGCGTACATTCCTACAATGACAATAATGATAAACACAGCGCCAGCGGCAATTAGAATTCTCTGCAGTAGCGTAAAACGATTAGGCGTAGTTCGCCAGCTGGGATTTTCGAGAGTTAATAATTTTTTATTTAACCGATGCTGCAAATATAGCCAAGGGGAAATATATACAACTAAACCAATCAAAAAATAACTATCGCTGGCTAAATAAGAGAGTGAGCTAATCAACGCATAAAAGAACGTTAATATGATTAAAGGTAGTTTTGCTACTTGAGCACTCTGTACTCCTATGCTCTCTATTTGCCTGGCAAAAAAATAAAAGAGGAAAATATTGACGGCAGGGATTAAAAATCCAAACACATGCCAACCAGGACTCAAACGAGTGTCAACATTAGCTTTTAGATCTTTATAGGTTTTATATACAAAAAATAGACTATAAAGTGAAAAGCTAAACAGCATTAATAGCGAAAATCTCCACCACTTCATCGGTGGATACCATAAGGGATTTATTGAAGCCGTGTTTATTTCCTCTACTTCAGCGAGGATACGTTGTTCTTGTATAGACACAAATTATCATTCTTTATTATATTGTGTGAATCGAATTATCTTGAGCATTTTAACATAAGTTTTGACAAACATCTCCCCAGACTATTTGTACCGATTTTTATGATAAATCCTAACTAAAACAACCCCAACTGCCCATAAGGATGAGGTGCAATAAAAATATCACTCTGCAATTCCGAACCACCCGGAAACTTCAATTTTTTATACGCGAGCTTAAAACGCTGTTCCATTAAATCAGCAAACACTCCCGTGCCTCGCATGCGCTGCCCAAACTTGGCTTGATAATTTTTCCCACCACGCATATCTCTAACGCGCTGCATAATATGCTCAGCTTTTAAAGGTTCGTGCATGATCAGCCATTGATAGAAAATCTCATCCACTTCGCGCGGTAATCGCAGCAAAATGTATATCGCGTCTGTTGCACCATGTTCACGCGCAGTTGTTAACAATTTTTCCAGTTCACTGTCGTTAAGCACAGGAATGAGTGGCGCTATAAAAGCTTCAACAGGAATACCTGCTTCACTCAACCGTTTAATGATTTGCAACCGTCGCTGCGGTGCCACCGCTCGTGGTTCCATACTTCGGCTAAGCTTTCTATCTAATGTGGTGAGTGAAATGGCAACTTGTGCTAAATTATTTTTGGCTGCTTCTGCTATCAGATCAATATCTCGCTCTATCAAACTGGATTTGGTGATGATGTAAAATGGATGTTTATGCTCAATCAACACTTCTAAAATTTGTCGAGTGAGTTTCAGTTCTTTTTCCACCGGTTGATAGGCATCAGTATTTACACCGATGGCGATTGGTGCGCATCGATAGCTTTTCTTTGCCAGTTCAGCTTTTAATAGTTCTGCAGCATTAGGTTTGTGAAAAAGTTTGGTTTCAAAATCCAACCCCGGTGAGAGATCTAAATAAGCGTGGCTAGGCCGCGCAAAACAGTAGACACAGCCATGTTCACAACCTCGATATGGATTAATCGATCGATCAAAAGGCACATCAGGAGACTGGTTATAGCTAATGATCGATTTTGCGTTATCTATCATTAGCTGGGTGCTGGTTTTCTTTGATTGTTCTGAATCCGATTCACCCCAACCGTCATCAAAATAATCTCGCTGATTATTGCTGTAACGATTATCAGGGCTTATTGTGGCGCCACGACCGTGGTATTGATCTGTTTTTTTCATTGAATGATCAAGGTCTGTTGATGTTTTTAAAAATTAAAAGGACATTTTAGGCAGGTTTTGATGCTAAAAACATCATATTTGCTCATTCTCGGTTCAGAACCGAATATACTTATTTTATGTCATAATTAATTTTATCGGATAACGACTTACGCTTAAAGATGTTGTAAAATCACGCCATTTTTCACAGATTATTGAGGTTTTATAGGCTCTTTTTATGGAATTATCCCAACTTACCGCAATCTCCCCCATTGATGGTCGTTATGGCAGCAAAACTGACGATCTGCAACCCATTTTCAGTGAGTACGGTTTAATCCGTCATCGTGTTCTTGTAGAAGTACGCTGGTTACAAGCCCTTGCTGAGCACAAGCAGATTTCTGAAGTACCTGCATTGGATAAAGATGCGAATGCCCTACTTGATTCTTTGGTTAATAATTTTCAACCCGTTTATGCGGAAAGAGTGAAAGATATTGAGCGCACGACTAACCATGATGTAAAAGCCGTTGAATATTTCATCAAAGAACATATCAAACCAAATAAATCATTGAATGCTATCAGCGAATTTATCCATTTTGCCTGCACCTCGGAAGATATTAACAACCTTTCTTATGCGTTGATGCTAAGAGAATCGCGGAACCAGGTGATATTACCAGGCGTTGATAACATTATTAACGCAATAAAAAATTTAGCGCATACCAATGCTAATGTTCCAATGTTGTCGCGTACCCATGGCCAACCTGCTTCCCCAACCACTTTGGGTAAAGAGATGGCAAATGTGGTCTATCGCTTAGAGCGCCAGCGCGAGCAAATTGCTTCAGTCCCCATGTTAGGAAAAATCAACGGCGCAGTTGGCAACTATAATGCGCACTTATCTGCTTATCCTGATATAGATTGGCAAGCATTTGCTGAAAAATTTGTCACTGGTTTAGGGCTCACTTGGAATCCTTACACGATTCAAATTGAGCCACACGATTATATTGCAGAATTTTTCCACTCCGTTGAACGCTTCAATACAATTCTTATCGACTTTGCACGCGATATTTGGTCTTATATTTCCATTGGTTTTTTCAAACAAAAAACCATTGCTGGCGAAATTGGTTCTTCTACCATGCCGCATAAAGTTAATCCTATTGATTTTGAAAATGCGGAAGGCAATCTGGGATTAGCCAATGCAATTTTACAACATTTAGCCGCTAAGCTTCCTATTTCCCGTTGGCAGCGCGATTTAACAGACTCGACTGTTTTAAGAAACCTGGGGGTCGGCATTGCCCACAGTGTTATTGCTTATGAAGCTGCACTAAAAGGTATTAGTAAACTAGAAGTTAATATTAAAGCGCTGGAAGCAGACCTTGATAATAACTGGGAAGTGTTAGCAGAACCTATCCAAACAGTGATGCGCCGTTATGGCGTAGAAAACCCCTATGAAAAACTGAAAGAACTAACTCGCGGACAACGTGTTAATCAAGAAAGTATGCAAGCATTTATTGAAAGCCTGGATATACCGGCAGATGCCAAGGCTGGATTATTAAAACTTACGCCTGCAAATTATATTGGTAACGCGGTAGAGCAAGCCAAGAAAATTTAATTTAGCTGCCCGGACAATTCATGAATTGTCCGGGTTAACACAACTGTTCGAACAATAATAAAAATATCAGTTGAAGTTTTATACCCGTTTCTTCGGGCTTCTACCTTTATGATAAGGAGACTCATTGTGAGAAAAACAACTTCGCTAATACTACTTTTACTAACACTGACACCTATTCATGCAGACGTTCTGCTACTTGATGGTATATCAACAGAACCGACAAATGCGAAAGAAGGTGTTCCCCGCCCTACTCATGGTATGTCTGCTAATAAAGTTAAAGAAACTTGGGGGGTACCAAAAAGTGTCACTGAACCTGTGGGGAATCCACCGATCCAACGCTGGGAATACGCAAAATTTTTCGTCTTTTTTGAAGGCGAACATGTAATTAATTCAGTCTTTAAAAAACCTGACGAATTAGTAAAAAAATGACAAATAATAGCGTAAGATTTCCAGCAGAATGGGAATCGCAGTCAGGTGTACTTATCACCTGGCCACACATTAATTCTGACTGGGCAGCAATGCTGGACGAAATTGAACCAGTCTATATACAGCTTTCTCTAGCGATAACTCGGTTTCAAAAATTGTTGATCATTGCCTTCGATGAAGCTCATTTAAAGCATATCAATGGTTTGCTAAATCACGCTAATGTGGACACTTCGAAAATCATCATTGATATTGAAAAAACAAACGATACCTGGACTCGGGATTATGGCCCCATCACGCTACGCAAAGATCATAAAAACATTATTACAAACTTCACCTTTAATGGCTGGGGTAAAAAATTTGATGCGCAACACGACACCGCTTTAACCGCCAAGTTAGTTGAAAAAAAACGCTTAAAGCCTGACTCTATCAATCATTTTAACTTTGTTTTGGAAGGCGGTAGTATCGAAAGTGATGGCTGTGGAACACTGCTCACAACTTCAGCTTGTTTATTAACTGACACCCGCAACCCTGATTACACAAAAGACAAAGTGGAATCATTTTTAAAAACAGCTTTGCGTATTGATAAAATTTTGTGGTTAGATCACGGCTATCTCGCTGGTGATGATACCGATAGCCACATCGATATGATCGCTCGATTCACTGATAAAAATACCATAGCGTATGTAAAGTGCAACGATCAAGATGACGAACATTTTGAAGCATTAGCTGCCATGGAATCGCAACTTAAAACTTTTAGTAATATAGAAGGTGAGCCTTATCGCCTTGTTCCTCTTCCGTTTCCAAAAGCAGTGTTTGACTCTGACGACAATCAACGTTTACCGGCAAGCTATGCTAATTTTCTGATCATAAACGGCGCGGTGCTAGTGCCTGTTTATGGCGATGAGCAGGATCAAAACGCATTGAATATATTGCAAGACTGCTTCCTCAACCGGGAAATAATCGGTATTGATTTTTCAGCGGCTATCAAACAAAGCGGTAGCTTACATTGTTTAACCATGCAATTACCCGAAGGATTGTTATGTTAACAAACTCATTAAAAGTATCCATCGTACAACACACTTGTAGTGATGATGTTGAAGCAAATCAGGAACAGATAATAACAGCTATCGAGCAAGCAGCAGCTCAAGGTGCAAAGCTCATTTTATTGCCGGAGCTTCACAACACGCTCTACTTTTGTCAAACAGAAGATACCAATAATTTTGATTTAGCAGAAACTATCCCAGGCCCCTCAACAAAACAACTTGGAGCTTTAGCTCACGATCTGGAAGTTGTTATTGTTTCCTCACTTTTTGAAAAACGTGCTGCTGGACTATATCACAACACAGTTGTTGTTTTTGATGTGGATGGAGATATCGCTGGAACCTATCGAAAAATGCACATTCCGGATGACCCCGGTTTTTATGAGAAATTTTATTTCACGCCTGGCGATCTTGGTTTTACCCCAATTGAAACTTCAATAGGTAAACTAGGCGTGTTAATTTGTTGGGATCAGTGGTTTCCTGAAGCCGCACGTCTAATGGCTTTGGCTGGCGCTGATATATTACTCTACCCTACTGCCATTGGTTGGGATCCTGATGATAATAAAGAAGAACAAGCCCGCCAAAAAGATGCATGGGTAACAATTCAACGCGCACATGCCATAGCGAATGGATTACCAGTCGTTGTCGCCAATAGATGTGGTTTTGAGGAAGATTTCTCAAGTCATAGCAAAGGTATAAAATTCTGGGGAAATAGCTTTATCTGTGGTCCGCAAGGTGAAATCTTAGCAGAGTCGAAGCAGCATCCAACCATTTTCACAACAAATTTAAATATGAATCGTACGGAATCAGTAAGAAGAATTTGGCCTTTTCTTCGCGATAGAAGAACAGATAGTTATTACGATTTAATCAGGAAATATATCGATTAAAAAAGGGAGCGCATCCTCACTCCCTTTTCAATACTTAATTGATAACTACACGTGTAGCGCGCATCCCACCGGCGCTTTCTGCACTTTCAAAAGAGACAGATTGACCATGGGTTAATACTTGATCACCATCTGTTTCAATACTGGGATAGAATACAAAAACGTCATCTTTACCATCACTAGGGCTGATAAAACCATATCCTTGACTACGGTGAAACCATTTTACAATACCTGCTCGCATTTTCTCTCCTTCCAAAAGGTTTGTGAATACAGCAAAGTTGTTCTTGTTATTTGAATCACTGATGACTTAACAGGCTGTTTAAAACATTATGAGTGCTGCAAAGCCAGTTCTTAATAACAAATTTGCATACATAATTTGTTTTCATTAGCCTGTTGCGGTGGCCTACAGTAACGCAGCTTAAAGCATTACTCAACAATCTTTTTACTGGAATAGAAATCGCTTTAGGTTATTCTCTACAACCCAGAAGGTTGTCTGAGAAGAACAATTGCATGTGAAATGTTGTTTTGTTTGCAGGTAGACGAAATTACAATCACCTCTATACTTTAATTAATCAAATAGTTTTTCGCGGACTTATTCTTTTCACTCACAATTTAAGGTAAAGATATGATTCTTATCCTCTCACCCAATACCACAGCCAATGACCCTGAGTATGTCCAACTGATGGGCTATCTCAAATCTTTACCCGGTGTAGAAGCGCGTATCCACAATGTACAGGGTGAAGAACAGAACCTGACAGAAGTTTATTTGATCGGTAAAACCAGTGGATTAAGTGTTGAAGAAATGCGTGATCTACCGGGAGTTGATAATGTGGTGCGTGTATCCCAGGATTACCGCGTTCTTGGTCGACATACGAACGATGAACGTGGCTCATCCTTCACCTACAACGGTGTGAAATTTGGGCAAGATAATTTACATGTCTTTGCCGGTTTATGTGCTGTCGACACGGCAAAACATGTTGAAGAGATGATGAAAGCCTTACAGGCGAATGGTCAGGTCTGCACACGCATGGGAGCCTATAAACCACGAACCAGCCCGTACGCTTTCCAAGGGCATGGTCGTTTCTGCCTGCCTTTTGTATTCGAACTTGCTGGTAAGTATGGCATTAAAGTAATCACTATGGAGATTACCCATGATAGCCATATTAAAGAGATAGAAGAGGCATTGGAACAGACCGGCAATCCTACCGGAGTCATGTTACAGATAGGCACAAGAAACACACAAAATTTTGAACTACTCAAAGCTGTTGGCAAACAAAGCCGCTTTCCAGTCCTTATAAAACGCGGATTTGGTATTACCTTGGAAGAATCATTAAATGCAGCAGAATA
>Ga0316204_10003379_pt1 | contig 32162 bp, 32 predicted proteins | sample 6monrhotite_MG_2_FD_205661 | JGI IMG/M metagenome (GOLD analysis project Ga0316204, IMG submission 205661) | Microbial mat bacterial communities from mineral coupon in-situ incubated in ocean water Damariscotta River, Maine, United States -... | ecosystem: Environmental > Aquatic > Marine >... | reverse complement strand
AATGCAAGCACACCCACACGAGCCAACATACTCAAATCAAAATTATTCCACCTATTAAAAACACCTTCACCTATAGCCATAGGATGGCACGATCATGCGATTAACCGTAACTTCTCATCACACAAAACGTATAGTTTTAGTGTCACAAGAATCAAGCTATTGTCGCAAGTTCAAAAAGCAAAAAGCCTCGCATTTGCTAGGTTTATGAATGCAACCTTACGGATTTTAATCCGCTGTTTTAGCCCGGATAATAAGCAAAATATATGCGTCTGTTCACGCGTTTTTTACTCTTGGTCTTCAAAATTTTCTTCTGCGGAGATGCGATAACCTTCAGTCAACCACTGCCCTAAATCAAGGTCAGCACAACGTTTGGAACAAAAAGGACGGTATTGATCCGCTGTTGGTTTTTTGCACAACGGACACTTTGCTCCTTTGGATACAGCCTTTAATTTCACCACATTGTCGGATTGGTTTTGGTGTTTGGTCACAGCCCTTACCTTTCAGCTTCAACGTAAAATGTTGCCACGGATAAATGTTCGTCGCCGATCAAATCCAAAACATGGCCCAATTTATTTTCCATTTCTGTTAATGCATTCTGGCCTTCGGTTTTAAGCGCAGTGACGACGACCGGGTTCGCCCTAAGGGCGGGAATCAAGGCCGGAGACGCCCAAACTTCACTCAACACCTTGTCCAAGGCCTTAAGTCCTACCGTCAATGGCGTTTCAGATCGGCCAAACGCACATGTTTTACAAGGCCCAAGCAATATATGGCTTAACGGGGGACGGCGTCTTGGGCGGGTGATTTCCAGCAACCCTCCCGAAGTCGTGCCCAGCACGTGCGGCCCCGTTGGATCATGACGCAAGGCTTCTTTCATGGTGTTGACAATCCGTCCCATGGCATCTTGGCCGCGAACCGGCATCAAATCCATCACAACCAATCCGGCCAGGTTTCTTAATCTCATTTGCTTGGCGGCTTCCCACACGGCTTCGATATTGGTGGACAGGGACAAATCTTGGCCTCGACCATTCCGCCCGGACGCCCGCCCGGCGTTCACATCTATGGACGTCAACGCCGCTGTCTCTTCTATGATAAGGCTTCCCCCTGATTTCAAATTTACACAAGGGTCTAAAATTCCATCCACATCATCGGCAAGCCCAAGATCGACAAACACGTCACCGCCGCCTTGGTGACGCACAACACCATCATTGGGGGTCACCCCCAATGCACGCAATTCGGCTTCAACCGTTTGCGCAACTATGGGGTCATCAACGACAATTTTCGATACTCCTGAAAATCCCCCTTCGGATAGGAATTGCACTGGAAATGAATTTTGCCCGCTTAAAAAACAAGGCGGCTTGATCGCATCGGAACGCTTTTTTAAATCCATCCATAACGATAACAATAGTTCAATTTCAAGGCCGATGATTTTTTCAGCCACTCCCATGGCGCCTGAGCGCAATACGCAGCCCACATCCCCAGACAGTTTACCAAGCACGATAGCACGCAACCGTGCCCGTTCTTGGTCATCTGAAACACGTTTGGAAACACGTACACCAGGATCACCGGGAGTCAAAATGCTGTGTGCTCCGGCCATGGAAATTCTGCTGGAAATTTTAGGGCCTTTATCGTCACGTGCAGCAACATTGATTTGAACCAATACGGTTTGCCCTTCGTGGACGTAATCTGAAATGCGATCATTTGCCGCTTGGCCACCCATGTGGGGTTGGGGTCGGGCCTCGGCAATGCCTAAAAAACCATCGCGCCCCACGCCAATGTCTACAAATGCCGCTTCAAGGGCTGGCAAAACAGCCTTAACCCGCCCCACATACACGCCTCCCACTTGGCCCAAGTCTTCGCCCACCGCCGTGCGGTAAACGGCGTAGTCTTTTAAATGATTATGGGTATCAACGCGGGCGATGCGGGTTTCCCCAGGACGTGCCCGGACGATCAAAACATCAGACGTCATCACGCACCAATCCCAAATGAGGAAAACCGATGCCTTTAAGAGCGTTTGCCGTTTCAAACAACGGCAATCCCACCACATTGGTGTACGATCCATTGATACGCCGCACGAAAGCCCCGGCACAGCCCTGAATGGCATACGCACCAGCTTTGTCCATCCATTCTTCGCTTTGGATATAGGTTTCGATTTCAAACGTATCAAGCCGCTTGAACGTGACGGACGTGGTCACGGCTTTGACGACTTGTCGGGCGCCGGGGGCTAAAACACACAGCCCCCCAATGACCTTGTGGCTGCGCCCCGACAACATTTCCAGCATGCGTTTGGCTTCACGTTTGTTTTCGGCTTTGCCCAAGATCCGGTGGCCAACGGCAACCACCGTATCGGCGGCGATGATGCAAGCGTCAGGATGGTTTTTTTGAACTTCCAAGGCCTTAAGACGACACAATCGCACCGCCATTTCGCGCGGGCTTTCGTCTTTTAAAGGAGTCTCATCAATGTGCGGTGGAACGATAGAATCCGGCGTCACTTGAATTTGAGCCAATAAATCAACACGCCTTGGTGAAGCAGAAGCCAAAATCAAGGGAATGTGAACATTACGAGTGCCAGACAGTTGATTGCCGGGCATGCCGCCCCCCTGTTCAAACAATAAAGTCTTTCATTATTTAAAGCGAAACGTGATCCGGCCTTTGGTAAGATCGTACGGTGTCATTTCAACCGTGACCTTGTCACCAGCCAACACCCGAATACGGTGTTTACGCATTTTACCTGCGGTATGAGCCAGTATTTCGTGACCGTTTTCAAGTTCTACGCGAAACATTGCGTTCGGTAAAAGCTCGTTCACGACGCCTGAAAACTCTAGTACTTCTTCTTTAGCCATCAATCTCTCAATATTTATGTGCACAATTGCCCTTTAAGTGCCGCTTAAACGGGCAAAGGTCAAGTTTTTTCCGCTTTAATCATCAGCACCCGAATTTGCAAAACGATCTTTAATGCGTTCATACAGCTCATCTCGGACCTTGCGATAGGCATCAAGCCGCAATTCTCGGCTTCCTTCGATCACGCTTGGGTCAAAAGTGTTCCAAAATTCAACATCACAAGACATATACCGGGTCAAGTCCACCGCCTTGTGTTGAGCTTCGGGTGACAGAGAAACCACCAAATCAAACGAACTGTCTTGAAGGTCATCAAAAGTTTTGGCGTTGTGGCCAGAAATATCAATGCCAATTTCAGCCATCACCACAATAGCAAAACCATCCAATTCCTTGGCCCTTACCCCCACGGAATCGACAAAGACTTCGGTCCCATAAAGGTGTTTCATAATGGCTTCGGCCATAGGGGAACGAATGGAATTCATGGTACAAGAAAATAATATGGCGCCGGGAAGTGACATTTTGACCGTTCCCTCACCCTTTGATGTGCAAGACGCACACCAATGTAAAAAGCCGCCGCGCCGTGGTATGATCAAGGTCGACCTTTTCCTTAAGCCGTTCTTTCAATATTTCCGAACCATCATTGTGCAACCCGCGCCGCCCCATATCAATGGCTTCGATTTGTGAGGGGCTGGCTGATTTAATGGCGGTGTAATAGCTTTCGCAAACCATTAAATATTCGCGTACGATCGAGCGAAAAGGCGACAATGCCAAAATAAACTGTTTCAACGGCAGGTCGTGAACATCGCGAACATCAAACGCTAGACGGTTTTCTTCGATGCTTAAATGCAATACATAAGGGCCTTCTGGCCCACCGATCAGCACAAAGGTGTTGTCTTCCAACAAATCGAAAATGGCCACTTTACGTTCATGTTCGACTTGCGGAGAACGGTTGACCACCGTGCGCTCATCAAGAAAGAGATTTTGGATGCGGGATTTTTCCGTCATGGATCCTCCCGCAGCTCACTACACGCTGTTCAAGCGAATAGAAACAGAACGCCCATGGGCTTGTAAACCTTCGCCATCAGCAAGCCTAACCGCCGCTGGCCCTATTTTGCCAAGGCTTTCGGCATTACAGCCAATAAACGTGGTGCGTTTCATGAAATCCAACACGCCCAATCCCGATGTAAACCGCGCCGAACGCGCCGTAGGCAAAACATGATTTGGACCTGCAACATAATCGCCTATGGCTTCGGGGGTATAGCGACCCAAGAAAATAGCGCCCGCATTACGAATGGAATTTGCCAAACCATCAGGGTCATCAATCGCCAATTCCAAATGTTCTGGGGCCAAACGGTCAATCAGCGCCGGGGCATCTGTTTTAATGTCTTTGACCACGATGACCACCCCGTAATCTGACCAGCTGGGGCGGGCAATGGATTCACGGGGCAAGCTTTTCAGCTGGCTTTCAACAGCCGCCTCTACGCGGGTCGCAAAAACGGCATCATCGGTGATCAAAATGGATTGTGCCGAACGGTCATGTTCGGCTTGGCTCAACAAATCAGCGGCGATCCAACTGGGATCATTTTGACGATCAGCAACCACCAAAATTTCACTGGGGCCCGCGATCATATCTATACCCACGGTGCCAAAGACCTGACGTTTAGCCGCCGCCACATAAGCATTTCCGGGGCCAACAATTTTATCAACGGGCTTGATAGTATCTGTGCCATAAGCCAAAGCACCAATGGCTTGGGCTCCGCCAATACGATAAATTTCACTTACACCCGCAATTTTTGCCGCCGCCAAAACCATCGGGTTCAAATGACCATCGGGGGTGGGCACCACCATCACCAAACGCGGCACTCCGGCCACACGCGCCGGAATAGCATTCATCAATACGGATGACGGATACGCCGCCAACCCACCGGGCACATACAAGCCCGCAGCCGCCACGGGCGTCCACCTATACCCCAAACGCACACCGACTTCGTCAATGTAATCTTCACCGCCCGGCTTTTGGCGTTCGTGGAATTTTTCGATACGCGTTGCCGCCAATTCCAAAGCATCAATCACATCCGCATCGACTTGTCCCGTTGCTTTATCCCATTCGTCGTGACCAATGGCCAATTGATCAACGGTCAAGCTTTGGCGGTCAAAACGGTTGGTATAATCGACCACCGCTTGGTCACCATTTTTAGCCACGTCTGCTAAAATATCGGCAACGGACTGATTTACATCGACGTCGCTTTCGCGTTTTGCCGACAAAACCATTTTAAATTCGGTTTCAAAATTTGCAGATTGAGCATCAAGACGTTTGGGCATCAATCGCCTCCTTAAACTTATCAATCCACGCACCCATTTCATCGGGACGGGTTTTCCACGCGGTGCGATTAACGGCCAAGCGAGAGGTGATTTCGGCAATCACTTCGACTTCGACCAAACCGTTGGCTTTCAAGGTATCGCCGGTGGAAACCAAATCAACAATTCGTCCGCACAAGCCCAACGTTGGTGCCAATTCCATGGCCCCGTTCAGCTTTATGCATTCGGCCTGTACACCGCGTTTGGCAAAGTGCTTTTTTGTGATTTCAGGGTATTTCGTTGCCACACGAACATGGCTCCACGTGCTGGGATCGTCTTTACCGATCATGGATTTCGGTTCGGCGACGCTCATGCGGCAATACCCGATACCCAAATCCAAGGGGGCATAGATTTCCGGACTATCAAATTCCATCAAAACGTCCGCTCCTGCCACGCCCAAGTGAGCGGCCCCAAAGGCTACAAAAGTTGCCACATCAAAACTACGCACGCGAATGATTTCAACGTTATCGTGGTTAGTGGCAAAGGTCAGCTTACGAGATTTCGGATCATCAAAATCAGCCTCAGGAATGATCCCGGCGGCCAGCACGATCGGCATGACTTCTTTTAATATGCGGCCTTTGGGCAGTGCCAGAACCAATTTATCGTTTGTCACTTCACGTCTCCTAAACCCAAGCCTCATGTCTTTGAAGACGGCATGTATATAAGATTTTAACGGTAGATTCTAGTCTTCTCAACCCGTATCCCGTACACGTTCGATTATGGCTCCACACGCCGCCAGTTTTTCTTCGAGCCTTTCATAGCCGCGATCCAAGTGATAAACGCGATTAATAACGGTTTTCCCTTCGGCAACAAGAGCGGCTAAGACCAAAGAGCTTGAAGCCCGAAGGTCAGTTGCCATGACTTGAGCGCCTGACAAAACTTTAACACCACGAACGATAGCAGAACGCCCATGAACGTTAATGTCAGCCCCCATCCGCACCAATTCCGGAACATGCATAAAGCGGTTTTCAAAAATAGTTTCCGTGATCATGGATGCCCCCTCGGCGACCGAAGCCAAAACCATCATCTGGGCTTGCATATCAGTGGGAAACCCCGGATAGGCTTCGGTCATCACATCAAAACCTTTGAGCTGGCCTGCCGGACATGCCACCCGAACGCCTTCTGATTCTTCGCTAACAACAACGCCCGCATTTTGCAAAACTTCAATGACCGACTCGATCAAATCCGCGCGGCCACCCTTTAACAGCACGTCACCACCCGTCACCGCCGCCGCAACGGCATATGACCCCATTTCTATGCGGTCAACCACCACCGCGTGGTCGGCTGCATGCAGCTTTTCAACGCCTTGGATCTTAATGGTATCACTGCCTATGCCTTCAATATTTGCCCCCATCGCCACTAAGCAATGAGCCAAATCTATAACTTCTGGTTCGCGCGCGGCATTGGCAATAATAGTTTCGCCATGAGCCAATGTTGCCGCCATAAGGATGTTTTCGGTGCCGCCCACAGTTATGTTGGGAAACAGCACATGACCGCCTTTTAAACCGTTCGGCGCATGAGCTTCTATATAGCCTTCGGTCAATTCGATTTCGGCACCCATGGTTTGCAAGGCTTTTAGATGCAAGTCAACGGGACGCGTACCAATCGCACAGCCTCCCGGAAGCGATACCCGAGCATGACCGTGGCGGGCCAGCAGTGGTCCTAAAACCAATATGGATGCGCGCATTTGCCGCACCAAATCGTACGGTGCCGTCGTCTCTGTTAAGGTTGAGGCATCTAAGGCAAAAACCCGTCCCATATGGCCCCCATCAGGAGCATCGCCTTCCATGGCAATGCTGACGCCCATATCGCTCATCAAATGAGCCATGGTGGAAATATCGGCCAAGTGAGGCAAATTAGACAAACGCAAAGGTTCATCCATGAGCAAAGCCGCTGCCATCAAAGGCAATGCCGCATTTTTTGCCCCACCAATGGGTATGGTTCCGAACAAGGGCTTGCCGCCCCGAATGACAATTTTATCCATAATGCATCCAAAATGATCTTGATTGAATTGGCTTTTAGCCTATGGCATCAACCCTCACAAGAGATTAACGTGGTTCTTAATCAAAAGGTTTATCTTTTTCAAGGTTTTGGCGAGTACGTATTTGTTGTTTTCGTTTTTTTAAATTTTCTCGCAAAGCCTGTTCCAGCCGCTCTTGACGCTGCTCATTTTCAGGCTTTACCTGTTCTTTGTTCGCTTTTTTTCGCACGTTGAATACCATCCTTAAAGTAATTGCTGCCCCTAACACCTTGGGCCGGAAAAAAAAACGCGTCAAGGACGCTTGCGTTTCCCCATTCCGTGTGGCATCTTCCGCGCGATTTCTATACGTGCCGCCGTAGCTCAGGGGTAGAGCGCACCATTGGTAATGGTGAGGTCGACAGTTCAATTCTGTCCGGCGGCACCATTCCTCCCACCAATATCTTCGCGATTCGCCCTCATCAAGGTCAATTGTCTAGATGCTCAATCTCTTTAACTGCGACCCCGTAACCAGGGGAAGTTAGGCGGTAGCCCGAAGAGCCATCACCTACAATCAACTTATCCCTCTTTAGATCACTGAGCCGACCACGTATTGATGAAGCACTCTTGCCGCTCATGGTGCGGCGAATATCATCCACCACAACACGGTCAGGGAAATGGCTATGCAAGAGGATCAAAATTTCAACCCGCGCAGACACGTCAGCGTGAATCAATCGAACACCATCAATTTCTTCCACACAAGTTCCAACCGGGGCCTGAACCATTTCAATCAACGCTCCCGCCTCTTCCATGCTGATTTTCGTACTGCACCTGAGCATCTCTGCCATTATCCATGCCGCACCCTGATGAACAAATGCGAGGTCATAGGTGTTCGGGTCTACATCTCCCTTATGGGCAATATGAATAGCCCCCAGTTTTCTAGACACATACGACCTTCTCTAAATACCTTTTTTCGAACTCGATTGGTGACAGCCCATTGTTATTTCCATGCCTACTGACCTGCCTCCATCGAGTGGTCCACGTCCTATGTTAGGACCCGGCCACGATGTATCTGGTCATGGTTGCGGGTTGACCCAGATTTCTGATTAGCTACACTTTCCGTTCTGGACATACCAGTTACCATCTGGTTGCGGGTTGACCCAGATTTCTGATTTGCTACACTTTGGTATTGATGCCGGGTATTTATCCCACCGTTGCGGGTTGACCCAGATTTCTGATTAGCTACACTTGCAAAGCAACACTAGCAGCACTGCCCATCGTTGCGGGTTGACCCAGATTTCTGATTAGCTACACTTCGCTCCGATTAACCGACGTTAGGTTGCTAGTTGCGGGTTGACCCAGATTTCTGATTAGCTACACTTGGGTTCGGTTGCGTTGGTCAATAAGGCCAGTTGCGGGTTGACCCAGATTTCTGATTAGCTACACTTCATGTTTACCGCTTAGACGGCTCTTATTTGTTGCGGGTTGACCCAGATTTCTGATTAGCTACACTATGGTTCACGTAACAGTTCAAGACCTGTAGGTTGCGGGTTGACCCAGATTTCTGATTAGCTACACTCCTGTTTCGGGGTTCCGCTTGCGCCGTGTGTTGCGGGTTGACCCAGATTTCTGATTAGCTACACTTCGACGATCAAAATTGACCAACCGTCCGATGTTGCGGGTTGACCCAGATTTCTGATTAGCTACACTTATTGACGCGGGGCACGGAATCCATATATGGTTGCGGGTTGACCCAGATTTCTGATTAGCTACACTTTTTTGAGCCGCCTTGTGCACCCCCTGTAGGTTGCGGGTTGACCCAGATTTCTGATTAGCTACACTCTTTTGAGCTGCCAAGCCGACCTGTTCCCAGGTTGCGGGTTGACCCAGATTTCTGATTAGCTACACTCCTTTTCTCTTGTTCTCACAGGTCCACAATGTTGCGGGTTGACCCAGATTTCTGATTAGCTACACTCCTTGCGCAATGGTGGCGCGGCTGTGTTGAGTTGCGGGTTGACCCAGATTTCTGATTAGCTACACTTTCCGTTCTGGACATACCAGTTACCATCTGGTTGCGGGTTGACCCAGATTTCTGATTTGCTACACTTTGGTATTGATGCCGGGTATTTATCCCACCGTTGCGGGTTGACCCAGATTTCTGATTAGCTACACTAAAAAGAAATTATTTAAGGCGGCGGCGGTTGTTGCGGGTTGACCCAGATTTCTGATTAGCTACACTGGTCAATAAAATCACCCGTTGCGATTTCATGTTGCGGGTTGACCCAGATTTCTGATTAGCTACACTTACAGCTGCTACAATCAATCAGCTTCGTGGTTGCGGGTTGACCCAGATTTCTGATTAGCTACACTTCAAAAGGGCGACTCTGTCGATCTTCCTCTGTTGCGGGTTGACCCAGATTTCTGATTAGCTACACTAAAACGAGCGATAAGCCCGCCATGGCCACCGTTGCGGGTTGACCCAGATTTCTGATTAGCTACACTGCGACCATTATCTTTGGCAAGATCGGTCTGGTTGCGGGTTGACCCAGATTTCTGATTAGCTACACTTCACGGTGAAAGCGCAAACGGTCCTTATGCGTTGCGGGTTGACCCAGATTTCTGATTAGCTACACTTTGCTCTTATTGTCGCAGGCCTTGGTATTCGTTGCGGGTTGACCCAGATTTCTGATTAGCTACACTCTTTGGTGTTGGCGCGGTACATTTCAAGGAGTTGCGGGTTGACCCAGATTTCTGATTAGCTACACTCATAAAATTTATCGTAAGATTAGATCTTATGTTGCGGGTTGACCCAGATTTCTGATTAGCTACACTCCGGAGTGGCCACGGATACGCGAGGTTCCCGTTGCGGGTTGACCCAGATTTCTGATTAGCTACACTAGATGGGCGTTAACTGCTTGAAAGTATTGATCAGTTAACGCCTGTTGTCTTTTTAAACTATAGATAACGTGTCTAAAACAAAAGGAGTTGTGACTGTTTTTCATGCGAATCGCGTCTCTTGCCTTTAAATAATTTAATATTTTCGTATTGCTTGTCGGTGATAGAAACAATTTGAACACTTCCATATTCGGGTAAATTCTTTTGAATTTTTTGTTGCAAAGTCTGCCCACTGTCCTTGCCGGATACCATGCGATAATACACTGAAAATTGGGCCATTGCAAAACCTTGGTCCAGCAGAAAGTTTCTAAATTTAGTCGCGGCTTTGCGGTCGGGTTTTTCGACTACAGGTAAATCAAACATTACCAACATCCACAAAATATCGTACCCACTCAGCCATTGATCACGATCACGTAACATTTTTAAACCAGTTTGTTGGCTTGTTTAAGCTTTGGAAATTCCAGAACATTTTGTTTTTCTTGAAGGCTTGTTACGAATGTTTGCGCCAATCTGTGTAAAGCATTCATGACCGTGGAATTTCCTTTTTTAAGCGTCACGTCTAAATCTAAAATACACGTTAACTGTCTTTTCAATTCTGGCGTCAAATCTGTTTCACCTTGGTCGTTATTTTCCAAAATGGCATGGACTGTTTTGTCCACCAAGGGGCGAAAAGGTTCCATCAGGTCATCAACAAGGGCAAAGGGATTTTTTCGGTTGTGATGATGAATGCCCAAAGCTGGGGTGAGGCCTGCGCTACACACCGCACGGGCGGTGGCGGCACGTAGCACACTGTAGCCATAATTGAGCAGGGCATTTTCCAAACCGGTTTGAAAATCGCGACGAAAATCCGATCCCATTAAAGCCATCCAATATCGTCTGGCGGCTTGGGCTTCCATATTTTCAGGGTCACCCGATTTTACACGCTGGGCCAATATGTTTAGCTCTGCCAAAATAGGCGATGATGGTTCAAAATATTCGAGTATACGTTTCTGGTTGGTAATTTTTTCGATTACTATTGATTTCCAGAGGCGTTTAGCAAATGGCTTGGAGCAGTCAATTTGCATCCATAAAATGCCCGTTTGATCATAATGATTATCATAGGAAAGCGTGAGTGCCAGAGGGTGGTAGGTTTTTCCGCATGTCACAATAGGGGCTTTGCGTTCAGCCAATTCCACGATCAAGGTTTTAGACAACGTAATTTGATGTGCCGATAAAATCAGGGCCGTAATATCGTCCAAAGGGACTCGGCCTGCCTCTATGTCACCCTTTTTGACCCGCATAAATCCCCGGTACTTAGACAGGTGATACCCATCCTCAGAAATTTCTACTATTTGGGTGACCATAAACTTATCCCTTGATTATGCCATCTTCGGAAACCTTTATGCGGCGTATAAAATTATGCTGAAAAACATTGATTGACACATATTTTCGTTCGCCATCGGTGTCATATTGGTTGCGAAGATCAATTCTATTGTTGGTCGTGCTAAACCCTGCAACTTTCATGATTTTTATTTGTTCCCCTTCCCGTAGCTCTATCAAATCATTTTTAAATAATCTGGTGATAAATTTAGCGGCGGGGTGGATGGATTGTCTGTTTATAATTCCATCATTTTTCTGAGGTATTTTGCCCTGACACTGGGCATAGGACCAAAATGCGCCCTTCCATTCGTGTTGCCCTTTTTTCCATTTTCCAGGTTTGCCTTTGGGAATTTGCCAGATATCAACACAGACGTATGAGGATGGAGCATAGGCCTTGTAAGGCGCGGATGGTATTATCGTTGCAGATTGATTGGAAACTAAAATACGAATGGTTTTGATATTATGAGCCTTTTTGATATTATGAGCCTTGCCAAATTCGGCAAGGATTTTAGCAAGGCCATTTTTATCTAATTTTACCCCTGAATTTTTTGCCTTTTCAACATAATCATGAGCCAATGTACGCCACCCCGGGTTTCGTATGGCGCTGATTTCTTTATATGATAAGGCTCCAATTTTTTTGCGTGTAACTAAATTGTATCCTTCCAAGTCCGGATCTTGTTTGTTTTCATGAACCACACCGTATGCGGTTTCATTGAACATTTTACCATTAGTGCTGTGGTCGGGTTTATAAGATACGACAATACTAGACAGTCTGTTTTCAAGTTGATTGCGCAAAGGCGTAATATCAGGCAATTCAATATGCACACGATCATCAGCCCGGCGCGCGGTTTGCTTTGATACGGCATTTAATGTGCTGCGATCGGTTAGCCCAACGACAAAGGCATCAATGATATGGTGGCGATGATCATTACGTTCTTTGTAATTATGATTCCCCAGCAGGTTGTTCAAAAACCATTTTCCACGCATCATGGCGGTTAAACTGCCGGGTATAGTCACAATTTTATTTTGATCGCAAATATGACTGAGATAGCGTTTTGTTATGCGTGAAATATAAGCATTATCGGTCAATTGACGTGCAATGAAACCACCATCTTTATCAAATCGTTCCATTGCATCTTCATCAAAGCGCCACCGTTTGTTCTTGGGCAACGATTTTGCCCGACTTGCGATGTCTGTCCACACCATGCCTTTATCGGCGTGTTGATTATGGGCAAAGGCTTCGTACGGCGTGTGGTTGCCTTTTACTCGGTTGGCTTGACGAATGGCCACGGTTAAATTGGCATATCCATTGTCCAAGGTTCGTGAAAATGGCAGGATGTGTTCGATTTCGGCTTCACCATTAAACAACATTGCCGCTGAAATTGGCTTTCCAGAAAAGAGGCAAAGGCGATTGATTTGGTCTTTGCTCAATTCTTCCCAAAGACGCATTTTTTTTAAATCTAATCCGCTGGGTTCCTGCCCGTTATGAAGTTCGCTAAATATCTTGGCGCGTTTGCTATTGGCCGCGGCAAAGGTCGCATTTTGTTTAGCAATATCATTGCGAATTTTGGCGGTTTTTTTTAAATCACGGACCAATTCAACATGAATTTCTGCGGGGGGGGCCAAACCGATCAATGAGTTTATTTATCAGTTTCCTAAGTTGATTTAAGGCCACATGAACAGTGGGGTTGTTGATTTTTCCATAATGCTGTTCGGGGTATTCTTGTGGGTCAAATTGCGTTGGTTTTGCACCGATTACGCACCCACGGAGAAGCTCTCCATAATAAGGGAGGTGATCTAAAAGATCATCAACGGCGCCGTGACTGTGATGTAGAAGAACGCCGTCATCATCCCAGATTTCTGTGACGGCTTCGTCATAACGTAAATTCATTTCACGCATAATATCTGCGCAACGGGCCATAAACTTTCTGGACAGGTGCGTAGTTGCTGAGGAAAGTTTGAATTTTGCTATAGACTTCGCCTGATCATCATCTAAATCAAAACGAGATTGTAAATCGTTAATCAACTGGCGGTCATCTTCGGCATCATGCAGCATTTCCATGACATCATTTTGATCGTCAGGGGGCAAAGTATCCCAGCCTTCGCCAAACATATCCGGCTTTCGCATATCAATGGCGGTGGCATTTCCATTGAGTTTATCACGAGGACCCGTTTCCAAATTGAACAGGCATCCTCGCGGAAACAGAGAGCTTCCATCTGCTGTCTTGAGTTTCCGCACAGCTCCAAAAGAGAGCGTTTTTTGTTTGTCTAATGCCTCTATAATTTGCGTGCGTTGTCGGTCGTTCAAGGTACATTTTTCATGGTCCTCCCCATAATATTGTAGGTTGGAAACTTCTTGTAATATACGAAATTCATGAGCGATGGGCAGGTCTTTATGGGCACGATATTCATCGATAAAAAATTCACACCGTCCCTTTTCAACAGGTTTTAATTTGCGTTGGAAAAAAATACCGTCAAAGCCTTGGCTTAGATTGCCATTTCTCAAATCATCCCAATCATCAACGGATAGTGTGTGATGCGCTTTTTGGTAGTCTCGAATTTTGTCAAATTCTTCCAAATACATGGCGCGGTCAGCATAAAAGTCGCCATCTTCTCCGCGAAAACGAATGGATTTTCCGGCTTTCAAGCGATCGTTCAGCCATTGCCCAAGTGTCTGACCGTCCAGAACTTTGCGCAGTTCTGTGATTTTTGGTTTAATTTTTCCTGTTTCTTCATCGTCACCATCACTCTTTCGGTTAGATAGAAAACCGCGCCGCTGATTAATTTGGAACAGTACGCGCCCTAATTCAAAAGGTTCTAAAGGTCGTTCAGGCGCATCTGCCCTTAGTTGATAAGAATTGAGGATTTCAAGTGCTTTACGTTCTGATTTATCTTTAGGCATTAAACCCAAGTCTACCAAACGCTGAAGAAGTTCCTGTTTGCGTCGTAATTTACGATCTCTATTTCGTCGTGCGCCACGGGCCAAGCGTCTTTCCACGGCAAGACTTTCACCAACACGATCTTTTGATGAAGGTTCTCGGCCATCGGAGAAAATTCTGACCCCGGCATCCATTAACCCCTTAACATCACCGGAATTGGTGAGCCCAAAGGCTGACCAGCCTAAAGAATTTGTTCCCATATCTAAAGCCAAACGCCAAACCATTTGATTTACCTATAATTATTAATGAAACCAGTGGTTTCATATTGACCAATGAATTTATAAAATGCAATATGGTATTGAGTGTAGCTACTCAGAAATCTGGGCAATTCGTTAACACGACTTTTGTCATAAGATTGAAAAGACCGGGTCCGCCCGGTCTTTTTTCATCTTTAAGATGGTTCAAAGTGTGAATTTAAAGAGTTAGGGGCAACCTGCAGAAATATTCATAACGGCTATGAATAGCGTGGCACCCGGCAAATAAAGCAAAATTGCGGCCTTACTTCATCGTCCGACCACAGGCAAATTGATTTAGATATGAACATTGATTGTTTTGGGTTGAATGACCCGAAATTTTTCTGAAATTTATGACAAAACGGTTTGTATTTTTTTCTTCAAAAGATCGGGATCAATGGGTTTGGTCATATGGGCAAGCCCACTTTCATTGAATTTTTCAAGATGCGTGGGATTGGTGTCTCCAGAAATGATGATGCCGGGGATATGGGTATTCGCTTGAATTTTAATTGCGTAATACAGATCCAGACCAGTCAAATTTCCGGGCAATTGATAATCCAATATCAAAAGTTCCGGCACCAAAGTATTGTCCGAAATTATATCTAAGGCATGGCGCGAAGATGGAACCCCCGTGGTATTGTAACCCCAACCTTCCATAATCGACACCGTCGCACTCAAGACCAAAGGGTCATCGTCGACTATAAGGATTTTGCGGTTTCCACCAGCCAAGGCGCTAGGGTGATGTTGAGCCTTAGTCGTCACATTTTTTACGTCCATTCTGCCCCTTGGAACGACGATCGAAAACACGCTGCCTCTGCCAACGGTTGAACGCACATGCACGGGATGACCCAACAACAAGGCCGTGCGTTTGACGATGGCAAGACCTAAGCCAAACCCTTGGTCGCGTTGTCGGGCTGGGTTTTCCAATTGGTAAAATTCATCGAATATTTTTTCTAGTTTTTGCGTGGGGATACCAATGCCCGTATCCCAAACTTCTATTCGGATATCACCTTGAACGTGGCGACATCCAATTAATATGCGGCCTTTCTTGGTATAATTCAAAGCATTACCGATAAAATTATCAATGATTTGTTTTAACAACACCGGATCGCTTCTTACAAAACTTGAACCCGGAACAAATCTAATATCTAAACCCTTTTCCTGAGTTTGATGTTTAAAGTTCATCACCGCAGCTTGCAAACAATCGTCAACGGGAAACACCGATATGCTGGTATCTATGCCTCCGGTTTCAAGTTTTGAAATATTCAAAATAGTATTTAACAATCGACCCAACGCATCCACGGATGTGCGAATATGACCCACCATATCTAAATTTTTCTGATGCGCTTGATCGCCGCCGGACATAATGGAATTTTGCAAAGCCGAGCTAAAAAGACTGATGGCTTGGAGCGGTTGACGCAAATCATGACTGGCTGCTGCTAGAAAAGCCGATTTAGCCTTGTTGGCTTTTTCAGCCTTGATGGTCAATTCTTGGGAACGCTCTTCGCGCCCCGTCATTTCTTTGATAAATATCCCCAAAGCATCTTCCATGTCGGATATTTCATCATGCCCACCCAAAGGCACCAAGGCTTTCTTATCCCCGCCAGCCACTTTGCGCATCGCCACTTGTATGGCCTTCAGGCGACGCCCAACCCGGGCATCTAACCGCACCATCAAAAGCAATGCCACAAGCGCGCCGATGATGGTGTAAAGCGCCAATGTCCACGCTTGGCGTTCGACCGCTTTTTGCGATTGAGATATCAACTCTTCGATTTCACTGGATATGCTTTTCGTGAGGTTGGCGACCGAATACGTCATCAAATCCGCATAATAATTATGACGTTTCAATATCCGTTCAATATCGATGTTTTCAGAAGTCTTTTTTAAACCGCCCTTTGTCGCGGACGCAGCTTTTGCCTTATGGCTGTCTTCAATCGCTTGAGTTAAATCCGAAAAACTGATTTGAAGGTCTTGTTTGTTTTTTCGTATTTGTTCAATCTTTGCTTTGTCATAACCAAGTTCGGTTATGATACCCAGTTGCGTATCAATCCAGTTAAATTGATCTGATATTCTGTTTACAAAAGCCTCGCGCGTCCATTTGTTAGGAGACCGGATCAAATTTGATGCCGATTTTGTTATCCCTTCCCCTTGACGCGATATTTCATAAGCTGCGATCAATGTCGGCACACTGGCCTTTTTCAAGCGATCTAGGCGCGCCTCGTGATCGTACAGCAATTTAATCCCCCAAAGGCTGGATGCTACGCCAATCATGGCTAAAAACAAAAAAGCCGCCAAAATCAATCGACGAATGCTGTTGTTTTGTTTTGTCATTCTTCCTCAATAAAAAAGCACGGGAAATGCACAAAATCCATCTACGATGATAGAACTATTTTACACTCATCGTTATACATATATATTCATAATATTCGCGCATTACCAGAATTGATTGGCGTAATGTGGGCATATTAATGTTGGAGTTTTCGCAATGTATGCATTTACTTTTAAGCCGCTGGTAAAATTTAATCGTATTTGGTTTGGGCTCATCTTATTGCCACTGTTGTGTTGGGGAACTTACGCACAAGCCATTTCTGGTCCAACCTTAAAAAATACGATCGCCCGAGGCAGTTTGTTGTGTAGCACCGCAGGCTCCCTTCACACCGACCCCTTAGACCTTCAAAAGCCGGGGTCCATTGCTGGTTTTGATCGTGATTTTTGCCGAGCCATTGCTGCCGCCATTTTCGGAGATCCTACGTCTGTGAAGCTGACTCAACTGGTTCCAAAAAACCGGTTCCAAGCGTTGCAAGATGGTGCCGTCGATGTGTTGGTGCGCACCACCACGTGGACGTTAAAGCGCGACACGTCTTTGGGTGTTCATTTTGCGGCAACCAATTTTTATGATGGTCAGGGTTTTATGGCCCCTAAAAGTCTTGGGGTAACAAGCCTTCTTGATCTTCGCAAATTCGGGAAAACTGCAACCGCGTGTGTGGAAAAAGACACCACTTCGGCAAAAAACATCATTGATTATATTAAAGATCATAACCTGCCCATCAAGGTTTTGGAATTTAATGCCTTTGAAGAATTGCGCTACGCCTTTCACACGGGACGTTGTAATTTGTATACGGGCGATCGTTCTTTTTTGATCGAAGTTCGCATCAGCAATGTACCCGTACCCCAAAACTATATGATCTTAGATGACATCATTTCCAAAGAACCCTTGGGTATTGCTGTGCGAGATAACGACCCCCAATGGTTTAATATTGTGCGGTGGGTGTTTAACGCCACCGTTCAGGCCGAAGAATTGGGTATCACATCCGTAAATGTTGACGATTTAAAAGCAAATGGAACCAGCGTCCAACGTCGCCTGTTGGGTGCCGATCCGGGGTTTGGCAAGGATCTTGGCCTTTCCGATGATTGGGCTTACCAAGTGATCAAACACGTTGGTAATTATGGCGAAATTTTTGAACGCAACGTGGGTCAAAAAACCATTTATGGGCTGAAACGGAGCATCAATGATTTGTGGAACCGTGGCGGTCTGATGTATGCGCCGCCGTTTCATTAAAACAAAAACCGTAAAGCCGCTAGGGTCCCGCCCGGTTTTCCCGCAAGCGAGACAAACCGTTTTTCAACCGTAATCGCGCATGACAAGGCGACAAGACGACTGGTGCAGATCAACCTGAACGACCCTGTACCTCTGCCATTCTATAGCCGCGCGTCTATCCCCTTAAAGACGATGGGTAGGAAACGATCAACATTGACACAAGAACGGGGTATTAGAATTTTGCGCGAGCCGTCGAGCACATCTGAGTTTTTGAAAATTATCGCTGGGCGTGTCTTAGAAGTTCACTGCTAATGGTGAGGTCGACAGTTCAATTCTGTCCGGCGGCACCATTTGAATTTCTTGGGGAACCCAAGGGGTTTTGTGTTTCGGGGAGTCCGTTTTTTCAGGTTCATTTAGAGCTATTGTCCAAAAATTATTTTGGAAAAAGGTTAACGCCTCAAAAAGATTCTGGTTGAGCCAATGTCAGATAGAACAATGTGCTAAGCTATTCATTCAAGGCGAGCTGACGCCCGCCGCCCGCCAATCCGCTTTTGCTTGTTATTTGCAAGACTTCTGAGACGAACGAACAACCGATTAAGCAACATCCCCCCCATAAAAAAAGCCTATATAAGCCATGCCTATACAGGCTTGAACAAACCGCCCATAGCTGGAAATAATTTGAAGTTCTCGTTATTTTTGAACCTTCTCATAAATTTCATAAATACATTATAAATACATTATAAATATACTTTATTATCCTTGAAACCTTATACCAAGGAGCTCATACTTCATATGGTTTCATGTTGTAGATATTGGGATTACGCTTAAGAAATGGACATGAATCGGCGACAATTTTTAAAAATGAACCGTACGGACGGGCCTCGCTTAATTCCGCCCCCTTGGGCGCTTGACGGTGATGCCTTTTACAACAATTGCACGCGTTGCGGTGATTGCGTAAGGCTGTGTCCGCAGGACATTTTGGTTCAACTTACCGAACACAAATTCCCTTCTGTTGATTTTGCAAACGGTGAATGCACCTTTTGTCAGGACTGTGTGAAGGCTTGCCCCACCAAAGCCCTAAGCGGTCCCAAAAATCAACCGTGGCCCATCAAAGCCACCGTAAACAGCACATGCCTTGCCACACGACAAGTCATTTGCACCACCTGTTCAGAACAGTGCGAAGCCGAAGCCATAAGCTTTAGTCCGTGTATCGGGCGTGTTGCTGTGCCCAAAATAGAAACGCAAGCTTGTACGGGATGTGGCGCCTGTGTTGCCCCCTGTCCCGCCCAAGCGATTGAGGTGACATATGAAATGTGAAGAACCGTTGAAACGTGAAGAACCGGGCGAAGATCAAGTCGGTTGCGTCGTCGGTGCCGTTGTACAAGCCCAAGCGGGATATGCCAAAGCGGTTCGCCAACAGCTTGACAATAGCCCTGGCATTGACGTGTTTGGCGAAGATGAAAAGGAACGGCTGGTCATTACCATGGAAGGCCCGTCAAGCCGAGCGGTGATGCAGTTAACCGAAGACATTCAAAATTTCGAAGGCGTCTTGTCCTTGACGCCCGTATACCAACACAGTGAAGAAAACCAACAATCAGATGAAACAGGAGGCTGGAAATGGCGATAACTCGAAGAGCGTTTGTAAAAGCTAGCGCGGCTACGGCAGCTGCGGCATCAATCAATATGAGCTTGCCCAGCATGGCCCAAGACGTTGAAGAATTTGCATCTTTCAACAATTCAATTCGCTGGGACAAAGCGCCATGCCGCTTTTGTGGCGTCGGGTGTAGCGTTATGGTGGGCACCAAAGACAATCGAATTGTCGCCACCCAAGCCGACCCAAAATCAGAAGTCAACAAAGGCATCAATTGTATCAAGGGGTATTTCTTATCCAAAATTATGTACGGTCAAGACCGCTTGCAAACCCCATTGTTGCGCATGAAAAATGGGGCCTTTGACAAAGAAGGCGATTTTACACCCGTTTCCTGGGATGCTGCTTTTGACATCATGGCTAAAAAGTGGAAACAAGCCTTAAAGAAAAAAGGCCCGACTTCGGTTGGCATGTTTGGTTCCGGTCAATGGACCATTTTCGAAGGCTACGCGGCTTCAAAGCTTATGAAAGCCGGATTCCGTTCTAACAATATTGATCCAAATGCCCGTCACTGTATGGCATCCGCCGTAGGCGCATTTATGAGAGCCTTTGGTTCAGACGAGCCTATGGGCTGTTACGATGATTTAGAACATGCTGATGCCTTTGTTTTGTGGGGTTCAAACATGGCAGAAATGCATCCAATTTTATGGACGAGAATCACCGACACACGATTAAGCAAACCAGATAGCGAAGTGCATGTTTTATCGACTTATCAACATCGCTGTTTTGATTTAGCCGATAATGGCATGGTGTTTACGCCTCAAACCGACATGGTGATATTGAATTACATCGCCAATTACATCATTCAAAACAAAGCTTATGACCAAACGTTCATCGATAAACACGTTCATTTCAAAAAAACGCCTACTGACATTGGTTATGGATTACGTCCTGAACACCCGTTAGAAGTCAAAGCCAAAAACTCTGGCAAAGGAAAGTTGTCCGGCATCACGTTTGAAGAATACGCAAAAGGTCTAGAATCATACACCTTGGAATATGCGTCCAAAATGTCCACCGTTCCCAAAGATCAATTGTTGCGTTTAGCAAAACTATATGCCGACCCAAAGAAGAAAATAACATCGTTGTGGACTATGGGTTTTAACCAACATACCCGTGGCGTGTGGACCAATGGCCTGCTGTACAACATTCACTTGTTGATGGGCAAAATTTCCGAACCCGGCAACAGCCCGTTTTCATTAACGGGACAACCTTCGGCTTGTGGTACGGCGCGCGAAGTCGGAACATTTTCGCATCGGTTGCCTGCGGATTTGGTGGTTAAAAAGAAAGAACACCGTGACTTTGCTGAAAAGGTATGGAAATTGCCTACAGGCACCATCCCAGCCAAGCCCGGATATCATGCGGTTCAACATAACCGTAAGCTTAAAGACGGAGTCATTAACGCCTATTGGTCCATGTGCAACAATAACGTTCAAGCGGCCGCAAATATGAACGAAGAAACCTTGCCGGGGTATCGTAATCCCGAAAACTTTATCGTTGTTTCTGATCCGTACCCTACGGTTTCTGCAATGGCGGCGGATTTAATTTTACCCACCGCCATGTGGACTGAAAAAGAAGGGGCGTACGGCAATGCCGAACGTCGCACCCAAATTTGGCGCCAACAGGTCACGGCCCCCGGCGAAGCAAAGTCCGATCTGTGGCAATTGATGGAATTTTCAAAACGGTTCAAAGTTAGCGAGGTTTGGCCTGATGAATTAATCAACCAAGACCCTAAGCTTAAAAACAAAACTTTGTATGAAGTCCTGTTTCGAAATGGCCACGTCGACAAATATCCCGCCCAAAAAGTCACCGATGATGACAACAACGTCTACGACAATGTCGAAATGGACCACTTTGGCTTTTACGCGCAAAAAGGCTTGTTTGAAGAATATCGTTTGTTTGGTACCACCGGCCCGAAAAAAGGGCATAACTTGGCATCATTCGACCAGCTCCACAAAAAGCGGGGCATGCGCTGGCCCGTTATTAACGGCAAAGAAACCAAATGGCGATACAGAGAAGGACACGATCCATTGGTTCCGGTTGGCAAAGATTTGTTTTTTTATGGTCACGCTGATGGCAAGGCCAATATCATTTTTGCCCCTTACGAACCCGCTGCGGAAATGCCTGACCAAGAATTTGATACATGGTTGTGCACGGGCCGGGTTCTTGAACATTGGCATTCCGGCACCATGACCCAGCGGGTCCCAGAATTGTATAAGGCGATGCCGGATGCCCAAGTTTTCATGCATCCTAAAGACGCGGAAAAACATGGTGTTAAGCGTGGTGAAATGGCAAAAATCATTAGCCGCCGTGGGGAAATTTCCGCACTGGTAGAAACCCGTGGTCGAAACAAACCACCTCAAGGCTTAGTTTTTGTACCATGGTTTGATGCAAGACGTTTGATCAACAAAGTCACGTTGGATGCAACTGATCCGTTGTCTAAACAGACCGATTATAAAAAATGCGCCGTGCGCATCGAAAAAGCATAAGGGGGCTTAAGGCAATGAAAAATTTATATCTAGCAATACCTGTGCTGGTGGTTTCAATGATATTTTCCGGTGGCGCTTGGTCTGAAAATGTAACCGTAAAGTCGTTGCGAGGCGACCATGTCCTCAGCGGAGCATCCCTTTCAACCACACCCAAAACCACGATCGATGGTGACGGAAAGGTCAACCGGCAATACGCTCAACAACCGCCGCTCATCCCTCATGCCATTGATGATTACACCATCGATATGGATGGCAACAGCTGTTTGGGGTGTCATGATTGGAATTCAGAAGTTCCGGGGGCGACTAAGGTTGGGATTTCTCACTTTATAAATCGACAAGGAAAAGCTTTGACAACAATATCTCCCAATCGCTATTTTTGTAATCAATGCCATGTACCCCAAACAAATGCGACGGCTTTGATCCCCAATACCTTTAAGGCTATTGGGCAAGAATAACGACGTCACTCGACCTGTATTCAAAGGTTTTACAGCCCTCTTAATATTCTTCGTTCACAGAAGATATGTTAAGGGGGCTGTTTTTATCTTGCCCTGTATTAAATGAAGTCATTGGCGAAAAAATAAATTTAGAACGGTCCCAAATAGCCAGATTTAAATGACCCTGCACCCATTACTTTGATGGTAATAATTGAAGGAATGATGGCGGGATGCCGTTGGTAAAACACCACTTTCATGCCTTCAAAAACATACGCATTCAAATTGCACTGAGATAATCTTTCGCCAGGCCGTTAATTTTTGCATGTAACGCTTGGCGAAGTTCTAAAATCATCGATTTCGTAGGCACATATTGCCTGAAACCATGGATTCGAAGGCATAATACGAAAAGCTTGCCGTCTGATACATCCCAAACGTTATCCCCCCCCGCTGGCCGAACATTCACGTTAATCATACGTCAGCCTTCAAAAATTTCATAATTTTCTGGCTTAGACGACACGTATAATAGGCTCTCGTCGTCTGAAAATAATGAATGTTGTTTTAATGTTCATACGAACCTGTGAGCCGCTATATTCGGCTGTCGTGCCTGTTGCTAAATGTTCAAACAGGGTTTTTCTATGCTGACTTAAGTGGTTTTTTCGCATACAGCCCATGGCAACACCTTTTACGTTTTATTTGATGCAGACCCATTATTTTTTTATATATGTGATGATAATCACTAACACGTACATTTCATTGTGTAATAATACAAATATTGAAGAAAATAATTCTTAATTTATACAACTATGTATGTATTTTTATTAAAGGGAGGTGCGCATGTCAACAATAGTCATATATAAGTACAAAAGAATACTTAATATATTTGCAGCATCGAGTCTTATATTTTCACTTTCCGGATGCATCGTTGCCGTCCCACCCGCCTTACAAATAGCTTCTATGGCCTTAGATGGTCTTAGTTATGCGACCACCGGGAAATCAGTTTCAGATCACGCTATTTCAAAATTAACTTCAAAAGATTGTGCCATGACTAATATTTTAAAAGGCACCGACATTTGCCAAGGTAACGTGGTACAAGTTGCCACGACACAAGAACACTCATCAACGCTGGCCAAAGATACACAGATGGAAATTGATGCCCTTAATCAAGACCTGCCCGACAACCTTGATTTGGAAACAGCATCAGGTCCCACGCAATAAGTTCACAAAATACCCTAGCGCTGTATAATTGCGCTATGAACAACGCATCTTCTACACCCTCATCAAATAATCAAGTGCAGCTTGCGGACAAAGGCAACGCCTGTGGTTTGTTAGGCCCCACAGATCCGCCCCCTTTTGAAATTTACAATCCCCAAGGCCAAGCTCCATTAGTGATTGTGTCCGATCATGCCAGCCGCCAAGTGCCCACATCATTAGGCGATTTAGATTTAAGTTCGGATCATTTTGATCGCCACATTGCCTATGACATTGGAGCCGACACCATCACCCGATGCTTAGCTGATCGCTTGAATGCACGGGCCGTCATTGCGGGATATTCTCGACTGGTGGTGGATTTAAACCGTTACCCCGATGAACCGGGTTGCATACCCCCAATAAGCGACAATACCATTATCCCAGGCAATCAAAACCTCAGCCCTGAAGCTGTTCAAATGCGCCTAAAGGCCTTACATACCCCCTATCACCAGGCCATTGACCATGAAATGAAGAGCGTGACTAAACGTGACGGAACCCCGCCCGTCATATTTTCCATTCACAGCTTTACCCCGTCCATGAATGGTCAAGACCGCATATGGGATATTGGTGCTTTGTGGCACAAAGACCCACGTATGCCTTTGGCTTTGATGGAACATTTAAAACGTTGGGACGGTTTATGCGTGGGCGATAACAAACCGTATTCTGGCGCTGACTTGGCTTACACTATCGATGCTCATGGGACGCATCAAGGCATCGCAAATTGTGCCGTAGAAATACGCCAAGACCATTGCGGCACCCAAGAAGAAGCCAGCCATTGGGCCGATATTTTGGCAGATGCTTTGCGCCATATTCTGACGTTAAAAAATCTTCACGAAATCCAATATTATTAAGGAATGGACCAACATGGTACTCACAGAGCCGCGTTTTACCATTGGTATAGAAGAAGAATATTTGTTGGTGAACCGTGAAACCCGCGCTCTTGCCAGCGAACCGCCTGAGGCTATGTTGAAAGAATGCGAAACCTTGGTCCCCGAATCCGTTCGTCCTGAATTTTTAAAAGCACAAATTGAAACCGGCACCCAAGTGTGTGAAACCGTCAAAGAAGCGTGCGATCAACTGGCTCATTTACGCACAACAATCGGAGACGTTGCCAACGCCTACGGATTGGCGCCCATTGCCGCTTCAACCCACCCTTTTTCATCATGGAAAGAACAAGTCCACACTGACAAGGAACGTTATCACGATTTGGCAAATGCCATGCAAGGGGTAGCACGGCGTTTGTTGATTTGCGGCATGCATGTTCATGTTGGTATCGAAGATGATGATTTGCGTATCGACCTGTTAAACCAAGCCAGTTATTTTTTGCCCCATTTGTTAGCCTTGTCCACATCTTCACCGTTTTGGAATGGCGAAGATACCGGGCTTAAATCTTACCGTTTAAGCGTATTTGACGAATTGCCCCGTTCTGGATTACCGGAACGGTTTGAAACTTTTGCCGAATACCAAAGACACGTCAATGTCTTGATCAACGTTGGTGTCATTCCTGATGGGTCAATGATTTGGTGGGATTTACGACCTTCGGTCAAATTTCCCACGTTAGAAATGCGCATCACAGATGTTTGCACTCGATTGCAAGATACCGCCGCCGTCGCCGCTCTTTATCAATGCATTTTACGCATGCTGTACCGTTTTCGCAAATCCAATCAACGATGGCGCATTTACACCAACATGTTAATCAGCGAAAACCGTTGGCGCGCTCAACGTTATGGCATTGACGAAGGCATGATTGATTTTGGTCAAGGCCAAATGGTGCCTTTCAAAGATTTAGTCGATGAATTGCTAGATATGCTGGCCGAAGATGCCGAAGCCTTGGGCTGCACAAACGAGATCAATTACGTCCGCACCATATTAACCCAAGGTTCCAGTGCCCACCAACAAAGCCTTATTTTTCACAAACACATAACATCTGGTGCCACCCATCAAGAAGCTTTGAATGCCGTTGTCGACTGGCTTATTGAAACCACAGCCAAGGGTTTATCAGACCGATAACTTATCCCCATCTTTTCCACATGGACGGAGCTTGCCCACATGGTTAGTCTTCTGCTTTTAAAGATCGTAATTTCGAAACAAAGGACATACCATGACTGAAGTTGGTGGCATTGCTGGTGATCGTTTACGTTCGTTTGTCGAACGCATAGAACGCCTAGAAGAAGAAAAAGCAGCCTTAGCTGCTGATATCCGGGAAGTCTATTCCGAAGCCAAGGGCACCGGGTTTGATGTTAAGATTATCCGCCAATTGATCCGCCTGCGCAAAATGGACGTTTCTGACCGCCAAGAACAAGAGGAAATTCTTGATCTGTACAAGCGTGCTTTGGATATGTAGTCCAGTACTTTGCAAAAACAAAAAAGGCCTCTCGCATGAGAGGCCTTTTTCGTTGTAGCGTAAATTTCGCCTAAAATTTTAACGCCTGTGCGCGGACCACTTGTTCCAAACCGCTCAATTTCGCCAGCACAGCATCGTCTACGTCTTGATCAACTTCGATTAAAGCAATGGCTTCTCCACCAACTTCGGCTCGACCTAAGTTAAAGGTTGCCACATTCAATCCAGCATCGCCCAAGACGGTGCCAAGACCGCCAATGAAGCCGGGCTTATCGTGATTGGTCAAATACAACATATGTTCGCCCAATTTTGCATCCATAGAAATGCCTTTGATATCCACAATACGGGGATCTTTGCCTGCAAACAAAGTACCCCGAACCGTGCGGGTTTGGCTTTCGGTTGTCACCGTCAAGGAAATCAACGTTTGATATTCTGTAGGACGTTCGTTTGTGACTTCGGTGATGTCGATATCGCGTTCTTTGGCTATAGCCGGGGCCGAAACCATGTTTACACCTTCAAGCATGGGGCTTAACAAGCCTTGTAGAACGACCGCCGTTAAGGGCTTGGTGTTCAGTTCCGCCACATGGCCTTCGTATTCGATTTTAACAGATGAAATACCCGTTTGTGTCACTTGTCCAGCAAAGCTTCCCAATTGTTCGGCAAGCTTCATATACGGCTGTAACCGTGGCGCGTCTTCTGCCGAAACGCTTGGCATATTCAAAGCATTGGTCACTGCCCCATTCAGCAAATAATCTGAAATTTGCTCGGCTATTTGCAAAGCAACATTTTCTTGGGCTTCGGACGTACTGGCCCCTAAATGCGGGGTGCAAATGATTCGTGGATTGCCAAACATGATGTTTTCTTTAGCTGGTTCAGCTTCGAAAACATCCATCGCAGCACCAGCGCATTTGCCGGAATCAATGGCGGCGATCAAATCTTTTTCAACCACCAAACCGCCACGAGCGCAGTTCACAATACGCACGCCGTCTTTCATTTTATCAAATGCAGCCGTGTTGATAATACCCCGTGTGCTGTCCGTCATGGGGGTATGCAAGGAAATAAAATCGGCTCGCTTGAACAATTCGTCTAATTCAACTTTTTCCACGCCGATGTCTTGGGCACGTTCTGGGGAAAGATATGGATCATATGCCACAACTTTCATTTTCAAGCCCTGTGCCCGGTCTGCAACCACAGAACCGATGTTCCCAGCCCCGATCAAGCCCAATGTTTTGCCCATGATCTCAACACCCATAAAACGGGATTTTTCCCATTTTCCAGCGTGCGTAGATTCGTTAGCTTGGGGAATTTCACGGGCACAAGATAACATCATAGAAATAGCGTGTTCCGCCGTCGTAATGGCGTTGCCATAAGGCGTATTCATAACCACAATGCCCTTAGACGTAGCCGCTTTTATGTCAACATTATCAACGCCGATTCCGGCGCGACCAATGACCTTAAGATTATCAGCGGCGGCAATAATTTCTGCGGTGGCTTTGGTTGCGGAACGAATAGCAAGACCTGAATATTCACCGATGCATGCCTTCAATTCTTCGGGGTTCATGCCCGTAATCACATCAACGTCTACGCCGCGATCTTTAAAAATTTGTTCGGCTTGGGAGCTCATTTTGTCGGAAATTAGAACTTTAACCATGGGTTAAATCCTTTTCATAAATGATAGAAGTGTGGCTAAGGCTTAACTTGAGCAAAAGCCCAATCCAGCCAAGGCAATAACGCGTCCAAATCATTGGTTTCAACGGTTGCACCAGCCCAAATACGAAGACCGGCGGGGGCATCTCTGTAGCCACCGATGTCATAAGCAACACCTTCACCATCCAACAATTTCACCAAATCTTTTAATTTGGCCGATTGATCGTCTGCAGACAACGCTTGAAACGTTGGGTCTGTGACTTTCAAACAAACCGATGTATTGGAACGAATGGCTTTGTCTTCGGCCAAGAAACCGGCCCAATCAGATTCAGCGATCCAATCTTCGATCACTGCTAAATTGGCATCCGCACGCATGCGAAGCCCTGTCAATCCGCCAACGCTTTCTGCCCATTTCAGGCCATCTAAAGCATCTTCGACGGCTAACATGGACGGGGTATTGATGGTTTCACCTCGGAAAATACCTTCGATCAGCTTGCCACCTTTGGCCATTTGGAAAACTTTTGGCATAGGCCAAGTGGGGGTATAGGTTTCAAGACGTTCCACCGCGCGAGGACTTAACACCACCATGCCGTGGGCCGCTTCGCCGCCCATCACTTTTTGCCAAGAATAAGTCACTACGTCCAGTTTGTTCCAAGGAAGGTCCATGGCGAATACAGCCGATGTTGAATCAGCGATGGTCAAGCCTTCGCGGTCATCCGCAATCCAGTCACCATGCGGTACTTTCACACCCGATGTCGTCCCGTTCCACGCGAACACAACATCACGAGAAAAATCGACTTGGGCTAGATTTGGAATTTGTCCATAGTCTGCTTCCATGACGCGCACATCATCTAGTTTTAATTGTTTGGTGATGTCAGTCGCCCAGCCTTTAGAAAAGCTTTCCCATGCCAACACATCAACGCCACGAGGGCCAAGCAAAGACCACAATGACATTTCAACAGCACCCGTGTCAGATGCCGGTACGATACCAATACGGTAATTGTCGGGAACACCCAAAACAGCACGGGTGCGCTCAATAACTTCGGCTAGCTTTTTTTTGCCAGGCCCCGATCGGTGGGAACGTCCATCCAAAACATCGGACAACGCATCCACAGACCAGCCGGGACGTTTGGCACATGGGCCAGAGGAAAAATTGGGGTTGTTCGGACGGAGGTCCGGTTTAGGTGTCGTCATAAAAAAATCCCTTCACGTTACACGAACGAAGGGAGCATCAAAAAAACCAAAATACAGTGCCAAACTTAACATTTGTTCGCACAAATTGATTTCAAAATGTATGCCCTTCGCCTTACAGCAGAAGGGTCGCGATCCGTTGGGAGACCGTGGCCCGAAGCGATCATACTGATATCAAAGGCTTTTTCAAGGCTTATTTTACTTGTGAAAAATCTGTGTATCAAACGGCTCACTAAACATGGTAGATTTACCATAACCATTTGGCATACATGTATTATTTAAGATGTAATATTTATTTGGGGAGGACATAATGGAATTTAATACCTTAGTAATTGTTGCCTTTGTTGTTATCGGTTCTGTTTTAATTTTCATAGCTACTAAGCTAAATGAGATCGCACACATATTATCTAGGGCTAATGAAATAAATTTATGCGTAGCGAATCAGGTAACAGAAATTATTGAGAAATAAAAGATAGGGGATATCCAATGAAGTGGTCAGGAGTTCAGGGAAAGACTTACAAAAAAGGTATGTGGTTAAATGATCAAGAGTGGCGAGATCAGGTGATATGTCAGATGATCTATCTTCGTAATGCTATCTATTTCGTTGGCTTTGTAATCGCTGTGACGCAATCGGGACCGTGGTTGAAAATTATTGGTCTCAATGATGACGGTATATTCGCTGTGTATGCGTTTATTGTGGTTATCGCGACTTCAGCTTTTTTGAGAGCACAGTCAAAAGCTAACAACATTGAAAAACGATCAATGAGCACATTATATGAAGACGAATATGATGAAGATTGATGAAAGTGAACCCGAAAAAAAATACATGCTGGACACCAATGTGTTTAATCATTTTTTGGATGGGAAAATCACACTGGAGCAGTTAAGTGGGCATGAGTTGTTTGCCACGCATATTCAGCGTGATGAACTTGAACAAACGCGATCCTCGGAAAGACGGTCTCAGCTACTTTCGGTTTTTCAGTCTATTGAACCTAAGATATCTTCAACAGCTACAACCGTTTGGGGAATATCAAAATGGGGTTTAGCAAAATATGGGGATGATGATGGTGTCTACGAAGCTCTGTTAAAGCGAATAAGGGAGCTTGACGAAAAATTCTCAAAAAATAAGAAGTTTCCAGAAAACCAATCCAAAGACGCCCTTATTGCAGAAACTGCAATAAGGGAAGGGTTAATACTGGTTACAAATGACCGAAGCCTGACTATTGCATCCAAAGAAAATGGCTGTCAGGTGGAGGATTTAAAAAATTAAAAAATGAACCTCTTTATACCATTTGAAGTTTTTCTTGACTTTTATCAGATTGCTGTGACCTCAGCATCTTCTCCATAAAGTTGTGAAAAACTTGTGAAAACTGCACCTCGTAAGTCATTGATTTTCAATAGGCGAAAACCGCTTGTGAAAAATTTGTGAAAGGGATTTTTAAGAAAAAACGGCAGTTTTCTGCGGTTTTTGCTTGGGTAAAAGTTCCCGTTGGGGGACCGTGGCCCACAATCCGTATAGCCGATTCTTTTAAAAGCGCCAAGGACAATCGCATGTGTCCCTGTGCATAAGAGACCTGCGCAGTACGCATAGAGAATTAAATATCTTTGATGCCGAACGTTTGTGAAACCAAATCCAGCAGTTCTTGAATATTAAAGGGTTTTGTCAAATAGGCCTTAAAGCCCAATTCCATTGTGTATTCGACATCTTGGGGCATCGCATTCGCGCTGATCGCAATAACCGGAATATTTTTGGTTTCATCGTGTTTTTGCAATTCCAAAAATGCCTCATTACCGGACATGTCTGGCAGATGGATATCCATTAAAATCAAACCGGGTTTATTTTGAATGGCCTTCACGACTCCTTCTTTGGCGGTGATGGCTACATCTATGTGAATACCCTCAACGTTACCCATGATCGTTTTCATCAACGTTACGTTCATTGGATTGTCTTCGACATAGAGAACACGCCCCGCAACGTCATCTATTTCGACCTCAGGCTTAGGGACATCATATACAACATCGTTTTCTATTCATTGTTTGTCCCCAAAAGGGATATCAACCCAAAATTCTGAACCAATTCCCAGTGTGCCATTGACGCCGATACGGCCATGCATGCTTTCCAGTAACCGCTTGGTGATGGATAACCCGATACCCGTGCCTTCAATCTTGGAATTTTCCGCACCAAGTCTAGAAAATGGTTTAAACAGATTTTTGTAATCGCTTTTGGATATGCCCACCCCCGTGTCTTTTATCAAGATGCGTTGCATACGATCATCCGTGATTTTGGTGGTTACACTGATGGTTCCGCCTTCGCGATTATATTTCAAGGCATTGCTTAGAAGATTATACAAAACTTGGGTGAATTTCACCTTGTCGGCCTTAAGAGTAGCATTCTTAAATTTTGTCGTATCTAATGTCACGCCCAATGGGTTTGGCATCGCCTCTATCATGTGTGCGCAGTCTTCCATAACCGACTGGCTATCAAACGTTTCTATATTAAGCTCAAGTTGCCCTGTTTCAATTTGCGATAAATTCAGCACGTCATTAATCAAATTCAACAAATGTTTACCGCCCTTGATAATTTGATTGGTGGCGCTGCTTTGACCATCGCTCAAAGGTTCATTGGGCGTTAATTGCAAAAGCTGAGCAAAGCCTAAAATGGCATTCAACGGGGTTCTCAATTCATGGCTCATGGATGATAAAAACTCAGATTTTGCCAGATTAGCTCTGTCGGCTTCTTCTTTTGCTTTTTGATATTCTTCGGTTCGTTTTTCGACATTTTGTTCAAGGTGCATATTCATGTCTTTAAGCTGCCGAAAGACATCATTAAAGCTTCGCGCCAAAGACCCAATTTCGTCTTGTCGAGTTAATAAAGGACCAAGGTCCAGTTCGTCCTGGGGCACTGAATTTTGAATTTCATTTCTTAACCGTAGCATTGGTTTTACAGCTTGGAGCCCCAACCAGATGCTCAGAAAAATAACGACCGCAATCGCAACAAAAGCACTAAACACGAACATCTGCGTCAAGTCTTTGAGAGGCTTAAAAACTTCTGA
>Ga0316204_10003378_pt1 | contig 32173 bp, 41 predicted proteins | sample 6monrhotite_MG_2_FD_205661 | JGI IMG/M metagenome (GOLD analysis project Ga0316204, IMG submission 205661) | Microbial mat bacterial communities from mineral coupon in-situ incubated in ocean water Damariscotta River, Maine, United States -... | ecosystem: Environmental > Aquatic > Marine >... | reverse complement strand
ATCGGCAGCAGCGGGGACTACGCCAAGATCGGCAGCAGCGGGGACTCCGCCAAGATCGGCAGCAGCGGGTACTCCGCCAAGATCGGCAGCAGCGGGTACTACGCCAAGATCGGCAGCAGCGGGGACTACGCCAAGATCGGCAGCAGCGGGGACTCCGCCCAGATCGGCAGCAGCGGGGACTACGCCCAGATCGGCAGCAGCGGGGACTCCGCCAAGATCGGCAGCAGCGGGTACTCCGCCAAGATCGGCAGCAGCGGGGACTCCGCCCAGATCGGCAGCAGCGGGGACTACGCCAAGATCGGCAGCAGCGGGGACTCCGCCCAGATCGGCAGCAGCGGGGACTACGCCAAGATCGGCAGCAGCGGGTACTCCGCCAAGATCAAAGCGTCTGGCAAAGATGCTGTGATTGCCTCAGCTGGATATGACGCAAAAGTCAAAGGCGGAAAGGGCACGTGGGTATCTGTCGCTGAATATAACGACAGCGGCAAATGCATCGGCTTTGCTACTGGCTGCATTGGCAAAAACAAACTCAAGCCTGACACTTGGTACAAAGCCGAGGACGGGAAGCTGGTGGCGGCATGAACCAGGGAAAACATTTAACCCCGTGGGATTTTGGGCCGGAATACGACGCTTACCTGATGAAAATGGAAGCCGAAGCATTGGCAGGCCTCGCTGACGGAGATTTCAGGCCCGCCCTAGATGAGGCGAAACAGACAATTGAAATCCTGCAAGACCGGATTGAAAAGCTACAATGACAATTGATATAGACAAGCTAAGCGCCCCCTTCCCCGCCGACAAGGTTTCATGGCGGGTCGGGTCAACTACTGGCGACAAAGCAAAGGGCATGGCTTTGGCGTACATAGACGCCCGTGATGTTATGGACCGCCTCGACGAGGTGTGCGGCCCCGAGAATTGGCAGTGCAAATACCCCCACGCAACCAACAAGACATGTTGTGAAATTGCCATCAAGTTTGATGACGAATGGGTATCAAAATCTAATGGCGCTGGCGATACGGATGTAGAGGGCGATAAAGGCGCTTTTTCCGATGCCTTTAAACGCGCTGCCGTTCTTTGGGGGGTCGGTCGTTACCTTTACGACTTGGGGAATACATGGGTAGAGATTGAACAGCGCGGGCGGTCATACACCATTAAACCGTCTGAGTTTGCCAAACTTAAAGCCACCCTACCTAAACAAGACAACGCACTCAAAAACCACGGGCAAGCAACCGGGCCACTCGGCATACATGAACTTAAAACCAAGCTCCGCACCTTCTGTGGTGACCTACCCGCCTGTGATGAATCCGACATGCTCACGCCGCTCCTGGAAAGCTACAAGCCTGTCCTTGCGCAGTGCGAACGCGACCTTCCGGGCTGGTGGCACACGAAGGAAGGGGCGGACAACGAGGGCATTAAGGACCGGATCAAAAACCAAAAACGCATTGTAGAGAAAAAGGAAGCAGCTTGATGACAAACGTTTTCACTTTTTCGGGGAGGCTCGGACGTGATTCCGAAAAGCGATTCACTCAGAGCGGAACGGCTGTCCTGTCTTTCGCCGTGCCGGTCAAGTCAGGTTATGGCGAGCGCGCAAAAACCGACTGGATTGATTGCACGCTGTTTGGCAAGCGGGCGGACGCCCTGGAATCCTACCTCAAGAAAGGCACTCCGGTTGTTGTAACCGGGGAAGCCAGCCTGAACACTTTCCAGAAGAATGACGGCACCAACGGCGCAAGGATATCCGTGAACGTGTCGGATGTTACCATGATGGGTGGCAAGCCTGCGCAAAGCGAAACCTACCCTGACAGGACAACAGAGCCGCCAGAAACGAGTGCCGACCTCAATGACCCGATTCCATTTTAGGCGACGCTATGACCGCCTGCCCTAAGTCCCCGCCCCTACGCGATCGGAAGTATCTGGCCTCCCTACGGTGTATGCCCTGCCTCGTTACTGGCAGATACGGCAACTCTGAGACTGAAACCGTTGACCCGGCGCATTTCAGGTGGGGAACGGACGGCGGGGCGAGCATGAAACCGTCTGACTGTTTTGCGGTCCCACTTATTCATTCCGAACACCTTCGCCAACATCGCGGCGAAGTGAGCTACTGGCTTGAGGTTATCAACGAAGACCCTGCCATTCTTTGCCGGTTTATGAAGGACGCTTTGAAATGGCGTTACTACGAGCAGACGGGAAAGATGCCGACATGAAGCACACTTGGAAGAAAATGATCGTCGGTGGAATTGCCTGCCTCGTTCCCGATTGCCGGGACGCAGAGGAATGGTTACAGAAAACCAAACTGCATCAGGGCGTACTGATAGACCCTCGCCGTCCCCGGAATATCCAGCACCACAAAAAACTATTCGCGCTTCTTGATCTTGCGGTGGACAACTGGCCGCAGGCCATCACCCAGGAAACACTCTTGGGCGCGATCAAGATCAAGGCTGGTCACTATACCGAGCTTCGCACCTGCGACGGCGTGATGCAGATACCCAAATCAATCAACTTTGAAAGCATGGATCAAGGTGCGTTCAATCCGTTTTATGACAAAGCGGTTGAACTAATCTCAATCGTCCTTGGCGTAGACGTTGAAACACTCAACCAAGAATCCACGAGGGCAGCCTAATGACATGGAATCCCAAAACCGAACTCGTGAAGAAGGCTGCGGAAATAGCTAAGGCGAAGCATGGTGGGTCGTTCAATAAGGCGCAGTTGATTGACGCCAGCCGAGAGGTGTATGGCGGTTTCGGCGCCGATCCATTGAAGCCAATCAAGACAATGGAAGACGTTCAGCACGCTGGAAACGCTATGGCGTTCATTGACGGGCATTATCCGGCTGGAATGTCAGGCTGTTATGTTGTCGGCATCAATGGAGGATGTGGCTTTTCTTGCCCTGTCTTCAACGAAGGCGACTGCGAGTCGCCCTATGAGTTTGACCTAACTGAATACACCGCGTCTGACGAATACGACGAAGCCGTTGCCCTTTCATATTGGAACGATGAACAAATCGCCACCGCCAAGACAGAGGGGGCAGCCTAATGGACAGACAGCATTCAATAGAACAGCGGCAAATTGACCAACGCAAACCATGGGAGAGGCTTTGGGCTGAGTGTGCTGCATACGCGTTTCATCCTGCTAATCCGTTTTCAAAAGATGGGTTCGCGATCTGGGACGCGACGGCGGCTTTTTGTAGCATGAAGCTTGTTGCCCAGGTTCACGGCATGATCCACGAAAAATGCCCTAACATGGATATCATAGACTGCCTGAAAATAGCCTGTGATCTCGTAATTTTTGGCACATCAGGAGTGAACGTCAAAACACAAGGACACGTCCCACTTGATCAAGTTTTCATTTGGGAAGACGCGCACGGACTGCCCTGCACAGACAACGAAAACATTATCGGCGTCAGATGGCTGAAAGCGCCCGGTGAAGTCTATGGGCGCTCACCTGTCATGAAAGCCCTGCCAGACATCAAGACCGCCAACAAGGTTGCCGAACTGATTCTCAAAAACGCCCCCATCGCTGTTACCGGAAACGATGATGGCGGGGTTGAGGGCGCCATCATTCCGAAAGCTGTTGACTCTGCGGGCCTGACGCCTCTGGAAGCCCCTGGCAACTTCGATCTGTCGCAACTGATTTTGCAGGACCTGCGCAAAAACATTCGTCGCGCCCTGCTGGTCGAAAAACTGGGTCAGCCCGAAGACCCGAGAATGACAGCAACGGAAGTCCTGGAACGCTCTGCCGATATGGCCCGCCTGTTGGGCGCCACCTATGGAAGACTGCAGTCTGAACTCTTTAACCGCGTGAGGGCAGCCTAATGACCGACAGACCCATCCTATTCAGCGGCCCTATGGTGAGGGCATTGCTTGAGGACAGGAAGACACAGACGAGGCGAGTGTTGAAGCCGCAGCCGAACCTGTTTCATTGGCAATACCTGCAACCAATGTCGCCCACTGATCAGCGTTCTCGATTTCGCATCGTCGGGGAGGATTACCCGGATGACGACCGAGATGATGTGTTCGTTCCTTATTCGGTAAATGACCGTCTTTGGGTGCGTGAGAGTTGGGGTAGCATTGATGCAGATTTACCGGGCATCCCCGATGGCCGAAAGCCACAAATTGGCGACCGACTGATTTTTGCAGCCAACGCTGGCGATTACGCTCAATGGGGGCCGCATGCCCACAGCTGCGGGAATGTCTGTTTCCGCCCCTCTATCCACATGCCCCGCTGGGCGTCCCGCCTGACCCTGATCGTTACTGAGGTAAGGGTGCAGCGGTTGCAGGAGATCAGTGAGGAAGATACTGAAAGTGAGGGCATAAATTATTGGGATGGGCTTGGGGAGCACATGTCACGGTTCTGCCATACCAGAGCTTACGTCCATGACGAAGGCGGTTTCGAATGTAGTTGTAGCGACTATTCCTATCAAGAAATCTTTGCCGCCCTCTGGGATTCCATTAACGCATCCAGAAAAGACCGCGACGGCAATCGCCTTCCTTACGCATGGGCAGACAATCCTTGGGTCGTGGCCGTCTCGTTTGATGTCCACAAAGTCAACATAGACCAGATGAAAGAGGTGGCAGCATGAACCAGGATCAACAGAAAAGGTCGTTTGTTCTTTGCCAAGCGCAGCGGCGTGGGAAGCCTTACACGCGGGCCAAGTTCAGGCGAATTTGCGAATTCGTAATAAACGGCCTGTTTTGCCGGAGTAGCGCCCGGCCTGCGTTTGGCAAAGAGCAGACAAATAACAGACAAGGGCCGCGAGGCCATATAACACGGAGCAGACAATGTCGGCAGACACCATGATGACCGTTGCGGAAATCGCCGCCCAATTGCGGTTAACAGCCCGGTGTATTACCAGCAAGGCGGCGCGTGGGATTATTCCAGCCTACAAAATAGATGGCGTTTGGCGTTTTGACAAAATCGAGTTTAGTATCTGGAAACGATCCAAGCGCCAGGAGGTTCCGAAATGGCATCAGTCTACAAACGCGGCAAGGTCTGGTGGGGGCGAGTCGAACACAACCGCCACGTCCATAGAGAAAGCCTACGAACGGGCGATAAACGGTTAGCGGAGAAAAGGCTGAATAAATGGATCGAATCTTTACAGGCGCAGGAATGGGGAGAAAAGCCCGTCAGAACCTACAAGGAACTGGTGGTCAGCTTTTGCGCCAAACACCTACCCACTCTCACCCCATCCTCACAACGGCGCTACAGGGTCAGCTTGAAAAACCTGGACAGGGCATTTCGCGACAAGAGCCTGGACGACATCACCGGAACCTCAATGGCGGAATTCGAACAAGCGCGGCGCAGCGCCGGAGTAAGCAATCCAACCATCCGTCGAGACCTTGCATGTTTGTCTTCAATGTTCAGTCATGCAATTGTCGATATGGAATGGACGGACACAAATCCCGTCACACTTTTTTTAAAGCGTCAGGCACGGCGCGGACGCCTGAAAGAGGCTCCCCCAAGAACTCGCTACTTGTCCCACGAAGAAGAAACCCGCCTCTTGGCAGCGAGTGGGGGAGACCTTGGGAATTTGATTGCCTTCGCCATAGATACGGGCCTCAGACTGGAAGAGCAATTGTCCCTCACATGGTCACAGGTAGACATAAAGCGGGAACGCCTCACAGTCACTGGCAAGGGTGGCAAAACCCGTCAGGTTCCGCTATTGCCTCGCGCCATGAATATCCTCTCCAAACGCCCGCGTCATCTGCGTTTCGACGGGTCCGAGGATTGGGTGTTTTGCAACAAAAACGGGGAGAGATACGGCAAGCGGACCCGTGGACTTGCCGGGGCGCTACGTCGCGCAAACACGGGGCTACTGAAAGAGGATACGACGGCCACACCAATGGAGCATCTACAATGGCACGACCTGCGGCGAACCTGCGGATGCCGCCTTTTGCAGGATCACGAAAACATGAGCCTGGACAAGATTCGGGATTGGCTTGGGCACTCATCGGTGAAGATGACAGAGCGGGCTTATGCGTTTCTAAGGATAGACAACCTGCAAGACGCGGTCACAAAAACGGTCACAGGGCACGCGGATTCCAAAAAGAGAAGGGGCTGAAAACCGCAGAAAAATGGTGCCCGGGGGCGGACTTGAACCACCGACACGCGGATTTTCAATCCGCTGCTCTACCACCTGAGCTACCCGGGCATTCCCATTTCTGGGGCTGGACGCGAGACCGTTTCGAGGTCAATTCATCGACAGCGAAGGCGCTTATAGAAGAATTCCGGGGCCCTGTCCAGCGTCGCAGAAACGTTTTGCCATGCTTGCTGGATTTTCTTTATCCAAGACCGAAGCGGACAGATTATTCTTCCTGAAGATTGTCTTCATCACCTTCCGCCCCTTCTTCGGCGGGGACGCGGTAATCCTCATTGAACCATTTGCCCAGATCGAGATCGGCACAGCGTTTGGAACAGAAAGGCCGGAAATCCTGCACCCGCGCCTTGCCACAGAGCGGACACGTTCCGCCTTTCAGGGGGACCACTTTTACCGACAGGTCTTCCACCACTTCCGCACGCCCCGCTCAGGCTTTTTCCACATGAAAGCTTTCGCGTCTGAAATCGGGGTCCCCATTCAGGGTCAAACCTGAACCCAGCCTTGCCTCAACCTCTTTTCGGCCAACCTCGACCGCGCCACCGAGGGCGTCAATGACATCCGGCGCTGCGCGAACACTGAAAGCGGCGCTTGGCGTTGCGGCGGCTTCTTTCAGAACCGTGCGCAGCACTTCCAGGGCAACCGTCTCAGCCGATTTCACCGGCCCGGTCATCTCTCCGGCCAGAATCTCCGAAAGCGACGGCCCGCGACGACGGCGGGTCATTTCCGCCAGCCCAAGTTTGGTGAAACCGACAACATGAGGACGCAGCGGGTCCCGGCTCACGGCCTTGCGCAGCGCCTGGTTGAGCTTTTCCTGGTTTTCACGACGACGCATGGAAACAAAATCGACCATCAAAAGGCCGCTCAGATTACGCAGCTGAATTTGCGTGGCGAGTTCCTCGGCCGCTTCTTCATTGGTATTAAGCGCATTCGCCTCTCGACCACCGCCGGTATTGGCTCCTGTATTGACATCAATGGCCGTGAGCGCGGGAGTTTCGCTGATGATTATGTTGCCCCCGGACGGCAGCGGAACGTTGGGATCAAGCGCCGCATCAATCAGCTCCTCGACGCCATGCGCATCAAACAGCGCTTGCCCGCCATTATGAAGCTGAATGAGATCGACAAGATCATGCATATTTTCAGTGGCGAATTCTTTCAGACGGTTGAACAGGTCGGCGTTATCCACATGCACCGCCTCCAGATCAACCCCGCCGAAATCACGAAGCGCCGAAAAGGGCGCTTCCAGCTCCTGATCCAGCAACGCCGGGACATCCGCGCCCTCACGCCTGCCTTCAACCGCACTCCAGCGTTCAAGCAGATGCCGGATTTCCGCCTCCAGATCCTCATCTTCCGCTTCCTGAGCCGCGGTGCGCAGGACGAACCCGCCGCTTGCACCCGCCGTTATTGTCTTTTCCATCAGCGCCGTCAGGCGGTCCCGTTCACCGGCGTCGGAAATGCGCCGCGACAGCGAAAACCCGCTCTGCCCCGGGCTGAAAATCATATCGCGTCCGGTCAGACTGACCCGCGCTGTCAATTTGGCGCCCTTGTCTTCTTCCGGGTCGCGCAAGACCTGAACGACAATGGCGTCACCCTCACTGACATGGTTGGCGATCTGATCGCGGCGCAGGTCTTCCCGGCGCCCTTCACCGTGTGGCTGCAGGTCCGCCAGCGCAAGAAACCCCGCACGTTCGGCGCCGATCTCGACAAAGGCCGCCTGAAGGCCATCCAGGACGGCCGTGACGCGACCGAGATAAATATTTCCGACCATGCTTTCCTGACCGGCGCGCGACAGCACCAACCCACTCAGGCGGCCTTTTTCCATAAAAGCCAGCCGCGTTTCACCGGGCGCCACATTAATTAGTATCTGCTCAGTCGACATTTAATGATTTTCCTCTGTGTAAAACCCTTTTCCGTTGAGAAGGGCCGCCGTCTCATAAAGGGACAGCCCGACAACGTTGGAATAGGACCCGTTGACGCGTTTGACGAATTTGGCGGCCATGCCCTGAATAGCGTAGGCTCCCGCCTTTCCTTCCCACTCTCCACCCTTTATGTAACCCGTGATCTCCCCTGTCGACAACCGTTTGAATTGAACAACTGTCATGACAAGCCGTGAAACGGCCCCACCATCCGGCGCAATTAGACAAATTCCCCCGTAAACCCGGTGTTTTTTCCCGGAAAGCAGCGTCAGGCAGAAATCTGCCTCATCTTTCGACTGAGCCTTTGGCAATATGCGTCTTCCGCAGGCCACAACCGTATCCGCAGCCAGAACAAAGGCGTTTTTATGAAAATCGGCAACCGCACGAGCCTTGGATTCGGCCAACCGCATTGCCAGTTGCCGAGGCAACTCCGGGGGGAGCGGGCTTTCATCTATTTCAGCGGGAACCACATTATCCGGTGTGATGCCGATCTGCGCGAGCAAATCCAGCCGCCGGGGCGATGAGGAGGCAAGAATCAGGCGACCCATCACCGGCGTGACCACTGAAACTTATTTGAAGCGGAAAGTAATACGGCCCTTGGTCAGGTCGTAGGGTGTCATTTCCACGTTCACACGGTCCCCGGCAAGAACCCGGATTCTGTGTTTACGCATTTTACCCGCCGTATGAGCCAGAATTTCGTGTTCGTTGTCCAATACGACGCGGAACATCGCATTTGGCAGCAATTCGGTAACGGTACCACTAAACTCGAGAAGGTCTTCTTTGGCCATTCCATATTCTTCTAAGATTGAAAGTTGGCACATAAAGCCGTCGAACTCCCCTTGGGTCAAGGCTTATTCGGGTTTTTTGCCAGATTGTTAAGGACAGAAGTTTTTGAGAGACCCATTCGTCATTCGTGCTTTTTTGTGGATGTTTCCACATTTTGCTCAAGTCTTGTCGTAGCCCATCGCACGGAGCTGGCAATATTTTCACTCATGGCAGGATCCCTGACAGCTCGCGCCAGCGACACACCGCCAGCCAGAAGTGCCAAAAGTGCAGTCGCTTCTTTCTTGCGACCTTCTGCAGTTTCAAACCGCATACCTGCGGCTGTTATATCAATTATTTTACGCAGTTCAGCTTCATATACGTCGCGAATTTCATCATCAGCACGGGCAACTTCATCCGTGAGGCTCTGCAAAGCACAGGCATCACCAGATTTACAGGTACGGCGTTCGCTTAGATAAAAATAGACGAAGCTCTTCCGCCAATCACCTCCGTGGGTTCGGCGCATGCGGTCGATGCCTGCTCGCAGGTCCTCCATACCAGCGACGACAACCTCCCGGAAGGCCGCGGCCTTTGATTTGTAGTGCGCATAGAATGCGCCTGAGGTAAGTCCGGCCTCCTTCGCTAAACGGTCAACGCCCAACCCTTCGTAACCGTGACTACGAAATCCTCGCGCTGCACTCATCAATAGACGCGCTCGACTCTCTTTTTTTTGTTCCAATTGTTGGCTCATTTTCCCTCTAAATAACGATCGTTATTTTTATTCTTGACAAAATAGCGATCGTTATGTTAATTAAATATCACGATCGTTATATACGATAACTGTTACCTGCTGCAAGAGCAGCAACTGTCAAACATTGAAAGGAAGTCAATATGTCCAAAGCGTTTGTCTACACCGAAGTTCAGCTTTCCGTTCCATTTGACCAAGCCCCCTGGCGTGAATTAAATCCCACCATCAAGGCTCAACCCGGATTCGTGAACAAAACTTGGCTCAGCGGGCATCAGAACAATTCGGTTGGCGGAATGTACGAGTTCGACTCAATCGAGAATGCTAACAAGTTTGCTCAGGATTATTTCCCGACGGAAGCAAAAAAAATCGGCGCTGCATTCACGACTCGTGTCTTCGATGGCGCAGTCACCGAAGAGGCCAGCCGAGAACTCAACTCAGTACACTACAACTAGGCATCGACGGCGCCGTACACATGTGACGGCGCCGTTTCCTCTCTTCAATCAACCTGCCGGATTTATCTCATGACTGCCACCGAACACTTGGAGCCGTTTCAGTCGATCGCCAACGGGCGGCTTCTCCATACGATGCTGAGGGTGCGTGATATCGAGCGCTCACTCGTATTTTATGTCAATTGTCTTGGCATGCGGGTTCTCCGGCATAAGGATTTTCCGGAAGGTCGCTTTACGTTAGTGTTCGTCGGGTACGAAGAAGAAGCCGCAGCAGTGATTGAGCTTACACATAATTGGGACACCAATAGTTATGATCTGGGCACAGCCTTCGGACATATTGCAATCAGTGTCTCTGACGTCTTTGCCATCACCGAATTTCTTGCTCGAGAAGGCGTGAAAATTGTCCGCGAAGCCGGCCCCCTTAAGGGTGATGAGCGCGAATTAATAGCCTTCGTGGAGAACCCGGATGGTTACAAAATCGAACTGATCGAGAGCCCCGGGCGGGTGTGAAAATCTTTATTTTTTTGTTATCGCTATCTATTTCTCAACCATCACCAATAGCAATTTTTTAAGCGACCGATTCATAAGCCGTGGAAAAATGCTGGAGTCTTTTAGGGCCCGCGACAGAACCAGCGCCCCCTGAATTTCGGCAATAGTCTGTTCCGCTAAAATATCGGCTGTTGAACACTTTATCCCTGCGAGATGAAGCGTACCTGATAGAGTTTTTACCCAGAGGGCAAAATAAGCCTGAACACGATCAGCAAATAAATCGCGGACATTATCAATGGCAAATGCACCGATGAGGCAAATTCGCTGACCTGATTCAAAATATTCGTCTACTGAGTGGAACATGTGCCGGATACCCCGCTCCGGATCAACTTCTTCCTTCAATGGTAAAAAAATATTCGTTTCAAACCATGATCCGATTTCATTCAAGACAGCTTCAGCCATCTCAGCCTTCCCGCCAGGGAAAAAATGATAGAGGCTGCCCTTACCAAGCCCTGTATATTTGCTAATGATGGTCAGGCGTGCCCCTTCGTACCCATATTCCCTGAAAACCGTTGCCAGTGCGGGCAATACGTCTCCTCGCTCGGAGACCAATCTTGGCATTGTTTAAAGGCCTAGTTCTGTAAGCCCGGGGTAATCCGATGGACGCGGGCCACCGTCCCAGCAAAATTTGCGGTCTGATTTGGTGATGGAAACGTCATTGATACTGGCTTCTCGACGACGCATCAGACCACGTTCATCAAATTCCCATAGTTCATTGCCATAAGCGCGATACCAACTGTCCGAATTATCGTGCCATTCATACTGAAACCTGACGGCAATCCGGTTCTCATGGAAAGCCCACAACTCCTTGATTAGGCGATAATCAAGCTCCTTTTCCCATTTGCGCGTCAAGAACTCGACAATAGCTGCACGACCTCTGAAAAAGTCAGAACGATTCCGCCAGATGCTATCTTCGGTATAGGCGAGGGAAACATGTTCCGGATCACGCATGTTCCAGGCATTTTCAGCTTTACGGGCTTTTTCAATAGCGGTTTCTCTCGTGAACGGGGGTAATGGTGGGCGCTCAGACATTGGCTCCTCTTTCTGATATATGTACTTACATAACAACTGTACCAAACGGTACAGTTATCTCGGAATTTTGTCAACAGGCGTCACACAGCAAATTATCCCCAAGAGTTGCATGAACCGGAAATTTCACCTTCCTGGATACAGAGGAGCTTACGTATCAATTGCGGTATTAACAGGGAACCGCGCCTTGATTTTCTGCATAAGCTGGTCTCTCACCTGCCGATAGGCCTCCAGTTTGGCTTCACGATTTTCGCTTTCGATCAGGCTGGGGTCGAAGGTGTTCCAGAACTCGATATCGACGGCCATGACACGGGTTAGCTCGACGGCGCGATGCTGGGCTTCCGGCGACAGCGGAATGACCAGATCATAAAAATCATCTTCCAGATCATCGAAGGTTTTGGAATTATGACGCCCCAGATCGATGCCGATTTCATCCATCACGGCAACGGAATAGCCGTCAATATCGGCGCTTCTGACGCCGACGGAGTCCACATATATGCGGTGTCCATGCAGGAATTTGAGTATTGATTCCGCCATCGGCGAACGTACGGAATTCATGGTGCAGCAAAAAAGCACGGCCGATGGCAGGTCGTTCATCCAATCACCCCCGGATGTGCAATACACATACCAGGGTAAACAGACGGCGCGCCGTCTGTTTATCGACCCTGACATGATCCGCCAGCCGTTCGCATAAAATGTCCGCGCCTTCGTCATGCAGGCCCCGCCGCCCCATGTCGATGGCCTCGATCTGCGACGGCGCCTTGGTCTTGATTGCTTCGAAATAACTCTCGCAGACCATGAAATAGTCGCGCACAACGCGGCGAAATGTCTTGGCCGGAAGGGAAAATTTCAACACCCCCTGATCGGAGCCATCGCGAATATCAAAAATCAGGCGGTTATCGGCGACACTCAGACGAAGGTCGTAGGGGCCGCAGGGGTTTTCCAAAAGCCGGAAGGAATTTTCTTCAAGCAGGTCAAAAATCGCGACTTGGCGTTCGTGTTCGACCTGTGGCCGGTGCCGGATAACCGGCCCTTCATCCAGCACTATATTGGCGATGCGTTCACTGTCAGGCATGTCTTGCATCTCTCGGCGGCGATCAAATGGAAACGGCTCAATTCAGTCGAATAGACACAGAAAGCGCATGGGCATCAAGACCTTCGGCATTGGCCAGTTTCATCGCCGCCGGACCGATGCGCCTGAGACTGTCGCCATCGCAACGGATCAGAGACGTGCGTTTCATAAAATCAAGGACACCAAGGCCGGAAGAAAACCGCGCCGAACGCGCCGTCGGCAGGACATGATTGGGACCGGCGACATAATCACCAATCGCTTCCGGCGTATGACGACCGATAAATATCGCACCGGCATTTCTGATCCCGGCGGCTCTGTCTTCGGCGTTCTCCGTAGCGATTTCCAAATGCTCGGGGGCCAGCGCATTGACCAGCGTCTCGGCCTGATCCAAATCGTCGAGCACGATAATGGCGCCGAAATCCCGCCAGCTGGCGCCGGCAATTTCCGATTTCTTCAACTTTCTCAGATGACCTTCAATTGCTCCTTCAACCGCCCGCGAAAATTCATGATCATCGGTGATCAGGATCGCCTGGGCCACCGGGTCGTGTTCGGCCTGGGACAAAAGATCGGCGGCAATCCATGCCGGATCATTGGCCGCATCTGCAAGCACCAGAATTTCCGACGGCCCGGCGATGCTGTCGATTCCCACCTGCCCATAAACCTGGCGTTTGGCTGCCGCGACGTAGGCATTTCCGGGGCCGACAATTTTATCGACTCCGGCGATGCTTTCCGTCCCGTACGCCATCGCCGCGACGGCCTGCGCCCCGCCGATCCGGTACATTTCGGATATACCGCAGATTTTTGCCGCCGCCAGCACCAATGGATTCAGTTTGCCATCCGGTGTCGGCACGCACATCATCACCCGCTCAACCCCGGCGACACGGGCCGGAATGGCATTCATCAGCAGCGATGATGGATAAGCGGCAAGCCCACCTGGCACATACAACCCAGCCGCCTCTACCGCTGTCCACTTGTATCCCAGTGAAACCCCGGCCTCATCCGTATAGCGCAGATCTTCAGGCAGTTGGTGCTGGTGAAAAGCGGTGATCCGTTCATGGGCTTCCGCAAGCGCCTGCAGTGTATCGTCTGTACAGGCACGGTAGCCGGCGTCGATTTCATCATCGGTGACCCGAAGCTTCCCGGCATCAATCTCAAAACGGTCGAAGCGCCGGGTGTAGTCAAACAAAGCGTCATCCCCGCGCCCGCGCACCGCGGCAATAATTTCGGCAACGGCGTCATTGATGTCGGTGTCGGTTTCTCGCTTCATTCCCAGCAATTGCTGGAAGCGCTCGTCAAAATCGGCGTCTCTGATATCAAGCCGCACGGACATTGATGGCCTCCCTGAAACGCTCAATCCAGCCGCCAATTTCATCCGGCCGGGTTTTCCAGGCCGCACGATTAACGGTCAATCGCGAGGTAATGTCACAAATCCGTTCGATTTCGACCAGCCCATTGGCTTTCAGCGTCGCCCCGGAAGACACAAGGTCAACAATCCGGCGGCACAGCCCCAACTGCGGAGCCAGTTCCATGGCCCCGTTAAGCTTGATGCATTCCGCCTGAACACCGCGGGCGGCGAAGTGCTTGCGGGTCAGTTCCGGGTATTTGGTGGCGACGCGAACCGAACTCCAGGTCGCCGGATCATCATTGCCGATCATCTCAGCCGGTTCAGCAACGGAAATCCGGCAATGCCCGATGTCCAGATCCAACGGCGCATAAAGTTCCGGATAATCAAACTCCATCAACACGTCGTTTCCGGCAACACCCAGATGCGCCGCGCCGAAAGCGACAAAGGTCGCCACATCAAAAGAACGAACCCGGATGATATCGAGATCGGGAATGTTGGTGGTAAAACGCAGTTGACGGGCGTTATCGTCATCAAAGGCGGCTTCCGGTTCAATCCCCGCACTGCGCACCATGGGCATCACCTCTTTAAGGATACGCCCCTTGGGTAATGCCAGAACCAGCTTTTCGTTTCGTTGCACAAAACACTCCTTGGACCACGTCACGCCAGGTGAACGATTGAATGGACCGAAAATTTCGCCGCATTAATAGAAGGTTTTGACGGACCTTTCCAGCGTCGAAGTCTAAATCCGAAAATCTGGAAATTTAATACTGGTACAGCGGAGGTTAACCAGAGCGCACCGTGCGCTCCGGCGGAAATGTTACGACTGCGGTGGTGCCTTTGGTGGGTTCGCTGACTATGGAGAACGTGCCGCCATGGAGTTCGGTAAGGGAGTTGACCAGCGCCAGTCCGAGGCCGGTTCCTTCCTGGGTTTTTGAAAAAGGGCCGGCGATTTGCGTGAAGGGCTCGGTGATTCTTTGCAAATCCTCCGCGGCAATGCCAATACCATTGTCGCGGACACTGATGAACAGGCCGCCATCATCGTTCAGCCCAGTCTTGATCGTAATGTGTCCGCCGCCCGGCGTAAACTTGACGGCGTTACTGAGCAGGTTCACCGCAATTTGCTTCACCCGCAGGCTATCCCCTTTCAGGCCGGGAAGGTTTTCTACAGTGTTCCTCGACAGCGTCTGATTTTTTCTTCTGACGTGATCGCTAACGAGACGCTGTGACTCATCGACTGTACGCCCAACATCAACCCGTCCATTGGCGATTTCCATGACCCCGGCTTCAATCTTGGACAGATCGAGGATGTCGTTGATAAGTTCGAGCAGATGCCTCCCCGAGGCGTTAATATCGTTCAAGTACTCGTCATACTTCGCATTTTCCACAGAACCAAGATAACCATCCCGCAGAACCTCCGAATACCCGATGATGGAGTTTAGTGGCGTTCTGAGTTCGTGGCTCATGTGGGCGAGAAATTCGGATTTCGATTTATTGGCCAGTTCGGCGCGCGCCATGGCGCCATGAAGGTTTTCCTCGGCTTGTTTTTGGCCGGTAATATCGGTTCTCAAAAGGACGGTGCCGCCGTCATGCGTGGGATATTCCTGAATGCTCACCCAGTGCCCGTCAGCCAATCGCTGTTCGTGAGACGAAGGCACATTGCGGTGAAAGCCAAGCCGCCTTTCCATGAGATTGTCAGGGCTGCCCATCAGGTCCTGTAGCAATCCACCTTCAATGATCTCCTTGATGATCTCGGCAAAAAGCACACCCGGCACAGCCGCGTTCGGCAGGCTGGCATGGCGGTTTCGGTATTGGCGATTGCAGAGGACGAGCCGGTCTTCCTTGTCAAACAGGGCAAATCCCGCAGGTATGCTCTCGATGGCGTCCAGAAGGTCGGCCTGCGCTTTGTCGGCATTCGCCCGCGCGTCCACCTCAACCGTAACATCGGTTCCGGTTCCGTGATACCCCCTGAAGGTGGCGTCGGTATCAAAAATAGGCTTGCCACTGATACGGATGTATTTCGTCCGGCCATCCGCCAGATGTGCGGCGTATTCGAAATCCTTGAAGGTCCGATGGGCGGCAATATCCTTCAGATGCCGCTGCCAGCGGTCGTCGTCAATTCTTGTGCCGGAAAACTCTTCTCGGGTTTTCCCGATGACCTGATCCTTGGGTATACGAAACAGTTCAAAGAACCTGTCCGTAAGATACGTAAATCTCAGGTCAGGTCCCATCTCCCAGATCCAATCGCCCGCGCTCTCGGCGACGTTGCGATACCGCCTCTCGCTGTCTTTCAGCGCTTCTTCGGCCCGCACCCGCTCTGTGATCTCGGTTTCCGTGACGACCACGCCACCATCGGGTGTGCGGCTTTCCTTAATGACGAACACGGTGCCATTGGTCAGGGTGCGGACAATTTGTCCCTTGGGTACCCGGTGCTGTTCAAGCCGTTCGTGGATATGTTCGTCTTCACAACCAATGGCATCGGCATTTACGCCGTGTTCAATGTTTGCCCGCACCAGATCTTCAAAACGCATTCCCGGCTTGAGAACGTCCTCAACCTTGGGGTGGAGACGGCGATATTGATGATTACAAGTCACCAGCCGATCCTCCGCATTATAGAGGGCGAACCCCTCCTGCAGGGCGTCAATGACACTTTGGAATGTCGTATTGCCTGTATCTAATGTCTTCAGTGCTTCTTTGAGATTTGCGATGTTCCCCCCCATTAATTGTTGTCTTTGGAGTAACCTTTTTAGATACAGGTTTTAATACAGTTTCCCACCATCCCGTTATCCCGTCAAGAAACCCTCTTTCTGGCGATACCGTCGCGGGCGGTTGTCAATTCTGATCAGGTGGGTGATAACTGACCCTGGAAGGAACAAAGCTACGGGATGCGATGAAAAAGGGGGAAACCAAGCCGGTCTGGAAGAAACGGCTGCGTCAGAAGCCCGTCTCGACCAAAGCTGCCGACGTCCAAAAAATATTGCGCAAACTTGAGCAGTCACAGTGGTGGGAACCCGATGACCTGACATCCTTTCAATTCAAGCTGCTGTCCGGCCTGCTTGCTCATGCCCAGCAATCCGTTTCCCACTATGCCCAAACGCTGGGCCACATAAATCCGCGTGACCGGGCGTCTCTTGCCGCCGGACGCTGGCTTGATCTGCCGGTCCTGAAGCGCGACACGGTCAATCGGCTGGGAGAACAGTTGCTTAGCCGGGCGATCCCTGAAAATCACGGCGGCCTCAACCCGATTTATACCTCCGGCACGACCGGACGCCCGGTCCGTGTGGTCCGCACCCAGCACACCCTTCAGCACTGGTCGGCGTTCACGGCCCGTGACCACATCTGGCATGATCGCCATATCAAGGGAAAGCTGGCGGCGATCCGGTCTTCGGAAAAAGGGTTTGCCGCCTATCCGCATGGAACCATCCACGAGGCCTGGGGATCAAAGGACAGCGTCTTCAGATCCGGGCCGGCAGTCAGTCTCAACGTCAATACCCCGATCCCCGACATGGCCGGGTGGCTCGTCAGAAACCAGCCTGACCACATCCTCAGCCTGCCCAACATCATCAAACGCCTCGCTCCCTATTGCATTGAAAACGCCATCACTTTCCCCGGACTCCGGGAAGTTCAGGTTCACGGTGAAATGTGCGGTGAGTTGTTGCATCAACAATGCAGGGAGGCCTGGGACGTGCCGTTGCACGACATGTACACCAGCCGTGAAATCGGTTACATGGCGCTACAGTGTCCGGTTCATGATCACTACCATGTCCAAAGCGAGGGCGTTTACCTGGAGGTTCTGGACAAAGATGACCAGCCTTGCCGTCCGGGTGAGACCGGTCGTGTCATTGTCACCACCCTGCATAACTATGCCATGCCGCTGATCCGTTATGAAGTCGGCGATTACGCCGAACTGGGCGGTATTTGCGATTGCGGACGTGGGCTGCCCGTGATCAACCGTATCCTTGGCCGCGAGCAAGATATTCTGGTGCTGCCGACGGGAGAGCAGCGCTGGACCCTGCTGGGCAGCCCGGACGTTCGCGCCTTCATGGAGATGGCGCCGATCATCCAGTACCAGTTCGCCCATGTGGCGCCCGACAGGATCGAAATTCGCCTTGCCACCAAACGAAAACTGACGGCAGACGAAGAAGCTAACATCTCGGGTTGGGTGCAAAAAAAATTCGGTTATCCATTCAACATCAACTTCGCCTACTTCAATGAATTACCGTTGACCCATGCGGGCAAGTTCAAGGATTTTGTCGCGGAAATACCGGCCTCGACAAAAACCTCTCCAAATTGACCGGCAGGAAGATCAATTGAACATAAATTCCGTGCCAAACATGGTCAGCCCGCACAGCACGACAGCTTACTAACGTCCTTATCAAAGGTCTGGGCCGCGAGTTTTAACCCCTCAACCGTCGTCAGGTAAGGAAAGATCGTGTCCGCCAGATCGGTAACCGTCAGACCGTGCTTGATGGCGAGAACTGCCGTCTGGATGCTGTCGGCTCCCTCTGGGGCAATAATCTGAGCTCCAAGAAGTTTGTTGGTTTTCTTATCGGCCACCAGCTTGATAAGGCCCCGCGTATCGCGGGCGGCAAGTGCGCGGGGAATATGTTCGAGGCCGATAACCGAGATCTTCACGTCAAACCCTTGCGATTTGGCCGACGCTTCAGACAGACCGACACCGGCGACCTGCGGATCAGTGAAGACAACCCACGGCATGGCGGAATTGTCATAGATCAGGCTGTCGCCGTTCATGGCATTTTTTGCCGCCAGCTTTGCGCCGTAGGCAGCCATGTAGACGAACTGATCGGTTCCGGTGACATCACCTGCGGCATAAACGCCGTCCCGCGTCGTGCGCATCCGGTCATTGACCTTGATGCCGCCGTTTGCCAACAACTCGACACCGTTCTCTTCAAGGTCAAGACCGACTGTATTGGGGCGACGGCCTGTTGTTGCGAGAATCTGTTCGGCCCGGATTGATTCGTCCCTGCCATCTTCCCTGACCTCAAGCGCAATGCCTTCGCTGGTTTTGCTGATCGAGCGGTAGGCAAGTCCGTCACGTACGGTTATGCCTTCATCCCGCAGATATTCACTTAGGGCGGCGCTGATCTCCGGTTCCGCTTCCGGCAACAGGCGTGACCGGCAAACGATGGTAACCTCGGCCCCGGACCGGGCAAACATCTGCGCCAGTTCACACCCGATATATCCGCCGCCGATCACCAGAAGAGATTTTGGGACCTCCTTCAGCTCAAGAGCCTGGGTGCTGTCCAGGATTGCAATGTTATCAATACCGGGAATGTTCGGTGACACCGGCGATGTACCCGTGGCGATGATAATCTTGTCGGCGCCGATGAATTTTCCATCAACGCTGACCCCGCCGTCCGTTATCCGGGCCGCCCCTTCCATGTAGGCGACGTTATTGTAGGACGGCAGCACATCGCTGTATTTGGCCTGACGAAGCGCCGTGACCAGATCATCTTTCTGGGTGATCAGGGCTTGCCAGTTGTTAATGTGGGCTTTTGCCTGAACACCGGCGAACCGGGACGCGGAATTGGCGTGATGCACGGCTTCGGCGGCGCGAATCATCGCCTTGGACGGCACACAGCCAACGTTGACACAGGTGCCGCCGATCATTCCATCCCCGATCAAAGCCACTTGCGCGCCTTCCTCGGCAGCCGTAATGGCAGCGGAAAACCCTGCCGACCCGGCACCGATAACCGCCAGATCAAAATGCCCATCCGAGGTTTTTCCTATACCTGAGTCGCAGCAATCGTCTGTCTGGTCGCTCATGACTGTTGTTCCACATCGTTATTGTCGAGCGATGAACCGGTGTTCCGGCTGGCCGCTGCACGCAGATACAAGGCGTAGGCCCCAACCATTCCTGCCGCGCCGAGGGTAATACGGAATGCGTATTTGAACTCGAGCCACAACAGGCCGAGCGTGAACACGGCAACGGCCACCCCAATAAATGCAATTGGTTTTGGCCCAGCTCTCCCGGCGCGGACATACAGGACATTTGCGGCAAACCCCATCGACACGAACATGATCGGGAAGACAACGTAATCTATTCCGCCGACCCAGGCGGATAAACCTGCGGCACCCATCCCGATAACCAGTACCGGCGTAAAACAACACAGTGCCGCCACAAGGGCGCTGATTAGGCTCGCTTTTAGTGATGTTTTTTCGTTCATTTAAATTGCTTTTTACTTTGATTGTTCAGTGACAGCTTTACCTGTCGCCAAAAATGGAATGAATATTGCCGATCCCGCTTCAAGGCCCTGCTCTATCGAAAGTCGATGCCCCTGCGCGCCTACATCGTGTTCTTCACGCCAGGTGGCGAGGTGGTCATCAGAACAGAAATAGGCCATGACATTACATTGCGTGTCTGCGGCACACCCGTCGATATCCTGAACCCCGGACCAGACGATTGCTTCCGTCGGGGAGACCGACCCAACAGCACGACCATTGCAATTGGTTTCGATGTGAATTTCACACCCGCAGTGACGGCAACTCGACACGATCTCCGTGTCTCGATCCAGCATTGCGCCAACACCCAGCGCATCAATCGCACACATTGCCTTGAGGGTTATGTCGTCAATGATGACGCGGTGTTCGGTATTGCGGCTGGTAAAGGGATAGGCAGTATCAATTGTTTTTTCAGAGTCTGAAAGAACGATCAGGTCTCTGTCTTCCAGTTGTGAAAGCAATGGAGGAAGATCATCGGCAGAAAATCCCGTTGTTTCGGCGAGAGCTTCAATTTCAGGAGCCCGTCCGGTGTCTGCATAGAATTCAAGAATTGCGCGACGAACTGTTTCTTCATATTCAGTCATATTACCCCATTGGGTGGTCATCCGCAGTCGCCCAAGGGTGTCGTTAAGAGACACCCGCGCTTCGTCAGATGCGACGACAGACCAGTCAGGAAATGTCGCTCCCGACAGGAGCTGTATTTTTAAGGGTTCAGTTTGGGTCATGTTTTATTTCTCAGGATTAACCGTCAACGGCGCTGGCGCAGACTTCCCGGGAGTCGACGAAAGTTTTGCGGCATATCGTTTGTTGATCATCACAAGGACGCCAACCATCGCGGCCAAACCAACTATCGTCAGAAGATCAAATCCATCCAGCCACCCGACCAGACCGCCGAAAAAGGCCGCGAGCGCAGCAGGGCCGAGGATACATAGGGAACAGACCGGCGCGATAACCAAAGCCGTTACCAAACCTGCCATAAGTTTTTCGCTCATATCACCGCGCCTTCATGCCTTTCGATTTTGATTGACGATCCGTTAGCCGTCCGTCTTGACAAGTTCAGATGGATAACCGGAATCGAATGTGGCGTCTGTCAGGGCTTCGGTGTTTGTTTTGGCGTCATCAAACGTGACTATGGCCGTTTTCTGTTCATAGGAAACCTTGACCTTAGTCACCCCCGAAATGCGGGATAGAGATTTTTTGACGATGTAAGGGCATGATGCGCAGTACATGTTTTCAACCGCCAGCGTGACGGTCTTTTCCGAAGCAAAACCTTGGCTGGCTGTCAGGACCATGGCGACAAACGCCAAAGCCGGGATAAATAGTTTCATCTGATAAAATTCCTTTTTATTCAGTCTAACAGGTAAGGGGCTATATAGGGGAAAGCGAGAGCCGCCGAAACCAACAGGGTGGCTCCCCAAAGTGAAATCTTGAGAACCCGCCCCGAAGTCGGCGTGGCGCAATAGGAACCGGGTTCACACGAAACTTTCGGCTTGCGGTAGGCCATGAAAAAGCCGCCCGCGAGGAACAGAAGCGTGATGGTCACAAAATAAGGCTTATAGGGATACAACGCCGTCAGGTTGCCGATCCACGCGCCCCCGATGCCGAGACTGAACAACACGAGTGGCAGAATGCAGCACGATGAAGCCGCGATGGCGCCAAGAACACTGCCCGCCGCCATTAAACCTTTCCTGCCGGTATCACCACTTTGCAAGTTGGAAGCTGTCTCTTCCACAACATTCAAAGGCATCCCGCGATCTTCTAATATTGTCATTATTCTCTACTTTCGGTGCGACGGACCCGTTGATCCGTTCATAAACATAGCGGTATGATGAGGTCTGTACCCACTACAGGGTCAAGACTATATTTTATGAAATTGGATCACGGGTCGGTGAGGGATTATGAAGCGCGGAGAATTGGCAAAGACAGCCGGTTGTAACATCGAAACGATACGATATTACGAAAACATTGGACTTCTTGATGACCCGCCTCGAAACGAAAGTGGATACCGAATCTATGGGGTGGCCCTTCAGCAACGCTTACGCTTCATTCTGCGCGGTCGTGAACTTGGCTTTAGCATTGACCAACTACGAGAGTTGCTGACCCTCGTCGATGGCGGCTCGTACACCTGCGCGGAAGTGCGTGACCTGACGAAGGCGCATCTGGATACGATCCGTGAGAAAATATCCGATTTGAAAAGGCTGAAGAAAACTCTCGCCACGACCTTTGCCGAATGTGACAGTCGTCAAGTTCCTGAATGCCCGGTTATTGACGCCCTGCTGGCGGAAGAATAATTAACGGCAGCAAAGTCAGCGATGTTTCTTTTTTGGCAATATATCTCCGTAAAATTCAACATGATTTGACGGTCGGCGTTGAGCGTTGAGTGGGCATAAAACGCCTGGGCAGAGAAGGCATAAGCCAGCAAACAAGGTCACCGGGACCCGGGCCGATCTCAATTTCTCTCACAATGCCTACGTCGTGACAAATTAGGACCGGAGCCAGCCCCTCAACGCCGCCGTCGCCACGTCGGGCTGCTCAAGCGGTGTAAGGTGCCCGCAGTCTTCAATCTCGACGAGTTGCGCGGACGAAATTACTTCCGCCATTTCCTCGTGCAGGTCAGGCGGTGTCAACACATCCTGGTCGCCGCACATGACCAGCGTTGGGCAGCGGATCATCGGCAGCAACGAGCGGCTGTCCTTCCGTGTCATGATGGCGCGTTGCTGACGGAAAAAAGCATCTTGCCCGATGCGCTGGGCTGAGGTGCGGATGGTCGCAAAACAATCACCTTCACTCAGTCGGCGGGGATGTATGAAAAGCGGCAGCAACTCGTCCAGAACCGTCTCAAAATCACCTTGTTGGGTGACGTCGATCAGACGCTTTCGGCGCGCCGTCTGTTCCACGCTGTCTGGGCGCGCCGAGGTATCAAGCAACGCCAGCCGCTCGACCCGTTCGGGGGCCTGACGCATGATTTCCAGTGCGCAATACCCACCCATGGACAGGCCGCAGAGCGCAAATTTCTCGGGCGCGCCATCCAAAACGCGCCGTGCCATGCCGGACATGGTGTCATCCTGCGTCATGTCGGCGACCACACATTCAGCCACATCCCCAAGGTGTTCTATCTGGTGGGCCCATAACGCTTCATCACATAACAGACCCGGCAGAAGGAACAGCGGAGTGACCATCATTTTCTCTCCATTTACCGGCGGAACGTGACCCTCCGCCCCCAAATCCCTAATAGCGATATCTTGTGACAACTCGGTTGTCAGCGAATAGTATATCCAGCGGCAGCCGACGAATGCCGGTTCTCGATTCTACAATGTTCCACGGACCTTTCAATGACCCTCGCTGAAGCCCTGCTGGCTGCACTCAAAAACCGGGGGACCAAAGGAGTTTTTGGTATCCCCGGTGATTTCGCCTTGCCGTTTTTCAAGGTGATTGAAGCCAGTGAAATCCTGCCGCTGTATACCCTTAGCCACGAACCGGCGGTCGGCTTCGCTGCCGATGCCGCAGCGCGTATGTGTGGCGGGCTTGGCGTCGCCGCCGTGACCTATGGCGCGGGGGCGCTTAACATGGTCAACCCGGTTGCTCAGGCCTATGCGGAAAAATCCCCACTGGTCATCATCTCCGGGGCGCCCGGTGCAGAAGAAGGTCAGCGGGGCCTCGGCCTTCATCATCAGGTCAAACATCTCGATTCGCAGCTCCTCATCTATCGTCAAGTGACCTGTGCGCAGGCGGTGCTAAACGACGCCCTGACCGCCCCCGAAGAAATCGCCCGCGTTCTTGACACCGCCCTCTTCCGGTCGCTGCCGGTTTATATCGAGCTTCCCCGCGACATGGTGAATGTGCCGTGTGATCCGGTCCCTGAACCCCAGGCTCCTTCATTCAACGCGGAAGCCGCTAGCGATTGCGCCCGTGAAATCCTTCAGCACCTGACCGGCGCCGAAGCGCCCGCCCTGTTACTGGGGGTCGAAGTTCGGCGCTACGGGTTGGAAGACAAGATTGCCCAGTTGGCCCGTAAACTTTGTATTCCAACCACCACCAGCTTCATGGGCCGTGGCCTGCTGGCAGGCAGTGACGCGCCTCTGGTCGGCACCTATCTCGGCTTGGCCGGGGACGAAGACATCCGCCGCATGGTTGAACGCTCCGACGCCCTGCTGATGCTCGGCGTTATTCTGTGCGATACAAATTTCGGTGTCTCCAAACGTCAGATCGACATGCGCCGCGCGGTCCACGCCTTCGACAACGCCGTGCAGGTGGGTAATCACATCTATCCCGATGTGACCCTGAATGCCCTTGTCGATGCCCTGCTTGATCTAGCCAAACCCCTGGGACGCGCCAGTGCCATGTCACTGCCGGACTATCCCAAAGGTCTGAAAGCCGATGACGCGCCGGTCAGGTCCATCGACATCGCCTGCGCCGTCAATGACCTGTTTGCCGAACACGGCCTGATGCCGATCTCGTCAGATACCGGCGATTGCCTGTTTACAGCGATGGACATCGAAAACACCGCACTCGTCGCGTCGGGCTATTACGCCACCATGGGCCCGGGCGTTCCGGCGGGCATGGGCATTCAGGCCGTTTCCGGTCAACGTCCGTTGATACTGGTCGGCGACGGGGCCTTTCAGATGACCGGCTGGGAACTGGGTAATTGCCAGAAATATGGTCTCACACCTATCGTGATTGTATTTAACAACCGAAGCTGGGATATGCTGCGCGCGTTTCAGCCCGGCGCTGGGTACCACGATCTTGATGACTGGCGGTTCGCCGACATGACCCCGTCCATGGGCGGGATCGGCGTCCGCGTATCAACGAGAAACGAGCTCGCCGCCGCGCTGAGGTCCGCCCATGCCGACACCGCCAATTTCCACCTGATCGAAGTCATGCTGGAACGCGGCGCGATTTCCCCGACCCTGCAACGTTTCGTCGACGCCGTGAAGCAGCATTCGGTGCTGCGGCAGGAAAAATAATGCCGTCGCGCCGCTGAGCGTTCGCCGCTCGCCCCTGGCGGATAGATTCTGGTTTTTGCCGGGACGCTCGCCTAATATTGCCGGACGCGGAGGCCTCCCTGGAAAAGTCTGTAAATATGAACAGAGCTGAGAAACGTCGCCAGCAGAAACTGGCGGAAAAAATGGCCCGGAAGGCCGCTACTTCTCAATCATCAAATCCTCTCTCCCGTCCGCAAGGCCGGACTATCGCCCATGACCAGGCAGTCGACATGGCCCGGACGCATCACGCCGCTGGCCGCCTGCGCGAGGCTGAAAGCATCTATCAGCACGTTCTGGAAGAAAATCCAGAACACCCCGCCGCCATGTACCTTCTGGGTGTCGTCGCCCATCAATCCGGGCGGCTGGATGAGGCGATCACCCGCTATCGCAAGGCCCTCGCCATCGATCCGGATATCGCCGAAGCCCACAACAATCTCGGCAGCGCCTTCATGAAACAGGGCAAGCTGGAAGACGCCATCGCCTGTTACAACCGGGCAGTGACGATCAGTCCTGATTTTTTCGATGCCCATTTCAATCTTGGTGACGCGCTCAACGAACAGGGTTTGCTGGAAGACGCCGTTGAAAGTTATCGGCGCGCGCTTCAGCTTGATCCGACCCATGAAGAAGCCCACTGCAATCTCGGCAACGCACTCAGCGAATTGGGGCAACTGAAAGAGGCGGAAGCAAGCTACCGGCGGGCATTGGCGCTCAATCCCGCCTTCGCCGAAGCCCATTGTAATCTTTATGGCCCTCTGCTGGACGCCAATGATCTGGGTCCGGCGGTCCACTGCCTGGAACAGGCGGTCGCCATTCATCCGGACCTGACGGATTACCGGTTCATATTGGGGGTGCTGCTGGACTATTCCGGGGCCCCTGAAACAGCGGCCGCCCATTTTGAAATGGTCGAACGGGGAAGCCCCTCGGATCGTGCGAAGCTGGACGGTTGGCGTTATCTCAAGTCCGCCACCACAAAACTGCCGCCAATCATCGGAAGCAACATTGAAACCTTCAGACTGGCGATCAACGCCGCTGTTAATGAAGGACTGGTTCTCGAATTCGGTGTCAACTTTGGCACTTCGATCCGCCAGATCGCCAAACTGGTGGAACAGGATGTGCACGGGTTTGACAGTTTCGAAGGCCTGCCCGAATCATGGCATCATGAGGCCAAGGGCGCTTACAGTACTGGCGGCGTCATTCCATCCGTTCCGGCGAACGTAACCCTGTACAAGGGCTGGTTTGACGAATCCCTTCCGGAATTTATTTCGGCCCACCCGGAACCGGTTCGTTTCATCAATATTGATTGTGATATCTACAGCTCGACCAAAACCGTGCTGGACCTGCTTGCCAAACAGATCATCATCGGCACGGTGATCGTTTTTGATGAATACATCGGCACCGAAACCTGGCGCGATGATGAATTCAAGGCCTTCCAGGAAGCCGCCCGCACCTACGGCTGGACTTATGAATATCTGTGTTTCAGCTTCATGACCAGGCAGGTGGCCGTCCGCATCACCTGATGCAGGCGGTCAGACTGGAACAGCCTGTTTCACCATCAGTCCCCAAACGCCGGAAACAGATCACAATCCATCGAGTCGCCGGGTTTCAGGGTACATGCCTCCATCTCGTGAAACGGGGGCGACATGACACCGTTGCGCAAGACGTAACGTGCGTCGTCGCCGGTCCAGCGCCAGGCGATGGCGCGCCGCCGCGTGGTGGCGGAACCGTTACCGGGTGCGCCATGAACAGTGCGGAAATGAAAGGCGACGCCGTCGCCGGGTTCAAGATCAAAGGACAGGATTTGGTGCCGGTCGCGTTCGGCGTCGAAATCCGGTATCGGCTCAAAGCCGTCGTTTTGCTGTTCGTAATCAACACCGATAAACTTGGTTGGGCGAAACAGGCGACCCCATTTGTGCGAGCCTGCGATAAACTCCACCCCCCATTGTTTCGGCACCGGGTCCAGCGGCACCCACAGGCTGACGCTGTCGTCACCATCGACGCAATAATAGGGCTGATCGTGATGCCAGGGGGTTTTCTCCAGTGTGCCCGGTTCCTTGACGACGACGTGTTCGTGAAAGAAGTTGGCTTTCCGGCTGCCCATCAAAGCCCGCGCATAGGAACTGAGCGGAGAATTGCGGACAAAATCCTCGTATTCGGGAATGCGTTGCCAATTGCAGTAATCACCGAAAAATTTCCCGGGGCCGCCACCTTGGGAATAACCCCGGGTATAGGGGCCGGGTGTTTCGATATTGCGCTCCAGCCCCCGGCGGAGTTTATCGACCCAGTCCTCCGAAAAAACACCCTTCAGGACCACCGCGCCATCGCGCCGGAAACCCTCAATCAACGCTTGGTCCAAATTCACGATCCTACTCCGCAACTCTTTCGATATCGGCCCCGCAGGCGCTCAGTTTTTCTTCCAGCCGCTCATACCCGCGATCGAGATGATAAACCCGATTGATAATCGTGTCTCCACTGGCGGCCAGCCCCGCCAGCACCAGCGAAACGCTGGCCCTGAGATCGGTCGCCATCACCGGTGCCCCGGATAGTCCCTGCACTCCCCGGACAATCGCCGATGCGCCATGAACATTGATATCCGCTCCCATGCGGCAAAGTTCGGGCACATGCATGAAGCGGTTCTCGAAAATCGTTTCGGTGATCATCGACGCCCCACCCGACACCGCCATCAACGCCATGAACTGCGCCTGCATGTCGGTCGGGAACCCAGGGTACGGTTCGGTCATGAGATCGACACCCTTAAGCGCGCCGTTGGAACGGTTCACATGCAGACCCCGCTCCGTCTCCGTAACCTCAACCCCGGCGCTGGTCAAAACATCGATGGCCGAGCCGATCAAGTCCACGCTGGTCCCGCTCAGCGTCAGTTCGCCGCCGGTGATGGCCGCCGCGACCGCATAGGTTCCCGTCTCAATGCGGTCCGGTAGCACCCGGTGCTCCGCACCATGCAGCCGGTTCACGCCCTGCACGGTCAGGGTATCGGTACCGATTCCATCAATTTTCGCGCCCATGGCCTGAAGGCAGCGCGCTAGATCACCGATTTCAGGTTCACGCGCCGCATTCGAAATCACACTTTCGCCGTCCGCCAGCGCCGCCGCCATCAGGATATTTTCGGTGCCGCCAACGGTCACCATGGGAAATACCACATGCCCGCCCTTCAGGCCGTTTTCGGCGTGCGCATCCACATATCCTTCGGCCAGTTCGATCTCCGCGCCCAATTGCTGCAAGGCTTTCAAATGCAAATCAACGGGCCGCGTACCGATGGCGCAGCCTCCCGGCAAGGAAACACGGGCATGACCTTCACGCGCCAGGGTCGGTCCCAGCACCAGAACGGAGGCGCGCATCTTGCGGACCAGATCATAGGGCGCCGTGGTCTCGGATATAACCTTGGCGCTCAGGTCTACGGTGCCGCCCATGCCCCGTTGCCCGATACCGTTGTCGGGTGTGACCTCGACGCCCAGTTCGGTTAGCAAGTTGGCCATGGTCCGGATATCGGCAAGGTAAGGCAGATTGCTCAGGCGCAGGGTTTCATCGGTCAGCAGGCTGGCCGCCATTAGTGGCAGTGCGGCGTTTTTTGCCCCGCCGATTTGAATTTCACCTTTAAGCGGAATACCGCCCCGTATTCTGATTTGGTCCATGTGTCCCCGATAGCCCGAAAGTTCAAGGCGGGCTTTTACGGCACCCCCGCAGTAATCACAAGCGTGGTGCCCGTGTCTCTGTCTACCCTTCTTTATCAGACAAAAATATGGCCAAAATGAGTAGAGATTTGATTAAGATGGCTGTTTTTTATCCTGCGGCTCATCGGCGCGCGCCCGCGATTGCGCCTTGCGCTTGGCAAGGTTATCGCGAAGCGCCCTGGACAGGCGCTCCTCGCGTTCAGTCTGCGCCTGGGATTTGGTCTTGCCGTCCCCCGCCCGCGCCTTATCCACCATCCCTGATCTCTCCGCCGATGTATTATCAAGCCCCATGTTTAAAGCGCCGACAGGAACCGTCAAGGGCCTTCGACCCCTTGCCCATTTGTGTGCTTGCACCCCACCATCGCCTATGGCATGTTCTGCCCGCTCAAGTCGAGCCGGGCCGCCTTAGCTCAGGGGTAGAGCGCGTCATTGGTAATGACGAGGCCGATGGTTCAATTCCATCAGGCGGCACCACCAACCCACTTGAAACAAAAGACTTTTTCGCCTGTCGCCGTTTTGAGAATGGTCAGCACATAGCAGGAACGTATCGTGTTTCCCCACTATTGAGTGGGGAAAAAGTGGGGAAGATGTTCTCACCACGTTCCCGCTCAGTTCTGCAACTTGCAAATACGTTTCCCGTTGCCGCCGTGAAAGGGCCGCGACAATCCGCACCTTTCCGCGATTTTCGGAACTCCCAGTTTCCCCGCGAATTTCGCCACACAACACCGGATAACTTTTGGGGAGTCGGCGTATGAGTGACTTTATAAACGCCCCATGGACGCTAATTAAGGTCACCGAAAACCATGATGCCTATATCGTGGATGCCAACGGCACAACGGTATGCGAGCGTCCCAGGCACAGGGATGATCAGCGCGTCATACGACGATGGGTCTCGTGCACTCTCCCGCTATTGATGCTTCGCATCAATTGAAACACACTCGCCTGTTTCATCCCGGCAAACGTGAGCGCCGTTTGATCGCTTTAAGGGACAATGACGAATTGAGATGCAATAGACATAAGCTTCTCTCAAGGAGTACGATAACTTTATTCTGAGAACTGGATTACCCCCGAAAATCTATAATCAATAGCCCAATTTCACTTGCATAATTCTCGCAGATCAGCAATTTTGATGACTATGATACCCATCCTTCAAACTGACCTTGGTAAACTTCACGAAACTGACTGCATTGAGTTTCTCCAATCGCTTGACGCAGACAGCGTTGATCTTGCATTTGCAGATCCGCCATTCAATTTAGGTAAAAAATATGCCTCGAAAATTGATGACGATTTAAAAGAAAGTGAATATTTGACATGGTGTCGTACATGGCTTGATGAAATGGTACGCGTGACCAAACCGGGAGGATCGCTTTTTCTTTGGAACCTACCGAAATGGAATCTCCAGCTTGGTGCATATTTAGGCGAACAATTAACCTTCCGTCATTGGATCAGTGTCGATATTAAGTATTCCCTTCCAATTCAAAAACGACTGTACCCGTCGCACTATTCTTTGCTGTATTTTATTAAAGGTGAGAAACCAAATATTTTTCATCCTGACAGAATACCAATAACGTGTTGTCGCCATTGCGGTGGAGAAATTCGAGATTATGGTGGATATAAAAACAAAATGAACCCGCGTGGCGTTAGTCTAACGGATGTTTGGACAGATATTCCTCCAGTACGCCATGCAAAGTATAAGAAACGTAAAGCTAATGCTTTAGATCTAAAACTCATGGATCGTATTGTTTCAATGGCTAGTGATCCGGGATCACTAGTTATGGATACATTTGGTGGTGCTGGAACAACTTTTGTTGCAGCGGAACTATTAGGCCGAAAATGGGTTGGCTCGGAGCTAGCTTGTTCCGACATCATAGAGCGCTTTGCGAGCCTAGATGCTGATTGCGAGCACCTTTCAAAAATTCATTCGAATAAGAATGTTCTGTTTGCATCGGGTGATCTTAAAAAGCGTAGAAAGTCTGGTTTAGCATTATCCAAAGATTACCAGCTTGAAGATAATCTTGGACTATGTGATTGCCCTAGCGGCGATCAAAAGCAAGCTGAGTTATTTTCGTCAGTTTCCGGCTAATCTTTCTCGGCCTTGACGCGCCCGGCCATCATTACCCGTAGGAAGATAAGGGAATGATGGATCGGTAGTCAGAAAATCATGCTCAACAACTGATATTGCAAGAAGCCCTTTCTCTACTCCAAACTTCAAACTTTCCCACATTCCAAGATAACCTGACAATTCTCCAATATTGCCAATGCGGTCTGTTAAATGTGTGTACAAAGATTGGCTTGGAACAATAAGGACACCAGCATCAATAACGCCATTTTCAAGTGCTATCGCAAGCTTGTTCATACTGCGGTGGGAGGATGAAATATTCCCTGTTTCCCATTCAATAGCGACCCGAGTACCATCCGGCCCATCCGTAACGAAGTCAAATCCGCCAAAATTTGAAGTAATGGGTTCCCTGTAATTTTCCAAAGATGGGTATAATTGAAGATCTATTTCTAGATGGCCTTGGTTTAGATCGACATTTTCCTCCGCATACCATCCTTCAATATCTGTTAAATGATTAAAGAAACTTGAGCGAAGATACCCCACACCATTTCTCTTCCAACCACCGGCTATTCGCTCCTTTTCTCGAAGGGTTAATGTGTCGGCGTTTTCTGGAAAAACAACGCTACGAATTGACTGCACGTAACTATTGTGAAGAGCGTCCCAATCAGAGGATAAGGAAACATTCCCTTTGTCGAACAAGATCATTGTACGGAGCCAATTCAATCGATCACTCCCGGGATGTCTTTTGTTATTTCCGCAACATCACATCGAAGCGCCGAGCAAATTTGGCAGAGTATCGTAAATGTTAGGTTTCGTTCCCCACGCTCAACTCCGCCTATATATGAGCGATCAATTTCAGCTGAATCAGCCAAGAATTCTTGAGTCCAGCTAAGCTCTTTACGCTTTGCCCGTATTCGAATTCCTAAAGTAATAAGATGATCATTTTTCACGCGATCAGGTTGGGCAAAAAGCGGACTATAAGTCCACGGACTATGATACCCATTTCTAACAAATGAGTATGTTTTTGCTATTGGGAGAACTATTCGATCTTGCTTCTTTCTTCCTCTATTGTTCTCCATCGAAGGGCAAAGGGCCGAATTCAGACCCTCCAAAGCAAATACCTAGAGTTTTTCTGTTTTAAACGGACGCATATCCTGAATTTCTAAAATAGTTGGCACATTCCTGTGGTGAGAAGTGATCGAGAAGCGTTCCAATCCGTCGCCATGTTGCTTCCTTTGTTCGTTCTTC
>Ga0316204_10003377_pt1 | contig 32189 bp, 27 predicted proteins | sample 6monrhotite_MG_2_FD_205661 | JGI IMG/M metagenome (GOLD analysis project Ga0316204, IMG submission 205661) | Microbial mat bacterial communities from mineral coupon in-situ incubated in ocean water Damariscotta River, Maine, United States -... | ecosystem: Environmental > Aquatic > Marine >... | reverse complement strand
TTTTACTTTTAAGAATACAAAATTGAGATTATGGAAGACAATTCAAACAACATGCTTGACATTCAACAAGTAGAAGAAATCAGGGTAAGTGCATTAACCGATGAAAAGCGCGTTGCTTTTTATAGAAAGACCTATACCCATTTGGCATTGGCCGTACTCATGTTTATAGCAGTTGAGTCCATTTTCTTTCAAATACCAGCTCTTGTGGAGCTGGCATTATCACTTACTGTGGGTTGGAGATGGTTAATCATGTTAGGGATTTTTATGTTCGCAACCAATTATGCCGAAAAAATGGCGCTTTCAAGCACCGATAAAAATAGACAGTACCTAGCATTGTTGCTTTTTGTGATTGCAGAAGCCTTCATTTTTATACCTCTTATTTTGATAGCTATGTCAATTTCGGGAGAACAATCCTTTGGTATACTAACCCAAGCAGCTATCATTACGCTTTCATTGTTTTTAGGGCTTTCTGCAGTGGTACTTTTAACAAAAAAAGACTTTTCTTTTTTGAAATCGGCCTTGACGATAGGATTTTTTATTGCCTTGGGATTGATTGTGGTTGGCGTTATTGGAGGATTTAATTTAGGACTTTGGTTTAGTGTTGGTATGGTAGCTTTGGCGGCTGGAACCATATTATACCAGACCTCCAAAATGGCCAACAAGTATAACGAAGATCAGTACGTTGCGGCATCCCTCGGTCTTTTTGCATCCTTAATGCTTTTGTTCTGGTATGTGCTTAGTATTCTTTCAAGAGACTAGAACCTCTATTTAGAAAGAGTGCTGGGATACTAAAAAAAAGTATAAAGCGTTTATTTACAAGTGTATATCTGTTCTGACGAAATAATCCCTATATTTCGTTACCCAAATCTATAGGATGCTACTAATTCAAGTTGATGAGAATGCTACCTGGCTGGCCCCTTACGGGTACGCGATCGTATTTTTGGGGATTCTTTTCTTTTTGTTTCGGGTGTTTGAAAACTTTTATGCCAACACTTATAACCGCCCCTTGTTTAGACACTATTTAGTGTATAAAAGACTATCAGATACTCAGGTTGCCATCTTACTAAATGAATTTTCTTTTTACCCAATGTTGACCAAAAAGGAACAGCGACAATTCCAACACAGGGTAGCCACGTTTATTGCCAATAAAAAATTCATCTCCAGAGAAGGATTGGAGATTACAGAACGCATGAAGGTGCTCATCGCGGCAATGGGATGCATGCTTAGTTTTGGACGAAAGAACTATGAGTATGATCTTATTCAGGTGATACTATTGTACCCTGGAGAATTTTACAGTAATATAAATGAGGCCTATCACAAAGGTGAATTTAATCCAAGGGGTAAAGCATTGGTGCTTTCATGGAAGGATTTTGAGCATGGATATCGCATTACTGACGATAACCGGAACCTTGGAATTCATGAGTTTATGCACGCCATGCAGCTGGAAGCTAGAAAGAGTAGAGATATAGACTCTCATCGTTTCGCCAAGCAGTTTCAAAATATATTGAAACAGTTAACGCAAAAAGAAGTTAAGGACAAGTTGGATGAAACGAGATACTTTCGATCCTATGCCTTTACAAATCAATATGAATTTATGGCTGTGCTGGCTGAGTACTTCTTTGAATCCCCTAAAGATTTTAGATCACATTTCCCTAAGTTATATAACTATACGCGTAAGCTGCTTAATTTTAAGTTTGCAGGATATTAAAAAGGGCCCTTTCTAATAGAAAGAACCCTTTTCTCCTTCAACATAATCAAAAACTACTTTTTCTTAACGACAATCTTTTGGGTAATCCTGCTTCCATTATTGCTAGCTACCACAAAATAGATTCCTTCGGCGCGATCTCCGGCTTCCCAATACAATGTATCGCCAAGCTTCATTGTTTCCACGCGCTTTCCTGAAAGATCAAATATTTCAACAGATTCGTATTCTGATATGATGGATGAATGTATAGTAAATCGTTCGCCCACTGTTGGGGTTACAAATACTATATTTAGTTCGTTATCTGCCACCGAAAGGTTTGGATCCCGTATGATAACGGCATTAGGCTGTATGAGCCCACCCGAACCACTAGTGATAAATACTTCAAGAAAGGCTCCGTTGCTATCATATTTATTTACAGCACTGTTGCCTCCATCTCCAATAAGCATATCTCCATTCGGGTAAAAATCGATGCCTTCAGGTTGGTTTAATCCTGTGATAAAAACACCAATGAAGTTTCCATTTGAGTCAAATCTTTTTACATCATTTCCATTCCAGTCCAACACCAAAAGGTCGCCATTGTCCAGAAATTCAATATTGGTAGGCCCTATCAAATTGCTGTTAATAAATAAGCCTTGATCAGCACCCGAGCTGTTAAACTTTCTAACAGAGTCGCCTCCAAAGGAGGATACATAGAGGTTTCCACTGGTGTCCCAATCAAGTCCAATGCTTTGAGAAACACCCACTGTGGTAAACTCGTCAACAAAGGTTCCATCTTGTTCGTACCTCCAAACGGTTCCGTTGCCGGTCCATTGTAGTACATAAATAAGTCCGTCAGGTCCAATTTTCATTCGGGTTGGACCGCCAATTCCTGTGGCAAAATTGTCAATGAAGGCTCCGTCTTCTATTTCATGTCTTGTGATGACACCTGTGTTAAGGCTCGACACTAGAAATATGTCTTGGTCTTCAAGAAAAAGAATATCCTGTGGCCAAGCCACATTAGAGTCGTCTAGTGTTTCTGGATTGTCTCCGTTGGTGTCAAATCGCATTACCTTCCAGGGTGGATTATTAAAGCCACCGGCATCACTTACATAGATCTCATAATCAACTTGAGCGAAGACCCAAGATGTTGAAAATAAGATACAGGCAAGTATCAAAGTGTTTAAATTTTTCATAGTTGCATTTTTTTAGGTTTATAGCTTCCTAAAGGTCTGCAATACTTGAAAAAAAGGAGTGTATAATTATAATTTAGAACCTATTCCGATAATTCAATACCCTTTACTCGTTGTTGTTTAAATTGTTGAGGAGTGCAGTGATATTTGTTCTTAAAGGCCTTATAGAAGGTAGCCTTGCTGTTAAAACCAACATCAAAATAAATGCTTTTGATGCTGTTGGAAGAACCTTCCATTAGCATTTTTTCAGCTTCTCTGAGTCTGAATTCATTGATAAATTGATTGAAATTTTTACTGGACCTATCATTAATAATCATAGATAGGGTATGAGTAGATAATCCAACTTCGTCTGCCAATTGAACCAAACGTAAATTGTTGTCCAGATAGGGTTTATTTGTTTCTATATGTTGAAGAAGACCCGTATAGAACTCTTCCTTAGTATTTTCCGTTAGTTGAGAATCTGATTGTTGTTTCAAAAATAAATGAGACCAAAACTCTCCATTAAAAACTCGAGGTTGTTTAAAGATAAAGTACCCAATGGCATAAATGGAAATGCTCATCATGATTGAGATCATGTAATCGTGAACGTCGTTGAAAAAAGTAAACTTCACCAAACTATAGTAGGATATATAAGACAGGACAAAGGCGGCATAAAGGACGCCTAAAATAGTGGCCCATTTAGACCTTATCTTGGCGTATTCAGAGGTTAGATTACGATGCTTACGAATGAGTAGAAAGATGAGTACCGTGTATAAAACCATGTGCGCCGCAATCACCCAATACCCATAAGGGATAGATAAAATGGGAGATTGAATGTCCATCAGTCCCAAATATTTAAGCCAAAGCTGAATATTAGGAACAATCATTAAGATGGCTGGAAAGAAGTGCAATGCGTAGTTAAATTGCACTTTCTTTTTATATAGATTTAGGAAATAAAGATATAAAAGAGGCCCTGTAGCATAATAACACACTGTGGGAATCAAAACTAAATACGGAAAGGATTGTTGGTATTCGGTCCAGAAAAGTACATACTGAAAAAGAATGATTGAGAACGATAAGACCAAGAATGCAATAGGTAAATTCTTTCTGTTCTTAGTGCTGATTAATAGTATAAAAATAAAAACCCCCATGGCCACCGCGATTAAAAATCCAGATGTCCAAGTGTCAAATGAAGGGTTCTCGGGTTGCATGGTACTATTTTATAAGTTCTTTTAGGTCTTTTATGGTCTCCACAGGATTGTCCGAGCGAAAAACATAACTCCCAGCAACCAGTACATCAGCTCCAGCTTCAACAAGTTGCTGTGCATTTGCATTGGTAACTCCACCGTCAATTTCAATACGTGTTGAAGCGCCACTTTTTGCGATCATTGCTTTAAGCTGTCTTACTTTTTGATAGGTATTTTCAATAAAACTCTGCCCTCCAAAACCAGGGTTAACGCTCATTAAACATACCAAATCAATATCGGCGATGGTGTCTTCTAAGAGTGACACACTGGTATGTGGATTTAGTGCCACACCTGCCTGCATACCTTCTCCTTTTATCGCCTGCAACGTTCTGTGTAAATGAGTACATGCCTCGTAATGTACCGTTAAAACATGAGCGCCCAGATTCGCAAAAGTTTTGATGTAGCGATCCGGTTCAACAATCATTAAATGCACATCCAAAGGTTTGGTTGCATGTTTAGCGATGTCTCGTATTACTGGCATTCCGAAAGAAATATTAGGAACAAAAACACCATCCATAACGTCCAAATGAAACCAATCGGCATTACTTTGATTGACCATTTCTGTATCGCGTTGGAGGTTGGCAAAATCTGCAGCCAACATAGAAGGTGCAATTAATTTCGAATTCATAGTTTTTCTTTTTTTGGTATGACAAAACTACTAAATATAGTAGCATTCCCTTTTAGATGAGGGTCATAAATTTTTGAGCGAGATATTGAATGTTATTATATCCTTCAGGATTGTTTTCCTTTTCTCTGTTTAAAAAACGATAGAGGTCTCGTATTTGAGAGGAATTGGAGATTACCGTAAAGGAGGATCCGTATTTGGTAAATGTCGAATTTTCAGTTTCTCTTTCAAAGATCTTTATCAAATTGTAATGTCTCGAATCTTGTTTAATTTTAGCAAAGAGTCTTGTTATCCCTTCTTTTTCTCCTTCCAACACCTGAAAGAAGTTACCTTCAGAATAAATTAAAATCCCAGTAAAATTGTTAGCCGTGTTATTAGCAACAGTTTGAGATAAGAGCTCCGCGATTTGGGCTTCATTGAGTTCGGGCATTGCCGTACTAACATAAGTTATTGTATGCAACTGCGATATTTTTAATAGATCCTTGTTTAAAGTTACTAAAAATTAATGGAAGGTATATATAATGAAAAACCTCCGGTAATCAGCCGGAGGTCATTCATCAATCAAAAAACGAACAGTTATTTTCTTAACTGTTTGTTGCTGTAATGGGATACTATCCCAAATAGGTCTTCAAGATCTTGCTTCGAGATGTATGTTTCAACCTTCGAATAGCTTTCTCTTTAATTTGACGCACACGTTCACGCGTTAAATCAAAAGTTTCACCAATTTCTTCTAGAGTCATCGGGTGCTGATCTCCTAATCCAAAATACAAACGAATTACGTCTGCTTCTCTTGGAGTAAGGGTCTCTAAAGCACGCTCAATCTCCGTACGCAAGGACTCATGTAATAATGTACGATCAGGATTTGGAGATTCTCCACTACGCAAAACATCGTAAAGGTTAGAATCTTCTCCTTCTACCAAAGGCGCATCCATAGATACGTGACGTCCAGAGTTTTTCATGGACTCTTTAACGTCATTAATCGTCATATCCAATTCCTTCGCAATTTCTTCAGCAGAAGGGGGGCGTTCATGAGCTTGCTCTAAGAAAGCAAACGTCTTGTTTATTTTATTAATACTACCAATTTTATTTAATGGTAGACGTACAATACGAGATTGTTCAGCTAAAGCTTGTAGAATGGATTGACGAATCCACCATACTGCATACGAAATGAATTTGAAACCACGCGTTTCATCAAAACGTTGTGCTGCTTTAATAAGGCCCAGATTTCCTTCATTAATCAAATCCGGAAGTGTTAGCCCTTGATTTTGATATTGTTTCGCAACAGAAACCACAAACCTAAGGTTTGCTTTGGTCAATTTCTCCAAAGCTCGTTGATCACCTGCTTTAATCCGCTGCGCCAATTCTACTTCTTCATCTGCCGTAATCAAATCAACCTTACCTATCTCCTGAAGGTACTTGTCTAAGGAAGCAGTCTCCCTGTTGGTAACCTGCTTTGTAATTTTAAGTTGTCTCATTAAGTTTTCCTTCTAAATTAAATTTTTACTCACTATAAGATTATACGTAAAAAGTACCCCAAATGTTACAAAATTGTTTTTATTATTTTTTAGTTCTCTTTGCGTCAGCTACTTAGAAAGTGTATTTTAATGTCTTGGCATTCCCCTTTTGCGCGATTAATGGAAACATTCCGTTCAATTTTAATGCGCAACAGGGTCGTGCTATACGCTCCTAGTTTTTACGCTTTATAAGTCGTAAAAAGCTACCACTCCTATCACTAATGCAGTCAAAATAATCAATCGAAGTTCAATGATTGTGTAGCTTGTACTAGTTGTCGCAGTGCCTCTATTTTTTTATAGAACTTGCCAAAGAAAACAGCACGCTCTCGTTCTCCGGCAGTATTTAGAAGTTTAGAATGCTCCAGCTGTTGATCAAAATATTGCTTTGCTTGCTTACAAGTGGTCCGGTCTGAAGTTTGATAATACGAAAGCATCGAAAAAGGTACGTACAATGATTTCTTATGCGGAGTATCTATAAGAACATTGTTATTCATCAAGAGCAGTTCATTATAATAGAAAAGAAATTGCTCGTTTTTTGGAAACACCTTTGATGCAATGTCTTCCATTAGTTTTTGCAAATGATCACATAACTCTAATGCAATTTTGGCCGTTAAGTGACCCGCTTCATAATAAAAGTTGATTTGTTTGAGCGTACTGTTAATGGTGGTAATGTCCCAAATTTCGGTAGCATTGAGGTCGTTGTAAAGATTCCCCAATTTTCTAACCGAATCCATTAGGGATAGTCCGGGTATGAACTGAGAGAAGTTTTGAATCGAAAATTTTGGATTCAAAACCTTTAGCCAGACGTATATTTTAAAGCGAGTAAGTAGGTTGTCGGTAAGTGTATAAAAAAGCGGAATATCCTTAGCCGAATAGAAAACCCTGCTCTCTTGTTCTTGTAATAGAGGCTCCAAGGAGGCCAACGAGCTATTAAAATAGCGCATGAGCCCTTCTTCATCTTCAATATTTCTTGTTTTAACCACGGCCACATAGTGATCTTTTGTTGTGGCAAACAACTTGTCTAAAGATAGATTGTAATAGCGTGCCAGTAAAACACTTTCTTCTAAAGACAGTTTACTTTTTAGGCTAGTTCTACGGTGCGCGGCGTCATAACTCAATTGTAGGGCATCAGCAACAGCTTCAATAAGGGATGTTTGCGGGGGAAGAGCGCGTGAAAGTGTGGCCAATAGTTCTTGTTGAATCATAAGTGAATATACTATTATTTGCGAAAATCACAAATAATTATTCAATTATTCGCAATAATCAACAATATAAATGTGATTATTACAATAGTTTTGGTAATAACAATAAACACATGGAAGATGAAAAATAGACAAGCCTTTAAAAGAATAACTACAATTGGAATATTCTGTATACTATATAGCACGCTGTTTTCTTGCGCCTCTTTTTCCAAGCAAGCTTTGGTGTCACCTATAAAGCAGGGAAACCCAGATAGGTTGAATGGAACCTATGCTATTATAGCCCAACAAGATTCCGATGAAAATAGCAGTGATGGTGCATATTTTAACGTTATTGAGAAGCTTGACCGAAAGTATGCGAAGAATCTTAGAGATAGCGTTGTGCGCTATGGTACAGATTCGTACTTCGTTCGATTAAATATATTGAACGACAAACAAACCAGAATTGATTTCATGAAAAACGAAACAGTTCGTAGAACTTTATCGGTGAAATCAAAACTCAAGAAAGACGGTTTTCTATATATAAAGAACAGACATCTTAGATGGAAGGGCTTACCCTATGTATTTGGTTTTTTAGACAAAAAGAGAATCAGAATTGGTGTAGATGTTAATGAAGACCTCATTGTAGACGAATCACATCATTCGTCGTTGGGCTTCCTTATTCTTTTTAATAAGATTCGCACCAAACGTACTACCAGCACCTATAAAAAAATAAAGGCACCTACCCGTTAGGGCACAACATTTATTTCTAAACTATTTCATTATGCAAGAAATCAAATTTACCAAGGACCAAGGCACGCAGTTTTATAAAGAACTCAATCAAAAGATCGGTTCCTATTTCAAGAAAAATGAGTTATCCAAAACAGGAGGGAAGCGAATGGTAACCAAGATCATTTTGTATTTTTCTCTAGATATCATCTTTTTTTTATTGATGATCTCAGCGTCATCGGTAACATCCTTTCTTATTTTTTATCTACTCATGGGCTTGTCCGTATTATTGACCGCCTTTAACATATCTCATGACGCCGCACATGGCGTAGCTGTAAAAAGTAAACGCTTAAATAAATTACTTTTTTCACTAAGCTTTAACCTTCAAGGAAATAATGCGTACGTATGGGGTAAAAACCACAATGAGTCGCATCACATGTATACCAACCTAGAAGGAAGTGATATTGATGTGCTTAATAACCCAGTTTTTAGAATGACGAACAATCAACCTATCAAATGGTTTCATAAGTTCCAAAGTATATATGCACCCATACTTTACTTACTATACTCTCTCAATTGGTTCTTTTTTAGAGAGACCCTTTTACTGGTGGGGTACACGAGTAGAACCATTGCCATCAAAATACCCAAATGGGAGGCCGTAAAGCTCATCGTTTATAAGCTACTTTATATTGGCTATATGATTGTACTCCCAATAGTATTCCTTCCTTTTGGATGGAAAATTGTTCTATTGGCCTTCATACTAAATCATTTTATGGTTTCATGGATATTTGTTGGGGTGTTGGGTGTGTCGCATTTATCAGATTATGTGCAACATCCAGAACCAGATGCCGACAATAGAATACCAATGAGTTGGCCTAGCCTTCAAATGTGTACTTCGGTAGATTATAACCCCGATAGTATCTTATGTAACTGGACACTTGGCGGTTTCAACGCCCATGCCTTACACCATTTATTACCTCGAGTCTCCCATGTACATTACCTAAAAATACTACCCATATTTAGAGAAGTTGCCGCCAAGCACGGGTTAACTTATATGGAAATGAGTTACAGCCAATCCCTGAGATCACATTTCAGATTTTTGAAAGGAATGGGAACACATGTCGAATTTAAACCTTTACGTTTTGAAAAATAGTCATATCAATACCGCCCAAGACCGTAAATTGTTGGAAACGATTTATGATCAAGTAGATAATAATTTGAACATTGATCCCTCTCAATTTAAACGTGCCGTATGGACAAAATTTGTGATCTATTTTATCCTAACCACATTGAGTTATAGCTTACTGTATCTTGTATCAAGTCCTATATGGTTTGTACTAGTTTATTTATTGTATGGTTTTGCAGCCCTGCTTCTTGCGTTTAATTTTTCGCATGACTTTTCTCATAATACGGTGTTTAAAAGTAAGAAGTTGAACCACTTTTGTTTTATATGCATCTATGCTTTTGTTGGGGCACATGGAGAAGCTTGGAAGGAACGACATATTAAGTCACATCATCATGCCCCTAATGTGGAAGGGCATGATTCTGATTTAAAAATTTCAAAATTAATTAGGGTAATCCCAAAAAGCAAACACTATTGGTTTCATAAATATCAACACATATATGCGCCATTGGCCTATACCACCTATTCGTTGTTCTGGATATTCATTAAAGATTTCAACATTCTCTATTCAAAAGATGATTTCAGAAAGAACAAGGGAGTTAGATATCACCTGTCTTTTTGGATGCAGAAGTTCTTTTATGTTGGGATTAGTCTGGTCCTACCAATGTTGTTTTCAGGGCACGCATGGTACGTGGTGGTTTTTGGATTTTTAGGCATGCATCTTTCGCAATCACTTTTTTTATTGTTCACTTTTTTTATGACACATCATGTTGAAAATACGTTGTATCCAACAACAGATGCTAATGGAAAGATAAATACGTCTTGGGTTATGAATCAAATAAAGAGTTCGAACGATATGAACCCTTTCAGTGAAGCAACCAATTTTATATTGGGTGGTTTTAACTGTCATATTGCACATCATCTGTTTCCTCATGTGCATCATATTCACTATCCCAAACTCAATAAAATACTCTATGAGATATTAAATAAACACGGTATTATTCCCAATCAAACAACGTATTTCGGGGGGATTACTTCACATCTTCGTTTACTAAAACAAATGAGTGTGAAGTAAAAAACAGGGGCGCTTTAGCGCCCCTGTTTGCATTATAAACATGGTAATCTAAAAAATTATTTTTTGATAAACTTTCGAGTAACCAAGGTATCTCCAGAAGTAATTCTAATGAAATAAGTTCCTGAAGCCAGCGTAGTAACATCTATGCTTGCAGCTGTTACATTCTGAATATGATTAACCAAAGTTCCATACATAGAGAATACCTTGATATCATCTATGGTAAGACCTCTGGTATCTATATTTAACTGAGTTTGCACTGGGTTTGGATAAATTTTGAAATCAGTACTGGTCTCATCACTTAAAGCGTGCGTGATAACACGAGTTTTTGTAGCATCAACACAGAAAGCAGTAGCTTCAGAAGCTGTGAAACTACCTCCCGTTACAATAACACCTTCAGAGCTTTCTAGGGTATATGAACCGTTTCCGAAGGCACAACAAATACCATCGCCAAAGCTATCCGTAATTGTAAAAGTGTAATCGCCGGAAGCTAATCCGTTAATATTCTCTACTACGGTAGATCCGTCTGGGTTTGCCGTTGAGTAGCTGTTTGAGGCTACTGTGGTTCCTCCAGAATTGGTCAAGGTCCATGCTGTTTCTTCCGGATAATTGTCCAACGTAATTGTAAGTGTAAGATCGGCTGCTGCACAATCATTTCCGCCACCACCACCGCTGGTGGTTAGAGAAACATCATCAATGGCAACATCAGCCTGCCAGGTGCCTCCAGTAACTCGGTTAAAACGAAGTTGAACACTTCCGCCGAGGTAGGTGGCCAGATCAACGTTAACTGTTAACCAGTTGTTTCCTTGATTTCCTGTTTGACTCCACAAAGAGGTCCAAGTACTACCGTCATCATCTGAGGCCTCCAACGCAATGCTTCCTGCATTCGTCGATCCAAACATATGATATTGGAAATTAAAACTAGCTTGAGTTTCACCACTTAAATCATAGCAAGGTGAATTAATAATCGCTTGTTTGTTTGGATATCCAGTACCATTTCCAGAAGCCTCTACATAAATATAGAAGGAACCTTCAACGGCACTACTAGGTCCTGTATTGTTAGATGGTGTTCCGTTAGCATCTACAGTCCAATTTAGATCATCACCAGTTGCCTGTGTCCAATCACCAATGGTATTCTCAAAACCTTGATTGTAAGGATATGAAGCGATACCACCAGTACAACCATTACCTCCGGTTCCGCCACCCGCGGTGAGGGAAACATCATCTATGGCAATATCTGCTTGCCATGTACCACCTGTTAAGCGGTTGAAGCGTAATTGAACACTGCCACCTACATAAGCTGCAAGATCTACGTCCACGGTCAACCAGTTGTTTCCTTGATTTCCAGTTTGACTCCAAATGCTAGTCCATGTAAGTCCGTTGTCATTAGAGGCTTCTAATGCAATGCTTCCCATGTCAGTAGATCCAAACATATGATACTGAAAAGAGAACGTAGCTTGAGATTCTGAACTTAGGTCATAACAAGGAGAGTTAACAATAGCTCTCTTATTAGGATACCCAGTTCCATTACCAGATGCCTCTACATAAATGTAATATGTGCCTTGTGCTGCACTAGCTGGTCCCGTATTGTTGGATGGTGTTCCGTTGGAATCTACTGTCCAATTGAGATCATCTCCAGTGTCTTGTGTCCAAGCTCCCAACGTGTTTTCAAAACCTTCAGAATATGGGAAAGAAGAAATTCCACCACTACATGCCGAGCTAGACGTTGTTGTTACATTCGCCGTATTGCTGGCTGCAGACTCATTTCCTGCGGCATCTTTTGCAATTACTGAGAAGGCATAACTTGTGGAAGGTGTAAGTCCTGTGACAGAGAAGCTAGTTCCCGCAACTGTGGTAATCACACTTCCGTCTTGATATACATCATATCCAGTAACTCCAATATTATCTGATGACGCGTTCCAAGAAAGATCGGTAGTTGTGGCCGTCGTGTTTGAAGCTGCTAGGTTGGTAGGCGCCGTAGGGGCTTCGGTATCAGGGGTTCCTGTACCAATTTGAAAAGAGGCTACATGACTCTTTCTAACGTTGTTTGGGCCTTTCATATATTCACCAATATGCCAGAACGTAAGGTCGTCTACTGGATCTACAGTTAACTGAGAATAGTCACCATAGCGACCATCGCTTCGGTTGTTTTGACTATCGCCATCAACAATATTTTGTTCTGCTACGGTCATAGTACCTAAGGGATCACTGGCGAGTCTACCTGTATATCGTAACGAAGTAAATACGGTGCTACTTACAATGGTATAGGCCATTCCAATATTTCCTTGAGAATCCATGCCTATACTTCCACAAAAGGCGCTATGTCCATTGGGTTGGACGTAGGTACCCTCTTGGAAAATAGTCCATGGCTGACCGTCTGCTGTTTGTCGTAGTTCGTACCAGCGAATTCCAGCAACGCTATCACTTCCTGTGATATCTACAACAAAGTTCATGACAGCCGAGTTGTGTGTGCCAAATCGCCTATAACTTGTCATATACATCATGGTTGCTTGCAAGGCGTCAATATCGGGTCCACTGCCCGGTTCGTCAAGATTCTGAAAAGATCCTCCATCAAAAACACTATCAAATGGAGCTGTGCTTATTTGTTGCGGTGTGGAGATGGATGAGTTGCCTGGTGTATTCCAGTCAACGCTGATATTCCATATTTTTAGATGATCGTTAGAAACTCCCGACCAGGCGTCATCTTGCATATATACAATTGGATGAGCTGTCCCCACAGGAGGCAAATTTGGCCCATTAGAGTCAAATCCTCCTGGGCTATAGAAACCGTTATTTTGAGACCCTGGCAGTGGAAACCCTATCATTTGAGCTCCTGCATTTCCAAGTAGCATTTCGTCTCGTTCAACGGCAAAAACAACATCGCTGGTTTGAGTAGATCCTTGATCCTTATTAGCAGTGATGTAATAGCCATCACTCCAAACAGACATTTTTTCGTAATCTGGGAAAGTACCGGTGTTGAATCGATAGGTAAACCAACCATCGTTTACAGGATCTGGCCCTTGACAGACAGCAATTAGAATACCGTTTGGACTGTTACTAAACTCCATAACAATAAATCGATCCGCATAGCGATCATAAACCACAACGGGATCACCTAATGTTTCACCTGGGAATAAAGTTCCTAATGAAGCTTCCGGAACTAGCACATTTCCAGACCTGTCCAGTATCCCAAACCCTGAGTTGAAGGCATAGACATAATGGTTAGGCCCTATGGCTCCGGTAGGATCATTTAAAACTGTACCTGAGTGTGCAGGAAAAGAAGCAATAGGAGCTCTTCCCGGAGCTAATTGTACAGATCTTTGTTGTTGTGCTAATGGATCTTCTCCAGCGGGAAGTCCTTGACCTGGCACATAAGTATTACTACCTCTTCGTTTGGGAGGAGCAACGTCTTCGAAGCCTTTTGCGGCAATAATGTTACCCATAGTTGAGAGTGCCGGAATTTCTCTCATATAGGCTGCTGACGAGTACGAACTCGCATTGACTGATGCTTCCTGTCCATAGAAAGCGAATCCGCATAGCATTAATGCGAAAGCAATAAAAAGTTTTTTCATGGTAATTAGGTTAATGTTAGTAATAATTTGGGGAACCTAAATTTAAGAAAAATGTAAGAAAATTCCTTCTTTTTTAAATAAATCTCAAAAAGAATATCAATAAGAGTCTTAATTTTTCCTATATCCTATTAATAACTAAGCTTTTGGGTTTTCTGTAATACAAAAAAGCGCCTCCACTAGGGAGGCGCTTTTAAATAAAGTATAAAGATGTTTTATTGCTTAGTAAACTTATATGTTGTGTCTACCGGAGCGGCACAATCTGATTGGACATCGTTCTCAAATGTTACGAAGAAAACAGAGTCATCAGACGGGCTATACGGTGAAGGGTTTTGTGCTGGTCCAAAATAATCGGCTCCACTACTACAGGCACAATTACTTTCTTGAATCGGGACAATCACGGTTCCACAAACCATTGTAAATCTAAAATCGTTTGGTGTGGTACAATAGTCAGGGTAGTTAGAGGTGAAGAAAAACCGTTCGGTACTGAAATCACCAACAAAAACTTCTACAACTGCCCCATCATCAAAGGTAGGGCCATCTACATAAGGCGTAATTTCTTCAATAAGGTAATTACCAACAAATGATGTTTCTTCCAAGGGACAAACTACCGTTGGAGAGTACTGAAATGGTGAATTAAAGAAACCTCCGGTGATAATACCTCCTGCGTTGTCTACACTAAAGGTACGACCGTCGGTTAAGTTGACAGCCAGTCTCACTACAAAGAGGTCACCTCCAAATAAATCTGCTTGGTCAATTCCCAAAGCCGCAGACATTTCATCTAAGGTTACCGTAATGGTAGTACGTGGTAATCCTTGTGGTCCAGGAGAAAAAGCACTTACATCAATAGTTGATACTTGCTGCTCATTAACGTCAAGTGTTCCATTGTCTGGAGAATTATCGGTAAAGCCGACAAATACATCAACACTAGACAAAAGAGCTCCATCTTGATTATCTTGCTCCTCTACTTCTACTGAAAATTGGGAACCAGGCACTCCAATGGGCAATTCGCCAGAAATAATACTAATGGTTCTTAGAACAGCGCCACTGTCAACGCCATCAAGAACTTGATCAATTGTATTGTTTGGATCATTATCACAAGAACTTAGTACAACAGCCAGAGAAACTGTGCACAGGAAAAATAATTTTTTTATCATATTCGTTAGTTTAGAAGATTATTTAGCACTCAAACATAAAAGGTTGGAGGTAAAGATACTTGGAATTTAGATAAAATAAAAAAAATGAGACGAGTTATAAGGTAAATGGCACCAGCATTTTTAATTTGGTGGTGAATTGACCAAAATGTGGTAGGGTTTACCCATTTTTTGGTAACATAACTACTTGGTTCGTAGTTTTTTGAGGGAGCCATCAATATGGATGCCCTCTTCAGGAATGAATTAAAAAAAATCTAGTGTGTGCCCGATTACGATCTTATATTGAACCGGATGGCACGTGTTCTTACATACTATTTATGGAGGCTGTCTGCCTTAGTAGCGTTCAAATTTCTTTCTTCATTGATCTTCGTTCTTTTTTGAATGCTATCAACTTCTGAAAAACCTGCAAGACTATCAATAACCCTTTTATTGGTTGTCGAAATTTCGCCACCATTTTTACCATTATAATAGTAGTAGGTCGTTTTTATCGAACTGAATGAATCCATAGACGCAGGTTTGCGTTTATAAAGTTCTTCTGAATCTTCTGAGGTGGTCGCCATTTTCTTCTTTTCAATTCGAATGCTTTCTTCGGCCAACAAGCTATCTAATTTATCTTCTATCCAAGGCTCCATAACTACTTCTGAACTGTCAACCTCAGTGCCCATATCCGAAACTGTGTTGCTTTTATCAATTTCGAAGGAATTTTTGGATTCAACGGAGATATCATTTATAAGTGATGGCTCTTGCTCAGATGCTGTAGTATTTAGGCCCAAGGCAAGAACGGCAATCGTTACGGCTATACCCGTAGAACCTGTTATGAAAAAGAACAAAAATCTTCGCCGTCTTTTCTTTCTATCTAAAGAATGTTGCACTTTGTCCCAGAGTTCAACTTGCGGACTCCTTTGAGCTGTAGTAAGTCTCTCCTTAATAAAGTCTCCTATATCTTTATTGTGCTCCATTAGATTATTTTTTTTGGGTTTGCCATTTCCACTGAAATAGTTTCTTTTAATGCGAGTTTCGCTCTATGAAAATTGGATCTTGATGTTCCTTCAGAAATACCAAGCATAGTTGCAATTTCCTTGTGAGAGTAGTCGTCCAGTTGATACATATTAAATATAAGTCTGTATTGATCTGGTAATTCCTGAATGCACATTAAAATAGTATCCAGAGAAATGGTCTCTTCATCCCAATCAACATTTGTATCTTCAAGTATGTCATTGTTAATGGCAATATTGATCGGTTTTTTTTCTTTGTATTTGTCAATGGCCTTATTGATGGTAATTCGTTTCATCCAACCTTCAAAAGACCCTTTGTCATTGAACTTTTTTATATTTTCAAAAATGGTAACAAAAGCATCATGGAGGTTGTCTTCAGCCTCGACTTCGTTTCTGCAATATTTGAGTGAGGTTAAGTAAAGAACATCCTTATAACGACTGAACAATTCACTTTGTGAGTGTCGGTCATTTTTTTTGCAGGAAGCAATGAGTTCGTTTAAATTCAATTTTTTAAATCGCGATAAATGTGTTATTCCCGTTTAAATCTCACAGGGTACAGCCCTAATTAATATTGATAGTAAATAAACCTCACCGCTAATATTATCAACAACTCTGACAAAAATAAACTGCGGATTTGCAATGTTGGTATATGGACTTTCTATAGGGTTGTCTCCGGCAATAGCATCTTCTTGCGTTACATGAAACGTTACAGTTACGGTCCCTGGGTCATCTATATCTACAAAGGGTAAAATACATTCCGTATAGCTATCTAATGGGAAAACACCTATGCCGCTTCCAGCATCCAACTCACAAGTTTCAAAAGCGAAAAGTTGGCAGGTTGGTGCGCATTCTTTTTCAATTAAAAAGAAACGAGTTCCGTTGGTGAGTTCCATATGATCTTCGTCCACGATGTTTACCATCCAGTCGTGGTTCCAATTTTCGGCTACAGTGCCGTCGTCATCGAGATTAATGTTTAAATGCAACTCATCTTCTATAAAAAATGTAACCCAAGTCCCGTTATATACAGTATCCTCAAAATAAAATCCAGCGGCTCCAATATTACTAACGTCAAAATAGGCCCCTTCAAAGTCATTATTTCCACCATCTACATGGGCTACTCTCCAAATGCATTCTTCCAACAGACCATTGCAATAACCTAATACTTCATCCTTAACACATAGATCTATGGCTTCTTTTAATTCTGCGTTATTGGTAATGATAAATTCTTCTCCATTGGCCAGAGTACTTGTGATAGGATAACTCATGCTTATTGAATTTTCCGGAGGTAAAGACCCGAGAAAATCGCTAAACTCCATGTCGTTACTAATTACTTCTGCTCCTATAACTTCTAGGTTTTCGTCAAAAATATAGAGGGTAAATGCATAGATGAAATCAATGCATCCGATTTCGTTTTGCGATGGATCTCCTGCAATTCCTTGCAGCATACTATACAATTCTGAGTTTACCTCAATGATATTATCAGTACTAATATTGAGTAATTCTACTGGCTCATTTTCACAAGAAGAAAATCCGATAGTAGCCAGGGTAACGCATAAAATAAATAACTTTTTCATAGCTTTTTTTGACTTATTCTTTCTCTATAGTCTCAATGTACTAAAAATGTTGCGTGCTTTGTAAAAAAAAAAGAGTCTGTTATTAGTAACAGACTCTTTTTTAAAAGAAGATTTAAGTTAATCTCTTTTTTTATCACGATTTCGATTGTCTCTACCTCGATTATCTCTTCCTCGGTTATCATTTCTTGGAGGTCTTTCAACATACCCTTCAGGTTTTGGCAATAACGCCTTACGAGAAACCTTCTCTTTTCGGGTTCTTGAATCTATTCCAAAATACTTCACGTCCATAACGTCACCCATGTTTACTACATCGGTCACATTTTCGGTACGTTCCCAAGCCAGTTCAGATACGTGTAGCAACACCTCGTTTCCTGGCGCATCAGCATATTCTACAACAGCACCAAAATCAAGGATTTTGATTACTTTAACCTCATAGACACTGCCTACTACTGGTTTGAAAGTAATAGAATCTATTTTGGCCAATACAGCATCAATTCCCTCTTGATCGGTACCAAGAATTTCCACAAGACCTTCTTCGGTAACAGGATCTTCGTTGATAACAATAGTGGTTTTTGTTGTTTTCTGAAGTTCTTGAATTACTTTTCCTCCTGGGCCTATTAGCGCACCAATAAATTCATTTGGAATAGTTGCAGTAACCATCTTTGGAGCATGAGATTTCACGTCTGCGTTAGGTACGGGAATGGTCTCTGTCAATTTGTTAAGTATGTGTATCCTTCCGGCCGCTGCTTGCTTAAGCGCGTTCACCAAAATTTCATAGGAAAGTCCTTTTACCTTAATATCCATCTGGCATGCGGTAATACCGTCTGCTGTTCCGGTTACTTTAAAGTCCATATCACCTAGGTGATCTTCATCTCCTAGGATATCGGATAATACAGCATACTTTCCGGTCTCCGCATCTGAGATTAATCCCATGGCGATTCCTGAAACGGGCTTTATTAATTGAACCCCAGCATCCATTAACGCCATTGTTCCACTACATACGGTAGCCATTGAGGAAGAACCGTTAGATTCTAATACCTCACTTACCACACGTACTGTATATGGGCAATCTTCGGGGATCATGCCTTTTAGTGCACGTTGAGCTAGGTTACCGTGTCCTACTTCTCTTCGTGAAGTTCCACGAATAGGTCTTGCTTCTCCTGTACAAAAAGGAGGGAAGTTATAATGAAGGTAAAAAGTCTCTTCGCCTTCATAAGACGGCATATCAATTTTGTTAGCTTCTCTAGAAGTTCCTAAGGTAACTGTGGCTAGTGCTTGTGTTTCTCCTCTTGTAAAGATAGAAGAACCGTGTGTAGATGGCAGATAGTCTACTTCACACCAAATTGGGCGAATCTCATCTGTTTTTCTACCATCCAAACGTAAACCTTCATCTAAAGTGAGGTTTCGAATGGCTGCTTTTTCGGCCTTACGGTAGTATTTGGAAACCAAATCACCAAAATCTTCTAATTCTTCTTCAGAGAAAGTGGCTTTTATTTCTTCTTTTATTTCTGAAAATGCGGCACTTCGTTCTTGCTTTTCAGATCCGGCTTTTGCAATGGCATATACTTTATCATAAGCCATGTCATAAACCTTCTTTTCTAGCGCTTCGTCTTCTCTTTCAGCGTCATATTCTCTAACTTCTTTTCTTCCGAAAGCTTCGGCCAAACGCATTTGAGCAGCACATTGTTCTTTAATAGCTTCGTGTGCAAACTTAATGGCTTCAACCATTTCTTCTTCTGAAATTTCATCCAATTCTCCTTCAACCATCATAACAGAGTCTGCAGAAGCACCAATCATCATATCGATGTCAGATTCTTCTAATTGTGCTCTTGTTGGGTTGATAATGAACTCACCATCAACACGTCCTACACGTGCTTCAGAAATAGCACATTCAAACGGAAAGTCTGAAAGTTGAATGGCAGCAGATGCAGCCAATCCAGCCATAGCATCGGGCATTACATCTTCATCATGAGACATTAATTGAATCATCACCTGAGTTTCAGCGTGATAATCTTTTGGGAATAAAGGTCGTAAAACACGATCTACTAAACGCATGGTTAATACTTCACCATCACTAGGTCTCGCTTCTCTTTTGAAGAACCCACCTGGGTAGCGTCCTGAAGCCGCAAATTTTTCACGGTAGTCCACGGTTAATGGAAGGAAATCGACATCACTTTGTTTGTAGTTAGAAACTACCGTACAAAGCATCATACATTTTCCAGATTGAACCACAACAGAGCCGTGAGCCTGTTTGGCTAATTTTCCGGTTTCAATAGAGATTTCTCTACCGTCACCGAGGTCTATGACCTCCTTAAATACTTTAGGTATCATTTGTTTTCATTTTCTGAATACTCCAAACTTTATTACAAGAGTATTCAGGTTAAATTGGTCGCTATCCGTTTTTCGGATAAAGGTTGTGTTGTTGTGTGGTGGACCAATGAAAAACCTAAGGGTAGCTTTTTCTATGTGCGTTCAGAAGAAAATCTTCTGAAAAATATGCAAAAGTAAAAAATGGGGCTGTGAAGCCCCATTTTTTTTATTACTTACGTAATTTCAATTCTTTAACGATAGCACGATATCTCATAATATCTTTCTTCATAAGATAGTCTAGTAACGATCTGCGCTTTCCTACTAACTTTACCAAAGAACGCTCAGTATTGTAATCCTTGTGGTTTTGTTTAAGGTGTTTTGTTAGGTGCTCAATACGGTGTGTAAACAACGCAATTTGTCCTTCTGCAGAACCGGTATCACTATCCGATTTACCGTGTTTTGAAAAGATTTCTTTTTTTACTTCTGGTGTTAAATACATGCCAATATTATTTAAATGATTTTTATGTACAAGATTGCCTTTATGACAATCGAAGCGCAAAATTACAAAATCTTATTGAAACACAACCTTATTTTATATTTTATCAGTATAAAATAAAATGAATTGATAGTTAGGACGTTATACTACTGTCAAACCAAATAACTTTTAGATAATTATGAATTATACCCTGAAGAGAATTTCAATTTTTACATGTGTTACGCTAAGTTTGTTAATCATAAGCTGTACAACAACCGATGAGAGCACAGATAATGCGGTTAATTTTTCAGTTGAAGATACAGCAAGGGCAGCCAAAGCTGATGCCGTCATAGACGGTTCCTTAAATATTATGGAAAATGGAATTGACGAGAATGTTGAGGCCTCAAGAACCTTTCCCAATTCTCTTTTTCCAGAATGCACTCAAATTACGTTGACATCGAATGGAAATGGAGGAACTATTGTTCTTGATTTCGGAGATGCTTGTGAACTTAATAATGGCGCTATTGTTTCTGGAATTATCAATTTGGAATATAGCCCCATTTTATCGGGAACCCGGACCATTACCTATAGTTTTGAGAATTACGTCTATAATGGTAATGGAGTTGCAGGAGGGGGAGAAATTTTTAGACAAATAGCCAATGCAAATGGTTATCCGCAATCAACGGTAAACGAATCAATAGTAGTTTCTTTTCCTAATACGCCTATAACTGCTACCAGAAATGGATTGCGAATTGCAGAGTGGGTAGAAGGAGTTGATTCTGGTACTTGGCTGGATAATGTATATCACATTACAGGAAATTGGAATACTACGTTCACGAACGGTTTTCAACGTACGGGAGAAGTAACCCAAACCCTTGTGCGGAAATTAAATTGCCTTTTCTTTGTAAGCGGTGTTCTGGAAATAACCCAAGAAAATTTTACAGCATCTATAGATTATGGGTCTGGAGAATGTGATAACCAAGCAACTATTACTATTAATGGTCAAGACTTCCCAATAGGATTATAGTCCATTGTTAGACATGTCATAAACAAAGAGTCACTCCCAGGAGTGACTCTTTGTTTATGCGCTCATTGTACTTTTTAGAAATTGTTAAAGAAATATTAAACCTTTTAGTTTTTTGATAGTCATAGGACACGTAAACCTTTAAATACAAACATTATGAAATCGAATTTATTAAAAGCAGGTGTTCTTTTGTTCGCTGTATCCAGTTTTCTTTTTACTTCATGTAGTGAGAATGATGATTCACAGGATGTAAATGACACTAGTGTTGAACTAACGGCTGAGGATTCTAGGCAAGCAGCCATCGCCCAGGAAACTTCAGATGGGGTATATGACATTGTAGAATCTGCTTATGTAGAACAAGAAGAAGAGGCCAGAAACACAAGCTTCTTTTCAGATTGTGTAATCATTACTGTGTCTAGTGAGAATGGAATTACATTTGTTACTCTTGATTTTGGACTAGGGTGCCAATTGAATAATGGGAATGTGCTCTCTGGAAAGATTAACATTACGTATGGACCGGTGCAAAATGGTACGCGAACAATTAATTACTCTTTCGAAAATTTCACCTTTAATGGTAAAGGAGTAGAAGGAGGCGCTACTATTTTTAGAGAACGAAACAATGCTGCTGGAAACCCCCAATCTACAGTAAATAAAGATATTGTTGTTTCTTTCCCTTCTGGGTTGACAGTAGATGTTTCTGCAACGAGAGAGTTTGAGTGGATTGAGGGTGTGGGAACTGGTACCTGGGTAGACAATGCGTACTTAGTAACAGGAAACCGTACCGTTAATGCAAGTACTGGATTTACGCAATACGGTATTATTACAGATGCCTTGCGAAGAGAGGCAACCTGTCCGTTCTTTGTAAGTGGAGCGGTCGAGATTAGTCGCAACGCTGGAATGGGAATATTGGATTTTGGAGACGGAACCTGTGATAACCTTGCCACACTTACCGTTAATGGAAATGAACATGTGATTATCCTAAATTAAATCACTGCACAATTAGTTGAAAAAAAAAGGCGGCTCATTTGAGCCGCCTTTTTTTTAGACTGTTTTTTCACGTAATGGTCTATTCAAAATAAGATCCAAATACAAATTAATTCTTCGCTTCAAGTCCTTTCTATGGCTAATGAAATCTAAAAAGCCATGCTCTTGCACAAACTCCGCCGTTTGAAATCCTTCTGGAAGCTCTTTTCCCGTGGTATCACGTACAACTCTTGGTCCTGCAAAGCCAATAAGGGCTCCGGGCTCACTAATATTGATGTCTCCCAACATAGCAAATGAAGCCGTTGTTCCTCCAGTAGTTGGATCTGTACAAAGAGAAATGTATGGAATCTTAGCTTCGGCCAACTGAGCCAATTTAGCACTTGTTTTTGCCAATTGCATAAGTGACAAAGCCGCCTCCATCATACGCGCACCCCCACTTTTCGAGATCATCAGAAAGGGGATGTTGTTTGTTAAGGCATGGTCTGCTGCTCGGGCTATTTTTTCCCCTACAACACTACCCATAGAACCTCCAATAAAGCTGAAATCCATACAGGCAACGACTATGTCTTGTCCCATAGATTTTCCCGAAGCCGTTCTAACGGCATCTTTGAGTCCTGTTTTTTCTTGAGCTGCCTTAAGGCGATCTGAGTATTTTTTACTGTCCTCAAACTTTAAAGGATCTTTAGAAACAAGATTTTTATCTAGTTCAGTAAATTCATTGTTGTCAAAAAGGATTTCAAAATATTCTTTACTTCCAATTCTTACATGGTATCCATCTTCAGGGCTCACGTAAAAGTTCTTTTCGAGCTCTTCAGAATCAATAATTTTTCCGGTAGGGGATTTATACCAAAGTCCTTTTGGGACATCCTTTTTTTGTTCGGTTGGGGTTTGGATTCCCTTTTTTGTTCGTTTAAACCAAGCCATGTTGAGTTAGATTTGTGAGTTTTTCTTTAGAAGTAAAACCGTTGGTCGATTATAATGTGTTTATATTATTGAGGTCTCGAAAAGCTTGTTCCAAGCGTTTCTTAAAAGTGAGTTCGCCTTCGCGTAACCATTTTCTTGGGTCATAATATTTTTTATTGGGAATATCATCTCCATCAGGATTTCCTATTTGAGTTCTAAGGAAATCTACCTTGTTGTTCATATAATCTCTAATTCCTTCGTTAAAGGCAAATTGTAGATCGGTGTCTATGTTCATTTTAACAACACCATAGCCAATGGCCTCTCTTATTTCTTCCAATGTTGATCCACTTCCGCCATGAAATACAAAATCGATAGGGTTGTAACCTGTACCAAATTTTGCCTGAACATATTCCTGAGAATTTTTAAGAATAAGCGGAGTGAGTTGAACATTACCTGGTTTGTATACACCATGTACATTTCCAAAGGCAGCTGCTACCGTAAACTGATCGCTCACCTTCATTAATTCTTCATAGGCGTAAGCGACTTCTTCAGGTTGTGTGTATAAACGAGATAAATCTACATCTGTATTGTCCACACCATCTTCTTCGCCACCTGTAATCCCTAATTCAATTTCTAGGGTCATCCCCATTTTACTCATACGCTCCAAATATCGTTTACATATTTCAATGTTCTCCTCAATGGGTTCTTCTGAGAGATCCAGCATATGAGAGCTATATAAAGATGATCCGGTTTTTGCAAAGTGTGTTTCTCCTGCATCGAGCATACCATCTACCCAAGGCAATAATTTTTTGGCGCAGTGGTCTGTATGTAAAATTACAGTGGCACCATATACCTTAGCCATTTCATGGATGTGTTTGGCGCCAGCTATAGCACCAGACACAGCAGCCCGTTGTCCTTCGTTTGACAATCCTTTGCCTGCGTTAAAGTGAGCCCCACCGTTTGAAAATTGAATGATAACAGGGGCGTTGAGTTCTGCAGCCGTTTCCATTACGGTATTAACGCTGTTTGAACCTACTACGTTCACCGCTGGCATCGCAAACTTTTTTTCCTTCGCGAGTAAATGAACTTTTTGTACTTCTCTACCCGTGGCTACACCAGGGACAATGGAATGACTCATAGATTAATGAATTAATTAGCAAAAATAACAAATTTTACTAGTTTAGAAGGGATAGTTGATACCTATATTGTAGACAGCATTGGCAAAGTTGAAATCTTTGAACCATCTTTCTCCTTCGGGTCTACCGGGATTATGTGTTTTAAACCCTACATCAAGACGAAGAACAAAAATTCCAAAATCATACCTAAGTCCTAATCCAGAAGCTACTGCAAGCTCTTTCAAATCGCTTAATCCACTAAAACGAAAAGCTTCATTTTCTACGTCATCCAGTACATTCCAGATGTTTCCAGCGTCCACAAAAAACGCACCTTTAAATGAACCTAGAATGGTGTATCTATATTCGGCATTAAAAGCCAACTTAAAGTTAGCTTCGTTAAAATCGAAAATTCCACCGCTACTACCGGGGCCAAGGTCATACGCACGCCAACCTCTATTGTCATTGGCACCTCCACCAAAGTAACTGCGGGTAAAAGGAATACTTTTACTATTACCATAGGGAATAGCAATTCCTCCGAAGGCTCTTATGGCAAAAATATTGTTTTCATTAATCTCCCAGTGCTTGATATAGTCAGCTTCCAGTTTTGCATATTGAGAAAATACCACACCAAGGACCTCATTGTTACCGTTTTCATCTTTGTTTAGATTGGCAAGCGATGCTACTGTGGAAAGCAGGTTACCTGCAGTTTCTATTTTCCATCGTAAACGAGAGAAGCTTTTATCTAAAATATTATCCCTAGTATCTCGGGTCCATTGATAGTTGGTAGCAAATATTAGGTTGTCTTCAGTAAGCCGAAACTGACGTTCTCCAATACTCTGTACCTCCTGAACCTCTTCATCTGTAATGGTAAGGTCGGGGTTGCCGTTAAGGACATCAAGAATAAAAAAATTGGCTTCATTAAAATCATCTGCCGTTGCCGGAAGTTGTAACTCTGGGTTCTCTGAAGTAGTATCCAAAAACATGAAACCACTGCTTCGTGCTATTTCATTAAGTCTATCATACGTAGATGTATATACATTGAAATAGTTGAAGGTTTTCAAGTTTCTAACATATTGGACATTGAATAAATCTAATTGATCCGAACGAACTTGGGAAGGCTTCCAACGGTAGTTAAAGACGGTATTTATGGTTTGCCTATCCAACCCAATATTGTTCTGTGCGCTAAACCCAGAACTAATACTTGTGGATGGCGACATATACTTCGGAATAATCTTATCTGTATTAATAGGAAAAAGGATTCTAGGAAAGCCCAATTTTACATCTCCGCCAAATTCAGAAATATTGAAAAAACTACTTTCACTATCAGCGGCATCTTTTGAGGAACCAACACTTCCTCGGGCAGAGATTTCAAGTGTTTCGGCACCACGAAAAACATTTCGAATAAGAAAAGTTGTGCTAAACCCAACTCCAAATTGCTGGATTGTTGAGGTGTATGCATCAAAATCCACATCCAATGCCATCTTTTTTCTGGGACTCAGTAAAACAGTCGCGATTAAACCAGTGCCAGTGGTATCTCTTGGGTCTTCGGCATAACTTATATTAGGATACTTGAAAATTCTCAGGTTGCTTATTTGATTATACGTAAGTGTCCTATCAATATCCCGAAAGATGGTATTTGCAGAAATGGCCATGGCATCGGTAATGGCTTTGGGTCTAAACTTGAGTTTGTCATAACTATATAATTTGTACCCGTTTGTGGAAATAGAATCGGTGAAAACTTTATTTCGATTTTCATAGGTGTAATCTGTTACCACACGAACCTCATTAATAGTATGAACTTTAAAAGGCTCTGTATACACCGTATCATGACCGTTTACTTTCCGATCACTAATCTGATATTCAACATTAATTTTATGTTCAGTATCTACAGTGTCGCCTTCAAACCGAACATAATCTTGATCGAAATGAAATAATCCCGAATTTCTAAATTGAATGGTCAATCGATCTCTTTCATTCAAAAAATCTTGAAGGTCATATTGCTTTCCCGATTTTACAAAAGTGCTACCCTTTGTGAGTTGAAATAACGAGTCAACTATAGGGGAACTTATTTTTTCTGAAATTGAATCTACTATATAGGGTTGATACCGTGTAATATCAAATTGTAATTCTGCACGCTTGTCTTTATTTTCATCCGTAATCGTACTCGCTTTTGCATCAACATTGAACCATCCTTTTTTGTTATAATAATCTTTAAGACGCGCGATGGATTTTTTCGTTCTGTTTTCGTCAATTATTACAGGAGCGTCCCCAGATTTCTGAAGCCATTGGTTGAATCCAATGTAGCTGTTTCCTAATTCGTCTACTTGTTTTTTGGATAAGAACCGCGTGAGTCTCTCTTCTCTTTTGGGCTTCTTTTTTAACCATCTTTGATAGGTAGAATCGGGTGTTGGATCGGCTAAATTATAGATGTGAAGACCCACAGGCACTCCTAAGGTTTTGGTATTTTCTCGCTGACTCAATAAACTGAAGGTACGACTATCCTTTATCTCTTCACCATCTACATTAATGGTGTTTTTAGTAAGTAGTAACTCTCCTTCCTCTAAATGTTTAACGGCATTACAGGAAACACAAAGGATTGTTAATCCTAAAAATAGTGATATTTTTGCGAGGGTTCGGGTCAAAGGATTTTCTTTACTCTAGTTCAAAAATACATTATTTTGGTTAGCAAAAGTCAAATTAAATTAATAACGAGTCTACAACAAAAAAAGTACCGAGACAAAACGGGATTTTTTGTAGCGGAAGGCCCCAAAGTAATCGCTGAACTAAACAAAAGCGGCATTAAACTTCATTCTCTTTTTACTACTGAAGGAGAAAATGACCCTTTAAAAAGTGTCTTTTCTGTGACCGAAACTGAGCTTAGAAAAATCAGTTTTTTAAAAACACCCAACACGGCATTGGCTGTTTTTGAAATTTCAAAGGAAGCTTCTATTATTACTGAAGGGCTGGTGGTAGTATTGGATGCCATCCGGGATCCTGGTAACTTGGGGACCATTATTCGGCTGTGTGACTGGTTTGGGGTAACACAGTTGATCTGTTCTTCGGATACTACTGACTGCTACAATCCAAAGGTAATTCAGGCAACTATGGGTTCTATTGCGCGCGTATCCGTTTCTTATCAAAATATCACCCAATATCTTTCAAATACTCAATTGCCTGTTTATGGAGGGTGCATGGATGGAGATATAGTTTATGATGTTGCTTTGGAACAAAACGCGATCATTGTTCTTGGAAATGAAGGCAACGGAATCTCTCCCGAAACAATGTCTCTTTTGACTCAAAAACTTACAATTCCTCAATTTGGGAGAACACAAGAAACGGAAAGTCTCAATGTGGCAACGGCAACGGCTATTTTACTAAGTGAGTTTAAACGAACTACTGAAAGGTAAAGTTGATAAAAATACCACGCGTGGACAGCTTTTCAATGTTGCCAGTCCATGGACTATTGGGGTCATCGTCTGCTACGAGTTCATCACTTAGTGCAAATACACCGCGAATAGAAGGGGTGAATTTGAAGAAATAGAGATACAGGTCTATTCCAAAACCTACTTCATAATATGTGGTTGAATTGGTCATTCTAAACTGACCCTGCTCATTGTCCTCAGGATTGGTTTCGTTACTGGATAAATTTATTGATGTAGATATTCCTGCAACTACAAATGGCTTTATGTTGTTAAGACGCTTCGTTGAAAACTTAACAAGTAGTGGTACATGGATGTAGGTAGATTTTACTTCCCGTAAACGATCTCTATCTTCTACAAATCCTGGAAATTCAAGATTTCTTTGGGTAAAATACAGCCCCGGTTCTAACCTTAAATTGATGTATTTATTAATACGCATGTCTCCAACCAAGCCAACATTAAATCCGCCACTTCTATTAACGACAACATCGGTATTAGCATCAGTAAGCTGATTTCTGTAATCTATTTTAAAATCATAACTATTAAAGCCTAAAAAATATCCCCATGTTAGAAAGCGTTTATCGAAATTTTCCAAATTCGCAATTCGTTCCTTGCTAAATAGCTGAGCTTGTGCGCTTTGCATGAACAACAATAAGGCTAGTACAAAAAATAACTTCTTCATAATTACTTGGTAGCAGTATATATGGTTGCCACTCCTAATGTTTGTGGTTTATTTTCCACCTGTTTAAACCCAATTTTTCTCAAAATATTGTTGAGTGCTTCCCCATGAGGGAAAACCGAAGCGCTTTCACATAAATATTTGTACGCAACTTTATCTTTCGAAAAAAGTTTTCCAATAAGTGGCAACATTCTTTTAGTATAAATACGATATCCCTGTTTAAAAGGGGTTTTGGTGGGGATGGATGTTTCTAAAATGATAAATAAGCCTTTTGGTCTCAATACCCTTAGTATTTCTGAAAGCCCTTTTTCTAGGTTTTCAAAGTTACGTATTCCGAAAGAAACGGTAATAGCGTCAAATGAATCATCTGGAAATGGTAATGCTTCTGAGTCTCCTTGTATAAATTCAACCTTTGATGATATAGGTGTGTTTGTAACCTTTTTAATTGCCATGGACAGCATACCTTCCGAAAGATCGAGCCCCACAATTCTAGAGGCATCTGTATTTTTAGCGAACATAATGGCCAGATCCCCGGTGCCGGTGGCAATATCCAAAATATTTTCAGGCTTCTTTGCTTGAATAAGAAGCAACACCTTTTTTCTCCATTTAACGTCCGTGCCCATTGAAATGACCCGATTTAACCCATCATAACTTCCAGAGATGGTGTCGAACATTTTTTCCACTTGCTCTTTTTTGTTGAGCGAAGAATCTTTATATGGTGTTACTTTTTTCCCCATGAGGTATTATGGTCATAGCTTACCGCGATGCGGCTGCAAATCTACGTACTTTTTTAAAGAAAATTCCAAGTAGTCAAATCCAAATTCCATCTGCCCGTCCTATTTGATATCGAATCCTCACCTTTTATATTAGGTTGGTTAATATATTCACCAATAAGGAGCTAGGTGTTTTTTGAAAAAACTATACCTTTGCAGCGCAATACTGCTTACATATGATTGTGAAATACGTCGGAAAAGAACTTCATGAAGGAAGCGTGTAATCTGGCAAATTCCATTGACATATTTATGACAATTATTTACTACAGATGAAAATTATTATTGCCGGAGCCGGTGAAGTAGGATTTCATTTAGCCAAACTTCTCTCTTTCGAATCCCAGGATATCACTCTTATTGATACCAATAGAGAGTCTTTGTCTTATGCCGATAAGCATTTGGACATACGGGTTGTACGAGGCGATGCTACTTCTATTTCCGTTTTAAAAGATTCACAAGTAGATAAAACAGACCTTGTTATTGGGGTTACCTCTAGTGAAACAACCAACATTACCGTTTGTGTGTTATCCAAACAATTGGGAGCGAAAAGAACCATTGCCCGAATTACTAATACTGAATTTATAGATAATAAAGAAGAGGTAGGGTTTACAAAATTTGGTATTGACGAGTTAATTTCTCCAGAATCTCTAGCAGCCAATGAGATAGAGTTATTACTCAACCAAAGCGGATTTAATGACACGTTTGAATTCGATGAAGGAGCGCTCACTATGATTGGACTTACCTTGTCTCGTACTGCTGCTTTTGTGGGAAAATCGGTGAAAGAAATTGGGACCGAATTTCCAGAACTGAAGTATGTTCCTATTGCTATTCAGCGATTTGGAACTCAGTATACACTTATCCCGCGAGGAGACACACTCTTTAAAGAAGGTGACCAGGTCTATTTTACAACAACTAAAACGGGCGTTGATCATATTTACAAGCTTTCAGGAAAAGTACGTGAAGACATTAAAAACGTAATGATCTTAGGTGGAAGTAATATTGGTAAAAAAACCGCAAAGGATCTATGCAAACGCAGTTTTCGTGTAAAATTAATTGAAAGCGATAAGGATAAGGCCTTTGAGATAGCCGATGACATACCTAACTGTCTGGTTATTCATGGCGATGGTAGAAATGTAGAGTTGCTTCAAGAAGAGTCTATAGATGATATGGATGCGTTTATTTCGGTGACAGGAAATAGCGAGACCAATATAATGTCATGTCTAGTTGCAAAGTCGAAAGGTGTAAAAAAAACCATTGCACTTGTGGAGAACATGGATTACTTTCAGCTGTCACATTCTATAGGTATTGATACGCTAATCAACAAAAAATTACTTGCTGCAAATAACATTTTCCGCCACGTCAGAAAAGGGGAGATTGTTGCTATGACCATGCTCAATAATATGAATGCCGAATTACTTGAGTTTGTTGTTACCTATTCATCTGCAGTATGTGATAAAATTATTAAGGACATTGACTTTCCAAGATCTGCAGTTATTGGGGGGGTCATTAGAAATGATGAAGGAATCATAGCCCTGGGTGACTTTCTAATTAAAAACGGTGATCGAGTTGTCGTATGTTGTTTGCCCCAAGCGATCAAAAAAGTTGAAAAACTCTTTGTATAATGGGTTCCCTGTCCAAACTCAATTTTAAGATTATATTTCATTTAATGGGATTACTGTTGCTTGTCAATGGTGGTTTTATGCTACTCGCTGCCCTAGTGAGTTATCTTTATGAAGATGGAGTATTGGCAGAAATTGTGCTCGCCGGCATTGTAGTTATTGGTGTTGGTGGTGCTTTCATGCTTTCTACAAGAAATCATCAAAAGGAAATACAAAAAAGAGAGGGATATGTCATTGTAACATTTGGATGGATTTTCATGTCCCTGGCTGGAACATTGCCCTATATTTTCTCAGGAGCCATTCCTGGGTTTACGAATGCATTTTTCGAAACAATGAGTGGTTATACCACCACCGGAGCTTCTATTTTAGGTGATGTTGAAAGTCTACCCAAAGGCATATTATTCTGGCGAAGTATTACTCATTGGATTGGCGGTATGGGTATCATTGTATTGGCCATTGCCATTTTGCCACTTTTGGGTATTGGAGGAATGCAGTTATTTGCTGCCGAAGCACCTGGTCCGGGCGGGGATAAATTGCATCCCAGAATTACAGATACGGCTAAAAGATTATGGCTCATTTATGTAGGCTACACCTTGGCCGAAACTATTTTGCTTAAGCTTGCCGGTATGAGCTTCTTTGATGCCATTAATCACTCGCTTAGTACACTCAGTACAGGAGGTTTTTCAACCAAAAATGAAAGCATAGCACACTGGAATGGACAACCGATAATACAATATATTATCATGGCGTTCATGTTTTTAGCTGGAACTAATTTCGTTCTCAGTTACTTTGCATTTAAAACAAAGTTTAGTAGAATCTTTAAGGATGAAGAATTCAAAATGTACGGCATTTTTATTGTAGTACTTACCATTGTAGCGGGTCTTATTATCTACTTTGAAGTTGATGTAATTAATTCAACCATAGCTCACCCTATGGTTTGGGGTGAGTTTGAAAGTGCAATGAGGCATGGACTGTTTCAGGTATTGGCTATAGTAACAACAACCGGTTTTGTAACTGCCGATTTCACAGCCTGGACGCCATTTTTGACCATTTTCTTTTTTGGACTAATGTTCTTGGGTGGATCGGCAGGATCTACTTCTGGAGGAATTAAAATAGTACGTCATTTGATCATGATCAAAAACGGTATGATGGAGTTTAGACGTACACTACATCCTAGTGGCGTGTTGCCTGTTCGTTATAATAAGAGAGCTGTGCAGCAACCAATTGTGTTCAATATACTCGCGTTTTTTATCTTATA
>Ga0316204_10003376_pt1 | contig 32192 bp, 35 predicted proteins | sample 6monrhotite_MG_2_FD_205661 | JGI IMG/M metagenome (GOLD analysis project Ga0316204, IMG submission 205661) | Microbial mat bacterial communities from mineral coupon in-situ incubated in ocean water Damariscotta River, Maine, United States -... | ecosystem: Environmental > Aquatic > Marine >... | reverse complement strand
TAGGCAACAAGCCACAAATTAACTAAATCAATCATGAACAACATCCGAGACCCGCCATCTGGGCGTTAAACATCCCCGGTCACCTACAACCGGACCCGAAACAGCAAGTCTCATTTTTATTTTATTAAAACCTTTAACTATGACAAATATTTCAAACTCTGACGATTTCGTTGGAAAAATCATGGCCTACGAAGGCGACGAAATGACCGACGATGAAACTATCCAATTTTTCCAAGAACTTCTTGATTCTGGAGATTGTTGGCGGATGCAAGGCCACTATGGTCGCATGGCCACACATCTACTGACTCTGGGACTGATTCATTCAAACTAAAAGTCCACCCAGGGGGAGCGAAGGCTTCCCCTTTTTTATTTTTAAACCTTTAACTATGACAAACATTTCAAACTCAAATCACCAAGTCACCTTGGACCAAGCCCGTGCCCAGGTTTCAGGGCTCTGTACATCAAACCTATTCGCTCAACCGGTCTATTTCTCCATTTTGAATCATTCCGAGGAATTCCAAATCCTATGGCCGGATGATGAGTCGTTCCAGGAACACAGTGAGTTTGCTTCCCGTGAAGAGGCTGAGGATCAAAACCCAGACTTCCTCGACCCCATCTATAATTCCATTTACCCGGTTACGATCCCCTACGGTTTGACCGAGCAGTCCGCAGCCAACCAACTCTTTGTCGAGGGAGCAAACCTTACGCTCCTCAACATGGAAAACTGCCCTGGATTTACAACGGACCATGCCCTCGCCTTGACTGCCTCCGGGATGGATTTCAGTTGGGATATCGCACATGCCTATACCCTCTGCGGACAATTTCCACCGCTTCACTTTTCCAATCTCCCGAACTTCGCCGGTACCAAACTTGGTGACAAAGAAGCATTGGTTCTCACCGCTTTGGAACAGGCCGTCCAGCAAGCCCACTGGAGAGTTGATCTTGCGAACCGTGATCGTATCCACAGCCTGGAGCAACTCACCCAGTAAGTTACTTTCCACCGGGAGGCCGCTTGTCGGTCTCCCTTTTTTATGCTTCCAGCCTGTCTTTTTTCTTTCACCAGTCCCTTTTGATCGCCTTTTGAACCTGAGTCCCACGTACACTTTTGAGTCCTGTTTCTTTCGCCGTTTGCTTCTTTTTGGGTTGCTCCTGATTCCTTGTTTCTGACGCCTTCCTGGAGTGCCTCCTGGTAGGCAAGATTGCAATGTTGGCCATGGATGGCCAAACATTGCACCGGAAGCGAGGCTTCCTATCTTGCCAAGGGGGAGCCCCTGGACCCCCGACTCGTACCTGGAAGACCGGAAAAAATTCAGATTAGTGGCCTCGCTTAGCAATTCCTTACCCCTGGTTTTTTGGACACCGGTCATCGCCTTTTTTTCAATGTTTGTTTTTCTCGCTTCTTCATCAGGTCCAGCTGACCTCTCGCCACTCGGTCGGCTGGATGCATCCTGACGTATTCCTCCAGGGCAGCGACATTGACATCCTTCACTTGTGAACGAACTTCCTCTCCCTGTTTGTTCAGTGCCTGTTTCGCCTTTTTGGTTGCCTTGATCCCTCTGAGAGCCTGTTTCCTTTGTTCTACCGGGAGCATCCGGTCCAAACATTTTTGCAACGAAGCCGCCAACCCCAAGGTCTTAACCCGGTGCTTCCGGCCTGTCTTGACCTGAAGCAACCCGATACTCTGGCCCCTGCGATAAAGCTGAAGACCTTGCTTGCCAAGGATATTCAACAATGCGTCCAGGTCCACGGCCTGAGCCATGGCCTGCTCTAGCTTTTGTCTCAGCTCGATCTTCAAAGGCTTGCCGGTAAGTTTGCCCTGCAGCCTCATCCGTTTTTGGACCGGGGATTCCTCGACCGGGACAAAGTCCTTGATCTTTCGGCCCTGGGTATGGGCGGTGAGGCTGTGCTTCAGCTCAGGGAAACGTTCCAGTTGAAATAGCTCTAAACCCTGCTTCACTTTCTCCATCCTGAACTTGCTGATCCTCATCTGTCGGTTTGACGCATATTGATTACCTGAAAGCACAATATGGGCATGAGCTGGCTTCCCCGGCTCAAGGTGGATTTTCCAAAATCCCAAACCCTGGGGCGCTCTGAGTTCAAAATATTTACAAACCAGTTCGTCCAAGACGGCGGCTGGGTCTTCACATTGATCCTTGGAACTGATCGCCAATACCTCATGATAAAACCGGACCCGCCTTTTTCGGGCCTTTGCAAAGCTTTCGTTGGACTCCATCGCCTGGATGACGTCGTCATCCTCAAAAAAGCTTCCACAACCATTATAACCCTGGAAACGGCCTTGTGCGCTGCCCCTCGAAATGTACTGAACCAACCGCTTCACCGAGGAGCCCGGCAAGGTCCGGCTCATGCTTTTCAAAATCATGACTTCTTCTTTGGTTTGGTGAGGGCCTCGGTGATCAGCTGATCCAATCGCCTCAACTCCTGGGTCAGCTCAGCAATCACTACAGGGGTTAGGTTCTCAGCCTTGTGGCAATGACGAACAAGCTGGTTGATGTTATTTCCGATGGCCGCAATTTCTACTTTTAGCTCCCGTACCAACTCCAAATCGGGCACCAAGTAATCTTGTCGAAAATATGCGAAGGCCGCCCATTTGATCAGCCAAGGGACCGGCAGATGATAAAAAGAGGCCTGAGGCTCCAACTCGGCAACCTCCCCCTCAGTCAGGCTAATCCGGGGCCGGATGGCTCCGCTTTTCTCTAAAGCGTTTTGTTTGGGCTCTGCTTTCAACTCTGGGATTTTTTTGAACAACTCTTCCATGGTACACCTCACAGTCTGCCGGATTTTCCGGCTAGACATTCTCCGTAGTTGGGCTTTGGATATTTTCTTCGGCTTCTTCCCTGTTAACCTCCGGCTCTACTTCCAATTCCATCGGTATATCTTGGCTCTCCTCAACGGGTTCTTCCAGTTCGTCCGAGGTTTCGGGGCTAGGCTCCAGGTTTTCTTCCAAAATCGTTTCTTGGGCTACCTCAGGCTCATCACGGATGATTTGAAATCGATCCGGGTCGACCCAAGCCACCGGTCTTGAGTTTTGGTTCTCAATGACTGCTGCAGGCAAAGCCGCCCATTTGCGAAATTTTCGGTAGGAGTCAAAGGATCTTTTGGAGAGCTTCGCTGGAGGTAAACCTCTTTGTTGGACTATCACAGAACCCATCGGCATCTGTTCAAGCTGATGGGCTTCCATAATCGATTCAGTGCCTCTTTTTCCTTCTTTGACACCCAAACGCTGGCTGAGACGGTAGGCATCGTCAGACCCAATCCCCTTCCCCAACCAAATTTTTGTGGAGCAACCCCCATCAATGATGGAGCGGCTGTCGGTGAGCCCATAAACCTTTTCAAGCTGGCTACTGGCCTGAAGAAATAAATTAATCGAAACGCCAAATTCTCGGATATAGGTCAAAATATTAGCAAAATCTGGGATTGCAGGGCAGTTGGTGAACTCATCCAACAGGCAATAGAGGTCTCTGGCCTTCGGGTCGAGCCGTTCTGTGGAGAGATCAAAGACCCGTTTGTAGAGCAGTGAAGCCAAAAATCCATAATATTGCGCTTTTTGGGCCGGAAATATCAAAAACAAGGCGGTCGGCTGGTCCCCTCTCAGTTCTTCCAGTTCCAGGTCGTTGCTGGCCATCAAGTGGGACAAGTTTGGGTCCGAAAGTTTTTCGAGCATCGCCTCTGCGTTCCCCACGATTCCGACCAAAAACTCCTCATTTTTTGCCATCAAGCTTTTCCATTCTAGATAGATTGGGTCTTGATCACCAAAGGCCGCAAAAAGTGGGATTAACGCTTCCCCATCGTCCCCGATCATTTGGACCAGTCGGTGGACATTGCCCAAGTGTTGGAATTCAGGGGGCATTCGTTTGACCACTGAGATCATCAAAGAGACCAAGTCACAGGCCTTCCGGCTCCAGATACTTTGACCGGAGGTCCCCCCAAATTCAGCAGCCTTGAGTAGACTGTCACTGAGTTGTTTGTACTCTGCCACGGTATTGACATAAAAGAGCGGGTTGAAGCGATTACTTCTGTCCAATTCCTCAGGCCGGATCACCTTGATCTTGTAACCCTGTTTTTCCAAGTATCCAGAAACAACCTCAAAAATAGCGCCTTTCGGGTCGGTCAGTACCAGACTGGGGGGTGCTTTTTTCGACGCTAAATCAAAGACCGCCGGGATGAGGACCGACTGAGTTTTCCCACTTCCAGCCGCAGCAATAGTAAGGCTCTGTGCCATACTCGCCGAACGGGTCAGGTAACTTTTGTGGGCAACTCGCATCCCATCGCCAGAAAGACTTTTGTGGCTCGGTTTAATAAACCCGGTCCCACGGCGGGAGCCAAAAAGTAGAGAAAATAGGCTCTTGATCATTGCAGCGAAGTCTATGGTTTTGCGGACAAAAAGAAACAAAAACTTTGTGCAGTGATCAAATGCCTGCTTCCCGACAATCATCCTGAACCCGAAGAGCATCAAGCCCAAGGTTCCCAGGGAAACCAGGGTTTCCCACAGCAGGGAAAAAAGAAAATCCATCATTTCACAACCTCATCTTGGGGGTTTGTTTTCGCTTTTTCTTTTTGACTAACTTGGCTTTTTGTTCCAACTCTCGTTTGATTTGGGCTTCCTGCTCAGGAGGCCAAAGAACCAAACGGTTGGACTCAGAGCAGCAGGTTCCTTTGTGGATTTTAAAATGGTCTCCGAGCTCTACTTTCAAACCCATATTTATTGCCGAGTCAAATTTCACCGTCTGAAACCCTTTACAGCTGGCGCAGTGAAAGGTGACGTTTTGCTTCTGAATTTCTCGGCACTTTTCACACAGCTCCGGGCCGACCATAGAGCCAGAAAGTTCAATGCCCGCTTTGTTGCGGGAGGCTATGACTATCGATGTCGATTCTCCACAAACCGGGCAGTGGAGCAGCCCAACTTCTCCCGCTTTCATAACTTTACTCCTTGCTTCCGGTTCGATTTTCTTTTCGAGGGGAGCCTTTCCAGGTCAATTTTTCTTCGTTGTTCTGCGGCCAGTTTTTCGCAATTTGGACAATGTTCCTCAGCGAAAACATCATGGACAATGCCCACAGTACCATCCGGTATTTGCACCCAGGCAAAACCGAGGGGCAGCTTACAACCTGGGCAGAGACTCAACACCCTTCTGTGCTTCATTTAAACCTCCCGAAAAGTCTTGATTTGATCGCCGACCGCTTAGTACGAGTGATGGCTTCCAACTCATTTTTCCGTTTCGTTTGCGCCTCGATCAGCCACTCAGCGGCCTTTTCTTGCTTAGCAAACGTTTCTTCATCCTTTAAAACCTGAATCTTTGTATCAATGCGCTTACTGGTCTCTTCGTAGCTGGAAGCAGGCCGGACCCCAAGCTTCCGGCACAATGCAACCATTTTCGTCGTAGGGCTCTTAATAATTCGCCCAGTGGCCATGAATCTCAAAAATCCCATTTCCCGCTCCTTTCAGGGGCCGAAGCCCCCTCGTTTGATTTAATTTTACTTGGATAACGCCAGTTGAACTGGGGATGAACCTGCTTTTGGATTGATCAGCTCCTGAAAGTCGATATTCCGCCACTCCCTGCCATAAGTCCGGTTCAGTTTTCCGCCACTACCCTGACCCTTTGCAAGGTCAAAACGGATGACCCAGTGGTGTTCCTTGCCTTGAAAAACGACTTTCAGATGCACTTGCTTGCCTGAGGTCCGGCCCCTGTACAGAGCAACTTTTACGATCAGGTCATTCGGGTCAAAACCGGTGCCTCTCAGATGAATCAGCTCATATTTTTTTCCACCTCGGCTGTCCTTCTCAAAGACCGCCTCTGGAGCCGTTGATTCTGGTTTTTCCCAGTTCACCAACAGGCCCTTACGGCGAGAATAGAGGGATAGGTCAAAATCTTGCCCACCTTCCCAGGACAGCTCGATACTGCTGGCCTGACCGAGCCTCAATCCGGTCACACAATCAAAACGGTAGAGTTCTTGGGTTTTGGCTGCAGCCCTTCCGGCACGTCCTCTTGGGGCTTGCTGTGAGATTTCTCCTGGGCTCCCAAAGTGGACCAGCTCTCCACCGGATCGACTGATCAACTTTCTCCAACCAGCCTGTTGGTGCAGCTTGAGTCCCGCTGGTAGTACTCGTTCAGGGATGATTTTCCAAGAAAGCCCCTTAGGCAAAACATCGGCCCCGAACTCCTGGACAAACAGGCTGGGGGTCACACAACTTGAAGCTTGGCTTTGTGAAGACAGTAAAGGGTTCCCGAACAGAATCACCTCTCGGTCTTCAGGTCCAAGTTTGCCTTTGACGAGAGCCAATACAGCTTGGAGATTTGTGATTCCAGACGGTTTTCCTAACTCCTCAGAAAGAATTTTTTTAAACCGCTGTCGTGCCCTGAGGAGTCTCCGGCGGGCTTTTTTGCCATCGTCAGACACCGGCTCAAATTGAGTGACCTGCTCCCCTCTCCGGTTGAACAACTGGACAGGATGCCCTTTGGCAACAAGCTGCTTGATTAACTTTTTTACCTCTTTCACCTGCCTTTGTTCCGGGTTGCTTTGGGCCAGTAGGACCGCAATCCTGTTTTTAGGGGCTCCCGCTTCGGCAGGGGCAGACCAATGGCAAGCCCCAGTCGCCATCGCCAGGGCAAATAGAAATAGAATCTTGATTTTCATCTTATTATCCTGGTTTAGTTAATTTGTTGGGTTGAGAGTGAGCAAAATTTTGTTCCGTTGATGCCGAACCTCTGCGAGTAATGCCTTTCGTTGGGCTGCTTGATCAGGTTCAAAATTTCGATAGGTTTCTAACTCTTCCCCCAAACCTTGGGACTCCAATAAACAGACGACTAGTTCCTCAGTTGCTTTTTTGAGTAACTCCTTATGTTTGCCGATGTCTTTTTCTTCAGTGATGAAATATTCGAGGTACTTTGAAACAAACGCACCGGATAAACTGAGAAAGAAAAGGAAACAAGATGAGGCGATCACAGAGTCCCAACTCCTGACTTTTGCTGGAAGCCGCAACGTTCCTTCGCATTCCTGCGTTGTCTCCTCGTCAGAAAGGCCTTCTTCCTGAGACAGGAGTAGACAATCGACTGATGCCTGTTTTTGGATGTCGTCCCAAACCAGCAGCCCGCCGGTCAGTCCTGTCAATACCAGTAAAAATAAAGTGATCTGACGAAATCTGGCTTTGTTGGCCTCGGTCAAAGAAACGTGGAACATCATGGTGAGCAACCCTGCCCCCACAAAAGACCCCGGCCATAGCATCCAGCTTTCTGCTGTACCCATCTGAACGAGCATCGCTTCCATCCGACCTGTTTCTAAAAACAAAAGCCCAATCAGGCTCAGGATCAATCCGGTCTGCAAGATCAGGATCAGCCTGGAGGAGAAACGAGATTTAAGGACTGCCGCCTCAAGCTTTCCCTGAAGACTTTCTTTGGACTTACTTTTTTTTGAAATTTCAGCGTCGATTTCTTTCTTTTGAGCCGTCAGCGCATCCTGCATCGCAATTGCTTTAGGGCGGAACTCCTCACCCCAACAATCAAAATGCTCCCCGTGATAAACCAATGTTTCGTCCAGCGATTTTGCGGTTTTGATGTTGTCTTGATTGAGTCCTGTTTTGTTTTGGATAGTTTTGTATCCAATCTTGTCGCTCATCTTGCGTCTCCTATCAAATGAGTTTATTATCCTGTCCAAACTCTCCCCTTAATCTCATCGCAATGGATCGGGTGGAGATTTGAAATTGGATGTACTTACTGATGTACTTATCTCAAATGTAATCCATCCTTCCCAGGGTGGGGGATAGGTGAAAAGGGCGGAAAAAGGAGGGATTTCAAAATGAATCGCAATGAAAAGCTTAAAATTTCCATGCAGATACATGGATACACTAATAAAGAGGCAGCCAAACTTTTTGGCAATGTTGAGTCGACTATTAAAGATTGGTTGCGTGGGACTGCAAAGAAGAGGATGCCCGATAAGGCGATCTCAAAAGCCCAGGAAGTGTTTGGTCTATACCATTGGATATGGAATGACGAAAAAATCAGTAGGGTTGATTTCACAGAATTGGTCATTCAGGCTAAGAATGGGAACCGTCGGGCACAGTACTATATTCGACCGTTTTCGGAAGACGGTCTTCCAAATAAGGCTCATATGGATACTCTGAGTACATCCATGACCAAGGAGACGGACCTATCGAGTTTGACCCATGAGTTAGTCGAGCAGAAAGTACTGAAGCTTCTCTCCTTTCCTTCTAAAGAAAACCCAGAATATAGCGAATTGAGGATTGCTCGTTTTGATCAGCCAAAAGCTATGAATAAATTCCTTTGTCAGCACTTTCTTGACCCTTTGCTAGACGAAATGGCTCTACTATTTATCAATTGCATGGCTGAATCTGAATGGGGGGAAGGGTTTATCTGCTCCCAGCAGGGATGCAAGCATCAAAAGGCTATCTCTCCGCTAAGAAGGAGCACCCCTCAATGCCCAGCGGCGGGTCATGGATTGATGAAGCCGTTCTATGAGCTTTCAAAAATCGCTGAAATGTTTAGATATGAAATGACACTGAATTTCTTTGGTGGCTTTGTCCTTCACCGCAATCGTTTGCTTGCGATTATGATGTCCTATCAAACAGAGGCTGGGGAAATTTGGGATAGAAAGCTGAAACCTGCCGTATCGAGTATCACAGAAAGGCAAACCTTTTTAGATGAGTTCGGATATGCTCTCAATAGGGATATTGGTCCGCAAAGTAGGGTGTTTTATTTTTCGGATGTCTGCGCTCTGCTGCCAAAAGAAAGAGAGGTCGGGACTAAAAGCCTAACGTACTCGCTCTTGGTTAAAACGATAAATCACGCACAAAAAGCCCTCAATCAGAATCAGCAATTGCCTGCATTACTGTACACTCTTTACCAATCCAGTGTATATAAGCTGGCTGAACGACTTGGGTTTAAGCCCCTCTTCGTGGGCGGGATTGAACCAGAACCTCTGGACGTGGTTATCTGTGTCGGCTTTCTCAGTGAAATTGAAGATGAATCCAGTTGAAGGGAGTCTATCTTATTCTATAGAATTTTGACCTGTCTAGTCGTGAGATCGCTTCAGGCCCAAAAATGAGCAGAATAAAATAATCATTTATTTCAGCTCACTGTCAACACATTGCAATACAAGGGTTATACCAATTTTCAATCATCAAAGAAAAGCCGCTCCCGCAAGTGACTGGCTTTCATCTTTGCGACGTCCTCGAGATAGATGGTTGTGGTGCTGATCCTCTTATGGCCAAAGAGCTTTGAGGCCCCCAGAATATCGTTGGTCGCTTCGTAGTGCAGTTGTGGGATGGTGGACCTCAGCGAATGGGTGGCGTACTGCTTCGGGTTTAGGCCCAGGTCGATGACCAGCCGTTTGATTAAGGCGAAATACGCAGAATATGACAACGGGCGAACCTTCCCTTTTTCTCGCTGCCGGGATGGGAACAGGGGCCGTTCTAAATCTGCAAAATAGTCATAAAAAACCTCTCCATACGCCTCTTTTGCAAGCAATAAATCTTTGAGCATACAGGGCAGAATCTTCACTGCCGCCGTCTGCCCGGTCTTTTCCTGCCGTAGGAAAAACTCATCGTAAAACCGTTCCCCGTCAAAGACGTCACCTACTTCTAGACGAAGTAAATCCCCCGCTCTCAGGCTGCTGTTGATCTGAAAATTGATGAGCAGCAAGTTCCTCGCTTGCTGATGTACTGAGCCTCCTCGGATCAACCGCCGCATTCTCCGGTAGTGCTCAATTCGAATCGGTAGTTTTGCGCCTAAGTGTTTGACCACCTTATTCCGTCTTTTTTCTTTCATCACCGTTGATCCTATAGAAGAAAATCAGTTCCTCAAGCTGATTTTCTTCTGCTCATTTTTAGGTTTTCACCACTCACAGCCTCAAAGGCCTTTCATTATCAGTACATTCATTCCCACCAGAAGAAAATGATTAGATTCTTCTGGTCATAGGAAACAATAAAATCGCCTTTAGTCAAATTGATTCAGTGGATTAACTTGCCAACAAAGCCGCCGGACATAGATTAAGGGCATGACCAAAAATTGGATTCTCCAGTCTCAGGAGTGTGAAAACACCTATTTATTCAACGGCCAGCTACTCCTCACCCGAGGGGTAGCGGATGAAGTGCCGATGGATGAGGTATTCCAGATCATTGAAGACGTGCAGAAACGGGTGCTGGAGATGGGTGGGGCGGACTACTTACAGGTTTTTAACCACATCCAAAACGACACTAAAATCTTTGTGATCGATGCTCTGAATCGGGCAATGAAGGAGTCTGGGGATTATGACCTGAAAGAACACGATTATTGGACCATCATGTTCAACCACGAATATTAAGTTTGGAACTTCAAAACTTGTCAAATCAAACATTCACGCTAAAATGAGGGCGTTATGCAAAAAATCTCCAATCTACCTTCGGGATCAAAGAGATTCATCGGAATCTTAAAACAGATTCGTCATTTGGTGATTGCCGGACTGTTGGTGACCGCTGGGTTGTACGGGGCGACCCCGGAAGCAACAGCTGGTCAAATCGAGAAAAGTTGCGCCAAACGGCACCTAAAAAATAACGGCCAAAATTTTGCTGAAGGTCTTAAAAGCCTGGGGACAGCGTTGGATTCCAGCGACTGGGGTTGGCTTTCAGGGACCAGTGAGTGGAGGGCTGCAGCGGAAAAAATGGGCATCGCCGCCGACCAAATGGATCGTTACCAAAAATGTGTCGGTCAGAGGAAGGATTTGGAGCAACATATCCGGTCAAACCAACAGTATGACCAGCTTTACACTGAGCGGAAAGCCCATGTGGATCAGCTGCAAGGCAAGTGTGACCCCAATGCCGACAGCTTAGCGGTGAATACAGTGATGCTCTTTGATCCTGCATGGAAGCTGAAGCAAGACGCAGGGCAACGAGTGATGCATGCCTCATGGGGCTCAGCGGCCTGGAAAAGTGCAAAACTGGACCAGACCAAGGCTGCAATCATGCTACTGATCAGTGGGGCTATCACGGGCAACAAAACCAGAGGGCCAAACCGCTGGCAAGTTTTTGGGGCAACCAAAGAGTCAGCCCGGTTGATGAATGAAGCACACCGGCAGGGGTATACAAACCTTCAAATGAAGGAAGACCCCGCAAACATCGGTGGCGGAGACAGCGGGATTTCTGAAATGATCACCCCTGGAATCGAAATGTCTCACATCAAAATTTCCGATGAAATCTACCAAGGCCAAAGAGTTTGGGGGATTGAGTTTCATTATGTGGTGAACACCACGTTGGTGCAAATCGAAGGGATGATTGCCACGGGTAAAAATGTGACCACCGGGTTTGGTCAGTGTTTTTACAGCCAAATGGCTTTTTCTCCAGGCGGCAGCCTTGGGAATGGCTGGTCACCAGCGCCGGATGAAGACAGGTTTAAAATCAAAGGTAAATCGAGCACATGGCCGCTTTCGGAGATGCTTGCTCTTGGGGCTGAAACCCGGAAAAGAGCCATTGGGTTGACCACAGATTACGCCAAAATGTCCTGGGCCTTGGGGCAAAGGCAGATCATGGCAGACTATAAAGTCAGGCCTGTTTGGGTAGGAAACGGCAAAGGGAAGCAAGAGTATAAAATCAATGATCAGGTGATCGCAAAAATCCAGGCGGACCCCCGAAATGATGTCCAATACACCTTCGATGGAGTCAAACAAAATCGTTGAGCCTGTTCGTCAACTCTAAGTTCAGAAGGAGCCCCAAAACACTGCTATAATAGGGGGATGAAAACTACTTTTATCCTGTTGATCTTCTGTTTAATCCTGGCCCCCCAAGCCTTTGCGCTCACTGGCGGGGGAATGACCAAGCTGAACGCTCCAAACCAAAGCCAAACAAGCACCCAACAGACCCAAAATTCTTCCAGTAAGCCGCCAACAGCGGATCAGTTACAATTTCTTCAAACCCAGTACCAGTGTCAATCAGACACAACCTCGAGAGGTGTTTTGGGCTGTTTCGACATCAACTGCGCTAGTTTTTACCAGCAAACAATTTTTGATTTTACGATCGAACCGATTCCAGCTGGAGCCCCAGGTCGAGCCGCATATTGCCACAGCACTGTATATGTGGTCAGCCGCTTGGTGGAGTACATGGCTCACCTTGCCCGAGTTCTGGCGACCTTCGGGCTGATCTGGGCCGGGATGAAGTATTACAAAGCTGCCTTTACCGGCCAAGACTCGGCAGAAGGCAAGGCCGCCATCAAAACCGTGTTGATTGGCTTCACCTTATCCCTGTTCTCCGCCTTTATCATCTTGAGTTGGATGCAAATCTTGATCAGTTTGAGTTGAGACTCGCTGCCTTCCCTTGCAATCCGCTTGATGGGCTGTACACTGCCGCTGTGAAAACCCACCGACTAAAACCCAAGATCATCATTGCCACTCTAGCGGACTTTTTAGGCCTTTGTTTTTGGCTCGCCATCACTGTGCTGTTTTTTCTGACCTCAGACGGAGTCATCGCCCGAATTCAGTCTGATCCAGGGAACCTCTATCTATGGCTGGGGTTGTTACTGATCTTAAATTTAGCGGTCACCTGGAGCCTTGTTTGGCTGAATTCTATCGGCGTTTGGATGGGGGTGGTCCTGATTTCGATAATCGTCATGTTTTTAGCTCCATCCCTGACTTTTTTCCTGCAATCGACGATGCTTCTTGGGATCTTACTCCTTTCGATGCACCTGAAAAATAAACCCAAAGTCAAATGAATCGGACCCTTGTGCTGGCTACCGTTTTGGCATTCGTTGCGACAACACAGACCGTTTTTGCGTTCAGTCTTTTTGCTGCCAACCCGGCGGACTGCAGCGATCTGGGAAAGGTCAAAGTCCAAAAGCCTTTACTCAGGGGGGAGTTCGAAGCCTGCCGTAAAAACTTTGCCATGTCTGACATCAAGGGGCCAGAATGTGGGCGAGAAAGAGTCCAGTTGACCCAGTGTTTGCAACTAGAATGCGCCGCAATCGCTCAACAAGATGCAACGGATGCGATCAATGAGAGTTGTTATATGGGTACATTTAACAATCAGCCGGTAGCGGCATTTGGGAAGTGCGAAGGCGAATTTAAAAATGCTCTAGCTGTACAACTATCCCAGGTCTGCGCCGGGATCGAGTTTGGCGGGCAAACCATCCCTAACCTTGCGGAGCAATATAAATCAATTCCAATCCATCAACCAATCCGAGTCCCTGGTCTTTCCGTGACCAAAATTAGTGATTTGCCAAGGTACACCGACTATTTAACCATCATCTTTGGAGTTTTGAGCGTCATTGGCGGTGTGGTAGCGATTCTCAGGATACTCTATGCCTCCCTCCTCTACAGCGCCAGCGCATTTAACGTTGCAGCTAAAGACAAAGCAAAAGCAGTCATCAAGGAAGTGTTGATGGGGCTGGCGTTGGTGTTTTTGTCCGGTGTGATTTTCTACATTTTGAATCCAGGAGCGGCGGGATAAACTAAAACCCCCTCAATACTCCACAAACTTCTCACAACACCCCTGGAGTTGTTCCACGTCCTCAAGGTCCACTTGGATCTCCAGACCGGTCACCAAAACTACGTAGTTTTTACCCTGCTCCTCCCTCAGGCCCACCAAATAATCTAAGTTGATCACCCCGCCGCTTTTTAGTTGAAGTAAGTTTGTCATTGTCGGGCTTGATTTTAAAGCAAGAGCGGACTGACGCAAGAGAATCAGGGGCAACCAACCCCATCAAAACCAACCGAGTCAAGAGGAAATCAGCAGAACCGCTTGACCCACAACTCGGCCCCCCTAACCTGTCTACAGCATAGGACCGTGGAAGGAACTATCAAGATCATCCTGTTTCTAAGCCTCTGCGAGGTGATGGAACGCTGCAAAGCGCCCTTCCACTCCATCATCGTGCAGAGGTTTTTTAAATATGAGTTCTGGTCCGGGCTGACAAACTGAGTCAGCCTCCACCAGCATTCGCTGGCGCTATGAGCACCCATGACCTGACCTGTGGTCGTGGAACGGCGTTAAACAGCTATGGTTCCACGCCGTAATCAATCGGCTAACACATAAAAAAGGGCATGAAAATGCGGAATCAAAAAGACAGGTCAGCCCTGCATGGGGCAGGTTTTATCTCAGGTAGAGCCAACCGTGCAACTACGTTCGTAGCAGGTCTTTAACTCATCGAAAAAGGCGGATTTCACCGCCTCCTAATCCCTTGAAACATAGAACATTTCTAGGATAGCGGTAAAAAATAGCTCGTCAAGGGTATTTTTGAGATAATCTCAATAATACCAACGGCAGCCTTTGTTGTACCCAAATAAAAAATCAAAAAATCGGTAAGGATTCAAAAGGGAAAAGAAGCCCTTAATATTTCTACTGGTGAAAGAAGAAAGATATATTTTCTCTTTCACTAGCAGGGCTTTGGGCCGCAGGTAGAGTTACTTGTAGACTTTGGCGTGGGTGCCGATGTCGATGAAGAGAAATACCACCTCTTCCTCGATTTCTTAGATTGCCTTATGAGCATCCATATATTCTTTTCCCCTTTGTAGCCTAATCCACTCATCAGCCCCTAAACACTTTAGCACTCTCATTGACAGAGTGCTGATAATAGAGATAGGTTATGTCTATAACATGGAAATACTAGCCGTGTTCGTGGCTAGTTATTGACTTTTTTGATCACAATGGAAATAAATCACAGGAGAAATTATGGCATATCTGGACGAATACTTAGCAAAAGCTCATTACACAGCCCATGTTGATCGAGACAAGGAGCTGCTTGCTAAATATAATGAAAAATATCAAGAGCTCAAGGAAATATTGGAAGACAAATATAAAGGACGGATCTACGCACCTTTTAAGTCCGGTTCAATTGCAAAGAAGACCGCCATCAATTGGAAATATGACCTTGACATCGTACTACCCTTTAAACGCTCTGAGGCTGGTACCCTCAAAGAAATGTATGAGGAAGTTGCTGGTTATTTGGAGGACCAGCGGTATACCGAAAACGATCTATTAAAAGCGAGGCGTCAACGCACCTCCATTGGTCTTTTCTACCAGAAGGGTTTTGAGCAATTAGAAATCGATGTTGTTCCAGGCCGAGAACTCAACGACGAAGATTTCCAAGAGGCCGACCCTGAAAAGAAAAAGCTCAATTTGCACTGGAATGAAACCCCTCAAACCCGACAATCGATCCAAACCAACATCCATAAACAGGTCGAAACTATTAAAGGAAAAGGCGATGAGCGGAAAGTAATCCGCTTACTCAAAGCGTGGAAGCTCCACCGGGAGCTAGTCGGTGTCAAGTCCTTTCTTCTGGAACTTATCACCATCAAAGCTTTTGAGGATTGCCAAAAGCCTAGCGGACTTTGGGGGCAAGTAAAAATGGTACTTGAATATATCAGGGACAACATCGAAACGGTGAAGCTCATCGACCCTGGTAATAGTGGTAATAAAGTACATGAAACTTTGAGTGCAACTGAAAAGCAGGATCTTAAGAATCAAACAGCTCGCTTTCTAGAGGCAGTAGAGGAGGACGAAAAGCGAATCACGGACTTCATTCCAATCAACCCAAAATACGAAGACGGTGCGCCCGAAATTACCTCAAAACCTGCAATTTTGGGAGCGGCTGCAATACTTACGGGAGCAACCAGCCTCCAGACCCAGCGGTTTGCGTGATGCAGCGGTGGATCACCGCTTTCAAAGAGGCATTGGCCGAGCGGGAAGGATGGAGGTTGCTTGGTGAACCCAAGGCAATTGGTGCTGGGGCAGTCGCAGGGATCAATATTTCCATGGATGAGAATGATCTCCAAGTTTTCGTGTTCATACCGGTCAATTATCCATATTCAAGAATGCGCTTTTCACCTTACGGCAAGGAAGGGTTAGCCCACCAAATGCCGGGAGGTTGGCTGTGCATTCAGGCTGCACACGCCATGGGTGATCTCAATTTAGTGAGAGCCGATCTGCAAGGTTTGAATGATTGGATCAAACAGTTTCTTGTTGAAGGACAGCAAGACTCACACTTCGAGATGCTTCGATCAGTCTCTAACCCCGAGATGTGTGTCCTGTTCGACGAGTCTGAGCCGCTGATTCCAGGACACCGCACAGATACCGATACAGGAACTTGTCAGATGTACCCGGTTAGCCATCATTCCAAGGGATTATTCCTGGCAGACGGATTGGGAGGGCAAACAGCTGGCTGGGCTAAGCATTTTAAAGATGGGGATAAATTCCGGGCCAGTTGGGCATGGCTTCCAGAAGCCCCATTAAACGAATGGAACATGATTGTTGATCGATGGGAAGATTTAGAATCAGTGTTGCCTGCCAAATTATTTTCTTTTCTAGTTGACGCCGAAAAAGCGCCGTTTCATGATACTGGCAAAAAAGTACAAAAATACCACTTTCTTTTCGTAGGCTACCCGATTCCCCGAGCGGACGGGAAAATGGAAAAATTCTGGGATGTGCTGCTAATCAGACGTTCCCTTCTTAAACCAGCCAACCTGAAGCAGGGAGTGCCATTTGGGGTAAAAGGACTGTCACCTGAAATCGAACGTGGAGAGAGTAAAAACGCAGCATACGAGAGAATGTTCGGTCGACGTGGTGGCTTAGGGGAAAGTCTGCGAGAACAACGGATATTGATCATGGGGACTGGCGCACTAGGGAGCCGATTATCCTCGTTATTGGTGAAAGGGGGAGCACGAAATTTAAGTTTGATGGACTACGATGTTGTTGAGCCAGGAAACCTGTGTCGTGGTGACTTTCGTCTAGAGCAAGTCAACCAGATAAAAACCTTAGCCATGAAGGAAAACCTTCATCAACTTTCGCCCTATGCTCAAATAAGAAAATTTAAGCGCTTGATATACTTTGAAGATGGGTATCCAGACAGATTAGTTCAAGAACTATGGTTATCCGAGTTCGACCTAATCATTGACTGCACTGCTAATTTCACCCTCGCAGTCTATTTGGATCAGCTGGCTATCGGTGCTCCAATACTAAACCTATCAATCACTGCTGGAGCCCGAGAATTGGTTTGCGCAACCGGCAAGCCGATGGCAACCGAACTACAGGACATCTTTGATCGAGTCTTAGCTCGACCTTGGGCCGACGGAGAGGTTTGGGAGGGTGCTGGATGTACAGCTCCCACCTTTGAGGCGGCTCAACTGGATATTGACCCCTTGTTGGGTTTGGCGTTACGTGAAATTGACCGGCGTCTTGAAGCACAAAGTAGCCTGACCAGCTTCCTAGTCCATCGGCAACTAGAAGGCGACCTCGTTGGTGTTCAAGTGACTGGGGACTTTGTAGGATACAAATGGCGTAGCTATTTTCAGCCAGAGTTGAAGGTCTCGGTTAAAATTCGTCGTAGTGCCTTGGAACAAATCGAGAAAATGACTAAAAATCATGTTCCTGAAGAGTATGGTGGTATCCTGCTAGGTTCATGCACCCATGATCGCAAAGAAGCCAGAATATATGAGGTCTATCACCCAAAAACATATCAGGCCGGTCCAGCCCACTTCGAACGCCCACCTGAAGAAATGAATGACTTCTTACAACAGCGGCACAAGGCATCGGGAGGAAAGATAGATTATCTCGGGGAATGGCACTCCCATCCAACGGGGCCCTTGGCTCCTAGTGCGGTCGACAAACAATCCATGAAGGAAATAGCTTCACTCAAGTCAGTCAATACCAAGCTACCGATCTTGTTGATAAGGACTGCACATGGAGGCTGTACCACCGTTAAGATTTATATTTATCAAGGAGAAAAACTGCATGTTTGCGAATCGATTTAACCTAAGCTTTTATAAACTCGACCAATTATTTGTACTGTTGTTCGCATTTTTTATACCGTTCGACTGTTTTGCAGGTGACCCAGGGATCAAAATTGGACAGTGGATTCAGAGTATTATGAGCCCCGGTTCTTTCTTCACTTTAGGTGTTTCGGGAATACTCATAGTAATTTTGTTTTGGTGGGTGAAAAGTATACTACCAAAATGGGTTAAAATTGAAGTCCAGAGCCAAGTAAAGGGGTTAACAGACACCCAAAACGAGGTCTTGGCAGAACTCGCACGCATGGGGGCCGATGACTTACTCATCAGGAAGAAATACAAAATATTGGTGTTAGGAAGCAGTAACAACCTGCCTGAGTTCATAAAAAAAATGCAGCAACGCTGGTCGTTGAGAATTGAATGTGAATCTTTTGATTTAAATCTTCCTCCTGAAAAAGTTAACCACTGGAAAAATTTTGACTGTATCCTCATTGATAACCTGACTCAAGCCTTTTTGCCCGTGGAGGAAGTTATGAACGGTGCGGAGGTATTCAAAGAGCTTGAAAAGTTAGGGCAACATCTTCAAGGTGGCGACCAGATACTTTTCTACTTAGGAAAGAACAGAGTTCATACGCCAGATGTCCTGGGGGAGCACTTCTTATTTGCTAACTCTTACGCACAGTTGACGGGCAACCTATTCAACGCTTTGAGGTACTTAGAAACAGTCCGATCCTAATGATTAAAAAAGTCCAGCCTGATCGTTTAGAAACCCCAGAGGTCCCATACATAAGCCAAACGAACCGCTTAACCAAACTAGTAGAAACGGAACGGCCAAACTTCATAGTAAGGCAACTCAGAGGATCTATGTTACGATATATGTGGTTTATATATCCCAGAAAACCATTTTGTTTTTTAGTTAAGTAATTATTTGACGGTCTATCACCCCAGTTTTTGAGTTGAATTGTTTCTTGAACAGCCAGCGTCAAGTATTTTTCATTTTTTCCAGGCTAGTTAGTTTAGCCAGAGTATTTTTGCTTAAGCTCTATTTTTTTGGAAAAAATTCATGTTTAGGTGTCTTTTGTTGGCCTAGTTTGTCCTAGAAATATGCCTTAGCCGAGCCAACCTCGGAAAATATATATTTTTTCTTTCACCAGTAGAGCTTTGGGCCGCAGGTAGAGTTACTTGTAGACTTTGGCGTGGGTGCCGATGTCGATGAAGAGAAAAACCACCTCTTCCTCGATTTCTTGGTAGATGATCCGGTAGTTTCCAGTAACAGAGAAAGAGCGTTTGCCAATCAAATTTCCAGTCAGCGCATGATCTCTCAGTTGCGCCTCTTTGCGATTTTGAATGAACTGGGCAATGCGCCTCTCTGCCTGAATCTGAATCTTTTGGGGGAGCTTGTCGTAAGCTTTAAGATAGCCACGATGAAAATCAATCTGCATTTCGTCGTTGCTTCAAAAATTCGAGTACCTTGTCTGCGTCCATCGGGCCAACGGTATCACTGGGGTCGAGAGCGAGGATTTCCTCTTCCTGAGCCATAGAAAGTCCGTTTTCCGTGATGATTCGCTTTTTGAGTTCTTCCGCAGAGAGCGAGTTCAAAATCATCGCAACATCTTCAGGAAATTCTTTATGCACCAGCATCTTACCTCTCCTCAGAAAATTGGCTTGCGGGGCGGTTTGCGTCATTGTCATGGTATGATTTTACCAGAGGAACCGTTGAAGCGCAACTCCACTTAACGCAAGACCCACCACAAAGAGAAACAGGGCGATGGCCCAGCCCCAAAACTTACTTTTTAAGGGCTTCGGCAACAGCAACGCCACTTGGCCCCAGAGCTCATCTTTTTCTTGCACCAGCCGCTCGATACTGAGCTTATCTCGGCTGGCAAGCTGTTGCTCCTGGTCCAGGGCTTTTTGCAACGATTCGATCTGTTTGTCTTTGGTCTCCAGCTGTTTGGTGAGAGTTTGGAGTACCGAGGGTTCGGGCTGGTTCAGGTCCGGCGAGCCTGGGCTTTGGGGCCGGATACCCATACTGAGTTGGTCTTTGACCTGCTGCCGATTGAGCCCGGTCCCAACCAGATCAAACACTTTTTTAAACAACGCAAAACCCTGTTCGTCAAAAAGAATCTTCCCCCGCTTCCCTCTGCGGTATAGCCCCTGGAACTGTTCTCTAAAAAAAGTGAAGGTCTCCTGGACGGTCGCCTCTTTTTTGCCGACTTTTAGGGCAATTTCTTGGTAGCTGGATGAGGTCATGTTGGATTGATTGAACTTTGTACGGGTGTGGGTAAACCCCTCGCCCAACCTTTGAGATTTCGTTATCCTCACCGAAGGGTGTTTTTAATGGGCGGGATTTCGATGAATACACCCATATTTTACAGGTAATTTTCCAGGTCGCAAGCGGGATTTCGTAGCAAGCGCAACCAGAAATACTTGTCTCTTTGGTCAATCTAGACAAAATTTATTCATGAACATCCAACAAGCCAAACAAATCCCGTTGCGAGAGATCCTCACCTCTGCCGGTTGGAGCCCGGTCAAAGAAATCCGGGAGGAGCTTTGGTATATTTCCCCGTTACGACCCGAAAAATCAGCGAGTTTCAAGGTTTCAACCGGAAAAAACCTTTGGTATGATCACGGCTCAGGGGAGGGGGGAAATGGGATTGATTTAGTGCAAAAGTTATACGGTCTGGCCGGTGTTTCCGAAGTACTGAAAAAACTGGAACAGGTCATGGGTGGCTCTGCTTTACCACCCTCGAAAGCCCCGGAGATCGCCGAGATAGCACCCAAAGAGATAAAAATCTTGCAGACCAAGTCCATCCAGCACCCCGCCCTGAAGTCCTACCTCCAAGCCCGAAAAATCCCTTTCGCCCTCGCTGAAACCTACCTGAAAGAGATCCACTATCAGGTCGAAGACAAACAATACTTCGGGCTGGGCATCCAGAACCAAGCCGGAGGGTGGGAGCTTCGCAGCTCGAACTTCAAGGGCTGTATGGGGAAAAAAGACTTGATCTTGATCGACCACCCAAAGACCGAGAAACTCCTTGTTTTCGAAGGGGCTTTCGATTTCCTTTCGATGCTGGCCCACTTTAAAAAAGAGGCAGTCCAGTCCCCTGTATTAATCCTCGGTTCGGTGGCGATGAGAAAACGAGCGTTAGAGCGAATCCAGGCGACCCAACCCATAGAAATATTCTGTTTCTTGGATAACGACTGCGCCGGGGCAGAAACACTGGACTATTTCAAAACACAACTCCCTGAAACGAAGATCCTGGACAAATCTGACTTGTATAAACCGCACAAAGACTTCAATGAGTTTTTGGTGAACTGAACCCAAACTTGCGACTGGTGAAAGAAAAGAGACCATCCTGACCATGACATCCAAAGAAGTCTTGCTCCAAGACCCGGTCACCGGTCAGGTCGCCTTGTTCCGGGAAGTACTCAAAAAGGAGGCCGACTTTCTGGGCATTATCCCTTTGAAGGTCATCGGGTTGGATGGGAAGCGGGTCGAGGTCTTCGACAAAAAACAACCCCAAACCTACCGCCTCGCTCACCCCGACCCTAAAAAGGGTTATTTATCCGAACAGCTCTTCCAAAAAGACCAACTGACCTCAGCTGATTTCGAGGTCTTCAAATGCGCTATGCTCCGAAAACACGGCTTCCCCGAAAACCTCCTCTGGCTGACCGAATGCCAAAGCCTGGAGGACTTTGCTGCCTTTTATGGCAAGTCCGAAGCTTGGGAATACAACCTCCAAAACCACCGTTCAGTCCTCTACTGGCATGAGTCGGGGTCTATCCAAGGGATCGTGGGGTTCACGACTTTTGAGGAGTTTGAAAGGGGATGTCAGTGTTTGGCGAAGAACCTTAAAACTAATCTGACTAGGCATCATTTGTAGACATAGCGAAGATATCTCCTTTAGCTATTCAACTATAATGATCGGGATTGCTAGCAGTTCTAAATACGGCGCAATCTTAAAAAAGCTTCAGTTGAATGAAATTCATGGAGAAACTTAGTCCTGAAGTGAACTGCTTGATACGGCACTTTGGCGAAGTTTTTCCATCAAGACAGAACATCTCTATTGAACAGTATCTTGCTCAGACTGGCTGCGAATCGGACTTTACCAAATTCTACTTCTCCATTGTTGATGTTTCAATCAAACCTTAAGAGGAAAGTACATTTTTCCTAGCTCAGATCAATTTTACACATCTAAATGCACACTATCATTCTATTTTAAAATCATATTAACAAAATAGCACAGTTGAACTAAGGTAATACAGTATATAGTTTATTCGTACTTGAAGATTCTACATCTTTTAGCGATCCTGACGTATCTACCTATCCAGGTACTTTCTTTTTTTGCGTAATGTATTGCAAAGGCAAAGTATGAACACAAAATGCGAATACGAAATTTTGTCTGTTGATGAAGTTGAACTAGATAAGGACAATCCGAGGATTAAAAAATTCTTAGCGATGTATGGCGATGATCCGACTCCAGATCAGATTTTTTTGGCTCTTGGAGCAGGTAGTGAGTCCAGTAGTGGGGACACCGGAACAAGTTTTTTAAGTTTACGGGAGTCTATCAGAACCAACGGCGGCATTATTCAGCCGATTGTAGTCAATAAGCTTGAAAATGGAAAACAAATTGTAATCGAAGGTAATACTCGTGTAGCAATTTATTCTGAATTTAAAAACGATGGGGTAGTTGGTGACTGGTCGATGATTCCAGCAATTGTATATAGGGAGCTGGAACAAGATAGAATTGATGCGATTCGTTTACAGGCTCATTTAGTTGGGCCTCGAGCATGGGATGCGTATTCCAAGGCGCAATATCTTCATTTTCTACATACAAATGCAAACATGCCTTTTGACCGGCTGGTGGATTATTGTGGTGGAAAACGAAAGGATGTTGAACGTTACATCGCAGCTTACTCCGTCATGGAAGAGCATTATCGGGCCGTAATTGAGTCCGATGGTGATTTTGACCATACGCGGTTTAGTGGATTTATTGAATTGCATAAGGGCAACGTAAAAGCTGAGCTTTTTAGACATAAATATACACTAAAAGACTTTTCGCAATGGATTCATGATGGACTGCTTGAGCCATTAAATATGGTTCGAAAATTACCAAAAATTCTAAAGAATCAGAATGCACGGAAAATATTTTTGGAGCGCGGAGCAAAAGAAGCAGAGAAAGTTTTAGATGGAGGTAAAGGGCTTGAAAATTTAGAGGATATCCCAATAAAGGAGCTTTGCGATGCGCTAAGGCTTAAAATTGAACTTATTAGTTTAAATGAAGCTGAAAAACTAAAAAGTAATTCTGAGTCTACAGCGACTCAATCTTTTCTTGATCTTTCAGACTCTTTGAAGACTTTATTGGATTATATCAAGGAAGAGTAAAAATGGCAGTTTCTAATGAACATGAGAAACTGGTGCAAGAAATACTTAACTGGTCTAGAGAAACCTATGACTGCAGTTTGTTGTCTATTTCCTATCAGTGTAGTCTTCTGCATGGCTCATCCCCAACGCCACCGATAAACGGGTTTTACCCAGATGTCCATATCACTGATTTAAAAAACACCTTTTTACTGATTGGAGAAGCAAAAACCAAAGGCGACTTAGAGCAAAATCATTCAAAAGCCCAAATACTTGGTTACTTAAAATACATTGATAATTTCGTCCAAAACCATACTGATGCCACCTGTATTCTAGTACTAGCAACTCAATGGGCTATGGCGGGTCGGGCAAAAGGCCTATTACGAGGTATGATCAAGCGAGAGAAATTAAGTTTGGCTAAATATCACGTACTCGATCAACTTTCCGTTATTTAAAATGGCTAAACGTAGTTTGATTATCGAAAAAGATGTTGATCTAAAAACAAAATTTGATGCTTTTGGGTTTCAAGAGGATGCGTTTAATACTTTGAAAGATCTTGAGTATGCTGGAGTATTCCATGAACAAGGGCTTGGGAAAACTAAAATCGCGATTGATCTTTTACTATACTGGATTGGCAAAAAGTCTGTTGATACGGTACTAATAATAACTAAAAAGGGGCTAGTTAATAACTGGGAACGCGAATTTGCTAATCATACTCATATTAGACCTCGCATACTAACGCAGGATAAAAGGAAAAATTTTTTTATTTTCAATTCCCCTACCCGAGTAATAATTAGTCATTTTGAAATTCTTCTTTCCGAGTCAAAACGCCTATCTCTCTTTGCTAAAGGCCGTAAGGTTGGAATCATTCTTGATGAGAGCCACAAAATCAAAAACCCTGGCACTAAACTCACCCAGTCGGCCATAAAACTTGCTGACTTATTTGTTAAGAGGCTAATTTTAACAGGTACCCCCATTGCGAATCGTCCTTATGATATCTGGGCTCAAATAAAATTCTTGGATGGAGGCACTGCTTTTGGGGAAGACTATGAATCCTTTAAAAATAAAACGGATATAGTTCCTCAATTGAATAGTGACGCAGGCAAAAGAAGATCTTTTGAGCTTTCAATCAATTCAATTTTTCCGAAGATCTCTAGTTTTTGTGTTCGGGAAACTAAAAACTCGGGGATTATAGATCTTCCTAATAAAGTTGTTAGAAATATTGATTGTGAGTTCGAGGCTAACCAAGAACAAATTTACAACTCAATTAGGAATGACCTGAAAATTACGGTGGTCAAAGAAGGTATACCGAGGCTTGACGAGTCTGATGCTGTTATTAAAAGGATCTTACGGTTAGTGCAAGCAGCATCGAATCCTTTGATTTTTGATGAATCATATCAGCTCACACCGGGAAAATATGATAATCTGATTGAAATAATAGATGAATGCTTAGCGGCTGGGCAAAAGGCGATAGTTTGGACGCATTTTACAAAAGTTGCTGATTGGCTGACAAAAAAATTGAAACATTTGGGTGCTCGAAAAATACATGGAAAGCTAGCCTACTCAATTAGACAAAATGCGGTCGATGATTTCATCGAAAATCCATCATGCAAAATTTTGGTTGCTACGCCGGGTGCAGCAAAGGAAGGCTTAACTTTAACTGTGGCAAATCATGTCATTTTTTATGATCGTGGTTTTAGCTTGGATGATTACCTGCAAGCTCAAGATAGAATACACCGAATTTCTCAACAAGAGACATGTTACGTGTACAATTTAATTATGAAGGATTCGATTGATCATTGGATAGACCTTCTATTGAAAGCCAAGCATTGTGCTGCAAAACTTGCGCAGGGGGACCTTGAAATCGATGAGTATCAAGAGGAAGTTGACTATAGTTTTTCGGATATACTTTATTCCGCGCTAAATTTGCAACCAAACAAAGAGGGATTCGATGGAATGGATAAATGATTCATTAATGTTACAAAACAAGAAAATCGGAGTCAAAATTGGTTATATTAACCACAATAAGCTGCAGTTTTTTTCCGACAATCCGAGAATCTATTCGATTGTTCGCATGGACGAAAAAACTCCTGATCAGCAGGAAATACAAAAACAATTGATTAGAATGGATCATGTTAAATCTCTATTACAAGATATTAAATCCAATGGAGGGCTGATTGATCCAATTATTGTGCGGGATGGGATATTTGACGTGCTAGAAGGTAACAGCCGCTTAGCCGCCTATCGAGCTTTATCGGAAAAAGATCCAATAAAATGGGGGGAAATAAAATGTATTCTTCTCCCCGCCAATATAACTGATTCTGAAATCTTTGCTTTACTAGGGCAATATCACATTAAAGGGAAGAAGGATTGGGCACCCTATGAACAAGCTGGATTCATGTATCGCAGGCATAAGAAGCAGAATATTGCAGTGGCTTTACTAGGTGCTGAATTAGGGATTGGGAAAAAAGATGCAGCCACTCTTATAACTACATATGAGTTTATGTTGGAGAAAGAGGACAATGATCTAGCGCACTGGAGTTATTATTATGAGTATATTAAATCAACACGAATTAAAAAGTTAAGAAAAACATATTCTGCATTGGACACGCTAATTCCAGATCAAATTAGAAATGGTGAAATAGCCCAAGCAAAAGATATCCGCGATAAACTGACGGCCTTAGAGAAGGCACCAAAAAAGATTGTAAATAAGTTTTTAAGCAAAGCAATAACTCTATATGACGCGTATGAGAGCCTCGAGGCCAGCGGGAATGTGGATGAAGCATTGAAGAAAATTAAAAAATTTCGTGAATGGCTAGTTCTTGCAGAAAAAAGAACTCTTAGCGCAGAGGAACCAGTGTTAAAAAAAATACAATACGAGATGGGGAAGTTGAATAGTCAATGCCAGGTCTTAGATAAAAAGTTTCAGAAAGCCTTAGATTCTTTCAAAGCCACAAACACCGAATGATTTTTGGGATCGACAAACCAAACCTGCTTTGATAGTTTGATTTATGTTCAAAGGATATTCGAATGGCAGGTAAAAACATACTCTTAATTGAGCCCGGATACAGGAATAAGTACCCTCCTCTTGGGCTTATGAAAATTGCTGAATACCACGGGCCACGTGGGAAAGGCGACAATGTAGTTTTCGTGAAAGGCGAGCAAAAGGAAGTCCTCGAAAAAAGCTGGGATAGAATCTACGTCACCTCTTTATTTACGTTTGAATGGGCTGCGACAGCTAAGACTCTTGATTTTGCGTTGAAGGCTGCTCAAGGACAGGCTGACCGGGTTTTTGCGGGTGGGATTTCAGTTTCGCTAATGAAAGAAGAATTTCAAGAGCAACCGAAATGGCGTGGGATTCGATTTATTCAAGGTCTTTTAGATCAAGCTCCTGCAATATCGCTAGAATTAGACGATTTTGCCGAAGAGCTTTATTCCGATGATGTGACGGGCACACCAATAGAGGACCGTGTTCCAGACTATACAATTCTTTCACAACTCGAATATGTGTACCCGGTTCATGATGCATATTTCGTATATGCTTCACGGGGATGTGTCCGAAAATGTACCTTCTGCGGGGTACCTAAACTTGAAGGTGACCAACGGGATGCAAACCCACTAAAGCAGGTAGTTACGGATATTCAAAAACTTCATGGAGATAAGAAAGACTTAATAATTATGGACAATAATATCGTGGCTTCCAGCCGCTTTGCCGATATCATTGCCGAAATTAAAGACCTTGGGTTCGCGAAAGGTGATAAATTAAGACGGAATGGGGCCACGTTAAAAAGACGTGTCGATTTTAATCAAGGAGTAGATGCAAGAATTTTATGTAAAAATAAGAACTACTTAAAATTAATATCGGAAATCGCCATTGATCCATTACGAATAGCCTTTGATACGATAGCACAACGTCCGGCGTACGAAAAATCCATTAGATTCGCCCATGAGTATGGGATAAAGGATTTATCCAATTACATGCTTTATAATTATGAAGATAGCCCAACAGACTTATTTCGACGGATGTATCTAAATATTCAATTTAATGAAGAGCTTGATATCCGAATTTTCTCGTTTCCAATGCGGTACCAACCTGTCAATTTTCGAGACCGGTCTTTTGTAGGGAATAGCTGGAATAAGTATTATCTGAGGTCGTTACAGATTATTTTGCAAGCGACTCACGGCATTGTTAGTGGAAGTCCAACATTTTTCCGAAAAGCCTTTGGTGGGGACCCCGACGAGTTTGTAAGAATTCTGAGGATGCCTCATCATTTTATTTTTAATCGTTTTTGGTATGAAAAGTTAGGCGGGGCTCCTGAGCTAGAAGAGTTTCAAACAGTGTATCACAATACAAACAAAGATGACTTAGAAATGGCATTGAGTAGAATGTCATCTCTAACCCCCAAAAATCGTGATGCATTTATCAATCAAGTTTCCAGTTCGTTAAAACCCATCATGGAGTTTTACCGCCAATTACCTAAAGGTGTAGAGCGTGAAATTTGGGAAAAGCAAAAAAAGCTAAAACAAGAAAAAGTGAAGTTTGAGATTGATCCAGAAAAGTTGGTCGAAGACTCAGGCTTAGATGAAAACATTTGGTAGTTGAGTGTCAATGAAGCAGCATATAACAGTCGGAAAAGATTTGTTGGAACTGATCAGTTCAGCAATGTACATCAATCCCATGTCCATATATCGGGAATACATCCAGAATGGTATAGATGCCATCGATGAGGCAGTCGATGCGGGCCTTATGGACGTAGATACAGGCAGAGTCGATGTCCAAGTCGATCATGCCGGGCGATCAATTATAGTCTGTGATAATGGGCTTGGCATGACCCAGAAAGAGTTCGCTACTCGAATGCTTTCTTTTGGGGGGAGCCATAAACGTGGTACAACATTACGTGGGTTTCGGGGTATTGGTAGGCTCGCCTCGTTGGGTTACTGCCAAGAGATCATTTTTGAAACCAAGTCAAAAAATGAAAATATCATTAATAAAGTAATTTGGGATTGCAGAAAGTTGAAAGCTAAATTGGCTGATCCTGCCGTCTCGTATTTGGAAGAGCTTATTCAAGAAGTAACTGAATTTTCGACAACAGTATGTGAAGAGCCAACCAGCTTTTTCCGTGTGACTCTAAACAAAGTCGTACGCATTAAAAATGATTTTCTGCTTAATGAAGCCGAAGTGGAATCCTACATATCGCAGGTGTGTCCGGTTCCTTTTTTACCAGATTTTAAATATGAAAAACAAATTTTTGATATCCTTGTAGGTTTTCCAAAAGCAACCCAAGCATACAAAATCTTCTTGAATAATGAAATGATTTACAGGCCATTTGAAAACTCATTTATGGTCAATGATACAACCCTTGATACTTTTGTAGATATAGAAGAGATCAAAGTTGAAAATAATAATGGTGAATTAGCGGCTGTCGGCTGGCTATTACATCATAGTTATTTGGGGGCTCTGAAGTCCCAATCTCCAATTCGAGGGTTGCGAGCTAGGGTCGGTAATATCCAAATTGGCGACGACACCCCCTTTGTCGAAGTTTTTCCTGAACCCAGATTTAATTCATGGACGGTTGGAGAGGTGCACATCGTCGACTCTCAGATTCGTCCAAATGGAAGAAGGGACGCTTTTGAGATTGGCACTCATTCGTTACAGCTTCAAAATAATTTGAAGGATATAGGCAAGTTAATAGCAAATAAGTGCCGTACTGCTTCAACAGTAAGAAATAGCGAAAAAGGTATAAAACAACAAGATGAGTGGCTCAAATTTGAGGAAATATTAACCAGAAACAATCTACCTCACGAAAAAAGGGTTGAAAGTTTTGACTCAGGGGTCCCTAAGTCAACTATTGTACCTGATGCCAGCAAAGACACACCACAAATATCTGGTAATATTGAAGACATAGATAGAAATATCACCAATAATTCCGAACTTTCCAAAAGTACTATTGGAAGTACTTCTCAGACCGAGCTTGTACTGAATGAGTCCGAACAAAACGTGATGATTAAGGTTGTCGATGTAATTTGGAAGCACTATTCAGATAAGAGGTCAGCACGACATCTGATTGAAAAAATAATACGTTCATTATGAGCCGTCAGGCTTGAAAAATATTTTAGGCATATGAATAACATCTTTCTTTAGAATACAGGAAGTACCCGAACAGGTTCTAGCGTACGTAATAGGGTCTAAAAACAGTACCCTGCACACCTATAAACAAGCATTTTACACAAATCTATAGGGAATGATGGTGGTCGGTCAAAGAAAGCTATTTTCTAAGCAGGGGGATAGGAGCCGCAACCGCATACAATTGAAATTTTTTGCCTATCAATTCAATCATTTCCCAACATATTCAGGCGAACTTGAGACGAATTAGCTGTTGGATCTATTGATTAAAAAATGCAAGTACCCTCATTATTTTAAGTTCCGATGGGATCTAGTGTGATATCAGGAACTTCGCAGGATAGAATTCTTGTAAAGTCCTTTATGTTGCACAAGGGCGCCTCACTTTCCAGGTGTAAAATTGTGGCATTAGCTCCTTCATAGCGCTGTTTATTTAGCATAAAACATACTTTTATAGTGTCACTAATTTCGAGCTGATACAATATCGGACTCGATAACATAATTACTTTGTTGTGCAGTTCAGCTGTATCAGTTTGATATAACCTCATGCATAAAGCTAACACTTGAGACGCTCTATCACCGCTAAACTTTGCTGCGTGTAACTCACGGCAAACCTTTTTAGTAAACATGGTTCGCTTGGCGGTTTCCTCTCTACTCATCATTTGAAATCTCTTTTGTTAATTTTTCACTAATAGAATCTAGCATTGTACCAAAATCACACTCCGAATATTGCTTTAACACACCTTCAACTGCTTCTTTAGAAGTTCCCAATATTTCATACACATCTGATACCGGCAATAAACCCTTACCTTCCTCTAAGATACTGGGGGCACTCGCTTTGATTCTAGTTTGAGGCATCACTAACAGATTGTCAGTTATCTTAGAGCTATCAAGTGAATTAAAAAAATATGCAGCTAAGTTCAGGATTGCTTTGGATGCCGTCACTGGAATTTCATCGATCGACGAAGCAATTTTTTCGATTGCTGGTATAAAAACCGGTGCCACGTCTGTAAAAGAAGATAAAGTATATTTCCCTAAAGATTGATTCATGCCACGGCCTCGCTCGTGTTTACAGCCTGATTTAGATCAACGAAAAGGAAGATTACAGCCATTAAATCAGCTGCATATTGCAAGATTAAACGATGATTTGCATTAAACAAATCACTTTCATGCTCTGAGTTTAAGTTATCGACTGTTAACATTCCGTATAAGATATTGTCATCAGCATCATGTTGTCGGTCGTTAGAGCTAATAGGGACGACTACAGTAGCATTATAGCGTTCCTCCCAATCTGAACTTTCATTTTTATAGCCGTTCAAATTTTTCAGATCATTGCACAAGAAAAATGGTTTATCACCAAGTATAATTTCCCTAAAATCGGTATTGCCTTCAATGCTATAGTCTTTTACCAATACCTCTCTAACTTCCCGAGCCTTTTTGTTCCGATACGCTGTGACAATACTATAATCAGCATCATTCTTTTTTGTTAATAATTTCACAGAAAAAAAGAGGTCATTTTTGAGCGTTTTCCCTTGTCGTTTGAACTCTTCTTCAAACAATCCAACAACACCAGGGATTATATGGTCACAAGCACTTTCCAAGAACTGAATGCTTTGTGTCTCTATCTCAGCGTGCTCCTTAATAAAACCAAATAATAATGATTTAGCCGTATTGCCGAGCTTTTGTAGCGACTCAAGTAGGTTAGCTTCGTTCACTGTTTTCCTTATCGATGTTTTTTTGCAATTGTTGTTTCTTTTCTTTTCGACTCAAAAGAGATGGTATTTGTTTAAATATATCATTGATTTGCTCTTCTTCGTTTGGTAATAATGCGATAAATCGAATTCTAATTGCATTCTGCGAAGTTGCTCCAATGCTTTCTTTTCGAGTTTGGTTGAAAAAACGTGTTACGTTACTTTCACTTCTGCCATGTACATTCCTGTCGATAAGGCTCGATTTCTGTATTCCATTAGTGCTTAACAGGGCTTCTAACATTTGCAACATAGCGATTCGATTCATCTTGATGCGGTATAAAGGTTTACAATCTGTAAAAACGTCCTTTTTGATCCTTCATGAACGTTCATTAACCATGATGACACTGTTTTATCGTTCCCGCAATAGAGCATTTAGTGAATATTAATATTGAGTCATCAAGCAAGGTTACAGATTTTCCGTACCTTGGATGTACAAATAACAAAGTACTAATAAAAACGCCGTATCCGGCTATTATCTAAGACTTTTTTCATCAAGCAACCTGCATCGTCTTGAACCCTCCTAAATCAAATATCTATTGGAATCACGGGTATTGGTGGGAATTCCTAATAAGCACCCAAAACTCTCTGGAGGTCAAGAGGCCGCAACCACGTACGAAAATTCTCGTGTGTCAGCTGTGTGTCAATTTAACTGTTTTCCTGCGTATTCAGGCGGGCTTGAGCGGCTTCGAACCGAATCAACTGTTTAGTCTAGTTGATTGAAAATTTTAAGTAAATACACGTTTTCAGATGATTAGAGGAAAACTGAGGGTGACTTCAGAAGTCGCTTCCAAGCAGAGGGTCGCCGGTTCGAATCCGGTTTCCCGCTCCAAGAAAATACGTTGTAAGCCGCTTAATACACTAGTGTTAAGGGGCTTTTTGCGTTTCAGGGGTTTGGTTTGTTTTTCGGCTGAAAAGCCGTGGGAACTTTGGGAACTGGGCCTTTTTAGTGCAAAAAGTGGGAACTTTTAAGCCAGGGTTGTAACCGGAAAAAAAAGTCTAAGGGAATCGTAATATGATCTTGCGGTGAGTTGCGTAGGGTTTTTATATGTGATTGACAGGAGCTTCCCTTTGGTGGAAAACTCCGTCAGGGCCTTTTATGTCTTGGGGGTAATGAGCAGTGGTTCTGTCGCAAAGTTTTGACCTCCTAAGGTCTTAATTTACAGGTTTTTTGAAGTCAGATAATCTAATTTTGTTTTGCCCAAAGTTTAGATATGTCCGATTTTACCACCAAAGGTTCTCATTTCCC
>Ga0316204_10003375_pt1 | contig 32198 bp, 18 predicted proteins | sample 6monrhotite_MG_2_FD_205661 | JGI IMG/M metagenome (GOLD analysis project Ga0316204, IMG submission 205661) | Microbial mat bacterial communities from mineral coupon in-situ incubated in ocean water Damariscotta River, Maine, United States -... | ecosystem: Environmental > Aquatic > Marine >... | reverse complement strand
CTCCCTCCCCCCGCGCCCCCCTCCCCGCCCCCGCGCGCCCGCCCCCCCGGCCCCGGGGCGGTCTCCGTGTGCGAGAGAGAGAGAGAGAGAGAGAGAGAGAGAGAGAGAGAGAGAGAGAGAGAGAGAGAGAAGAAGAGAGAGAGGGATAGATGCCACGTCATCTACCCGATGTTTTTGCAGGTGTATTTCATGGGGGGGGGGGAGACGTCGCGGGTATTTTGGGTCAGTTGTTCAGGAGACCAGTCCATTTTATATACATAGACCTTCGCCATGTCCAGCGCACGGCATCGTTCATCCGTGGTGATGATGATGGCAGTGATGATGATGATCTCTGTGCAGTGCAGCTCGGCGACCACCATACGCATGTCGATCTGTGATATGCTTCGTTGCATCGTCCATGATCGAGGCCCGGTGGGATACGAGGAGGACATGGTCAAGTGCGGGATCTTACCCTCGGACAGGCTTCCGCTACAGTGCGGCGGCTACTACGGGCGCGACGATGTCAGTGAATCGCTGCCGGATGTTTCCGGGAGCACGTGGGAATGCTGTCCGAAAGACGACACGACGACTCGTTACGACGTGCACTACCAGCCGACTCGTGCCCATAGCATTCCTCCGCGAGCACGGACGCCTCGATGGGCCGAGGCGCTGTGCACCGCCGCTTCCATTACTCTCAGTCCGACAGTGCTACTCCTCGTGATCATCGCTGTACTCCTGTATCGTTTGTGAATACACTCGCGCATTTGCCACCTTATCAACGGCCGATTGGGCAAACACGCCCATCGTCTTCCGCCTCAGCCACGCGGGAGAAGGAGCGGGGGAAGAGGGCGGTCGATATGGTCCTCTTCATGACCGGGGCCAGCTGGGGCCTTCTCGCACTGATCGCGGTAGTAGTCGCGGCCACGGCAGCCATACGCTACCGCTTCGACCAGTACTGCACGGCGATCTTCATGCTGGCCGGCGCAGTGCTCTTGATCACCGTTGGACTGATCATGGGGCTGGCGCTCGCCGTCTCCGATGTGGCGGGAGGGGAAGATGACGGAGGCGGTAGATGGGGGCATAACCAGCCGTGGTTGCGGAGCTAGGGGACTGGGGCATGCGCCACTTAGAGGCGCGGACGGTGGGGTGTGGGAGGGGGCGTGGGGACCGGCAGTTGTTCGCGCACGTGGGTGGAGGGAGGATGGCCGAGCGCCTCAGAAAGCTCGGCGATGGCCTCCAATGGACGATGAAGCAAGAACAGATCGCAGCGAAGAAGCACCGCCGTGAAGAAGCGCGGCACAAGAAGAAGGCACTGGCGCACTACAAGCGCGGCGATCACCTAAATGCCAAGCTCGAGGCCCGCAACGCCATACTGGCCGCAGATCAGGCGCTCGCCAGGGAGAATTCGATAGACAAGTATCACGGCCTCTACATCAACACCATGAGTATGAGCGCCAACACACAGCAGATCAGCTCCATGGTCTACGCGGCGAATGCTATGCACAGCGCCATGCGCGGATTCGACCCTACGGAGGCCGCCGCAGCGGCGAAGTTCATCGAGGACAAGATCGAGGATCTTGAGGTGTCCACGAAGCTACTGGAGAACTCGATGAGCTCTGGAGCTGGGATGGGGTCCTCTGTGGCGGACCGCACCGAAGACCTCCTCGAGCAGCTCAATGCGCCAGCCTCGGAGACGTCGGCGGTTTCTCGGGAGGTGACGCTTCTGAGGAAGCTGGTGGACGAGGGCATGCCGGGAGGGCAGGCCTCTGCACAACCACGGTCTTCCAGCAGTCCTGCGGCCTCGACCAGTCCCGGGGAGCGCATACGTGAGCAGATCGCTGCCATGCGGTAGGCGACGGAGGAGGAGGAGGCATGCTCTTCCTCACTCCTGCCTGCCCGGGACTTGACAATGTACACACTCGCACGACCGGCGCATGCTCGCAAGCCTCGTCCACCGATTTCCGCGTCTTCCACCTCCCCCTCTCTCGCAATCACGCGTGTATGCAGTAACCCAGCACGCGGGCGGCGTATATTCTGCGCGCGCATTGTCGCACTGCGGCCATTCTCGTTGGCGTCTGCTGCTCACAGCCGCCTACTCGCTCGCGCGTTCAGCAGCGTCTCCCCGTCGTGCGCTGCGCCCGTCCAAGCGAAGAACGTGCTACCGGAAGGCAGGCAGCTGCCCCAGGCCACTATGCGAACGAAACTCGCCGCCGCCCGTGTGTTCTGCCTAGCCGTGGCTCTCCTCTCGGTCTCGGCGACCTTCTCGTTGGCGCAGACCACCGGCACCGCCTCGATCACTGCCGCCCAGTTCCCCGCCGACAGCATCGGCATCGATACGGCATGCCTCGGCAGTAACGAACCTCGGCCGTGCGGCCCAGGCGCCAGCTATGCTGTGGCGGGCGTGAGGTCCGGCATCTCGATCGACGAGATAGCCGACATCAACTCGGACATGGCCTACGCCATAGTCGACGAGCTGTCTACCACGACTGCCGGGACGCTCTCGTGGACCATCCTCTCGTTCGACGTGTTCTTCGAGGACAGCCTGGAGGCGGGCGGACTCTGCGAGTTCGATGAGACGTGGGGAGTCACGTCGGTCGAGAAGGACACCGACCAGTGCGACCTGACGCGTTGCACTGAGCAGGGCTCCTGCTTCGCACTGGACAACGATGAGGTCTTCGACGTGGCCATTACCCTCTCGGACTTCTTCTACACCGCCCCACTCCAGGAGCAGAAGGCCGCGATGCCGTTCGCGCGCATGCAGACCATGCGCAAGAAGCGCGGGATAGACGGCAACGACGACGAGGAAGACGGCAACAACGTCTACTTCTCCGACAACGGCGACGGCTCCAACGACGACGACGACGAGCAGAGCTGCAGCCTGGGCGGAGGAGTCACGGACCCGAACGCTTCCGGCGGCGACGGCGCAGATGACTCCGACACCGGGTCGTGCTGGCTGGCGTGCACGTCCGCCCTCTCCAACCAGTGCGGAAGCAGCGCGACTGCCCTGTCTCCTTGCTACAGTGGAGGAGGCGGAGCAGTGATGCACGCCCTCGGTCACCTGTACGGCTCGAACACCGGCCAGTACGAGACCTTCTCGACGGGTGGAGCCAGTAAGCCAGGCTCCAACACGAACTACGGCTGCGAGCGATGCCTGGACCCCAGTATTTCATTCGGCTACGTCCCCGCTGACCTCGTGGAGCTCTACGAGTCGGGGGGATCCGTCAGCAGCAACCAGATAGTGGTCTCCGAGTACACTGGCGACGACTGTGACCTGGCCGGCAGCAGCCTCAACGGCTGCCTATTCGGACCGAAGCCGAGCGAGTGGGATGGGTGCCGCATCCGTGGAGACGATGACGAAGACTCGACCGACGATGATGATGCCTCTAGCGATAGAGACGACGATGACGACGAGAGCAGCAGTAACACATGCCGCGAAGGGAGTGGGGACGGCACGTCTGTTCACATCGAGAGGCATGCGTTCGAGAGCGGCATCGCCCTGCATGATCGAAGCCTCCCTCCCCTCAACGCAGACCTTTACCGCCTGCTGGCATCCCAGGGCTTCGAGGACAACTCCGTAGTCCCGTTTGACGGCACCATCAACAAGATGATGCAGACCACGGTCGGAGGCAACTACGCGGTCCTGTCGTGTGCGTACTGCTCCGGCAACCAGGGCAACCCCAACTTCAAGGGCAAGCGCTACTCTCAGCTCGACATCTCGCCCGATTGCTACATCTACGGCGTCGACCCCATCAACGACCTGGTGCCCGCCTGGAACCTGGACATCTCGGTCGGGCGCGTGCCCAATAACCCCCTGGAGGCGCCCGACACCCCGGCCTCGTTCGCGCTCAGCCCCATGGGCAGCGATCGCGTCGTGGTCAACGTGGTCGCCGACTCCACCCTGCTAGCCTACGGCTCAGGCGTCTCGATGACGGTCGGCGACCAGGTGGTGAACTCCCCGCCCAGCTCCTCGCTCGACAGCGTCGACTCGGTCGTGATCTGCCATGACCCCAAGAGCAACCCGTTCAAGAACGACGTGCTGGCCAGCTACCCCTACGACCGCTTCTTCAACCGGTGCGCCGGCTGCACCGCCATGCAGGAGACTGGCATTGGCGCCCCCAAGTTCTGGATGACCCTGGACTACGAGACCTACAGCCTGCTATCGGAGGTGTGTGCCCCCATCTATGACTTCGCCACCAACCAGCCCATCGCAGGCCCCGTGGGGTACACCGGCGGCGGCATGATGGACACCGCCATGGGCACGTCCTCCGGTGACATCAGCTCCAACAACGGAGGCGTCACCTGGAACATGTGCGAGTCGGCACTTAACCTCTTCCCGGCCATCACCAACAGCGACACGGGAGGCGCCAACAACTGCAGGCCCTACCACGACACGGCAGGTGACGGAAGCGGCTTCATATCAGAGCCGGCCTACGCAGCCGCCAGGTCCGATGACTTCTACCAGACCACTGGCCAGCAGGCCAACTCCGGGAGCATATCGGTGGCCGACGCCAACTCGGCCTTCGCCGCCCACGACGCCTCGATCTTCCTTCCGCCCAACACGCTCATCTCGCCTACCGTCGGCACGTGGGTGTTCTTCAACAAGACCACCGGCCAAGGCCACCTGGCCACGGCGCCGCTCAGCAGCCGCGAAGCCGTTGGCGGCTCTACCCTCGAGCTCCCCGAGGCCAGTTTCCGCATCGACGTCTACATCGTCTCCACGGTGGCATCGGTGGGCGACATCATGGTGTCCGGCGAAATGATTATCAGTGCGGATACCGGCAAGACTGATCTCTGCCCGCTCCTCTACCCCGACTACGGAGGCCCCGATTGCTCCACGGTCAATGCCAACGGAGGCGTGTTTAACACGTACTCCTCTACGGAGGTGGCCAGCGTGTGCGGATACGCCAATGTGCGCACGGATTTCAGCGAAACCGACAGCGATATCCTGGACGACAACGACAACATCTTCGCTGCCACTATCCGCTTCGGGTTCACTCAGTGCATAGCGCAGGGACTGGTCCCTTTCTGCCTCCCCGGCGACGATGTATGCAGCTTCTATATCCAAGAGGACCCGCTGCCCATCACGATCCCCAGTGACGAGGTCACCGAACTCCAGGCCGGCGCCGATATTTACTTCTCCAGCAACGCCCAGTCCCCGCCCGATTGTACCAGTGAGTGCGAGATCACCCTTGAGCAGCTGTTCGGTAACCGGTGGGAGATTATCACCAGCATCACGGTGCAGTCGTGCGGCACGAGTGGGGACACCGCGGGCAAGGCCAACTGCAACCCCAGGCCCTCGAACTCGCCGTCCATGACGCCCTCCCCGACCAAGACCCCATCAACTACGGCCACCGTGGGCTCACTTCCGTCTGATTCGTCGACGCGCACTCCCACCGCCAGTTCCACGCCTACTACCACGCCTTCCCCCACAAGCACGCCGACCAAGGGCGGAAACCCCAGCGCCCCCGACCCGGCCGGCTCCGAGACCCGCACTCCTTCGCCGAGGGAAAGCCCCGGCGGGCTCAACGTGCCCAACTCGGTGTCGCCCTTCGCCACCGGCATCCCCTCGAACGTCGTGGAGGAGTTCGGGCAGAACCACGACCTGAGCAAGTTCTACTACTGGTACGACAACCGCAACGTCACCTGCGACACGCTCTTCGACGTCACTTGCAACTGCAGCCCCGACACCGGAGATCTCTTCGGTTGCCTCGTCAACCTGTTCGTGCCGTGGCTCACAGGCGCCATCTTCATCATCTGCATCGTCTGCTGCTGCCTGATCGCCTGCTGCTCCTGGTACTCGGACCGCAAGAAGAAGAAGAACGCTGCGGATGCGGCCAGTCAGGCCCAGGCCACCGACGACCTCTACGGGGACTTCGCGAGGTGACGGCTAAGCAGCATGTAGTATAAACGCAGCCGCGCGCGGGGGGGGGGGGTACACCTTTTGTATAATAGATGCCGTATTCATTCACCGCAAAGCACACTCACGTCTTCTTGCGCTTGCTCTCTCCGCCTTCCCCGGAGCTGTCCTTCGAGCGCTTGTTGCCCTTGTCGCTCTTCTTACCCTTGTTGTCGCCAAGGCGCTTCTCCTCCTCCTTGTTCGACTTGGATGCTGACGAGTTGGTGGCGGCATCGAGCTTCTCCTGCACCTTCTCCTCGCCGGAAGCGGTAGTTGCCCGGCCTCCTTCACTCCCGCCGCCCCCTCCCCTGTCGCCCATCGCAGTCTGTGGCTCTGTGCGGAGCGCGCGCTGGCGGAGCATGTCTGCCAGCATCTTCTTCCCCTCCGCGCTATCCCAGTCCATTGGAGGGAGGAGGAAGGCGGACCTCTGGGCGGCGGCCATCTCCCGCGCCAGGACCACGCCTGCGTCGAACGCATCACGCAGGTCGTCGAGGCCCGCGGTGGTGTGCGTGTCGATCTTCACCCTGACACTCGCAGGCCAGTCCACGACATCTTCTTTCATGAACTCGAGGGCTACGTTGCTCGCAGTATTGTGGATCGAGAAGCGCATGTCGCGGCACTTAGGGCACCTGTGGCATGAGCCGCAGCTGGACTGCTCCGCCCACGAACTCCATGCCGTTCTGGTCATCTCATCGTACTGGTCGGTGACCTTGGCGAAGATATCACGGTGACTGAGCGACGTGGAGGTGTCAAACTTGAACATGGGCTTGGCCGAGATCGGCATGGTGTGAGCGCGGCGGATGCGGTGCATGAGGCTGGCCACTGGGTCGACGCGGTGGATGTTCGTCAGGTCGAGACCGTAGGCCACGGACCCGTCCCTGTTGGAGCAGCTCAACACCGTACCCGAGCCGTCGGTGGCATCTTCCCAGGCAGAGCGGGCCATCTGCCCGGCGTCTTCCTCTGTGCCAGCGCGCAGGACGGTAGTCGCCGCCTGGTTGCCTCCAAGCAGCATGTCACCGGCTGCCTCCAGGAACCCGTCACTGATCGCGTTGCGCAGCATGGAGAGTTGCTCCGATGCGGCGTTGCGCGAGTAAGGGTAGATGTGGTCGATGAGCACCTGGATAAAGCCCTCGAGCTGGCCGCGGAGGTTGTAGACGGCGTTGGAGATGTTCTCGCGGTGGAGGTGCACGCCGGCTTTCACCGTCTGATGCGCGACCTCGACGGGCAACTTGAAGGCCATGGCGCACGCGGCGTCCAGGGCACGCATCTTGCCCTCGACATCCACTGCTCCGCGTCTCTCACTGGCCTTCATGCGAGCGCTCGACGCGGTCTCCCCCTCTGAGAGGATGATGAGCTCGCGATCAGACGCCGCTGTCCTCAGGCGCCGGCGCTGGTTCTGTTGCATCAGGCCCTCCGGCTTGCGCACGTGGTCCAGTGGGCCTGATCCAGGCGCGGAGACTCCGCCCACGATCGCCGCGTCCTGGTCCGAGACGGCCTGCGCTACCACCCCTCGGAGGGCCGCGTCGTTGCTGCTTGCCGATGCGTTGGGGGAGAAGAAGGACGACGCGGCGTCCGGGACGTCGCTGGGAAGAGAGGGGGCGCCTCGGTTATGGGCCTCCTGCTGCTCGACGAATGCGCTGACGGTACCGTTGTAGTTGGCGTCGTCGCGGGCGCGGTCGATCGCCGTGGCGAGAATGTCCTTCTGATCGCTTGGCTTACGCTCCACGATGAACTCCCCCCGCACGGCGCTGCGCTCGTTGATGATGTTCAGACGGACGGCATCCTGGTATATGAAAAAATCGTCCACGTAGTTGTCGGTAGGGGAGGAGAGCAGCTCCCGCCCGAACGCGTTCAGCATGTAGCCGGGGGGACGGTAGACCCACACGCCAGGTGCTGAGGCGCGTGCGTTACTGATGCCAGCGTTAGGCTGGTCGTCGCCGATGATCTTCACCGTGGCAGTGTAGATGGTCAGGCCGAGATCGGCGCGAACGGGGACACCTGCCAGCTCGGCCTGCGTGAGGAAGCGGTTGAAGTTGCCGAGGTTCATCTCGTTGAGCGGGAGCATGGCCACGTTGGGAACGCCGTCTCCTACGGTCGGGTTGTACGGCCATGTGACGTGCACCGATGCCTGGGGTAGTACGACGCCTATCAGCGACCCGGATGCCGTCACCGCCAGTACGAACGGGATAGCTCCTTCACTGAGGAGGTAATCAATGCCTGCGAGCATGGCGTGGTCCATGAGAGGGTAGACATTGATATCGTAGTGGTCTGTCGTGGGGATGTCCTTGCCGTCGGCCATGTAGCGCACGGTCGCCCTCTCCATCGCGCTGATGATCTTGGCGGCCCTCATCTTGCCAGCTCCATAGTAGGCCTTCTTGCGGTTCTGGTTGTAGCAGTAATCGCATACCCTGTCAATGGAACAGTCGCATGGGATCTCCTTGTACCTCGGCATGGCGAGGCGAAGCTTGTTCTTCCTGCGGTCGATCTCGTCCATACCATCGTCGTCCACGCCATGCTCTCGTTTGAGAGCTTCTGCGTCGTAGGCTAGCTTGGCGGCATGTGTACTGGCTCTGCCGCCTCTTGGCATAGTACGCAATCGATCAGCTGAGAGGTGGAAGTAGCCCACAGGTCGATGCCGTAGGCGCTGGTCTTCCGGACAACTGCGTGCGCCAACGCGGTCGTGATCGGCGGTAGGCACGCGGGAGAATGGCCGATGCTGGAAATGGCAGAGGGGGGGGGGGGGAGGGTGGAGGGGGGGGGGGTAGCGACGCCCTACCGTCTAGTCTGTGCCCGGCCCCAGGAGAAGGCCCATGTACCGGACGCTTCGTTTGTGTCACGTTTCCCCCCTACGCGTGCGGTACTCCAGGTAGCGACTCCATTACCCCACTGCCCAGGCCACTGCTTTCACGATGGACGACGACATCCCGGACATGAGCAGCATCTCATTCGCGACTAGGCCTCCCCCACAGAGGAGGTCTCAGCGAGCACAGCAGGAAGAGGCGCTGTCCAGGGCGTTTGATACCAACCCAGACTACCAGCCGTACATGCGGGGGGCCAGCGGGGCAGGGCGAGGACGACCTCCCGTGGGGAAGACCGCACCCGGCCGCACCCGTCCCCCGCCTATGGGCAACCCCGTGCCTGGGCCGGGTACTGGGAGACCGACCACGTCCCGGAGGCGGGTGCAGCCTCCGAGACGCACCTCCGCCAAGGCGCCTCCCCCGGAGCCTAAGTCCATCAAGGACATCTTGGTGGAGAACGCTAAGACCTACCTGCACGGAGCCGCGAGAGACATGATGCTCAGTCAGGACGATAAGCTGGGCTACGCCGCGGAGCGACAGGTCATGGAGACGCAGAAGCTCTACGACTCGATCACGCATAAGCGAGAGCAGAAGCGCATGGAGATCGCCCGGCTGAGGTCTGAGTTCTACCGTGTTCGGGGCAACATGACGTCCCCCGAGGACCTCGTACTGTGGAAAGGCTCGATCAGTGCGAGCATGGGAGAGGATATCATGCGGGCGGAGAGGGAACTTCAACGCATGACCGTTCACAAGCGGACCATCACGTCCAGCTACTACCAGGCCCAGGATCTGAAGGACGCTGCTACGATCCAGTACTGGAATAGGTGCACCGAGGAGACGCTGCCGTCGGAAGACGTCAGGGTCATGGCCAAGGGCGTGCAGAAGTCCGCTGAGCAGATGCGCCGCCGCCACAACATAGCGGGCGAGGTCAGGAACTCGGTGACCACGCACAGCGAGGTGGTAGGCGACATGCTGGAGGAGCAGGACGATGCCGAACAAGACCGCCTCGACGCCGACCAGCAGTTCGAGGACATGAGCCAGTCACTGACCTCCTTCATCGCCCGGCTGGAGGAGGAGGACGTGGTCGCAGAGAACATGCAGGCTCTTCCCCGGGTGCCGGTCCAGCGCCCGGCTCCTGCTCGGAGAGGCAAGGAGCGGCTACGGTAGTGGCGTTGGCCACGTTAAATGTACGTACCACATATACACATACGGCCATCCGCGGACTCGCGCGCGTACGTGCACCGCCGCACATTACGCACTGTTCCTGCACGCCACGCTCCCCCCTCCCCTCTCGCCCTCCCCCCTATGCAAGCCCCTCCCCCCGAGATTCGATCGCCAGTCTACCCCGCGCCCAGCATGGACGAGTCTCCACCGCAAACGCGGGGGTTGGCCGTGCCCGGCCGCCGAGGTCACCAGATATTCTCGATTCTGTTCAAGGTGGCGTTTAAGGCCACCAAGAGCCTCATCCAGCGCTCTGCGGCAGCGGCAGCTTCAGACTACGACGGTGATATTTACGGGGCCAGTGTACCCGACGTGAGCGAAGAGGCGATCGCCGACCTGGAAGCAGTCCGTTCCGGTGGCCTACTGCCGATCAATGCTGGTACGGTCGAGTTCGTCAGGCAGAAGCTCAATGAGAACGTCACCAAGGCAGTCGTTGACGGGCGGATGGATACGGCACTAGGCCGCAGTTTGATCATGCCTGCGAGCGTGTCAGAGCTGTTCCCGTGTGAAGCGTTTAACGCCGCCGCACGGAAGTACTACACCGGCCTCGCCTCTGGTGCCGACCCGGATGAGATGAACCCGGTTGTCCTCGCCCTCGGGATCATGCAGGCCGCCAGGTCTGCCGTACCCGGTTACGCTCACCTGCTCCTGGAGGTGTTCGTTGATGCGACGTGGACCACTCTTCCAGGTGTCCTGGTGATGGCGTTGGCCTACCTTCGATCACGCTCCGCCGACGTCATCCGCTTCCTGGACATCACCGTCCAGTCGGTGAGTGGGCCCATCCGGGACTACTTCGCGCGGAAGCTGGTGAACTACTCTGCTCCACCGAGCGAGATTGACCTGGCTATGCTCAAGGTCAACACCCGCACCGACCTGTTCATGTGCCTGGTCATGGCGATTGCCGGCAGCGATGAGCCGTACGCGCAAGCCCTGCCGAAGTACGCCCGTTTCCACTTCGGCGAAGGTCGCGACGATGCAGTGCCTCCAGTCACTGCGGTCGAGGAGCTTGGGCTCACCGCCATGTTCCGCGCACTGGCGGGCCACCTTACCGCCGAGTCCCAGGGAGAGTTGGTCACCAAGAAGGAGAACCCCGACTCCATGACCGAGATGACCGAGATGACCATCGACCGAGGCCTGAAGCTTCTCGTGCTTGCGGCGCGCTTCGACTTCTCCACGACCGACTGGGTTGCCACCGACAACAAGCGGCTGATCTACTCGCTCAGCGACGCCGACCGCCTGGACGTCGCAGACGTGTATCAGCCACTCGCCCTCGCCGGCATGCTGTTTCCCCACCCTTTCGGGCTCCCCACGCCTGAACAGCTCAGTGCCGACGGAAGGCTCGTCGCGGAGCGCGCCTGTCATGTCGTGCGCCGCGTGCTCGTGGCACTGCGAGACGTCGGAGGCCTCGTACTCGAGAACGTGTACACCGAGGCCGCATGGGAGGATCCTTCAGCCCCCATGTCCTTCTACGCCGCCCAAGACCCCATCGCCGCGGTCGTAGGCGTGATGTTCACGGGCAGCTCCGACTCCATCCCGGCCACCGACCTGTTCACCACATCGGTGGAGAACCCAGAAGTGGGCTCTATCAGCACCGCGAAGTTGTATGCCGCCCTCCGCGACGCGAGGATTCTCCTGGAGAACGACGATGGTCACGGCATCGACGACGTGCTCAACTTCCTCGCACTCGTCGACGACAAATGGCCGGGCCTGGTGACATTCTCGCCGGCCGTCCCCCATGCATGCATTACCACGGGCGGAGAGGTGGCAGTCTCCTCACGCCTGTTCGGCCTGGACACCTACGGCCCGGGCATCGGCGCGGACCCTACCATTGGCCCACTCTTCGACGCGCTGATCGACGACCATGTTCTCCCGGCGGTCGATGAGGTGGAGGAGGAGGCCATCCACTTCCTGATGGGCACGCAGCCCCCGGAGAAGGAGCTCCCTCGAGACATGTACTTTTTCAGCCAAGTGCTCGGGTTCATGCAGTCGATGGCGGCGATGCACCTCCGCTACGAGCCCGTCGAAGAAGTCTATCCCGTCTGGGAGGCGATAGAGTCAGGCGACGCCGTGGACCCGGGGAACTCGGTGCTCCTGCAGGGCACCGCCTACGACGCCGCTCTCCAGCTCAAGAAGAACCTCGTCGCCCAGATGAAGGGGGTGTGAGGAGAAGACACTTCATTACCTACGCCCCCCTCGCCCTCCCCTTTCCTCCCAATACACCCCACGCATACGTGCCGTAATCATTCGCGGTCGCCCGTCCGCACGCGTTGCGTACCTACCCCACACTCGGCCCCTTTGCATACTTCCGCGGAAGTTCCCGGCCGGGGTGATCCAGTTGGTCGCGCCGTCGGCCGTGGGTGGTATTTTCCGGTATCGCGCCGTGCAAGCGTGGACATAACACATGGCTTCGAAGACTCCATCAGCTGGGTCGAGCGGGGTGCTGAACCCCATGCGTTTCCCGTTCGGCAGGCCGCTTTCGCTGTCGAACCTACGCCTTCCGCCAGGTACCACATTCGGGGGAGGGCGGAGGACAGACGCAGAGCGTGCACGATCGAGGCGCCAGGCGCAGGCGAGGAGAGAGTCCATGGCGCAGGAGACGGCCCAGAACGCACTCATCGCCAACTTGATGACCAGCGGCCTGCGCACCGGAAGCATCCGCGCCGCGACCGAAGCCGCTACCGGCAGACTCCCGCCCGCTCCCAGGCAGCAGGACGAGGACGACGATGGTTTCGGTGCAGAGGAAGGGCGTGAGGAAGCTCGTGCGCCCGCCCCTCCCATCGTCGCCATCGCCACCGCGGTTCGTTTTGACGCCTACCGTAAGATAGCATCGCTCATGCAGCGACGTACGGGGAAGCCCATGCAGACGGAATTCGTGAAGGCCGCGCTCGATGGAAGTACCACTGGCAGGTTACTCATGGCAGAGTACTTGGACGCGAACATGACAACTGCTGCGCGGCCCAGGGCCCGCGGAGTGACCGCGGAGCTACTAACTGCTATCAACGACGCTGAAAGGCGCCATGCACTTGAGACCCGGTTGATTTCGTTCATTACGATGGCTCAGCGGCCATCCGTGGTAATGCTCAGGCGCCGCTGAATACACGCTCTGCCGGCCTTCCCCACTGTACTCCATGATGTAACCAGACCCCCCCCCCTCCCAACACCCCCCCCCCGATATCCCCAAGTCCCCGAATAACCGAGGCCTGTCCGGGAGGTTGTTGTCTTTGCGCTTGTACGCACCGAAGACATGGCTTTTATTCGCGCTCCGCAGAACACATGCGGTAAACGCGGGTACCTTGAGCTCATCGTCGGCCCCATGTTCTCGGGCAAGACGAGTCAGCTTCAGAACGCCGCGGTGCGGTATGGTTACGCCAACGTATCGTGCATCGTGATCAAGTATGAGGGCGATACACGCTACTCCGACGAACCATTGGTCATAAACCACGCCCGCCAGGTATGCGAGGCCGTCTCGTGCAGGAAACTCTCCGACATCGAGTACCTCGTGGACGAGCATGACGTGGTCCTGATCGACGAGGGGCAGTTCTTCCCCGACCTCCACGAGTTCTGCGCCAAGTACGCGGACGCAGGCAAGAGGGTCATCGTGGCCGCGCTGGACGCCACCTTCAAGCGAGAATCATTCGAGCAGGTGTGCTCGCTGGTACCTCTCGCAGACAAGGTGACTAAGCTACGTGCGGTCTGCGTGCAGTGTGGACAGGACGCGATCTTCAGCTTCAGGGACAGTGCGAGCCAGGAGCTGACGATTGTGGGCGGCGCCGATCAGTACCGTGCGCTGTGCCGCGACTGCTTCTGTGCGGAAGAAGCGTTGCTGCACGACAAGCTCTCCGGCGAGGGTGATGCGCACCGGCAGGAAGTGACGCACTGTGGCACGGCCACTGGCGTGTTCGGGCCATAAATGCATGGGAGGTTTTCGTGCTTCCTGGTGAGTGCCTATTACGGCAACTTGTTCCCCCACTATACATAGTCTCTCTATATATATATACCACACGTGTGTGTGCCCCGGCCGCCTGTCCGTCCTGTGGCAATCCGCCTAATAGGCGTACGCGCATTGCGCGCTCCTGGGAGCAGCCGCGTTGCACTTCCGGACACGCGCGCACCGGCTCCTTCATTTGCTCCGATACTTGGGTGTGAGAACGCTAGTGACCGCTTCCAGTAGCCGCACGCATAACTCTCCGCTACCGGTACCACCACCCGCAGTGCAACACACAGACGACATGGGAGGCAACGAAGCGGACTCGGTCGACGGCCACAGCGTCGCGGACCACCCGCAGAGGCCCGTCCAGGCGAAGGTCATGAGGGCACCCTCCGTCGCACGCCCTGGTTCAGTCAAGGCGAACGCCTCGTCCAAGGGGAACACGCAGAAGTATGCCGACATTAGGCGCAAGTTGGAGGAGAAGAAGAGGCAGGAGGCCGCGATGGCGGCGGCAAGGGCGCGTTCGCGCAGAGGCCCCGTTCAAGAGACTGCCGAGCTGGCCACGGACACAGTGGGCAGCGCCGTCGCAGTGACGGAAGATGTCACCGAGGACGCGGTCGGCCTCGTCGAGGAGGTGGTGGACGATGCCGCATCCCTCGCCCAGGCGGCTCTCCGTGCAGTGGAGGAGACTGGCCAGGCCGCTGCTAGGGCAGTCGTCGGAGCGGCCCGTGTCGTGACGGCTCCCCTCACCGGGGGTAGCGCTTACCCACTCGCCGACGACTACGAAGAGCCCGTGGCGTCCACCAGGTACTCTGGAGGCGGCGCCCAGCGCGTCTCCCAGAAGAAGAAGAAGGGCAGGAAGCCGAGCGCCTCCAAGGACCCCTCCCTCTGGACCAGGACTCTCTCGAGCACTGCGCCCTCGGAGCCCAACGGACAGGTGAAGTTCCTCGACGCCCCCCTCTCCGAGGTCAGCCTCAACGAGGAGGGATCTCTGGCGCCTGGCGAGAGCATGAGCGTCACGTTCACGCCTGCGATGATCACGAACTCGCTTGTCCACTTCTACGGTTCCAGGAACATTGAAGTGGACCAGTTCACTGTCGCCATCGAGTACCTGAACCGCGCCTTCGTCAGGTCCATCACGGTCAACGTCACCTCGTCCAACGGCAAGTCTGATGCGGTGGTCGCCCTCTCCGTCCGCCAGGGTGACCGTTCCGGTACCTCCCTCTGGCCTGAGCACATCATCCACACAAGCGACACCGCCGCCACTCAGTCCGCGCTCGCAGAAGGTCACATCACGAACCCCTTCAAGTACGCACTCACGTCCAGGGAGCTCGCCTCCGATGCCCGGGTGAAGCTTCGTGCTTCGGACCGTGCTACCTCTTCGCAGATCATGCGCGAGATCAACCTCAAGCACCACATGAACCCTCAGAACGACATCACCATGGCCACGCTCAGTGCGAACAGCACCGTTGCCGCACTGGTCCAGGCCGACGACAACGTGACCGACGTGAAGAAGAACTCGGACGGGACGATCACTGTGGCAGATAGGGCCGTCAGCGGCGCCATCGGCACGGTGGTCGCGACTCGCCGCAAGCTCAGCAACTACGTCGACCTCACCAAGGGCCTGGTCGTTGAGATCAGGCGCCCGGCCACCGCCTTCTCCTCGGATATCGCCTCCGTGCGCATGACCATGAGCGTGCGCGCCGCCTTCGTCGTCGTAGGAGAGGTCCTTGCGTGAGCTGGCCACCGCCGTGCACGCCTACCTCCGCCCGTCGCCTACTTCGCTCGTTCTCTCCCGTTTTGCCCCTCGTCATCTGATCGCTTCCGCCGCCCGCGCCCCGCCCCACCTGGCCGCTCCTTGGCCAGCCGCGTCGTTTACGGCCCGCTCACGTGGGCCTGCGAGAACTTAGAGGATCCGCCGCATTCGCCGCGAGGACCGCCTTTTCCGGCCTGTCTTCCTCCGGGCGCATATATGCGCCCCACATCTTACACACACCGCACCACCCGAAACAATACACGATCGACGTATTACGTCCGCGGAGAACGCGCGGCACGGCTGGCTCATGGCATGCTGCATCGAGGGGAGAGGGGAGGGGGCTGTTCAGTGTACTCGCGGCTCCGCCATGCCCCCTGCCGCGTTCGAGCAACCTTGGCGACCCTCCAGTACCAGCAGATTTATCTATGGCGTCGAAGCGCATGGGGGACGCGCGCCCGGCCGGCACATGTACCTGCCGGTCCGCGAGATCGTCCAGCAGCCGGTGGTGGCATGGAAGAACCTCATCTCGGACATCTCCAAGCGTGCCGAGCGTGCCGAGCACCAGGCCTCGGTCACTGCGCCAGTGAGGCAGGCCGTGGACGTGCAGGCGAGGACCGTCACTGAGAGGGTGAGGGTGGAGCTCGGAGTGACGGACCCCCCGATGATGATGTCGGCGGACCGTAAGAGCTCCCTCTACGGCATCTACTCGCTGAACGGGATGACTCCCGCCGAGCACGGCCTGATGCGCGGACTCAAGTTCATCGACTTGATCTACCACGGCTGGTCGATCCGCCCTCGCATGCTCCAGAAGCCCTTCGTCGACAGCCTGATCCACGCCCATCTGCCGATGATCATGGGCTCGGAGTCGTGGGCAGTGTACGGCCCCTCGTTGACCCGGACCTACGGCTGGCCTACCACGCCGCCGATCACCGTGGTTTGCTCCATGGCGCGCAAGGTCGGCAAGACGTCGGCGCTCAGCATCGTTCTGGCGTCTCTCGCGTGCGTGGCGCCCGGACGCGATGTCATGGCGTTCGCCAAGGTAATGCGAGCCTCCAAGCGTATCCTCGGAGAGGTGAAGCAGTACATCTCGGAGCGCCTCGCCCATCTCATGATCGGTAAGGAACCTGGATCAATGGGAGAGCGAGAGATGATCAAGACGCTCATCCCAGACTCGGCCCCGTTCGTGTTCCAGGCATGCCCTGGCACAGAAGAGACGGTGAGTACCACCACCCTCCCCCCTCTCCCTCTCTCGCTCTTCCCCCTCCTTTCTTCCGCAGATTGCATCGATCAAGTCCCGCAAGCCACCCCGCGCCGATCACGTATCAAGTCAGCGTTCGGACGAGTGCAGGCCATGCTGCCGCACGTATGTGTTATATACAACTGGTGTTTATGTTCACTCTTCCACGAGCTCCTTGTCGGACGCGAGGATGCGGTCAATGGCATCTTCCACGTCAGTTGACGTGAACCCTTCCACCTCCGCCACTATGCCGTTGCGCAGTGCGCGTAGGGGGGTCACCACGCGTGGAGTAGCGTGCTCCTTGGCCATGGGCGTGATGGGGACACATCCCCAGTCGTCGAGTGCAATGACAGGCGCCGTGCCGTATGAGATGGCGGCCAGCTTCTGGAGGTAGCTCACCCAGAAGCACGCCTTGGGCGGGAGGATGCTGGTGAGCGGCGCGGCCCATGGCGGAGAGAAGGGGAAGTAGCGGTCCTGGCCAATGGCGCGGGAGACTGCGCCGTCGAAGGACTCGCCGTTGCGCGGCGTAAGCCTTACTTCGTCGAGGAAGTTGTCGTATGCGACATTGCAGGCATCGATCCAGCGCTGGCCACGCTCACCGGAGGCGTTGCGCCTCGCCCATACCTCCATGCACCGAGTGCGGATGGAGTAGCCCAGCATGGAGACGGCGGGCGTGCTGGAGGACTCGGGCTCGAATGACGCCTTGACGGCCCATGCCGTTCCGATGATGGTGAGCTTGTGGCGGTGCCTGGAGAACATGGTGTAGAGGCACTCGAGCGGCGGAGGGATGTTGGCGATGGCAACGACATCATTCAGTGTCCAACTCTGCGCAGAGTAGGAGGTCGAGGTGCAGGTGGGTCTGAGGAAGCGGGTGACTCGCTGGTCGTCGGGCACGTAATTGAGCACGTATCCGGCGCCCGTGGGCTGTGCCACCAACAGGAGGCGGACAGAGAACTCCGTAGGCTGGATATCATCTCCTCCGCCAAGGTCGGGGCCGTCTTCGGGGTCTCCATCCGTGCCCACGATCGCCGCCTTGAGCCGCTTCTTGGCGAGGTCACCTTGCAGGGCCGTGTACGGTGCCAGGTAGTCGCGGCGGGAGATATCCATCTTCTTCATGTTGTGCCGAGTGAGATGGGCTGCGAGTGAGGCGGCCACCGCGGCGCGTGTGGCAGGGTAGCGGAGGGCGCGGTTGCCCTGACTGCGGTAATCGTCCTCGTTCTCCACCGGTGGTATGGTGGGGGACTCGTCGGTGGCGTAGAGGAACTCGATCTCGTCCATGGTGCAGCGGCGGGTCACGATGTCACGGGCCTCTGCAGTGACCATCGCGGTGGCGGCCGTGCAGCACGCCGTTACCAGCCTCACGTATAAGCCGGGGGCGCCTGCGTCACCGTCGGGAGAGGCTGCTTCCGTGGCGGGCGGAGGCGATGGAGCGGCTGCCTGCTCCGGTGCGCCATCGGAACTGGCGTATCCCACGTCATCCATGTCAACATCGCCGTCGAATACAGAATCGTCCTCGACTGCCCACCACGGCTCCTCCTCCTCCTCCTCCTGGGCACCAGTAATGACATCGGCCATCGTGACATCTGCGTCGTCCTCCGAGAAGTCGTATTGACTCACGCCCGCCAGTGCATCGGCCACTGCCGCCGCCATGTCCTCCCATGTGTCATCGGCCTCGTCTTGCATGGCCCGAGCACGGTCGCCAGCCTCTGCCTGGACCTGATCCGTGCCTGTAACTGACATGGAGATGCCCAGAGGAGCGTAGTTGTCGGTATTCGACATGGTCATGGAGAGAGTACCATCGTCTGCCATGTCCTGGACGTAGAGAGCCGCCATGCGCATCACCTCCAGGTCGTCGAGGCCGTAGATGTGGGCGAACGTCGCCACGATGGCCATGAGCTCCTGGCTGATGCGCCGGGCGGAGCGCTCCAGGAACGCCATGTTGTTGAGCATGGCGCGAAGCTCGTCTGCTTTGTACCTGCCAGTGGGAACCTCGAAGAGCGCAGAGCCGTCCTCGTCGCGGACGACTTCTGGGCGCAGCGCCGAGCTAATGCACTCTATGATGCCGAGCTTCACGATGGAAGTGATGCCCATGAGCTGGCCCATGAAGTTGCAGATGGGCACGTGCATGACCTGCACCTCGATCGGACTGAGCATGATCATCTCACGGCGGTTGAAGAGGTTCATCGACGCGAAGTTGCGCTCGCGGATGCACATGTACTGGCCGACATAGTAGGGCGTGTTGGGGATGCGGAAGCGGCCCTCCGAGAGGAAGGGGTAGAGCGCCTTGGCGAGGAAGGTGGCGTCCTTGTTGGTAGGCATGACCACAATGGTGCGCCCCTCGACGATCTGCTTGTTGCGTGCCATGTCTATCGCCTGCTCGTACCACTTGGGCTCTGACACCTCGCCATCATCGCCGTCGTCGTAACCACCGTCGTCGTAGCCGCCGCCGTCATCGTAGTCACCATAATCGTCGTCGCCGTAGTCATGGGACGCCCTCTCCACGCGTGTGGCGTTCAGCTTCGCCAGCAGCGCCGCCCTGCTCTCGGCCGCTAGGCGGTCCTTCTCGCGCTTGTCCACCTCGGCAGTGAGCTTGCTGACGTACGCCTTGATATCGGGCAGAGCTGGTGAAGCGGCGCAGGTCACCACTCGCACGGGAGAGTTGGTGGCCTCGGTGACGCTGCCCACCACCGGCACACCGGCCAGGAAGTCGGGGCGGATGTGGTTGCGCAGCGCGTAGGCAGAGAGCTTGCTGGTGACGGTGCGGTAGCGGTGACCTGCGGCGAACTCGTAGACGCCGAGGCCGATGGCTGCTGACTGGCCGAAGCCTCCTCCGTTCCTGCTCTGGTGCTGGCTGCCGTCTCCGATCAGGCCGATCGTATGGAGGTTGGGGCAGCAGCGGCGATCGGCCAGCACGTTGAACAGGGCACAGGCCATGGCCGGCGCCATGGTGGTGACCTCGTCGATGAATACAACCTCCAGGTCACATGCCTCAAATGGGCATTGGCCGCGCTCGAGCGTCACTGGGACAGTCTGGAAGTAGCCGTGTTCACGCTGGGCGTTCACACTGCCAGGCTCGATGTTACAGCACCACGTGGCGCAGCAGTAGGCGTGAGAGGTCAGTAACTGGCTGACGATGACGGCGGGGGCCTTGCCGTGGTAGACCGTCGTGTCACGGCCGTTACTCTGGGCAGCCATCGACTTGCCGAAGGAGTTGACGTGAGAGTGCATCGTGGCGGTGAAGAGCATCTTGTTCTCCTGAATGGAGCGGGCGATGGCTTGGCTGGTGAAGGTCTTGCCTCCTCCGCCTGTGCCATGGAGGAAGATGATCGGCGGGCCGTCTTCCACGCCCTCCAGCGCCAGCTTCTGGTCGGGCTGCATGCGGTAGGCCTGCACCGACTGGAGGCCTGGCATGGGGCCGTTTTTGAGGATATCCTCGTCGTCGAGGGGGATCATGTAGGTGTTGATCCATGAGCGGTCGGCAGGGGCAAGCTCTTCGATGTAGGAAGTGTGGCCTCGGCGATCGGCGAGGACCGCTTCGTTCCAAAGTGACGCGGCATGGTGCTTCTGCTCGAAGTCCCAGCCGAGCGCGCGGGAGGCCACCTCGAAGCGCCCGTAGGAGAGCGGCTTCCGCGTGGCAGAATCGGAGTTGTTCTTGAATATGGACTCGAACGCGCAGAGGATGCCGTTCTCGTCGAGCGCAGTCGTGGCGGAGGAGATCGCGTGGCCGTCGAAGAGGTCTGCCAGGTGGGCGGCGCGGAAGCTCCTCTGAGCGGTCTCGCGGTCTGCCATCTCGCGGGCGGTGAAGCCGCTGCAGAGAGCGGCAGTGTTGACGGCGGTGTCGGCCTCGAACCAAGCCTGGAGCTCGGAGACGCGGATGTCGAGGAGGGCCGGAGGAGTTCGGTCGGATGACTTCATGGCACCGGCCACGCCTCCCCATTGGCCGATCCTCGGGGCCGCCAGCACTCCGATGGCGATGAGTCTGGCCAGCGAGGTACGGAAGGCGTAGACCACGTCGGAGCGGCGGCATAGCAGGCCGGACTTGAGGAAGGCGATGCGGGCACGTGCGGCGAAGTCCTCGGCTCCACGCGAACGCAGTCCATGCCACGAGGAGGAGCGCTCGAGGAGGTCGGACTCCGAGGGGAGGATGGCGCCGCTGCCGCAGAGTATGTAGATGGCACGCACCTCGAGTACCCTCCACGGCAGGCAGGAGTGGCCGTCGCACTGCTTATCGATGTCGTCGCGCGATGCCTGGCCTGGCACGTCGAAGACCAATGTCATCTTGGCCACCTCGTAGACCACCATGTCGCAGATCTCACGTGAGCCCTGGCCGGAACGCGGCTCCTTCGATGCCAGCGCGATGAAGTCGCTGACGGCCATCACGAGGGGGATGCCGTTGAAGCCGCTGTGGCCGGCCTGGCGCGCAATCTGCATGTCGGAGTTCTCCATGTAGGAGACGTAGTCGGCCATTGAAGGCGCGCCGCCCAGGTTGGCACGCGCCTTCGATGCAGGGGAGAAGCGCTTGGCCGAGGCGAGTGCGGTGATGTCAGAGTCGGTCAGAGGCGCACCAGACCCGATAGCTGCCGCCACCGAGTGGTCAGAGTCCGACGAGCTGCCGTTCCCACGCTCCGCGGCAATGGCCGTGCGAATGGCGCCCTCGAACGTAGACGGGGCGGATATGGAGGAGGCATTGGGCATGATCGAGGGCCTCCACGCATGGAGGCTGGCTGAGGAGCACGAGTCCTCGGAGAACGAAGACAGGGAGGAGGAGTGGGCGATCGATGAGGCGGAGCTTCGGAGAGGAGTAGAGCTCGGCCGAACCGGTAACGGTGCCTCGACAGCGTCTGCCATGAACGCCTCCGCCTCGATCAGATCACCGAGGCGCCGTTCGTACTCGTCACAGTCCGTCTCACGACTGCTATGGTCCACTGGGTTCGTGAGGTACTTGGCTATGACGCTGGCCGGGCAGCGGGCGGCCAGGTTCTGGAAGACCATGCAGTAGGCAGGCGAAACGTAGGCGGGGCCGGCGTCCTCGGCCTGCGTGCGCACGCCCGTGGGATGGGGGGAGTCTGGATCAGGCACCTCATCGGTGCCGAATACATCGCGATAGAGGGCGTAGATGCGGTCGACCGGAAGCCCCGTCAGGAGGCATCGAGGGAAGTACTCGGTGAGCCGATCGATCTGGTCTCCTGCGAAGAAGACGGAGGTGGCGGCGTTGTGCGCGAAGACCACGGCCTTCGGCTTGATCTTCTCCGACAACATATTGCGCCTGGCGAGGATGTGTGCGCCGATCCTGATGTCTCGCGCGCAGTGGTAGACGCCTGCGGAGCGGGCATCCTGGGGGTAAAAACCGGCGTCGAACTCGACGGCTTCCGCGGGGCCTTCCCTCAGGAGTGCCGTGCGGCCTCCGAAGTCGGAAGAGGCCAGGATCTCGTAGAGGAGCATGTAGCGAACGAGACCGCCCGGCGCCAGTACGTTGCAGCCCTGCTCCACCTTGAAGTGGGGGTTGCCGCGGTTGCCCATGCTGCGATCCCAGTCGAAGAGGACGGCAGGCCCGGAGGCGGCGACGCGGTCACTGTGAAAGCGGAAGCCTCCACGGATGCCCATGTCGACGACGTCGTTCATGTCGGTGCGGAAGAGGTGCTCGAGGAGGGCGATGATGCCGGGAGGAAAGGAGTAGGCGCCGGTGATGCGGTCGGCGTGGAGCACCTTCCCCGCCGTGGAAATGGTGACCCGTGCATGGAAGGCCTTGGGCACGGCGGCGAATATGTTGTCGCACGTGAACGCTATGGGATGTGCTCCACTGGCGTAGGGGCGGACGACAGCTCGGTGGTTGGGCACGCCGCGGTGGTCCATGGTCTGTGAGTAGTAGACCTCCTTCGGCTCGGAGGTCTTCGCCGCGCGCAGACCGAAGATGTGCCCTTCCACGCGCCGTGCCTTGCCTGCGAAGACTGCATCGGCGGCCTTCTCCGCGCGCTCGACGGTGGCCTCGTCAAGCTTCTGGCTCGCACACACGGAGTCTTCGGCGAATGTGGGGCGGATGAAGCTCGCGTGGCGGATGCGGATGTGGTCGTGCATTGACTCGGCCGAGAAGGTGATTGGCGCGGCCGTGAACCGGAGGTCCACATGGCGATGTGTCATGAGGGGGGCGGCCGAAGTACCAACTGACTGACCGGCTGACTGAAACGGCCCGCCGGGTCCCCCAGAAACTCCTCCACGGCCCCTATATTAAGACCCGCCTTTCCTGCTGAGGTGGCGAACGCGGATACGCTACGGAGGAAGAAGAGGGGGGGGGGGGAGGGAGGGGAGGGAGGGGGAAAGGAGGGGAGGGAGGGAATCCCCCCGCTTTCGCACAGCACACGCATTGCGTGCTCGTGTTGATGCACATCCAGCATGGTATACGCTCCCCCATACACGGAGGTTAGAACCCCACTCCTTTGTCTCCCGCGCACCGCGGGAAACTTCTGACCTCCTACCCTCTCCCGGTGCGCGCCAAGCCCGCTCCGCTGGCATGATGCCCTCACAGGCGGTCGTGCTCTACTCCAAGGCTCACACGCCGCGGAAGCCGCAGAGAGGCACGGAGATCCTCGCTGCGGTGGAGGCTCGGTGGAATGCCCTCATCCGGAAGCATCTGTGGTACCGCCCGCCGCATCGGTCACCCTCGCCCATGTTCGTGACGCCTGTCGCCGCGGAGATCATGCGCATGGCGCTGATGGCTCCCACCAACATGGTCACGTCGCAGCTGGAGCAGACAGCACTGAACGCCACGCAGGTCATCGGGTCCTCACGGAACGACTACGCCATGCTTAAGTCCTACTACAGCAAGGCGTTCGTCCTGTTCATGTCTGCGTGGAGCGGGATCGGAGCAGACGTCGACGGCGTGCTCGAGGACTACGCTATCGTCTCCAGCCTTCGAACAGGCGCCATCACAGGAGCGGCGAGCCAAGATGGCGACGGCGGGCACGCGCAGTACCAGCTGGCACAGGCGGCCTGGGCCCTCGTCGCAGCTGAAGTACTCGGCCCCGCCAGGAACAGCACCTCCTACAGCGACCGAGTCCGGGTCCATAGCCTGGCCCCGCAGACGAGAGAGATCACGGTGCTGTCGTCAGCCATCCAGGACGTGGTCGCCGCGTCTGCCGCCGGCCTATGTGCCGCGTACGCAGAGAGGGAGATGTCCGACATTGCCGACTTCGCCATCTCCCGCCTGGACGACGATGACACGGAAGTGGAGTTGACCAACTCCGTCGTCCAGGCGGTCATCCTCGCCGCCCGGTCCATCGACGGCTCGGTGGAGGGCTGGCCCACCGTGGCAGACTTCTACCACGTTGCGGCGGAGCTCGACACCTACCGGCCTCGGCAGACGCAGGACATGCTCGACTACCTGGCCATTTCACTCAGCACTCTCGTCGAGTTCGTGCAGACGCCCAGCCTCTCCGCGGAGACTCGACGTGTCACGCCCCCCTACGTCCTCTCGTTCCTCGACCGCCGATGGAACGTGCGCTCTCCACCGAAGGGGAAGAAGAAGGACCCTCCTCCGCCGTTCGCTGAGGTACTGGACACGGTGCTCAGCCGCGTGCTTGTCGAGGGCATCGACGGCGTCAGTGGCGACGCCGGCTGGGGAGAGGAAGGCGGCGTCTACCGCGGAGAGGAGACTGAGCGCTCCGACGCCGTCGATGCGATGTACCACGTGCGCCTTCTCATGGCCGAGGACATGACCAGCCGCCTCGACCGCGTGGACAGCCTCCAGGCGAACACGAAGCAGAGGACTCGGCTGCGTCAGCAGATCGACGCACTTCTCCAGAAAGCCCTGCGCCACGTCACCATTGACTCGCCCTACGGCGTCATGCTCCAGTCGGCCCTCGCTCTCCCCGAGGACGGCGGCCTGGCGGAGTGGTTCAAGGCCAAGCCTGCGAAGATGCCCCTCCGCGACTACCTGCACCGCTCCGCCATCGACAGTCGCACGGTGTGGACATCGGCGCAGAATTTCGGCCACTGGATATGGCTCACCGGCACGACGCTCTTCCCCGGCGTCAGGAGGCCCATCAGCGACGAGAGTGACGTCCCCTACAACGCCACCCGCCTGCCGCCCTACGAGTACCTCCCCCACACGGCGCGGAGCGGCATCCTCACCGACGCCGATCTCCGGGTGTATGCAGCGCGCGCCAGCATCATCGTGACCGCGTACACCAAGAGCAGCAACGACGTCCCCAGGAGCAGGAAGAAGGCCGTAGCGGCGGTCGTCGCCGTCATGACCGAGGACATCCGCGCCGGCGTGAAGATGCTCATCGGCGAGGGAGGCAAGTCAGCGCTCGAGCCGGTCCTGCAGTGGCCGGCCAGCCTCAACTACCGCACGCTCCCGTCGCGCACCGGCGTCACCCTGGTCGAGATGGCGGGCCTCGTCTACCTCACGGACGGCAAACATGGCCGGACGAAGGCCTCGAGCACGCTCTTCCACAAGCTCGTCACCTACTCCACGCGCATCGCCAACTCTAACGCGACGTTGCGTGAGCGCACCGCGACGGTGGCCGGTGCCCGCAACCGCAGGGCGGCAGACACCCGCACTGCGACGGAGGCCCTGGCTCGGGCATCCACCTCCGACACCCGCCCCTTCTTCGGCCTCACGTGCCTCCCGGGGCAGCCTCCATCAGGCGAAGGGGACTATGAGTCGTTCAGCGACGCCGCATTCGCGGTGCTCTATGCCCCACACGCTCTGCCCTCGCTCTGGGAGTCGGCAGGAGTCGGGCCTCTGGACAACGGCTCCGTGCACGCGGTGGGAGGGATCCAAGAGGGCGGCGTGGCTGGCGCCGTGGCTTACATGACGGTCACGAGCTCCGCGCCCTCCTCCTACCCGATCCTCGCCAGTACGGACAGCAGCCGAGGAGATGGCAGGTGGGTCGTGACGGGCATTGCCGACGTCGCTATCCACCTCCTCTACAACCCGTTCTCCATGAGCGCCTTCAGCGAGACCCGCCCCGTCCCCGAGCGCAACATCGCAGCCATGGCAGCCGGCGTGCGACGCGAAGAGAAGCTGGCCGAGCATAGAGCGGTCGTCTCCGCCTTCTGGGACCAGCTCCTGGAGCCGGGCACCGCCGAGCACGCGGCCACCGCCACGAGCCTGGTCTCCCTCTCGGTCACCGTCTCGGACACGCAGGCTCGCACGAAGGGAGCTGTTAGGATGGTGCCCGCCAGCGTGATGACCTCTGATACTGCGTATACTGCGCCACCGCTCCGCTTCGCGGCCACGCCGATGACCACCTCGCCGGTGAACTTCTTCGTCGGATCAGACGTCCGCACCGTAGGAGATCTGACGGCGGAAGACGCCGCGACCGCCGATGCCCTGGTCATCCAAGGCATCCCTCGGCCCCAGGGACTGACCAGCTCCCCGCCCATGAGCACCGAGGACATGAAGAGAGGCTCGTTCGCGGGCATGATCGACGAGAACTACTACTACGACGAATACGGCAACCGCAAGTACGCGCGCAACGACCCCGGGATTCCTTCGGTATACTCGACAGAGGACGACCTCTATGACACCGATTACCTCTCCGACGAGAGCGAAGACAGCTCCTATTTCTCGTCGGGTGACGGAGAGGAGGAGTGGGAAGTCTACGAGAAGGAGGGCGAGTGGGAGGACTACGAGAGCCAGTCCCCCGTCTAGTGCCGGACGCTGCTCGCCTCCGCCACGCCCCCCGCTTCCCGCGCCCCATCGTGTGCTTGTATCATAAAAACGCAGTGTGTATCTACACGATTTCATTGGCCTGGCCCAGGCGGCGCGTCCCCCATGGGGGATCAGTAAGTGAAGTCGCTGAGCAAGAACGCGTCCTCGCCTTCGGCCTCCTCTCCCGCGCTGTGCTCCTGGCCGGCAACGGAACGCTTCTTGGCTCGGCACAGATCAATGCATGCGCAGACCGCGATGACGAGGATCAGTAGTGCCACGAACGCCGCTACCACGGTAGTGATGAGGATCCACCAGCGGGCAGTGGCGTACGGGCAGAGCCGGCTGTTGGTGCTGATCCATCCGCACAGCGGGGGCTCATCGGTCTGATAGGTGGTTTCAAAGCCTTCGGGGAGGCCGTCACCGGAGTGCCAGACGCACGGCAGCGCGGTGGCGTTGCCCACCTGCACGTGGCTGGACTCTGGCTCGTCGCTATACAGCGTGACGTTGCAGACGCCGGTGAAGGTGGCGCCTATGCTCCCGCCTGCCGTGCACGTGGGACAGTCGTCGGGTGGAGACGCCGAAGCCTGCGCCGCGACGAGGGTGATGATGTTGGCCACGCGCGTGCAGGAGTCCGAGGGTCCGCCGACCGCCAGGCGGAAGTGGGTCGTCACGTGGGTGGGCGAGTGCACGTCGAGGCGCGCTCCAACCGCGGCGAAGCTGCCGACTGGCTCGTCGCACTCGATCTCGGCGCGGTAGGCCATGGTCATGGGCTCGTTGCTGCCATGCCTCACTGTGCGGACGGGCAGGTCGACGACGGGGCAGAAGGTGAGTTGGACGTAGCCGGCTCCGAGGCGCACGTCTCCCCTATTGGAGCGGTCCTCGTTCCTGTAGCACTGGCTGCCCTCGAGCAGGAGTTCCTGGTAGTAGATGGTGCCGTTCGCGCCTGCTGCGTAGTGCTCGGAGATGGGTGATCGGAGCCATGAGTCGTCGAGCTCGACTGCGACGGCGACGTTATGCCGCTGGTCGCGCAGAGCTCCCTCGGTGGCGGACGCAGCGCCTCCCGCGCCGGCCTCCTCCAGGACCAGAGCGAGCGGGAGCGTCTGTGCGCCGGAAGCACGGGGGCCTCCGCCATGAACGCGGGCCAGGTAGAGACTGGGCGCCGCCTCGTCGTAGAAGTTGGGCGGAGGCAGGAACTCGGAGCGGGGCAGGGCAGCTGCCTGAGGCCTGGTGAGCTGCGCGTTGGCGAGGTTGCGCACGAACTGCTGCGTGGGAACGTGGCGGGCGCGGATGTTCAGGTCTGCCAGCGCGCCGATCGGCTGGTCCTCGAACGGGGGAGTGCAGTTGAGGGTGCCGGCACAGAGCTGGTCGAGCTGCGCCTGGCTGCGGCCGAATATCTCGCATCTGCTGGCGCCCACTTGCCCGCAGTGGCGACCGAGCTTCTCGAGGCGCTCCGCGGTCAGCCAGTACCAGGCCAGGTCGGAGCCGTGAGGCATCCCCGGCTCCTCGGCGCGGTGGTGGCCGGGCGGGCCTGGGGGATCGTCAGGGTGGCCGAGCGCGGTTGGCACGGGGAGGGAGAGGCCGAGCGCCTGCTGCACGGCGAACGTCACGTTGGCGTTCTCCGAGTCGGTGGACGACAGGCCCCTTCCCCAGTACTGGGCGGCGGAGGGGAGGCGCGTGGCGGCAGGGGCCCAGGTGGAGAAGTGCCCTCGGCCGCAGACCATGACACCTGCGCCGTGGGGGGCGATGGGGCCGGCGGCGTTCTCGTAGCTGCCCTTCTTGTGGGGAGCTACGTGAGCTCGCGCGGCGATCGTGGCTCGGCCACGTGGCTGGTCTTCCTGCCAGAAGCGCGCGGTGTGGCCTCGGCCCTTGACGATGGTGTAGGCGGTCGCCTCCTCGCCGGTGGCCAGGTTCTCTACCTTCACCTCGATGACGAAGAGCGGGAAGCCGTGGCCTTCGATACTGTGCGCCATGCACTGGTTACCGAAGTCCGCCACCTCGACGATGCCCCTGGTGACGTTGGCAGAGGGGTTGAAGCACAGGCCCGCGTCGCAGCCGCAGCTGACGGGGGTGGTGACGCCGAGCTGGCCGAGGAGCGGGTCGGTGTCTGCCATGGCGAAGGACACGCCGGCGGCGGAGAGTGCCGCGTCGATCTCTGCGGTGTTGGACGCTGCCGAGGCGGAGACGACCGCGGGTGAGCGGAACGGGTACCTGGCGTCGTTCCCTCTGCACGAGTGGAGGTGGCTGCCGTCGATGATAAACGAGGCGGCGTCGGAGACGTTGCCCGTGAGCGGGGGGAACAGGGCGGGGTTGACCTGACCGAGGGTCTCGTTCAGGCCGGGCGTGGAGAGGGAGTCGTAGACCTCGAGGCGGCGCTGTATCTGCACGAACGGCACGTGGTTGTTGACGGCCTTCATGATCCAGGCGGTGCGCTGGCGGTCGACGCGGCCCGTGATCACGACGCCCGTGCGGCCAGTGCCCTCGTCGGGGTAGAGAGGCACCATGCAGTAGGCGGGGCCGTGGCAGATGGAGGGCTGGATGCCTGCCAGGTGCGGCTGGCCGTCGGGGCCGAACCGCAGGCCGTACAGGTCCTCGTAGAGTCGGTGGTTCGGCTGCTGGCGCGCGTTGCCCGCGCCTGGCAGCACGTCGATCACGTGGCGGAAGAGGACATCTCCTCCCCCGCGCCGGTTGTTGATCTCGAAGTCGAGCAGTACCTCCGTCTTGCGGCCTTCCACCTCGCAGCGGAGCACGTCGCGGCCGTTCGGCTGCCCCTTACAGGGCAGGTGCGAGCGTATGGAGGTGACGCGAGCGCCGTCGGCCACGCTCCCGAAGATGGTGAGGAAGATCAAGGCGACGGCCAGCACACGCACGGCGGAAGCCGGCACGCGCCTGGCTGTGCGAGAGCCCGCGTTCCATGCGGCCGCTGAGGCCACCGTGCGCCTGGTGCGGGGATGCGGGCTGACGGAAGTGAAAGTCGGCGGTGGATGGACTGCGGGACCTGGAGGAGGTGGAGGAGTCGGAGAAATACGCAATACCTCGCGTGGGGCGCCATTCAAGGCCGCTCCGTTGCTCCGGAGGTGTTCAGTGCATGTACGCAACGTGGAGTACGCCCTATGCACAGCGTTTCCGAGCATCGTGCCGCCGAAGGCAGAGCGCACTACACGTCCGCCCCCCGTAGGATAGGGGGAGGAGGCCTTATACGACTCGCCTCTTGCAGCCCGCGTACTACGCACCAGCCGCCCCCTCCCCCTATGCTTTACCCCGATAAATCCGGGAAGAAAATACCCGCCTAGATGACGAAGGTCGAAGAGCAGTTGTCCGCCACCATGTTCGCTGCTTATGCCCGGCTTTCCAGTCCAAGTAGTCCCCACTACATAACTGGAGAAGAGCGACTTTCTACTGCGATACGGCAGTTTGTGATAACAGAGCACGCGATCGACGCCGCACGTGCCGAAGATACAGGCCTCTACGACTTCCTCCGAGCCAACGTGAAAGAATTCAGCACATTGGGACAGTGGGGATGCCTTGCAGTACCAATCCCATTGCCGGATGGGCGAATGTGCCATTTGCACCAGTTCGACTTCGGAGATTCGTACCCGGCCGTGTCGAAGGACCCGGAGAACACCCAAGTTCTTCCGATACTGGAGGACATCGCTCAGCTCATCGGCGCGGCTGATCCTACTCTGTCGGTCGACATCATTGATTCCTCCATGATCAGGCTGATGAAGGATACCAACATCTCCATTATTATCCCCACGTTCTTTTGTTATGTGGGATCTATTCATGCGCAGAACTTCTACAACAGACATGCCCAGAAATGGGACACCACGCCCGAGATCGACTACCGCCTCACTACCGTGGGCGTGGGAACCTCTCGCAACGTACTCATCAGGTGGCTGATGTCGCGCCTCGATTTCAATATCCTCGACGCAGCTTGGACCGTGGGGATCATGATCGATTGTCACGCCAAGAAGTTTGTGCGGCGGTCACGGGATGGCTGGAGTGAGCACTTTGAGGGCCTTCTCAAGGACCTGCGAGATCGCGCATACTCATATCGGCATCTATCACCTGAGCAGAAGGAGCAGATTGTCTTCGAGGTGAACCGCGTGCTGGACAGCACGGGCGAGACCTCGTACATGAGCCTCTTCACGGATGCTATTGTGCCTTCCGCCATGACTGAGCGCTCCATGTCATAGGTATCGCGCCAATTGAATACATTCACATTCTGATCATCGTCGTTCACTATTTGCTGTTATCATACACTAGAAGTGGCACTTGTGTAGCCCGCGCACTGTAATGCCGTGATCCTCGCCCCATGGGACTTTCGGGGGACCACTCGGCCACGTTAGGCAGGTGGTGGGGGGGGGGGACTTTTCTGCCTGGTCCAGTTACTCAGCGGCCCTGCCCCACGCCATGATCTCGAGCGAATACCCGAACATCCCCCCGCATGAGGTCACGTTGATCAACTACGGTGCCTACATGGCAGGAGTAGCGGTAGACGCGTCACTCGTGACGGCGAATATCATAGCAAGGCGGAGCGTATTCATGATGAGTTATAACTTATGGCACTATCCGAGTGGTCTCGCTCAGGTTAGCACTGTTCGGTTCGGCTTGTTCATGGGAATCACTTCGTTGATGGCGTACAAAGTACGCGCCTGGCTGGGTACCGGCATCACCGTGTACCCGCACGCCATCCCGATGAACCCCACCGGCCTCCTTCAGCGCGTTTGCATTAACCGCAACAACGCGCACGCACACGTTCCCCCGACCAGCAAATGAACTACCTCATCTACGCCATTCTCATACTCATTACCGCCGCCCTCTTCCTCTCCATGCCTAATGATTTACCTCCTCCTCTCCTTCTCATTATCCCATATGATCTCCTTCTTCTCATTCTTGACCTTCTTCGTCATGATCTCTCTCACTCTCTCTCTCTCTCTCTCTCTCTCTCTCTCTCTCTCTCTCTCTCTCTCTCTCTCTCTCTCTCTCTCTCTCTCTCTCTCTCTATCTCTCTCTCTCTCTCTCTCTTTCTCTCCCTCCCCCCCCCCCTCCTCCTCCCTCCCTCTCCCCCTCTCCCACTGTCCCCCGACTTCCCCCAGCCTCCCAGCTCCTTCCATATTAGGAAACAGCAGCACCCCCCAAACACCCCCACCAACACACATATTATCACCACCACCCCCTCCATTTAAATATAAACACTTGGAAAAAAACATCCCGGGATCCCCCCGAAAACAGTTTCCCGCACCTCTAGGCCCGGTCTGACCTCGCCTGGCAGTGTGCAACATTTTCTGAGGGGCCTTGCGTTTTGTTGCGCACCGGTTTTCGGCCGGTTGTGGGGACTCTGGAGCATGGGTCAAATCCGAGGGTAGGGGTCCGGCTCGACCAATGGGAGGCCTCCGTTTGGTTTGCCCTCTAGGCAGTGCAAAACAGGGCATATGGGCCAATAGGGGGCCGCCACGTCAGCAGTAGGGGCCAGTGACCATTTTTTCCGCCGGGAGGCTTGCTGACGTCATGTCCCCCGGGCCCACGTGACGTCACGCTGCGCCGGGCGGTGGCCTCCCATATATAGAATATGGTCACTGGGAGGGCCGCCACGTCAGCAAAATGGGGGCCCCTATACCAATCCGACGAGGAGGGGATGGGGGGGATTGGGGGTTAGGGGGTTATCGTGCTTCGAAATATATTGTGCCCACCTTAACCCCGATCGTGGCCCTCGATCGGACTAGCCCCA
>Ga0316204_10003373_pt1 | contig 32208 bp, 28 predicted proteins | sample 6monrhotite_MG_2_FD_205661 | JGI IMG/M metagenome (GOLD analysis project Ga0316204, IMG submission 205661) | Microbial mat bacterial communities from mineral coupon in-situ incubated in ocean water Damariscotta River, Maine, United States -... | ecosystem: Environmental > Aquatic > Marine >... | reverse complement strand
TAAGGACTTAGCGCCGGTTTTTAGGGCGTCTGCAATGCTATTTGGTAAGTCATAAAGGGCGACTAAAGCGCCATCAACAGCGCTTTTAACACCCAAAATAACGTTGTAAATTCCGCCTATCGCCTGACCGATGATTTTTAAAAAGGGGTTGAAGAAGGCCCTGATCTGCTCATAAAACACATTCCCAATACCAGCCATAGACTTCCACACACTATCCCACAAATTCTTAAACACCCCATACAGTGCCTTAGGGATTGATAGTAAAGTATCATAAATCCCCTGCCCAAACTTGATCAGGTTTGTATAAATGTCGCTCAGAAACAGGGCTGCCCCGTGAAAGACGCTTGTCAACGCCCGGATGCCCCCATCTACGTTGGTCACCATTTCCCATATCCAGGTCAGCGTCTTGGCGATCTGGCTAAAAATGCCTTCCTCTTCTCCAACAACTTTTACCTGCGACTGAGTCTCGGTTTGCAGGGCCTGAGCCTGACCCATGACACTGAACCCGCTCTGTTGGCTGTTGATTGAGCTCAGCTCGCCAGCGACCAAAGTTTTTGTTCCCTTAAGGCCTGACACCACAGTGTTATATATATCTTGGTATCCTGAAGAGCTACGCAGCTGGCCCTTGGCAGCGTCTAAATATCCGGTTGAGAATTGGGTTAATTCTCCCACTCGGTTTTTCCGGTCGCTGGCACTGATCCCCACTTCCTGGGCTGCCTTTAATAAAACATCAAACTTCTTCGTCTGAGCCCCTAGGTTCGTAGCCTCAGGGTTGTACTGTGCTCCTGTGACCTGGTCTAAGGTCGTCTGTAAAGTACCCAAGACCCCTTTCAAGGTACTGGCGGACTGTTCTGCGCTTTGTTGAATCTTTTTAAGGGTATCAAACTGTTTTTTTCCTAGTTTGACGTACTGGTCCCAGTAGTCTGCTGAGTGTTTATTGAGCGATAACTTTTCTGATTCAAGTCGTTTGTATTCTGAAGTCCAATCTTCAGAGCCCCAGTCTTTGCGGTCTTGGCTGGTCAACCAGCCGCCGATACTTTTGGCTAAGCTTTCCAGGGCTTTGGTCTGTTCTGCTGACTGCGCTCTGGGTGCTCCCTTAAACAGAGTATTCAGAGCCGCATCCAGACCCGAAACCAACCCTTCGATTATCTTCATTTCTAGCTGTCCAAAAGCAATTTCTTCAAACCAGACGATGATAATATCAGCTAACCCATGGATGGCATTCATGATGGCCGTTGGTAACTGTTTGATCCATTTGCCTACCTTAGAGCCAAGCGTCCCCCAGGAACTCAAGACTTGATCCACCATGCCCATGATTTGTGTCACCATTCGGGGGATCATCGTGACCATCGAGGTCATTAATGATGCGGCACTCATGATCCCTTGGCCCGCCTCCATGAGTCCCGACTGACCAAGGCCTTGGCTGATTGATTCAGCCATTTTTGCCGGGTTTGCAGCTGGGCTGGTTGAGGAGGCTGGCTCTGTAACATTGTTTTTAATATAACTTTTGTCCGGTATTTCTGCTTCTATTTTTGGAGCTGAATCCAAGTTCGGCGCAATATCCAAGGCTTCTTGATGTGCCTGTTTGAGGTCTTCAAGATAAAGTCTGTGGCTTTGTTTGATCGCTTCTGCGAATTGAGCTTGTCCTTGTTGTAGATCAGTGAAACCCTGCCCAGGCGCTGTGCCGATTGGGCTATCTAACACCCCACTTGCCTTTCCACTCCCGGGCTGAAGGGATGTTGCAGAGACCGCCTGGCCTTCGGCGGAAGAGATTCTGGTGCCGGCTAGGTCTGAAAGTTGGTTGGATGTCATTCCTAGCGACTTCGCAAGTTGACTCCACTGGTCGCCCTGGGGTTCCCCTGAAGTGGATCCTGCACCATCTCCAGCTGCGGGTTGAAGTGCACCGTCTAATCTGTCCTTTAAGGATACAGCAGACAGACCTAACTTATGCATCGATAAAGTTACTTGTTCTCCCTCTAAAGGTAATGATAAACCGCTCATTTTTATTGGCTCCAAGGGTTTTGATGCTTGGTTTTTCATCGCACAGGGCCATTGAAAAACCTATGTGTAAACATTTCGTGTATCGTTGTTACTTCTCACCGTCCGATTCGTTGGATTCGATCAACGCCGGGTAGATGCCATCATCCAAAAAAAACACCCACCGAACTTCGTCGATCCCATATCCTAGTGATTCACACCAAGCCAAGGCAGGTTCCACCAGGATCGGGCTGACCGAAAGTCCGTAGGACCGTCCTCGTTGGTGTAACACTTGCCACATGGAGACGATTTCCATTTCGTAAACCGTCAATGAGGGCTGTTTCAGTACACTGCAAGGGGCAGGCTGGGTATGTGTCCAGCCTTGACAAGGGGGGGCCGATTGTTTGAAGCCATACAGCCTCAAACACGCTCCACACTCGACTCCCCCCTCGCCTCTGGATTCTAAAAACCAGTCTACATAGGCTTGGAAGTTTTTTTTAGATCTTCCTCCGTCTTTTGGTTTTCATGGGCTTCCCCAGAAAGGGCCGAATCGAGCTGTTCCAAAATTGGTAGAGCTAATAGGTCATAATAGTGTTCAAACAAACGAGTCAGGTTATCGTCGTTGAGCTCTTGTTCCTCCAAATTCCACCGGATCCAGGTTCGTTTGGCACGTTCCAAATTCAGGGCAAATGAATCGGTTTGGGGTAACGATAGGTTCACCCCTTCCTTCATGTTCCCTTTGACCCCGTGCAACATGGTTCGGCCCTGACGATACTTTTCTGCCAATTTGATTTCTTCGCTTTTTTTCAGCGGCCGCATCTCGACCTCAAATTCCCCCAAGTCAGCGAGTTGGACTTTGGCGGTGAAATTAGGCTGCTTATTTAAGTTAAGTTTCAATAGGTTCCTTTCGTTTGGTGGTTGAGTTTGGGCTAAATAAAACTGATTAATGCGCTTCGGTCTAGCTCCCCGGTTGGGTCTAAGGCGGTCAGTTCCAAGGTTTTAGTCACCATGGTGCTGTTGACTTTGGTCGGTGGAACTTGGGCATGACACCTTGGGAAATCCACCCAAAAGCTTGCACCGGCGGCGCCGTCACCTAGCCTCAAAGCAAATTGATGGGTCACGCCATTTTGTGCGTTGGTGATCAACGCCAAATCTTTGGACTCAAACAGGCTGTCTAAACTTGCGCTGATCGCCCGTTGGTCTTCGGTAAAGTCCGAAGGGGGCCCTGGGGAGATTTCGTCCTCTAGGTAATGAACCGGGCTGCTGATCTTGACAGATCCACCGGTTGGAACCGTTTGGAAGGTGTCAAGTTCTGCGTAGGTGTCTTCGGACTTGAGCGGTACACCGATCTCTAAATAAGGCGGTAAATAGCCCTGGATGGCGTCGTTAACCGCCCAGGTAACCGCTGTATTTAAGGTCAATTGATCCAAATCATGATCCACGGCAACCACTTCATAACCAGCACCGCTGTTTGTGTCTAAGGTGGTGAAGTTTTGCACCCTTGCGCCGACGGTGTAGTGTTTGGCTTCCCCTGTTTTTAGCTGGATGGAAGTCGAAGCGGTGGCTACTACAGCTAGGCTAGCTTTCCCCGCTTGGCCCTGCTCCATGAAACCGCCGGTAAGGTCTAATTGAGGGTACCCTTTGTTCGAAAGGGTCAGGCCCATTTCACTCACCGAACCGCCACGGGCAAAAAAGGTTACCCCGTCCAGTTCGTACCACACAGACAGGCTAGGCCGACCGAAGGCTTGAGCGTAGCAAGGGCTGTTTAGCGTCACGGCGCTGCTAGCTAAAAAACTTTGGGCTGTGGTGTTACCATAACCTCGGGTGCAATTGAGAAAATCTCCAGAAAGGATATTCCCGTTCCCGTCCTTCGTGAAGGTTACTTTGGTGTACAAGACCAATTCGGTGTTCACACCGTCGTCAAGCAACAACACGCCTCTAGGCGCAGGTTTGTCGCCTGTGACTGGCCCGAAGGGGATGGTTGTCACCGAGGCGGTGACCCCGCCTGTGCCAATCAGGGTCGAAAAGCTGAGTCGTTTGCCTTGTAGTGCCTCAAATAACGCTGCACCCATGGGTTCCTGGACTTGATTGTTCAAGATTCCTTGGGGACGAATCAAGACCGATAGACTCAGCGAGCCAGCCCCCGTTTTGTCTTTGGTTCGCTCACCCAAGTTGTTCGACGACCTGATTTCCGGGCTGTCCGAGTAGTTTATTTTCTGGTCCATCGAAGGCCAGCCAGCGGCCATGATGGAGTGGCTGGAACTTGGGAATGTCAAGGCCCCTCTAGAGGCTTCTTTGACCACAAATAACTTTAATTCTCTGGGGTTGATTTCAACCATCTGAACTCTCCTGCTAGGGTTGATAAACAAAAAACACTGAAGCTAACGGAGCGGCAGGTATTTTTCTTTTTGTTAAGTCCAAAAAAACACACCTCGGTTTGGAGGTTAATGTGGTTTGGTATTTTTTTCTTTTTTTTATTGATAAATCATCAACTTACACTTCACCAAAAAAGTCTCCCTTGATGCTTTTGGTTCTTTTTGCGGTAGTGTCTCGGGCTCTCCAAACTCAATTTGACCCAAAGATTTTCTACGGAGGAACCCCTCACAATCCCCGGCTATTTTTGCGGCCTGACGACGCATTTTTGGCCCCGTATAGACAATCAATCGCAATTCAACTGACCGTGTAGAGGCCCCGGTCCGACCGATCTCAATCTCTTTAACCACCCCAAAATCTATTTCCGAACGTACCCACTGGGTCGATGCATCCAAGGGTAGGGGAATGTCTTCTTCCTCGGTCAGGTACGTCAGCTGTAGGGCCAAAAACTCAGCAGCAAGGAAAGTCTCAATGGTTTGGATCGCCTGATCTGGTTTCATATCTTTTGCCTATATGCTTCACCCAAGATTTGTCTGGGTTTGAGTTATTGAACGACTATTTCAAAAAGGACCCCAAAACCAGCGTCCAAGATCGCTGGTTCTTGAGTCATTAAGAGCTCTTTTGATTCCCGGGCCAGCCAAAGTCGGTCGCCAATCAAGGGCCGAATTGGCTGGTCTAATTCTGTGATTTGATGCCATTCGGCGTCAGCAAGGAATATCCGCCCAGATACCGCCAGTTGGAACCGCCGTTGACCGGTGGTTACCTCATTGAGTCTGTGGCTCTTCTGTTGCTTTTGTTCGATCACTCTGGCTTCAATCAACTTGTTTACACTGGAGATATCCCCTGTGTTGTGATTCTTCGGCCCCAAATCCACCCGTCTAAGCCAACCCTCTTGGGCAACCAAAGCTTGGTTGAAAAGACGGTAGATTTGTTGTTGTTTTGGCAGCAATCGCTTCATCCTCGCTTAACCTTTTTGATTGGCTTAGTGCACATCAACAAAGGATCTAAAAGGCCCTCTACCTTCACATAGCGTTTCAACGGACTCGCTCCACGGGCGAAGCTGTTAGAAATTGGCCCCACAGACTCAGATAATGGCTGTCCCCCTGGGCCGATATCTGGGCTTAGATCCTCTTGATCTACCGCCGCTTTATAGGCCAAAATACAGACAGCGGCGATCAATGCCGAGGGCACCTCGCCAAGGTCACGGCCATCACGGTCAAAGATCCCGGTTCTTGGGAATTCAAGGGCCTGTTTTTGGCTGATGATCGCCCCTTTCCATTGCCCTTTGTAGACCTGTTCTAAATGGTCGGTTGCTAGGATCAGACCCTCCTCTTGGGCTGGAGCTAGAAGGGCTGACCAGCGGAGGTCCAGGGTTGGACGGTCGGCAAACCAATCGGTCGCCTGGGCTAGTTGTACATAGCAATTTTTTTTCACCTGTAACGCCATGAAGGGCTCCTTTGTTTGGTTAAGGGATGATTTTGTTGCCAAGAAAATTGGCTAGTAATGTGAACAAACCTGACAGTGCCCCTAAATACACCAGGGCTTTGCCTTTAAACGCCGCATAATCGACTTCTAACTGGTTCAGACGGTTGAATATCTGGGCCATGTCTTCTCGATTGTGTTGCTCGTGTTGCTGCCAGTATTCCTTGAAATCTGACCTCAAACCCCTGAGTTCATCCCGAATATCATTATCCAATTGGCTCAGCCGGCTCGATAGGTCTTCCATATCTAAGCTCATGTAAAATTGATCTCCCGACCTAGGTTTAACCTGATCAGCACCGAACGATTTGAACGGTGCTGACGATGGCAGTGTTATTCTGTTGAAGCCTTAAGGGCTTCAATCAGCTGGGTTTTGTTTAAGCTTTGGGCGTTTTTGATCCCTTTGCTAGAGGCTTCCTCCTTCAACTGGGTTAAGGAAACTGGGGTTGATTTTGCCGGTGTTGCTCCAAATGTTTGGTGTTGCACGGGGTCAAAATCATTTTTGTTGATGATCCTGTACCCCGTTGATTGTTTGTCATCTTTAATCTTTACTGTTTTTAGCGAGCTCATCGTTCTCCGTGAAAACGGGGGCCGAAGCCCCCTCTATGGGTTACCCTGCTAGCCGACAAGCAAGTTCAGGTCGAATGACCTTGGTGCCAAACAAAACATCTGCTTCAAAGAAGATCTGTTTGTATTGGCGGATCATTTCCAAGCGCACTGGAACCCCGGTGACTTCGTCCACCAAAGTCAACGAAGCGAGAACTTCCCCACCCTGGGTGCCCTGTTCACTCAAAAACTGTTTTAAGGCCTGACCTGGAGCCCGGAATGCCATGGCGATGGCGTCTCGGTGGAACGCCAAGTTGACCCGGTGGTCTCCTTTTGGGCTGATCGCTGCCGTGTTGGCGAAGGCGGTTTTCGATGCTGGTCCGTAGGTGACCGTAGTGGCTGTGTGATCAACCACCGTGTAGGATTGTGCATCCCCTGCGACGGTGAACAGGTCACCGACATTAAACGTACCTGTGCCGGTCCCCACAACGACTTGGGTATCACCAATTTGGTGATTTCCTTGGGCTACGACGAACCCAGCGGCGGTACCGGCAGAATGCAGCGGAACCTGTGGGTCTGTGAAGAAATCAAAACCTAAACGGTGACCGATTTTCCCGGACATGGGCACTGAGTCACTAGCCGCTTGGTTGGCGTTGTAAAACTGTGGCAACGCCAGGGCGTTGGCCTCAGCAATCGGGTCCAAGACACACCGACGGTTCTCGCTCGGTGCGTTGGCATAGGCCAAGACTTTGTTCGCTTCTAGCAGCGCCGCTGCGTCTGAGGCAAAAGGCGAAGTCCCCGGTGTCCCTGCAATCCCATAGACCCCCTTGTATTCGGCGAATACAGTGGTGTTGATGTATTTGGCTAAGGCCTCGAAGGCTTCCTGGGCCCGTCGAGGGATGAAGTTTTGGCTGGCGTTGATTTCGCCTGCTTCTTTGTCATTGAGCGAAAAATTGGCTCCTTTCCAGTGGTTGAGTAGCAACGAAACCTTTTGTTCGTTGCTCGCTTCGGCCGCACCAGAGGTTGCACCTGGGGTGACATCATATACACTGCGGCTTCCAGGCAATGCAAAATTGATCGCATCGCCTTTTTGTGCCATTTCAGTCGAAAAATCTGAAAGCACCAGCCTTGGCATCACACATTTGCTGCGAAGTACCATCAAGCCACGAGCTAAAATAACGCCCATCAGGGCAGAAAGATTGTTTGGCATCATTATCCTCAAGTGATTGGTTTAGTGTTATAATCCGGTGGCTAGTTTTTCCAAGGTGTCCTTGGGCACTACGGTGCCGTCATATTGGCTAGGGTTTAAGGCCCCCATTGGGCTGGTGTGAGTGCCGCTGCCTTGGGCTCCACCACCGGTGGACTGCTTGAATAAAAAGGGTTGATTTTCTTGGACCTGTTTGACCCAATCAGTCATCCCCAAGGGCTCTGCCCCATGAAAGACGGTTTCGCCGTTTGGGCCAACGGGCCGGACCGCACCTTGGTCATCCAATTGGTAGAGCTTGCTGCCTTGCTCAACCAGTAAGTCCAACGCTCCTTCTTGGTAGCCGCCAACTTGGTTGAGCGCTGAAATCAGGGATTGTCGAACTTTCAATTCTTTGAGTTGATTCATCAATCCTGTTTTTTCAGCCTGGGCCTTTTGCTCCAACGTTTGGTATTGGTTTTTCAAACCCTCCAAAGCTTGGTTACCGGTCTTTTCCGATTGGTCTTTGTTGGACAAAGCTGCTTTTGCCTCGGTGGGGTTGATTCCCTCGAAGGCTTGAAGTTCGGCTTTGAGCCGGTCTTGTTCCTTCAATAAACCGGTGTTGTTGGCCCGGAATTCATCCAACCGGCCTTTGGGCACAAACCCAAAAGCAAAATCCCCCTGGGATTCATCTTTTTTATAGGCTCCCTGAGCCCACTGCGGCAGTTGGGAAAATTCTTCTTGGTTAATCCTGTCTTTCATCATAGCCTCTGGCTGTTTTGCCCTTTCGGACGAATGTACCCCGGCCTCTGGCCAAGGGTTGAGCGAGGTGCTCGTCTTCTAGAACAACAAAAACACAGTTCTGTTTTGGGGGTTAATGTCATCAGCGAAAAAAAAAGCAAAAAACTTGGCTCTTTGAGGAATCAGGAAGTAGTAAATGAGGAAAAATATTTTGGCGGCACCAACGGCGGAATATGGCTTGGTGACTACTGGAAAGTTCTTTAGAGTACCTAGACTGGTAATAGACGATGATCAAAAAAAAAGTTAGGTTATAGAGTTATTTTTATATTCAAAACCTCAACGCTGGTTGGCATGCGTAGTCTATTGATTTTCCTTTTTATTGCTTTGTTTAGTGCAACAGCTTTCGGGGTGGCCCGTAAAACACCTGCTGAAGTATTTGTCCAGGCAAAGAGGATTGAATCTGAGGTGAAGCTTTTATTAGCCCATGAACATCGCTCCAGCACTGTTGAATTTGTGCCCTTTGAAGCCAACTTAAGGCCTCGTCATGTTTGGCAAAAGGGATACATCATCCAAACCAAGCTGAATATTTACCGAAAAAATAAACATTGGCCTATTTGGATCGCCAGCGGTTTGGAGCCTGTCCTGGTGTTTGACCCATCGCTTGTCTTTGAGCACACACAGCTCATCCTCACCGAGCTGGCAAATATTAAATCCCGGCTTGGTATCCATACCGTGACGGGGTTGCCTAAACTGATTCGGGGGAAAAAACCAATCGACGTTTTCAACCAATTGCACCGGGTTTCGTTACTGCTGGATCGTCTGAATCAACAAGTCATCTCTCCCTCTGCGGTTTTCCCCGAGGTGATGAGAATTTATTACGACACCTCATTGATTATCAATGAATTGAAGATTTCAGATCGAAGTTTTCCGCCTGCAAAAAACAAAGATTCAAGCCCAGGCCATAATTTGATTGCTGCCTTCGATCTTCTCAAACAAATCCAACGAATCCAGCAGTTGGGTCGGATGGAGAAAACTGATTTATCTAGTTTTGCTTCGGTACAAAGCCCGGGGCCAACAGATGTGTATAACATGGTTGAGCTAGCCATCGCTGAGTTACAGGCAATCAAGGCATATTTGGGAATCAACCAGCCTACCCCACCAGCCACAGATTTTGGTCTCAAAACACCGGTCGAAGTGAATCAACTGATTGGATGGGTGAAAAATAAATTACTCTTGATCCAAGAGGTCCGTCGATGATCAATCACAACAGGGTAAAAAGGACTTCCGGGTTGCGGGCAAAAGTATTATTGTTTTTCTTTTTGGTGTTAGTGATTGCCTTGTCTATCGTTGGGCTGTTCAGTTATCAAACGTTAAAATCCACCAAGCTTGTCCATGCGAATCATTTTGCGGAGTCTAAGCTTAATATCGTTGCAGATGAACTCAACGGCTTTATGGGCCAGTTCTCCAACGACTTAGCTTTTTTTTCAAATTTTTATGCCTTAGATCGGTATTTATATTGGAGCGACCTGAAGGTTGAAGATCAAACCAACCATTGGTCGGTGGTGGTTGCAGACGCCTATCGTTCCTTTATGGACAGCCACCCTTATTACTACCAATTTCGTTTTTTAGACAATCATGGTCAAGAAACGATCAAGATTCGTCGTAATGGAAAATCGGTTGAAATATTTGCAGGCAAAGAGGCACTACAAAATAAATCCAAAGAAACATATTTTTTGGACGCCATGGGTATTAACGCAAAGGACTATGCAATCTCTCCTTTGGCCCTGCGCAGGGTGCAGGGTACTGTTGAAGTTCCGTTGGTCCCTGTAATGAGGGTATCGAAAGCAGTGGTGGCAAATAACGGGCACACTTATGGTGTGGTGGTGGGCAATGTGTATGGGGAACACTTGCTGTCGATGATTCCGCGCGTTGAAAATGACGTTGACGGCCAAATCAGTTATTACCTGATCGCAAAAAATGGAGAATACCTTCGGCATCCAAATGCGAGTAAAGAATGGGGCAAAGAATTGGGCCATCAGGGGAGCCTCGTTGAGGACTTCCCAGCTCGGTATGATTATTTTTCTAAACTAAAACAAGGAATTATGGATGATGGAGACTCCATATTTTCATTTATGCGGATATACCCCAACCCTAACGACCTAACAAAGTACTGGATCTTGGTTGGGGAGGTGGATAAAGCGGTTGCGATGTCAGAAGTCATGCAGTTTATCCAAATTTACGTTGCCATGATGCTGTTTGTACTGCTGGGCGTGTTTTTTGCGATTCGTTTTTTAATAGACCGCAAAATTGAACCCTTAGTTGCTGTCGCAGCACAGCTTAAAAGTTTGGGAGAGGGGGAGTTTTTAGATCAAAAAATTGAATATGCTGGTGAAGACGAAATCACCGTGATTTTAGATTCTTGTTCCAGCACCATCAATAACCTAAGCGGCTTGGCAAAACAGGTCGACTTGGTCGCTAGTGGAGACTACAGCGTCTCGGTCCAGCCTTTATCAAACCAGGATATTCTAGGTAACGCTCTCCTAGCGATGACTGAATCGTTGCGCCAAAGTAAAGCGAAGGATGAAAATCAACTCTGGTTCAGCGAAGGTTTATCTAGTTTGGCCCGAGAGCTTCAAGGGGAGCTTAGCGTCGAACAACTGGCGCAACGATCAATCTCTGTGATCAGCCGGTATGTGGGAGCTGCAAACGGAGTGTTTTATGCTTACGATGATCGCAAAGAAACACCATTGTCGCTTGTCGGCTCTTATATGTTAGCCGATTTGGCGCTTTTAACCACCAAACTAGCCCTGGGGCAAGGCACCATTGGCCAAGCGGCTCTTGAACGAAAAACCTCAATTTTAACCCAAGATTTCTCAAAGGGCCAGTTGGTTCATACAGGGTCAGGCAGCATACAACCTTGCTGCTTGATGACTCTACCGTTAATTTATGAGGACCGTGTCTACGGCGTGATCGAACTGAGTAGTTTAAACCATTTCACTGGGTCTGAGCAGGAATACCTCGTCAAAGCCACTGAAACCATAGCGGCTGAAACTTATTCGTCGGTACAAAAAAGTCGGATTTCTCGGTTATTACGTGAGACTGAAGACACCAATGCACGGCTTGAGTCGCAACAGGTTTTGTTGCATAAGCAGGCTGAGTCTTTGCAAGAGTCGAACGCCCAGATGGAGGAGCAGCAACAACAGTTACGTCAACAAGCTGAATCGCTGCAACAGTCCAACGCCCAAATGGAAGAGCAGCAGCAGCAGCTACGTCAGCAGGCAGAATCGTTGCAAGAATCAAACGCTCAAATGGAGGAGCAACAACAGCAACTCACCCAGCAGACAGAATTGTTGAGTGCGCAAAACGAACGGTTGGTTTCTTCCGAAGAAAACCTAAAGCAACAAGCGGCAAAGCTGGAGTCATCCAGCCAATATAAGTCTGAGTTTCTAGCGAATATGTCGCATGAACTGCGCACACCGCTCAACTCTATTATCTTGCTTGCAAAGCTCATAGGCCGTAGCCCTGAAGAAAACTTAAGTATCGAGAACAATGAACGATCCGAGGTTATTTATAACGCTGGGTTAGAACTTCAGCGATTGATCAACGATATTTTAGATTTAGCCAAGGTTGAATCTGGTAAATTAGAACTGGATATCAGTACCTTCGACTCTGGGGAGTTCATTACGGAGTTGGCCTTTTATTTTGAGCATCAAGGGAAAGAAAAAGGGCTGGAAATTGTGTTTGACGATCAACTGAGCGGCTTGATCACCTCTGATCGCCATAAGTTATCCCAAGTGATCCGAAACCTCCTTTCCAATAGCCTGAAATTTACAGAATTTGGCACCATTACCTTTGAGCTTTCTCTAAAACAGGATGATCGGCTCCCGCTAACCCTATCAGTCACAGACACCGGCTTGGGCATTGACCAAGACAAGCAGTCGATGATTTTTGAAGCCTTCCAACAAGCAGATGGATCGACCTCCCGTCAATATGGAGGGACAGGGCTTGGGCTATCCATATCGCAACGGTTTATCCATTTGTTAGGCGGTGTGATTGAGGTTCAAAGCCAAGCTGGAGAAGGAAGTCAGTTTATCGTGAAGCTTCCGTTGCTAGATTCTCCAGAAGTTGAAGCTCATGTTCGAATTGCCTCACCCATTTCTGTTGCCTCAACGAACAAACCTTCGAGCAGCTCAACCGGCGTATCATTTAGCGATGACAGAGAACACATCGATGGAAGTAAACCAGTCATTCTGTTGATCGAAGACGATCAACAATTTGCCCATTATATTCGTCAGAATAATAAAAATGAAGGATACCAAACCCTGATCGCCTATACAGCCAAAGAAGGGCTTGAGTTAGCCTCCGAGTTTAAACCTCAAGGTATATTGCTTGATTTGGGTCTTCCAGATCGCCCCGGTGCCGACGTACTAAAATCCCTCAAAACGAACCCCTCCACCAGTCAAATCCCCGTATACGTCTTGTCGGGGGCAGCGGGGCAGGAAATTTTATTAGACCGAGGTGCTCTAGGGTACCTTCAAAAACCAGCTTCCCAAGAAACCATCACCTTGGCGCTTAAAGAAATCATCGGTAAATCCAGTAAACCGGCTAACCGAGTTTTGGTTGCCGAAGGTGGGTTGGTCAGTGCTGGGATCTTTGAGACCGCTTTTTCGGGCACAAAAACTGACGTGCTTTCAACAAAGGACGGGGAACAACTCAAGCAACTGATCCAAGACCCCGGTGCAGACCTTTTGGTGTTACCTTACCAAAAAGGATCTTTTGACGAAAAATACTGCTCTCTTGTCCGAACTGAAAACCCTGATCTCCCGATCATTGTCTTCAGTGAAACCGAGATTGATGTTTCCAGTTTAGAGGTTTTACAGTCCTGCACCCCACACATCATCATCAACACCCCAAAGGCTAAAGAACGACTACTAAAGGATGTGAAGCGGTTTTTGGGAAACTTACCGAAGCATAAAAAAAATCTTGAACGCCAAGAGTTTACCCACCGAGAGGTCCAGAACGAATCGTTGAAATCTAAGCAGGTGTTGGTGGTTGATGATGACGCTAGGAACCTATTTGTCATGACTTCAAGCCTAGAACAACAGGGTGCTAAGGTCTTGACAGCGTTGAACGGCAAAAAAGCTTTGGATATCTTGGAGAAAGAAAGGGTTGATTTGATTTTGTTAGATTTAATGATGCCAGTGATGAACGGATTTGAAACTCTCGCAGCCATTCGAGATTCCCCAAGGTTATCCAAGCTCCCTGTGGTGATTCTCAGCGCAAAGACGATGGAAGAAGATCAAACCAAGTGTTTTGATCTAGGGGCGAATGAATACCTTTCAAAGCCAATCGACTACGATCATTTGATCACAGTCGTGTGCCGCTGGGCGGGGAACCAAAATGAAGGTTAGCTGCCAAGAGGTCGGGGATCGGCGCAGGGTTGATATCATGGGGACGCAGTGGGAAGCCAATGAGCTCGACCGATTGATCATCGAGGCAGCCCTGCCCCAAAGTGGTCGATCAGATTTTTATTTTTATGATGCGCCCACTGTACCGGCAGTCTTAGTTGAACAATTTACAAACGCTTTAAAAGCTAACCGTTTGCCTAAGCTTTGGGTGTTCCATGAGTTCTTGCGTTACCAATTCAACCGAATGAACTTGCCTTGCTACAAGGTCGACTCAAGGCGGTTTATCAAAGAACCTATGGCCGTAGAGGCTCTGGTGTTAGCAGGCTCAGCAGGTAGCCTTGATAAATTAGTTGCAGTTGTTCGCGACCTTCCTCGTTCTGAAACCTGTTCCGTTTTTATTGTACAACATGTCGGAGAAAACCAAGAAAACTTATTAGATCAAATCCTCCAAACGTCAACCGATTGGGAAGTCCATATGCCACAGAATCTGGAAAAAATCAGACCTTCTGTGATTTATGTTGCACCACCAGCTCGGAACATGAGGGTTTCAAATGGCTATATTTACCTGACTCAAGATGCTAAGTTGAACTATGCGAGGCCTTCCATCGAGGCCTTGATTGAGTCTGCTGGGCTTGAGTATAACGGACGATTGATTGTTACTCTTTTTTGTGGAGAGGGCAGTGACGGTGTTGGGGCTTTGAAGGGACTTCGTCAAAAAGGCGCAATGGTGATCGTTGAAGATGTCCGTGAGTGCGAATTCAAAGCCTTGCTGTTGGCCGCTCAGTCAAGCGGGCAGGTTGACATGGTTTTGCCTGTCGCAGCAATTTCTAGTTTCGTAGCCGCCGCCTTTAGGCCTGAGGTACTGGTCCCTGATAGGGTATTGTTGTCATTGTTTTTGGAGTCCATAAAGTCAATTTATGGTTATGATTTCAGTGGTTACCGGGATCAGACTATTTATAGAAGGCTAGAGCGATTGACCAGTGAACAAGGATATCAAAGTTTTTTTCAACTCCAAGACGAGGTGCTTCGCTACCCAAGTCGATTTGAAAGTTTCTTTTTAGAGTTTTCGGTGAAGGTTACGCACTTTTTTCGCGACCCAAGCCAATTACGGTATATCCTAGAACATATGAGTGGATACCTTTCTAGTTTCCCGACCATCCAAACCTGGTCTGCCGGGTGTGCCTCAGGGGAAGAAGTTTACAGCCTGGCGATACTGCTCGATCAGATGGGATTATTGGAGCGGTCCCAGATATTTGGCACTGATATCAACCCCTTTCTGCTGAAGATCGCAGAGGCGGGCCTCTACGCAGTAGATGAAATCCAGGAAGCGGAGGCTAATTTTCGGGCTGCTGGGCTTCAGGGGCAATTGATCGACTACTTTGAGCCGAAAGGTGGATTGATGCAAATCTCACCGAAGATCGCAGAGAAAGTGACCTTTGATCGGCATAGCTTAGCACAGGACGGCGTCTTTAACGAGTTTCAAGTGATTCTGTGCCGCAATGTGCTGATCTATTTTGGTGCTGATCTTCGTCGTAAAACTTTGAACCTATTTGCTGCCTCTTTGCAAGCTGACGGAACCCTGTTTACAGGATTGAAGGAAGGGTCCCTTGGGGGCGAAGAGCCCAAGTTTTTTGTACCCCTTCATCATGACACTCATGTGTATCAACTCAACGAAGAAATCCATTAAAGTGACCCTATGAGTTTTTCTATCCTCATCGTTGATGACAACCCAAACAACCTATTCACACTCAACTCTTTGCTGGCGCAACTAGAGTACGTGGAAGTCCTTCAAGCGAAGTCAGGCTCAGTCGCCCTTGGGCTTGCGTTAGAGCAGGAGTTTCAGCTGATCATGTTGGATATCCAAATGCCGGAAATGGATGGATTTGAAGTGGCTAGGCATTTGAAAATGACCGAACGAACCAAGGATATCCCGATTATATTCGTGACGGCTGTTTACACCTCAAAATCTTTTGCTGATCAAGGGTACGCCGTCGGGGCTGTTGATTATTTGACTAAGCCTATTGATGAAAATTTATTGCTCAACAGAATCCGGCATTACCACCAACTTTTTAACCGGGAAGTAGCCTTACGTGAAAATGTGGCTCAATTAGAAGCAACGCAACAAGAGTTAATGCTGGCCAAAGCAGGGTTGCAAGAACAAGTGAACTCAAGGACAGCTGAGCTGCACAAAGCCTTGCTCCAAGCTGAGTCAGCGAACGCTGCCAAAACCAGCTTCCTGGCCACCATGAGCCACGAAATCCGTACCCCGATGAATGCAATCATGGGGATGATTAACCTAACACAGGATACTGATATTAACGCTGAGCAGAAGGATTTTCTAGATATTGCCTTCAACTCATCGGAGGTGTTGCTCAGTTTGATTAATGATGTGTTGGATTTTGCCAAGATTGAGTCAGGAAAACTGGGTCTACACATTGAACCCTTTGAGTTAAGGCATGCGCTTGCGTCATTAGTGGACTTGATGGAACCTCGTTTCAGTGTAAAAAATCTGTCTTTTTCGCTGAATGTTGACCCTTTGGTTCCTCAATGGGTCAAAGGGGACCAGCTGAGGTTGCATCAAGTCATGCTCAATTTGTTGGGCAACGCCGTCAAGTTTACTAAAACTGGAGGGGTCGAAGTGTCAGTTGAAAATATATCCTCTCCAGAGGACATCATAACGACCCTTAAAGTCTGTGTATCGGACACCGGTATCGGTATCCCCAGCGATAAACTTGATCTGGTTTTTGAAAGCTTTTCTCAAGCTCACGGTGATACGGCCCGAAATTATGGCGGCACAGGGTTAGGTTTAGCGATTTCAAAAAAATTAGTGGAGTTAATGGGCGGAACTATCTGGATTCAAAGCGCAACCGGCGAAGGTGCTCAGTTTTACTTCACCGTGAAGGTCGAGAGCGAAACAGTTGATCAGCCCGTCATTGTGACCCCGGAGGTTTCTGGTGACAGTGACCTTACAGGTGTTAAAGTGCTGTTGGTTGAAGACAACCTCGACAACCAGCGGTTAGAGCGGCGGATTCTTGAACGTGCGGGGGTGATCGTTGAAATCGCTGAAAATGGTGCCGAAGCCCTTGAGTATCTAAAGGCTTTTAATCCACAGGTTGTTTTGATGGATATCAACATGCCCGTGATGGACGGCCTAGAAACATCTAGGCATATTCGCTCAGGCGAAACGCTAAACCCAAAAATCCCGATCATTGCCCTGACAGCGAACGCTTTTAAAGAAGACCGTGAGGCCTGTATGGAAGTAGGAATGGACGACTTTTTGTCCAAACCGATTAAAAAACAAGAATTGTTTGAAAAAATTTGGGGTTTTGTTAAAAACAAAGAAGTTTTATCTTGAATAGACTTTGGGCATGCAAATCATTATAAATATATTTTGTTGAACTTATTTTAAGTTTGATATCTGATTGAGGTGAAACAGTGAATATTCGGATATAGGGGGCTATGAAGAATAAAAAATTAAAGGTTTTGGTTGTTGATGATCAGGCTAGTGCGAGATATTTGGTCGTAAGGGTTCTTGAAAATAAAGGATATTTAACCGAAGAGGCAGACTCAGCTGAATCCGCAGTACAGATTCTTAAACTGGGGGGCACATCGTTTGATGCATTGGTGTTAGATTGGGAACTATCTGGGAAAGATGGCCTCTGGTTAATCCGCTGGATGCAGAACCAGCCTGGTTTAAGCTTAATTCCGGTTGTTTTGCTCACCGCCTATGAGCAAGAACGGGACATGGCTTGGGGTATCGGCGCAGGTGCGAATCAATACATCACGAAGCCATTTCATGGGCCTGTTCTATTGAGCATGTTACAAAGCTGCATCAACCGATATTACCAAATACAAAACTTAGTGGTCGAGGTCTCTGACCAGCCAAAAACTAGCTCTACCTACGCCCTTTCTAAAACAAACTCTTCCATTTTAAATAACTTTTTTATCCAAAGCCTAGACTGTAAAAACCGGTCCGAGTTGATCGAATTGTTTTTTTACCATGTCAAGGAACTGAGCTTCCCATCGGCACCAGCTGAAACTTCCTTCGGAGATTTAACAGGCCAACTTCGTATCAGCCTGTTGCTCTGCTTTGGGTCAGAAAAATATTTTAGTGATCGAGGTAAGCCGAGTATGATGGATCAATCCATCATGAAACATGCGATGGTCGGCGGGAGTATCATCGCTAAAGATCAGGCAACGATTATACCCTCAGGCTCTACGGCGTTGATTATCCGCAATACACCGAGCACACCGGCGGAGCGGGAAGACGCGATCATCACTTGCCAGTCCATGTTACGGCAGATGGAGATGGTTGATAAAAAAATATCTGGGTTAACTTTGGTGGCTGATCCAGAGCGGGCGAACACCCAATCAGATCCATCGGAGGCAGTGCGATTCACCAGGATGATGCGATTCGCTCAACAGACAGCCCGTTTAGGGGTGATCGAAATTGATGTGCAAACGGACATTAACTTTTGGAGTCAAGGTGCCAAGGGGCTGTTGGAAAATCAGAGTGAACAGGACAACCTTGATTTAGAGGTTTTGTTTCAAGCGGTGCATCCAGAGGATCGTTATCTGCTCCAGTCTGCTATTTCTGATTTAAAGATCCAGAACAGAGAATCGGCTCGGTTGGAAATCAGGCTGATTGGCAAAGACCAAAAGCTGAGATTTCTTCAACTTGAATCCCAGGTTTTGCTCAATACCGCCGGCAAGGTCGATCTCGTCTTGATCTTGCTATACGACATCACATGGCTTAAAACAGTCGAAAATCAGATCAGGCAGAGCTATGAGGCATCCAAAATCTCTGACCATGGAAAATCGGTCTTCCTGGCCCACCTTAGCCACGAAATCCGCACTCCGCTCAACGGAATTTTGGGTGTTCTCCAGCTCATTGACTCGAAGGTGATAGGGGAGGAAAAAAGCTTACTTGCTGGTGCTAAAAATGCGTGTAAACAGCTGGTTTTAGTGCTCAATCAACTGTTAGACCTCGCCCATTCAGAATATCAAAATTTTGAATTGAAAACGGTTGATTTTCGGGCTGAAAAGTTTGACCTTTGTCTCCCTCTTTATCAAGGCTTGGCAGCCGAAAAGAAAATACAGTTTCATGTCTATAATTCTCTGGATAAAAACCTCAGGTTGCAGAGCGATCCGAGCCGGATTCAGCAGGCCCTTTCGGGTGTTTTAGAAAATGCGTTTAAATTCACCCAGCAGGGCTCGGTGACCTTGCGGATTAGTTTAAAACAAGAGTTAGGCCTTCCTGATCAGTTGAACTTTAACATCCAAGATACGGGTATTGGCATCGCTGCTGAGGACCTAGAGCGTGTGTTCCTCCCCTTTATTCAGGTTGATGAACAAGCATCTCGTGAGTTTGAAGGCCTGGGTTTAGGTCTTACTTTGTCCAGTCGTCTGATCAAGGCTTTGGAGGGCGAAATCACGTTATTTTCGGAGTTAGGTAGCGGCAGCGAATTCAATATATCGATCCCCGTGGGTGTTTACAGGGAAGGTGATTCTCGTTTGCCAGCCCCTAGAAGGAAGCCCATCCCCTCGTTGAGGATTTTGTTGGCTGACGATAACCGGCTTAATCGGATTGTGGGCTCAAAGGCATTGGTAAAAATGAACCATCAAGTCCATTGTGTTGAAAATGGGAAAGAGGCCGTTCAGTGGCTGTTAAATAACCCCTGTGACCTGGTGTTAATGGACTATTGTATGCCGGTGATGGACGGCCCGTTGGCTATAGAGGCGATTCGTGATGGGCAGGCATTGAATCCTAAAATCCCGATCTTTTTAGTCACCTCTTCGGAAGATGTTGACCTCAAAACTGCAAAGCAATTTCAAGCTGATGGTTTGATCCTAAAACCTTATTCTGTCGCGAGCTTAACAGATTGTTTCGTTCAAATCCTTGAATAGAGTATCCTCGTTTAGAATTCGCCAGTTTTTTGGACTGGCGAACTCTAGGGCAGTACCTTAAAGCCCAGCCTCCTCCTCTTGGTAGTCTGGTGGGAGTAGCTCCCCTGTTTTTAATGCCTGGACATAAGCAGACCGAGGGAAAAATCCCTTCTCGACCAGTCCCGCCAATTGTACAGCCTCTGTGACAGGCATCTGTCCTGGTCGGTAATCCTGGTTTAAACTGATTTGTGGTGCCCAGTTCAGCGCAGAAAGTTCGGCCCAGTAGGCTAACGCCAAGCTGAGCCGTTCTCCGATTTCCTCCGCCAAGGTCGCCAAGTAACATTTTTCCCCTTCCTGACGCATGGCTTGGTTTGCTGCACTTTCTGAGGCTAATTTGGGGGCTTCTAACATACGGAGCCCTAACAGAGCAATTTCCGCCTTTTTGTCATGTAGGTTCTCCCTCAATTCGGTGACCGATTTCCCGCTGAGCTCCAATAAAAACACTTTGGTGTCTGGGTTAGCGTATGCATTAAATTGGGATGACCCCATCCTGAGGGGCTCCGCTTGGTTGACGTCGATCCCCGTCGCAATGGGTGTTGGGTTACCTGCAAAATATAAAGCATTTTCATAGTCGGCACTGCTCCTGTAGTAGGACATGGCAGCGTGGCAAACCTCAAGAATCGGTGGTTTCGCTGGAGCGAACCCTCTTTGGACCCCCAAAAAAACAAAGGGTATATAGGACAGCCGTTTGCCCCGTACCTCAGGGAACACAGCAGGCTCAGGCCTCCAATGGTCCAGCTCTGATAGATCTTGGGTATAGAGTTGCTGGAAGTATTCCATGGTACCTTCGCTGTTGGCGCTCAAGCCAAGGTGCCTGCGGTGGGTGATCAGTATAAATTGATCTGGTTGGTTTGGGTCGCCTCCTTTGACCCAGTTTTGCTCTTGTAAAACCACTGAGACCAAAGCGAATTTCCCGTTGATCCGGCTGCTTTCCCAAGATAAGATGGCTTCTGCTTCGTAGGGAGCTAAATAGGCGGCCGCCCCAGGGAGAGCCGGTGAGGGTAGGTCGGCTAACAGCCCCAACCTGCCAGTGGTTAATAACTCTCTGGCTGCGTAACGGGCTAGACCATTTAGGCTAAGCCCCTCGGGTGTGAGGTTTTCAAAGACCCCCTCTCCACGCTCGCCTTTGAGCGTGTCTGTTTTGATGACGGCGCCTGACAAGATAGGTGATTTGCGAAACATTTGGCCTAACATGCCGTCAATGGTCCGTGCAGGACCGCCAAAAAACCGGGCCCTGAGTTTGTAGGATTGATATTCGGACTCAGTCATCCCGACGGGGCGAGGCAAATACTTGATTCCCTGCTCTTTTACTTGGGTTTCCCCTTGGGCTGCGTCTCGGCAGAGTTGCCATGAAGCTTGTTGCTGTTTGTATAATGGGTGGATGGTGCGGATTGGCATTTGGTTCCTTTGTGTATAGATTGCTAAGTTGGGTTAGTTCAACTGGCTGTATGTAAAAAATTTGGTGGGATTAATACCTCCGTTGTCGAATGGATACCGCCCCTTGGGGGGGTAACATGATTTGATACCTCAAGGCGTCGTAGAGGTGATCTTCTCCCTTGGTATCCACGTCATCTGGATTGATCGGGTCAAAAGACAAGTTGGGTAATGTCCTCAAACATTGCAGGCAGGTTTCGAAAAAATATAACCCCGGTTTTTCAGGCCGGTCCTGGTTGCTTGCCTCCAACATCTCTAGCATTTTTTGGTACCCTGCCTCTCTGGAGCCAGGGCCTTTTTGGGAGGGCACAAACCGGACTCCTGCCAAAGCCATGTCTTGGGCAAGGCTACGAGCCTCGAAGTTTGCGAAGATTGCGGCGTCTGCCGCTCCGGCTTGAATCTGGCCATTGTAGGCCAATTTGGCCTCACGTTGCAGGATTCCCTGAGCGATTTGGGAAGCTAGCAGCCGAAGTCCTTGGTTGGGTTTACCGTTCCAACCGTACCACTCCCCAATCACGATTTGGCTCCCTTTAGGGAAACACCGACGTCCCCCTCCTGGTAAAACAACTTCTTCTCCGTTGGCTTCAGCAACCCAAAGCACCCCAAAAGGGGCAGAACTGCCCCAATCAAAACACCGGCGCACGGACCAATTCGCCGGGACTTGAAACCACGGGATTCGGTGGCTATCCAAGTTGAAATGGCGATCAAAAGCCCCTCCTGAAGGCAAGTCCCAGTCCCCGAAAATCCAAGCTCGTCGGTGCGCTTCATTGCGAGGGTTGAGCATCGCTCGGTAGTTTGGTTGTGCCTTGAGTAGGGCTAGATTTTCTTCTAACCTAGCCCGAATGCGGACCCTTTCCCGGAAATGCCCTTCGACCTCCTCAACCCCGATGGTACCGGGGCCCCCATGGTCGATGTCTCGTGCTTTAACCCAGCCATGCCCAGGGCCAGAGGGGTTGGTGGTTTTCCGTATACGAGGGTGTACCTTTGGGTTGCTGCTCCGAGCGCAAGACATCAATTGTAGAAACAGGTCCGGTTCACGCCAGTTGGTTAATTCCTCCCAGCCTTGCCAGGGAAGTTCCCACCCGTGGAATTTCCAATAATCCTTGGTGTATTTCACCGCCCGAAACAACAGCTCTTCCCCATCAGGGAACACCCATTTTGATTTCGGGCTGTCAATAAACTTTGCTTTTGGAAAAACCTTTGGGAAGTATTTGTGGCTACGGGCGATGATATCCGCCAATTGGGTGGATTCTTCCCGCCATAAAACCCCTTTCCAGCTTGGGCCTAAGCCTCGGTTCACATCTTTGAGGAAATCGAAAAGCAATACATCTGTTTTTCCCGTTCCTCTAGGGCCTTCTAAAAGCGCCTCAAAAATCGGGCAAGCCAAAAATAATTGCTGAGAACCAGGCTGAGGTGACCAGACCGCTTCAATCGGATTTTGAGATTTCATTGATTTGTTGTTTTTCATGTTCAATCACTAAAGCTGACCAATCGGCCAAATCAGCGGCCACCTGAGGCAAAAATACAATGCCTCCTTTGACCTCCCCTTGATGTTTTAATTCCTGTTTGTCTCGCCACCGTTCTGCCCGGCGGTTTTTGAGCCAAAAGATTTGTGCGGAGATTTCCCCAAGCACTTTAATTTTCTTTTTCACCTCCTTGATTTTGACATCACCGGTATTTTTACCTTGATGCACCAATTCTTCTTCAAATTTTTCGTAGCTGAAATATTCAAACCCTATCGCTCGGTCGAATAACGCTGATTCAACTTTGTCATCAGCCAGCTCGGAACCGGCGACCATTGCCTCTGCGAGTTCATCGTTTCCTTCAATCAAGAGGTTTAGCTCATATAGGGATAACGATAGCTTTTGGGCAATTTCCCGGGGGCTTGCACCTTGAGCAGCCCAGTTTTGTATTTCAGCGGTTGAAATATCAGGATCTTTTTTTCTTTTTTCTTTCAAATCACCTCTCAATAGTTCATTCATAAAGGTTTTAGAGACTTCGTGAGTGGTGGGACTACTCAGGTTGTGCCTTGAAATGAGGTTGGGGGTTAATGTGAGCTTGATTGAGCGAATCTCCACATGGGTGTACGGATAGGCTCATTCCCTTTAAAGTGAAGAAAAATTTGAGTTAAATTCCACGGTAATTCCCTAGGGTCAAGGGCTTAATGCAGTCACCTTTTTTCAATAGAAAATTAAGGTACATGTTGAAATTAAACAGATTACAGTTGATCTTTTTGTGCCTGTTAGTTTTGGTGTATTTGCTGCCGAACCATGGCTCCGCTTTTTTGCCAGACCGGCGTGGTGCCCAGTCGAGCACCGAGTCGTCTTGGTACATCCTGCCTGCACCCTATTCTCTACCAGAGGTCGGCACCGGGTTTATCGTCGCAGGCCTATACAACAACATTGCTGGTAGCCACAGCGACGCTCTTTTGGCTGCAACCACAGGGGACATCGATGTCACCATTGCTGGGTTCTTAGACAACCATTTGATCGACGACACTTTGGTCTTAGATGTGGTCAGCGGGACGATCCATCAAATGGTAGCAACCGCCTACAATGGCCGAGGGATGGAGACTGACCCGAAAGATTATAACCTGTTGGTCACAGGTGAGGGTAAAGCAAACGGTGCACAACTGAATTTGAGGTATACTGAGCGACGCTTTCAATTGAACTGTGTCACGGGCGGGGGGCACGTTAGCTAGTTTTGGAGGCGCTGGTCGCTTAAGGGCTAATCTCTTAACTCGGTTTAAGGCAGCCCATACGATTTTTTATGGCACAGAATTCCGTTGGAATCTCACCCAGGAAAAGACCCCCTTTAATTTATGGTTGATCAAAGACGTTCGCACCTGACTTCAAATCGCCTTGTTTTATGAAAAAGGTGCTGTGGCCGAGTACACCGAGAACTTAAACAAAAATTTCCGTATTTCGACGGGTGCAGGGTTTCGGGTAGTCACCGGGTCGGGGATGGTTTGGAGGATTGACGTGGCCAATGGTGAGGAAGGCCCTGCCGTGCAATCCATCATTCCCTACCCTTGGGGTGAGCCGAACTTTTGAGCGACCGGGGGCTTGATGGTTGTGTGCGGCGGATTGAACACATTGACCCTTCAATGAAGCTTGTTTTCCATAGATCCAGACTGTGATGTGCCGTTTCTTATCACATCATCGGACTTTATCCAGACAATCATTCACACACCACTTAGGGCGTATTCTCCGCACTGGATGTCCCTTTCTTGTCGTTTAAAATGAATGTGATTTCTGCTATTTCGGAACCAACGCTGAATCAAATTCTGTCTGGATTTTAAGGTCCATGATGCTATGATCGACCAAACTGTCGTTTCGCAAGGTTTATCTCAAGGTCAAAGGTAGACCACTAAGCCAGGAACGGAACTTTCACAAGGTTCGAGGCAGGTTGGCATTAAGCTTGCTGTATAAAAAGGTTGAGGGTTAACCTGAACAAAATTTATCGATGCAGTCTTTTTGGTTGACGGCCTTGGCCGTGTTTTTCTTTTCTAGCTTGCTCAGTTCATCTGCCTGGGCGCAGGTGGCCACACCGCCGTTAGACCCAAGTCAGCCTATTATCATGCCTGCTGCGGACTCCTGGCGCTATATCAAAGGGGATAACGAGCGAGACGATAAACAAACTGCTACCTTTGCTATGACTGCTGTCAGTGGATCAGGAAGCAACGCCAACAAGTCGCAAGAATGGACCTTATCGGGGACAAGGGGGTTGCTGTTAGCCCAGACCGAAAACGTCAACATTGAGGCTAGCTTTATCCCCAAGATGACCTCCACTCAGATCACAACGACCAGTTCTGGCATAGAAAGCCAAACGGAAACCAGCACCTCAGGTTCAAGGGTTAATTTTGCCTATTTGGCAAAAAGCTTCTCGTTTGGTGGTTTTTATCGGACCAATGATTTTACAGTTGGAAAACAAGACCCGCTTAAGGAAACCGGCACCGGCGGCTCAGTGACTGCCCAGGTGGCCAAGGTCTTTTTCCTGGCCTTTGGCGTAGAGCAAATCAAACAAGACGAAACCTACAAATCAGCCAACGACTGGAACCAAACCGCCTATGCCATCGGGCTAATGGCAGGAAAACCGGATGAAACATTATTACGCATTGAATATGCAAACCTGCATTCCCCCACATCAGTGGCCCATCTCACCGGGCAAAAAAACATCCACCCTGAGGAATTTCGGACCCTCTTGAGTGCCGAGGTGAAGATGGGGTCCATCCTTTTGAGTTATCAAAACGAAGAGATCAAAAAGTCAGAAATCAGCGCCGAGTCAGTTTCTGGGTACAGCACCACAAACAGCCGGATTGGGTTCGGGTATACCCCGGCTAACGGGCTGATCTTGACAGTCTACCGGACAAACATGACCCAAAGTTCGAGTTGGTCTTCTTACCAGGACCTAGAGGGTTCGCAGGTGGACTTAAACTTAGGGTTTAATTTCTAAAGGTCTAGAAAACTGAAGCCCCTAATCAACCTGATTTATATGACGGACACCAGATTTTGGGAGACCAGTTAAGGTCGAAGATCAGTCAAAAAAAGAGATTCATGAATCTTCAGCAGTTCAGCAAAAAAATCAGGTCGCTGTTGAGGCGATTAAAGGGCATCTACGAAAAACGAAGTCGATTACGCCTGGACAATGGGGTCTGCCTTAGTTTGTTTTTTCTCCGAGACGGTTGGGCCTTGTTTGCGGAACTCGCTGGGAGTGATGGTGTACACCTTTTTGAAAGCCCGGTTAAAGGGCGCAAGGGAAGAAAACCCGACTTCATAGGCAATGTCTAGAATTTTTTGATCCCCATTGACCAGCATTTCTCCAGCATCATGAACCCGGTGGCGGTTGAGAAAATCGTTGAAATTATCAAAGCCTAATGGGCCGTTGATCAGGGTTCTTAGCTGGTGCTGCGATACCCCTAACCTCTTGGATAAACCTGATACGGTCAGCCCTTCTTCACGGTAAACTTTCTTTTGCTGGATCAACTGATTGAGGTTTTCTAATTTTTCGACATCAACCACCGGTTGTAGCTTTGGAGTCGTCGGGTTCCAAGGTGAGTCGGAACGCCCTCTCAGGTGACTTAGGTTAAACAACAGCGCTATCAGGGCAATCATTGCCCCATCGATGAGCGACCCTGGAGCCCCAAATCGGTAGAACAGAGCTGTGCCCGCCACCGACGTCACTGCTGGCAAAGCGAGCCCCATAGAGAGCACGATGAAGAAGGCCAGACGGATCTTTCTGCGAGGTTCCACCAAATCAACCTTCCAATCTTTCAACACCGCTGCGAGTGACATCAGCCCCATGCCGAGTAGCATCACGGAAAAAAAACCTTCTGTTTTAGGTGTTGGGTCAACGGGAGGCAGAATTTGTGATAGAACCCCTAAAACTAACACTAGGTAACTTAGAACCGTCGCTTTCTCGACCTTTGGCCCCCATAAACCAGGGAACAAGCGGGTAGAAAGCAGAAAAATAAACAGGGCACTCTGGGTATTGATTGCTACGATGAACCACAACAGCCATCCTTTCTCTCCGTAAAACCAAAGGGGGGAGACTAGCAGGTATGCCGCCCCAGATATACAAAGGCCGGATAACAACCGGGCATTCACATTGTCACGGTAAGCGACCAGGGTCAGTGATACGATCAAAGCCAACTGGGAGATGGCGAAGCCTCTGATGAAAAAATCGATCTCAAACATTGTGGTTCCGTAAAAAAGGGGTTCTGCTCAAAAAAGCCACCGTTTGTCAGTCATTTGACGGCTAGCGGGCTTTGGTATGAGTAGAAGATCTCGTTTTTCTGGGGTGTCGTCTCATCGAATCGTTCTGTTTTTTATCAAACCATGATTTGATCAGTATTTACTGAGGAATCTGTTTGCGCAAAAACCGGCCAAACCGGTCCACAGACAGGTTCAGCATGGCGGCTATCAAAATCAGAAACAAGGCTTCATCATACCGGTTAAAGGAAAAGGCCGAGTCGATATAGAACCCGAGTGTATAGATCCCCAAAAAACCCATGATCGCTGATTCCCGGATGATCACTTCCCAACGATAGGCTAAATAGGCAAAAAACTGGCTCCAAACCCTGGGTAGGGTTTCAAATAAATATTGATTCACTGGCTTTGTGGACCAATAGCCCGGTCCCTGATCCGCACGTTTTCCAGTCAGGTGGGCTAAAATACTCCCGTTATGCAGGCTTAAGGCGATCACAGCAGGCAAGAGGGATGGCCCAAAGATCACCAACAGCACATAGGCCAACAGGTACTCTGGGGTGCTCCGTAGCACCACCAAGACAAAAAAGCTGAACCTACCACTCCAAGAGCCAACAAATCTCCGGCTCACGAAGGGAAACCAGACCAGCGCTAACAGTCCGCTGAGTAAGACAGCGAGTTGGGCGACGATCAAGGACTGCACAATCCCCTCAACGGCCTGTTCACTCCACAGACGAGCCACCCAGGCCCATAGCCCTACCCAACCTTCCCCTTGGCGCAGCGGCCAGGGCCACAGGTCAACCGTGAGATACTGATGTAAACGTCCCATCGAGAACGAGTTGCCAGAGGGGAACAATAGGACTGCGAGCATCACCGCCCAGGGCATGACGCTAGGTTTTGCCCAAAGCCTTAAACTGGCAATGATCAGGTAAAAGAGATACAACAGGAAAAAAGCCTGACCATAATCCCCCTCCCGAAACCAAGTCTCTAGGTGATATCCCAAAGTGGGGAGGCCGATGAATCCTAAGACGGCGCTGGAACGTAAGGCACATTCAAACCGGTAGCTGGTGTAATGTTTTAACTCGCCCCATAGCTCAGGAAGCCATACATAAAAAAAACGGTCCAGGTGCCTGGTGTGTAGCGGCAGCTCCACAGAACGTGCTTGCCGGGCCTCTTCAAACAGCTCGGCATAAACTTTGGCAAAGATACCACTGAAGGGTATGGCAATCGCCAATACGCCACAAAGGGGAGTCAAACCAAGCAGGGGCAACAGGAGAAATGCCCAAAATAACTCATGGATTGAACGCAAAAAGGCGGTGATCACCTTCACTGGCCACCACCGATAGCCCCACGAAAGGAATCCGCCAACCAGCGCGCCGAGGGTTGTGCCGATGATCGCAAATGTCAGGGTGTTTAACACCGCTTGCCATAAACTAAGGCTGAAGTCAGGGCTAGGTTGGACAGCACCCTGGAGCAGGGCCAAAATTTCTTGCAGGGGGTCGGAGTTGCTGAGTTCGAGGTCTGCAAACCCAAAAGCCAAGAGACCTAAGCCTAATAGAACCAACCCAGGCTTGGTCATGGTGCGTAAAGCCGGGCTAAGTGGTCTGAGGTGACCTCGGTTGATTTTAAGTCGAAGAAAAGCTGACCTTGCTTCAAACCTAACACTCGGTCTGCCTTTTCCAGCGCCAGCTCGACCGAGTGAATCACTAAGATCACTGTTTCACGGGACCGAAACATCAAATCTAACAACTCAACGGCTTGTGTTGAGTCAACAGCGGAGACCGGCTCATCAGCGAACAATAAGGCTGCATCCCTAAATAACGCCCGGCCTATCGCCGCTCGTTGCTGTTGCCCCCCTGAGAGGTTACCGGTGGCTTTATTGGCCAAGCCAACAAGCCCCAATTGGGTGATCAAAGGGTTGATCTGGTCCCGGACTCCAACACTTGGCCAAACCAAGGTACGGAGGTTTGACCAAAAACTTCGTTGGTCCAACTGCCCCATGTAGATATTGTGTAACAGGCTGAGTTGGCTAACCAATCCGTATTGTTGCGGAACCAGGGCATAGGGAACAGAACAGCGGTCAATCAGCAGCTTGAGTAGGGTGGTTTTCCCCGCACCACTGGGTCCAATGACCGCAATTTTCTCCCCTTTTCTAATGACAAGATCAAGCCCCCTCAAAACAGGGGTCTTCCCTTGCTTAAAAGAGACGTTATCCAGTTTAAACAAGGGCTGATCCACTACCGTAACAAACCAATCAATGTTGCCGTGTCTTCGATAGGTTTGTACATTTGATTGTCCGCAGCGATGAACCTAGATCGAGGGAAACTGCTGAGTAATTCAGGGTCTTTCATGCCTAGCAGAGCTGCTTTGATTTTTGCGGTGAACCCAGCACCAAACTTTGCGTCCACATCGCCTCGAACACTCCAGTTGTAATCAGGATATTTCGGGGTTTTCCACAGGACAACCACTTTTTTAGGGTCAATTTTTCCGTCCTTCAACTCTTGCTCATAGACCTGATAGTTCACTGCACCCACTTGGTAAGCGCCAGACTGCACCAAGGCAATGGTTTTTGAGTGGTCCCCGGAAAAGCCGACTTTATGGAACACCTTCCGAGGGGCCTTTTTGAAGTTTTGGCGGATATAAAATTCAGGCATCAACCGGCCAGAGGTCGAGCCTTTGGAGCCAAAGGTAAAGGTCTTTCCTATGATCGACATCGGGAAGTTTTCCGAGGCTTTTAAACCGGTGTTTCTGTTGGCGATCAAGTAGGTGATAAATTCTTGATCTTCTTTACCTTGTGCCAAGGCAGCGGCGTGAGGGTTTGTCCTCCGGGCCTGTACCCCAGACAATCCACCGAACCAAGCGAGTTGAACTTCGTCTTCTTTAAAGGCTTGGATGCTGGCTGCGTAGGATTTTACTGGAATATAGCGGACCTTAACTCCAAGCTGCTTGGATAGATAGTCAGCAACTTTGGAAAAACGGGCTTCCAGACGAGACGTGTCTTGGTCCGGTATGGCTGTAAATTGCAGCTCAAGAGCAAACAATGGGCTGCTCAAGAATAAGAAGCAGATGCTCAATTGAAGAAAGCGAATCATTGCCTTTTTTTATTGAAGTGAAAAAAAAATGTCTAGCCAGGGGCTGACAAGGGTTACTGGAATGGTGTTCATTCCAGGGTTGAGGCCAAATGTCCTCAAAATAAAGTAAGTCGGTCCCCACCGCTATGTTTAGACCGATACAATGCTTGTTCCGCTCGCTCGAAGATATCGTTAAGGGTGTCCCCTTTGCGAAAAGCGGTCGCCCCGCAGCTAGCGGTGATCTGACCCACAACGGCAAACCGATGTGTGGAGAGAGATTCACGTATCTTATTGAGGGTTATTTGTGTTGCAGCGAGGTCGATCTGAGGGAATAACAAAACAAACTCTTCCCCGCTCCATCGGCCAAACCCATCGCTATCTCTGATTAATTGTTTGATGACTTCGGTGACTTCAACGAGCACTTGGTCACCAGCTTGGTGCCCATGTTCGTCGTTGAGCGCTTTAAACTGATCTAGGTTAACCATGGCTAACGAAAAACCTGAGCCGTACCTGTCTGCTACCCCAAGCTCATGCTCTAAACGTTTGCTGAAAGAATTTTTGTTCGAAATCTGAGTCAAGGGATCTTGGCTGGTGAGCAATTTGATCCGAGTAGAGTTAGTTATGTCTTCAAATAACGCTACAATTTCTCGGTTGGCCGTATGGGTATTGAGGGTCGCCCTCAGTGATGCAGAAGAACCGCTCGCCAGTTGTAACGGAAACTCCCCTTTCCATTCCCGTCCTTTGCGCAGTGTATTCCAAATATCTTCGGAACTATCTGGGATGTCCGTTGCAAATCGATCAAAAAACGACTTTAAGTTCATCCTCAAAAGTTCATCATGATTAGACTGAAGTACTGCAGCCATTGCGCTGGTGCAACGCTTGACTGCACCAGACATGTCAAAAGCAAGCATCAACACTTGAGTGTCGATCAGCTCCAAGTCGTTGTGACATTGCAACTCCTTTTCTATGATTTGAGACGACAACGAATGTTGCATTTCTTTGTAGGAAGTCTGATCCAGAATCACCACAGCAACCTGTTTCTTTTGCTGATCAAAAGGCAGAAAGGTGACACTTTGCTGCATGGTTTCAAACACGGGATTGATCACTCGCTCCAACCGGATGGGGATAAAAGAATTATCAACCAAGTTGTCAAAAAACATCGGACTGTTCAGCCCTAACACCGCCTTGAATTGCCGTTTAAGCTGAGGTCGGTTCACCGAGGGGAACAATTGATCCAGGGTTACGCCCAGTGCATTTTTTGCCTCGATCTTGGTGTAGGTTTGCAACCATCCATTCCAGTAGAGGATATTTAGCTGACAATCTAGAATCATTACCCCTGATTCAAAGGTGTGGATTAACTTTTCAAATCCTTCCGGGGAGATGCCCTCCGCCTGGGGTGTTTTTGCTAGAACCACTATATCACTCCTTTCCAAAAAGGCTTAGAGCACGCCGCAGTATACTGTAAGATGAGGACTCTAGCCAGAGATACCATGTCCCCCAAATCAAGTCTTCTTTAAAGTCTAGCTCAACATTGATCAAAATCACTCGACTGCCTTCAGATAGATGCTGACGGTTGAAGTCCAACCTTGTGGTTGTCAGAAAATCAAGGTGAGGTCTTGAAAATTCGATGTTCAGTTTGAAAAGATCAGCCAAATAACGGGTACAGCCTGCCGAAATTAGATTGTTCAATTCGGACAAAATATCCAGGACATTGTATTTACTTTGATCTTCTATATAAGAGTCATTGAAGTGCGAGTATAAACTAAGGGCGGAATGTTCATCTACCAACAACGTTGACTCGCCATTTAGATCCCCCATAAAGGATTGGTTTGTCGCTGTCAGACGTGAAGATGATAGCTTGTTGCGTTCATCAAACACCATTTGTAATTCAGCTAAACTCAAGACTTTGACGTTTGTGACATCTAATTTCGTAAACGTAGACGACATCCCTGATACGAGGTCACCAGCGATTTTCATATAGTCTGTGATCAAGCCTGTGATGCTCTCACGTTCTACAGCGTTCACCTACTTATCCTGGGCTAAAAAAAGATTCAATGTAGATAAAAGTGCCGAGTCCATCCGAGCAACAAGAAGTACATTCCCGAAGACCTGTTCTTTTTTAAATTGAATGGATGTTTCCACCACCAAGAGTTTTGCTTTAGGGTCAACGTTGCTATGGTCTTGTAGTTTTGCCTCCAGTTTTGGGGCTAACAGCTTAATATCCAACCCCAAAATCTGGGTCATTCCTTTGGCGCAGACTGTTGATAGGATGCTTAAAAACTCAAGCATGATACCCTCCTGACTGTCATCGTTGATTGTCCCAGAGTTTGTATCTCCCAGTAAGG
>Ga0316204_10003372_pt1 | contig 32209 bp, 33 predicted proteins | sample 6monrhotite_MG_2_FD_205661 | JGI IMG/M metagenome (GOLD analysis project Ga0316204, IMG submission 205661) | Microbial mat bacterial communities from mineral coupon in-situ incubated in ocean water Damariscotta River, Maine, United States -... | ecosystem: Environmental > Aquatic > Marine >... | reverse complement strand
CCGCCCGATACTGCCTCTGATCGCCCGGTTTGTTCCGGGTCTGCTTGGCAGAGTAACGCGATTTTCGGCACGGGGCCAGAGAAATGCCACATCAATTGGGATTGGGCCGGGGATTTGCTTGCGTTAGCATTGTGCAATGAAGGCAACCCCGCCCTTTGACAGCACCGATGTCGCCGCCGTGTTTGCGGGGGTTCCCGATTCTGCGCGGGACCGCCTGCTGGTGTTGCGCGCGCTGATCTATACAGTCGCGGCGAGTACGCCGGGCGTGGGCCCGGTGCAGGAAACCCTGAAATGGGGTCAGCCCGCCTATCTTACGCCTGAAACCCGCGCTGGCACCACGCTGCGCCTTGGGGTGCCGAAAACGGGCGGCTGCGCGCTTTACGCCCATTGCCAGACCACGGTCATCGCGGATTTCCGTGCCCTCTTTCCCGACGATTTCACCTATGACGGCACCCGTGCCGTGATGTTTCCGGATGGGACAGCGATAGAAACCGACAAGCTGCGCCTCCTGATCGCCAGCGCGCTGACCTATCATCTGAATTGACCGGGCCCGTGCTGCGGTTTGCGATCCATCCGCGCCGCGGATGTCGAGAACTGCGCCTGACCAATGGCGCTATCCCGTGACCACTTTCGCGACTTCAGCCATGAAATCCTCGCCGCGCCGCTCGAAATTGTCATATTGGTCAAAACTCGCCGCCGCCGGTGCCAGCAGCACCACATCCCCCGGTGCCGCATCGGCCGCTGCCTGCGCGACCGCCGCCGCCATCGTTCCACAAACCGCCACCGGCACGTCGCCCAATTGCAGCGCGAACGCCTCGGCCTCGCGCCCGATCACATAGGCCTTTGCCACGCTGCCAAGCGAGGCCCGCAACCCCTCCAGCCCGCCATCCTTCTGCAAGCCGCCGCAGATCCAACGGATTTTCGGGAAAGCCACCAGCGCCTTGGCCGCCGCATCCACATTGGTGGCCTTGCTGTCATTGACGAACCGAACACCGTCCTTCTCGCCCACCATCTGCGAGCGATGCGGCAGGCCGGCAAAGCTGTGAAACGCGGCCTCCACCACCTTCGGGGCGACGCCCAGAGCGCGCACCGCCGCATAGGCACAGCAGGCATTCTGGTGATTATGCGCCCCCGGCAGACCCGCCACGCCCCGCAGATCAATCGCTGCAACCTGGCGGGTTTTGCGCATCTCCGACAACCAGCCCTTGCGGGCAAAGACATTCCAACCCGGCCCGCTCAGCTTGCGCGACACGGATACGCGGATCAGCCGTCCATCCGCCGCGCCCTCGCCCATCTGCCCCGCCAGATAGGCTCCTTCCGCCTCGTCGACACCGATCACCGCGCGATCCGGGCCGCCCTCCGAAAAGAGCCGCCGCTTGGCCGCGAAATAGCCGCCGATCCCGCCATGCCGGTCCAGATGATCCGGCGACAGATTGGTGAACACGGCCACATCGGGCGTCAACGCGCGGGCCAGTTCGGTCTGGTAACTGCTCAGCTCCAGCACGATCACCTCGCCATTTTCGGGAGGGTCCAGGTCCAGAACCCCGCGACCGATATTGCCCGCCAACTGGCAAGGCGTGCCGTTTTCCGCCAGGATATGCGCGATCAAGGCCGAAGTGGTCGATTTCCCGTTCGATCCAGTCACCGCAATCACCTGCGGCGGGCTGTCGTGCAGCGCCCAATCCCCGGACCCGAGCGAGCGGAAGAAAAGCCCGATATCATTGTCGACCGGCACACCGGCCTCATAGGCGGCGGCAATCGCGGCATGCGGGAGCGGGTAAAGATGCGGGATGCCCGGCGATGCGATCAGCAGATCGATCCCGTCATAGGCACCCGCCCTGGTAAGGTCGCGGCAGGCGAACCCTTCGGCCTCTGCACCCGCGCGTCCGGCCGATCCGTCATCCCAGGCCAAAACCACGGCACCGCCCGCGCGCAAAGCCCGCGCCGCCGACAGGCCCGACAGGCCAAGCCCCAACACGGCCACGCATTTGCCCTTAACGCCTTGAACCGGGATCATTGCTATCGCCCTTCACACAGAACCTGCTTCTTTGCGCCCCCAAATATCCCCGCCGGAGGCATCCCGCAATCACCACATGGACCGCCGCCCGATCGGAAACGCACCGCAGCGAGGAGACCCCGACAAGGGGTCGAGGAGCAGCCCGCTCACCGCAACTTCAGCGTCGCCAACCCGATCAGCGCCAGGATCAGCGAGATAATCCAGAACCGGATCACGATCTGCGGCTCGGCCCATCCGCGTTTTTCGAAATGGTGATGGATCGGGGCCATCAGGAACACCCGTTTGCCGGTGCTTTTGAAATAAACCACCTGAATGATCACGCTCATCGCCTCGGCCACGAAAAGCCCGCCAACGATCGACAGCACGATCTCGTGCTTGGTGGCAACCGCGATGGCCCCAAGCGCGCCGCCAAGCGCCAGCGACCCGGTATCACCCATGAACACCGCCGCGGGCGGCGCATTATACCATAAAAATCCTAGCCCGCCGCCGATCAAGCCGGCGGTAAAGACCAGCAATTCACCGGTGCCCGGCACGTAATGCACATCCAGATACTCGGTGAAATCGACCCGGCCCACGGCATAGGCAATCATGCCCAACGTCGCCGCCGCGATCATCACCGGCATGATCGCCAGCCCGTCCAGCCCGTCGGTCAGGTTGACGGCATTGGCACTGCCGACAATGACCAGCATGGCAAAGGGCACATAGAAGATGCCGAGGTTCAGCAGCAGCGACTTGAAGATCGGAAAGGCCAATTGCCCCGATAAACCTTCGGGGTGGGCCATCATCGCCATGACACCGGCAAAGGCCGCGATCAGCAAACCGATGCTGAACCGGATGCGCCCCGGCACGCCTGCCGTGCTTTGCTGGCTGACCTTGCGGTAATCGTCCAGAAACCCCAGGGCACCAAAGCTGACGGTGACGAACATCACCATCCAGACATAAGGATTATCGAGCCGCGCCCATACCAGCGTCGACAAAGACAGCGCCGCGAGGATCAAAAGCCCCCCCATCGTCGGCGTGCCGGCCTTGGTCTCCAGGTGGCTTTCGGGGCCATCTTCGCGGATGGGCTGGCCGTTCTGGTATTTTCGGCGCAACAGGTTGATCATCGGACGACCAAAGACAAAGCCGAAAATCAGCGATGTGAAAAACGCGCCGCCGGCGCGAAAGGTGATGTAGCGAAACAGATTAAAAAAATCGCCGCCATCCGACAGGCTGCTCAGCCAATACAACATCTAGTGGGTTTCCTCGCGCGTTTGCCACGCCGCTTGGCCCAATTTGCGCAGCGCGTCAACCGCCAGCGACAGTTTTGCGCCCTTGGAACTTTTGATCAGCACGATATCGCCGGGCCACAATATCGCGGGCAACGCGCGGGCCATCGCCTCGGGGGTGTCGGTATGAAGCCCGCGTTTTTCAGCCGACAACGCGGCGTCGAGATGCGCCATCAGCGGCCCCGAAGTGCAGATCAGGTCGAGCTCCGCAATCGCCGGATGTTGCGCAATTTCAGCATGCAGCGCCGGGCCGGTCGGGCCCAGTTCCAGCATGTCCCCCAACACCGCCACCCGCCTGCCGCGTCCTTTCGGTGTGCTGGCGGCCAGCACCTCAAGGCTGGCTCCGACCGACATCGGGCTGGCATTGAACGCATCGTCGATCAGCTCGATGGCCTGATCATCGGTCATGTTCAAAACGATCCGCTCGCGTTTGCCGCGCCCCGAGACACCGCTCCAACCCGCCAGCGTCAGAACGGCACGCGCAATATCGCCGCCAAGCCGGTCGACCACCGCCAGCGCCATCAGCGCGTTCTGCGCCAGATGCCGCCCCGGCGCATTGAGCTTGAACAGCAGCGGCACGCCATACAGTTCGGCCTGCACCACGGTCACCGCATCGCTGATCGTGACTGCGCTCAAATGCGCCTGCGCGCCCGGGCGTTCGCCGACCTGCACAATTTCAGCGACATCCGTCGCGGCGACGGCCAGGCGCGGCGTCACTTCCAGATCGGCGCTGATCACGGCAATACCGCCCGGCACCAGCCCCTCGAATATCGCGCTCTTTTCCACCGCGATCTCCTCGACATTGCCAAAAGCCTCCAGATGTACGGCGGCAACGGTGGTGATCACGGCGACATGCGGGCGGGCCAGGCGCGACAGAGGCGCAATCTCGCCGGGCGCGTTCATGCCGATCTCGATCACCGCATATTCGGTATCGACCGGCATCCGCGCCAGGGTCAGCGGCACCCCCCAATGGTTGTTATAGCTGGCCTCGGCGGCATGGGTCCGCCCCAAAGCGGAGAGCGCGGTGCGCAGCATCTCCTTGGTGGTGGTCTTGCCGACCGAGCCTGTGACCGCAACAACCCGTGCTGCGGTCCGCGCCCGCGCCGCGGCCCCCAGGGCCTGCAGCGCAACCAGAACATCCGGCACGATCAAAAGCGGCGCATCGGCAGCGACGCCCTCGGGAATATGGCTGACCATCGCCGCGCCCGCGCCCTTTGCGAGGGCCTGCGCGACAAATTCATGCCCGTCGCGTGCGGCGCTGAGGGCCACGAACAGATCGCCAGGGCATAGCGTGCGCGTATCAATCGAGACGCCGCCCGCCTGCCAATTGCCCTGCGTCCGCCCGCCGGTGGCCTTTGCCGCCTCGGTTGCGGTCCAGAGCGGGGTCATTCCAGCCCCTCCAGCGCGGCCACCGCGACACTGGCCTGTTCGACATCGTCGAACGGATAGATCACATCGCCCACCTGCTGCCCGCTTTCGTGCCCCTTGCCCGCGATCAGCAACGCATCGCCGGCCTGCAACGCATCGATGCCGCGCAAGATGGCCTCGGCCCGGTCGCCCACTTCGGTCGCGCCGGGGCAGCCCGCCAGCACCTCGGCCCGGATCGCGGCGGGATCTTCGCTGCGCGGGTTGTCATCGGTCACGATCAGCACATCGGCATGGTCCTGCGCCGCCTGCCCCATCAGGGGCCGTTTGCCGCGATCGCGGTCGCCGCCGGCACCGAACACCACGACAAGACGGCCCAGAACATGCGGGCGTAGCGCTTGCAGCGCGGTTTGCAGGCTGTCGGGCGTGTGCGAATAATCGACATAGACCGGAGCTCCGTTGGCGCGCCGCGCGGCCAGCTCCATCCGGCCCCGCACGCCAGATATCTGCGACAGCACGTTGAACACCGCCTCTGGCTCCTCGCCCGCGCCAATCACAAGCCCCGCCGCCGTCAGCACATTCATCGCCTGAAACCCGCCGATCAGATCCAGCCGCGCCTGATAGGGCGTGCCCTGCCAGCGAAACAGCACGTCCTGCCCGGTCTCATCCATCCGCCGCCCGGTGATCTTGAGCCGTGCGTCATCGGCATATTGCGCCACCGTCAGCACCTCGATCTCGCGCCGTTCGCAGGCCTCGGCCACCTCGGGCCCGCGCGGATCGTCGAGATTGATCACGGCGGTGGTCTCCTCGGGCAGAAGCTCGGTGAAAAGCCGCAGCTTGGCCTGAAAATAGGCCTCCATCGTGTCGTGATAATCCAGATGATCCTGGGTGAAATTGGTGAATGCGGCGGCGGCCAGATGCACCGCCTCCATCCGCGCCTGATCCAGCCCGTGCGAAGAGGCCTCCATCGCGACATGGTCCACGCCTGCCGCCGCCATATCGGCCAAGAGCGCATGCAGCGTCAGCGGGTCGGGCGTGGTGTGGATGCCGGGGGCCGAATAGGCACCCTCAACGCCCGTTGTGCCGATATTGGCCGCCTCAAGACCAAGCGCGGTCCAGATCTGGCGGGTGAAACTTGCCACGGAGGTCTTGCCATTGGTGCCGGTCACGGCCACGACGCAAGAGGGCTGCGCCCCGAACCAGAGCGCGCTGGCATGGGCCAGAGCGGCGCGCGGATCCTCGACCGTGATCAGGGTTGCATCGGCACCTTCCAGCACCTCTGCCGCGATCTCGGCCCCCTGCCGGTCGGTCAAAATCGCCGCCGCCCGCATCCTGATCGCGTATTGGATGAACGCGCCACCATGCACGCGCGATCCGGGCAGGGCCGCAAAGAGGTGGCCCGGCTTGACCTTGCGGCTGTCGGTCGAAAGGCCGGTCACCGCGCGATCGCCGCCGCGCGGGGCCGTCAGCCCCAGTTCGGATAAGGTTTTCTCGGTCATCCTGCCCCCAGACACCCGCACACGCACATCACGAGTCGGGCTTATTCTGAAGCGCTGGATAGCTGATAGGCAAGCTCGGGATCAACGCTTTCCGGGCGCAGGCCCAACAATGGCGCGGCGCGGCGGATAATTTCGGCCGCAACCGGCACGGCGGTCCAGCCGGCAGTGCGCCGTTCCTCGCCCAACATTACGATGTTGGGTTCATCGAGCGTGACCACCAGCACATATTGCGGATCGTTGGCCGGAAAGACCGACGCAAATGTCGACAAGAGCCGGCCCTCGTAATAGCCGCCCTCGGGGTCGGGTTTGTCGGCCGATCCGGTCTTGCCGCCAACCTCATAGCCTTCGACCTCACCCAAGGACGCGGTGCCGTCGGTCACGACCTGGCGCAGCATGCTGGCCGCAATGGCCGACACTTCCTCGGACACCACCCGCTCGCCTTCCTGCGGCGTATCGCGGCGCAGGATCGTCGGCTGCACCCGGGTGCCGCCATTCAAAAGCGAGGCATAGGCCGCCGCCAGATGCAGCGGGCTGACGGAAATGCCGTGCCCATAGGAGATCGTGGCCGTCGACAGGTTGGTCCAGCGTGACGGATAGAGCGGGCGCGCCGCGCGCTGTTCGACAACCTCGATGCCGGTGGGGTCAAACAGACCCAGAGAGTCCAGAAACTCCTGCTGGCGTTCGGTCCCGATCATCTCGGCCAGGCGCACGGTGCCGATATTGGATGAGCGCACGATCACGTCGGTGACCGAGTTTTCCGGCCCGTAATTCGAAAAATCCTCGATCTCGAACCCGGCCATACGCAACGGGCCGGTTGTGTCGATCATGGTATCGGGCTCGACCAGGTCCAGCTCCAAGGCCTGCGCCGCGGTGAATATCTTGAAGACTGAGCCCAGTTCATAGACCCCCTGCAGCGCCCGGTTGAAAAGCGGGCTTTCGGCCTGATCACCCACCAGCAAGGGCCGGGGCCGGGCATTGGGGTCGAAATCGGGCAGGCTGGCCAGCGATATGACCTCGCCGGTATTCACGTCCATCAATACCGCCGCCGCCCCGATGGCGTTCATCAGGGTCATGCCGCCTTCCAGAACTTCCTCGACCGCCGCCTGCACGGTCAGATCGAGCGACAGCTGCAAAGGTTCACCATTGCGGGCGGGGTCGCGCAATTCGGCGTCGAATTGCGCCTCGATGCCCGCCACGCCCAGAATCTCGGCTGAATTCACCGCCTGCTCGCCAAACCGCGCGCCACCCAGGATATGCGCGGCCACCGCACCATTGGGGTAGAGGCGCATATCGCGCGGGCCAAAGAGCAGCCCGGGCTCGCCCAGATCATGCACGCGCTGCTGCTGCTCGGGACTGATCGAGCCGCGCAGCCAGGCAAAACTTGAGCCCGACGTAAACCGCCGCATCAGCCAGTCCAATTCCAGATCAGGGAAAATCTCGGCCAGTCCCGCAGCGGCAGTGGCCGGGTCAATCAGGTCGTTGGGCTGCACATAAAGCGAATTGGTGATCAGATTGGTGGCCAGCACCCGTCCCCGCCGGTCAACGATATCGGCACGCGTGCCCAATGCGGCGGCGGCGGTCGATGCGATATGCGGCTCTTCGGGCTCGGACCCGGCCAGCGCCGTCATTTTCACACCCACAGTCAGAAAGGCCGCGAAAAAAACCATTGCCACCATCAACAGGCGGCTTTCGGCCCGTTGGCGCATCTTGTCGCGCGCCTGTTCATGGCGCAGCGCCACGTTCTCACGCTCGATCCTGTCGGGGTTTTCGCCGATCGCTCGGGCTTCCAGAATGCGGGCCAGCGGGCGCAGGGCGATGCGGCGGGTCATAGCGGCTCCTCCGTTTCGGATGCGCTGAAGAGGATGTTTTCAGGCTCTGACGGGGCCGCGGCCTCGGGCAGGCTTTCGGGGCGCCAGACGACCTCGTCCATCACCGCGAACTGGCTGGGCGACATCGGCAAGAGGCCAAGCCGGTCGAAGTTCAGATCCACCAATTCGCGCAGCCGGTCGGGCCGGTTCAGATAGGCCCATTCGGCGCGCAGCACGCCCAGATTTTCGCGCTCAAGCCCGATCTCGCGTTGCAGCCGGTCGACCTCCCGCAGGGATTGTTGTGTCAGGATGTTCTGATGATAGGCCCAATAGCCCAGGGCGACGACGGCAAAGGCGGCAAGAAAAGTCACAAAACCACGCATTGGTTACAAAATCTCCGTCAGGGGTGGCAGGCCCAGAATATCGGTTTGCGGAACGCCCGCGGGGGCCTCGGTGCGGCGCGCCACCCGCAGCTTGGCCGATCTTGCGCGCGGATTTATGGCAATTTCGGCGGCATCGGGCGCAATGGCGCGACGCGGCGTCAGGGTAAAGGCGGGCTCGCGTTCGGCGGCCTCGGGCGCGTAGCGCGACCCGCCGCCGCCAAAGCTGGCGCGGTCCTGCAAAAACCGTTTTGCGATCCGATCCTCCAGCGAATGGAATGTCACCACCGCCAGTTGCCCGCCGGGTTTCAAGGCGCGTTCAGCGGCCGTTAATCCCTGAACAAGCTGGCCAAATTCATCGTTTACCGCGATGCGGATGGCCTGAAAGCTGCGGGTCGCGACATGGCTTTGGCCCGGCTTGGCACGCGGCAGGTTTTTCTCAATGATGGAAACGAGTTGCGCGGTGGAAGCAATTCGGCCCAACGCCCGTTCCGCGATGATGGACTTGGCGATACGGCGCGCGGCGCGTTCCTCGCCATAATGATACAGGATATCGGCCAATGCGGCCTCGGGCGCGTCATTCACCAGATCTTCGGCCGACGGCCCCGCCTGCCCCATGCGCATATCCAGTGGCCCGTCCCGCATGAAGGAAAACCCGCGCTCTGCCTGATCAAGCTGCATCGAGGAGACGCCCAGATCCAGCACTACCCCATCCAGCGCCGGATAGCCCGCGTCCGCGGCAAGGCTGTCGAGATCCGAAAAGGTGCCAGGCACCAGAATCAGACGCCCCTCAAAGCCGCTGGCCCAGGGGGCGGCCATCTCAAAAGCCAGCGGGTCGCGGTCGACGCCGATGACCACATCCGCCCCGGCCCCGAGCAATCCCCGCGCATACCCGCCCGCGCCGAACGTGCCATCCAGCCAAACGCCCTGAACCGGCGCAACCGCCTTGAGGATCGCAGTCAGCATTACAGGAATATGGGGTGCGGAAGTCGGGGTATCGGACACCGGCGCGGGCATTACGCGCCCTCTCCGCCGGACTTTCCTGCCAGGCTGAGCGGGTCAAAGAATTCGCGCCCACCACCAAGTTGCGCCATCAGCTTCTCGATATTTTCTGCGGCAGCCGCACCCTGATCGGCGCTGAGGATATGGAATTTGTCACCCTTGCCCTGAAACAGCGCCTCGGGGCCCAGATTGATCTTTTCGCGCGCGGCGGGCGGCAGGACCAGACGTCCGGTATCATCGACCGTGGTCTCGTCGCATTTGGAATAATAGAGCTCTTCCAGCAGGGTACGCAGCGCTGTGCCGCGCCCCTCGGCCTGAATCATCGCGTCAATCTCGTCATAGGCATCGCCGGAGAGGCATTCGAGAAAATTCTTGGAGGGGTCGCCATAGGCGATATAAAGGCGCGGCGCGCCGCCGGGGCTGTATTGGCTGTCGGAATTCTGCAGAACGCGACGAAACTTGACCGGGATCGACACCCGGCCCTTTCCGTCTACCTTGTTCCGGCTTTCGCCCTGAAACCTGCGCTCCACTGTCCCCGGCCCCTTTATTGCCTTGTTTCGTGCCCTGAAATGGACAACGGCGGATCGAGCTAGCTGCCACTGCTCAATCCGCCGCCCTCGTCCCATTTCTGGGTATTCCGGCGGGCGCGCATACCTGGGGGGGATGTCTGCTCTGCCCGCGCGCCGGATCTCTCATCGTCAGCGTTAGAGTGCCTGTATGAACCTGCTTTTATTATCGTTCCGGCCAGTGGTTTTCCGCTATCCCGGTGCATCTCGTTTGCTGTGTCATGTTTGTGCCATGGAAGAATTTCCCATGCAATCCCCTTTTATGGGAATTTTCTCCAATCAAGTGTCGAAGGCCCAAGGCAAGACGAGGGATCGCGCCCAATCCGGGTGGAAATGGCGCACAAATTGTGGCTCCCTGCATTTAGACCCACTAGATATAGCTGTGATCCTTGTGCCACAGCAGATGGTGATTTTTTCCAGGAATGGCCGAAAAACCCGGCGCAGGCGGCACCGGGGGCGGATTCATGCGAGTCGCGGGGACGAGGGAGGGCGCTCAGGCCAGCCCGCCCGCCACCAGACGGGCCGCCAGCGCGGCGTAGGCATCCGACATCGCGCCATCGCCGGCCGCAATCGGCGTGCCTGCATCGCCCGCGATCCGGGTTTCAAGCGAAATCGGCAGCGCGCCCAGGAAAGGCACGTCCAGCCGGGTGGCCTCGGCGCGCACGCCGCCTTCGCCGAAAATATGCTCCTCATGGCCGCAATTCTGGCAGACATAGCCCGACATGTTTTCGATCAGGCCAAGGATCGGCGTTTTCAGGGTCTGGAACATGTTGATCGCTTTCTTGGCATCCATCAGCGCCACATCCTGCGGCGTCGAGACGATGATCGCCCCGGTAACCTCGGATTTCTGGCACAGCGTCATGGCGACATCGCCGGTGCCGGGCGGAAGGTCGACGATCAGCACATCCAGATCGCCCCATTCCACCTGCGTCATCATCTGTTGCAATGCCCCCATCAGCATCGGCCCGCGCCAGACAACGGCCTGATCCTCGGGCAGCATCAGGCCAAGCGACATCATCGTCACGCCGTGACTGTGCAGGGGCAGGATGGTCTTGCCATCGGGCGAGGCCGGGCGTTTCGACACGCCCATCATGCGCGGCTGCGACGGCCCGTAGATATCGGCGTCCAGCAGCCCGACACGCCGCCCGGCCCGCGCCAAGGCCACGGCCAGATTCGACGAAACGGTGGATTTGCCGACACCGCCCTTGCCCGACCCAACGGCCAGAATGCGCGCCACGCTGCTTGGCTTCATCGAGCCCTGTTGCGGCTTTGCGTGACCGCCGAACTTGAGATTCGGCGGCTCCCCCTGCGGCGCGGCGGGCCGGGGCGCGGGTTTGCCGGAATGCGCCGTCAGCGCCACGGTGGCCCCGGTCACGCCCTCCAGCCCTTTCACAAGAGCCTCGGCCGCGTCGCGGACCGGTCCTAGGCGCTGCGCCTCCTCGGGTGAGGCGGCTTCGATCACAAAGGCCACCTTGCCGTCGGTCACACTGAGGGCACGCAGCATGTCACGGCTGACCAACGTGCCGCCATCGGGCAGGCTCAACCGATTAAGGGCCGCAAGAATGGTTTCGCGCGTCTGTGTCATATCGGTCGATCCTTGTCGCTGAAATCGTTCTCTCGCCAGATAGGGCAGTTTCGCCCCGGTTGCACCCCTTTGCCCAACTCCTGGTCGAATTGCATAAGATCCCGGCAGTTTACGTTCACGTTATGCAAATGCTGCATAGCAGAAATGACAACTCAGGGATTGTGCAGACGCAGCATTGCCCTATCTTCAATCACAACGAACATGGATAGCAGCCGGACGGCACCGCGCCCCGAAATGGTAGCGCAACCAACCGCCCCTGCCAGAGACGCCACGAGGAAATGACAATGGCATACGCAGTTCAGAACAAAGGGACCGCCCTTTCGATCACCGCCCGTCTGGGTGAGATTTTCAGCCAGGCCGGCCAGGCCTATCGTAGCTGGAGCATGTATCGCCGCACGTATAACGAGTTGAGCGGCCTGGCGCAGCGCGAGTTGGACGATCTCGGCATCAACCGCAGCGAAATCCGCCGCATCTCGCTGGAAACCGCCTACGGCGCAGCGAAATAAACGCAGCAATCGACCTTCCCGCCGGGTCTCATCCTCCCAGATGACCCGCCGGGCAGCGCGGCGGTGCCACCTCCTCCCGGCACCGCCGCTCAAAGACACCGGACCCCAGATGGGTCTTGAGTTTTGCGAGCCTCCCTCCTCCCTTGAGGTTCCGCAAAAACTGCGCAGGCACCCCTCTCCTCCTCCCTTGGGGGATGTCTGCGCCCCTAATACGGGCAGTCTGCGGTTTCGCGGATGGCCCGAACCTCGGCGCTGATGCCCGCTCCTCCCCTGGGCCAGGCGCATGAGAAAAAAAGCGGCGATACCCCCTCCTCCCTTGGGTATCGCCGCTTTTTCATTTTTTGATCAGGCGCGGTCATCCTTGGGCGAAGCCATGACAACATGGGTGGATATTGTCGCAAGCTGGGGCAAGGCACCCAGAACATCGGTGTGAAATGCCTTGTAGGAGGCCAGATTGGCCGCCTCGACGCGCAGCAAATATTCGACATTGCCGGTGATGTTGTGGCACTCGCGCACTTCGGGTGCCCGGGCCATGGCGCGTTCAAACGCTTCCTGCGCGGATTTGGTGTGTTCCTTGAGCCCGACGCTCAGATAGGCCACAAACCCCACGCCCAGTTTGGCCGGGTCCAAAACCGCGCGATAGCCCGCGATCACGCCCGCCACCTCCAATGCCTGCACCCGGCGCAGCGCCGCCGAGGGCGACAGCGCAACCCGTTCGGCCAGATCAAGATTGCTGATCCGGCCATCACCGGCCAGGACACGCAATATCTGCCGGTCTTTTTCGTCAATCTTGGTCATTTGTTGTGAATTATTACGCGAACCACTTAGATTTGCAATTTCATTGCGCCTGTGCCGCATTAGTGTTGCGCCATGACACAAGAGCTTCTTTTTGGCCTGATTGGCTTTGCCTTTGCCCTGTCGATCACGCCAGGGCCCAACAATCTGATGCTGATGGCCTCGGGGGCCAATTTCGGCCTGCGCCGGACCTTGCCGCATATGTTCGGCATCAGCCTGGGCCATGGCTTCATGGTGTTTCTGATGGGGATTGGCCTGTTGGAACTTTTCGCGATCTACCCGTTGGCCCGCACCGTTTTGACCGGGATCACCTCCGTCTACTTGCTGTGGCTGGCTTGGAAAATCGCCAATGCCGCCCCGCCAAGCGAGACCGCCGCAAAGGGCACGCCGCTGACATTCCTGCAAGCGGCAGCCTTTCAGTGGGTCAATCCGAAAGCCATCTACATGGCGATTGCGGCGCAGACCAACTATGCCGCAGAAGGCAGTGGTTGGATCGGCGCGGGCCTGGTGGCGCTGGTCTTTCTGACGACGAATTTTCCCTCGATCACGGTCTGGGCCTGGCTGGGGGTGCAGATGAAGCGCCTGTTGGGCACCGGGACCAGGCTCAGGGCATTCAATATCACCATGGCGCTGCTGCTGGTGGGCACGCTGATCCCGATATTCCTGGGCGACTGATCTTCTTCTTTGCAAAATTACTCATGCCCAAGGCCCGCAAGGCGCGCCACGCCCGCGAAAAAAGAGGCTAATTTCAAAATGGCACATCATCGGCCTGATCCGCGGCGACCAGAAACCGGCCCACCACATGCTTGATACCGGCCTTGTCGAAAGCGATCTCCAGCTTGTCGCCCTCAACTCCTTCGACCCGGCCATAGCCGAACTTATTGTGAAACACCCGGTCGCCAATGGAAAACGCCGCCACTGCCTCCGCATCAATCACGAAATTGCGGGCCTCGCGCGGCTGACCCACGCCGCGCGCGCCCTGATTGGCCTGCATCCGCCGCCAGCCCGGTGAATTATAGACATCGGCGCGCGAGGCTTTGTCGTGCATGCCCGAGCCGCCAAAGCCCCCCTGCGCGGCACCACCCTGATGGCCATAAAGCCCCGGTGGCGTCAGCACCTCGACATGCGCCTCGGGCAGCTCATCGATGAATCGCGAGGGCAGTTGATTCTGCCACTGCCCATAGACACGGCGATTGCCGGCAAACGAGATGGTGCAGACCCGCTCGGCCCGGGTGATGCCGACATAGGCCAGCCGGCGCTCTTCCTCCAAGCCCTTCAGCCCCTCCTCATCCATCGAGCGCTGGCTGGGGAAAAGACCGTCCTCCCACCCCGGCAGGAACACGGCGGGAAACTCCAGCCCCTTGGCCGCATGCAGGGTCATCAGCGTCACCTTGGGCTCATCGGCATCGGCCTCATTGTCCATGATGAGGGAAACATGCTCCAGAAACCCTTGCAGATTCTCGAAACTCTCCAGCGCTTTGACCAATTCCTTGAGGTTTTCCAGCCGCCCCGGTGCCTCGGGCGTCTTGTCGTTCTGCCACATTGTGGTGTAGCCGCTTTCGTCCAGAATGATCTCAGCCAGTTCGATATGCGAGAGCGTGCCCGCGGGCGCGTCTTCCTCTATCAGATCAGACACCGGGCTGGCGGGCCGCATCGGCCCCGCCATCAGCGCGCGCCAGCGATCCAACCCGGCCAGAAGCCGCGCCAGTTCCACGGCACCTTTGCCGGTCAGCCCCTTGGCCGCCAGCAAATCCCGCGCGCCTTCCATCAGTGAGACGCCATTGGCGCGCGCCGCCATCTGGATCTTTTGTTGCGCCTTGTCGCCAAGTCCGCGTTTGGGCGTGTTGACGATGCGCTCAAAGGCCAGATCATCCTCGGGGCTGATCACGAGGCGGAAATAGGCCATGGCATCGCGGATCTCCATGCGTTCATAGAACCGGGGGCCGCCGATGACACGATAGGGCAGCCCGATGGTCAGGAACCGATCCTCGAAGGCACGCATCTGGTGGCTGGCGCGCACCAGGATCGCCATGCCATCGGCACCGATCGGGGCCATGCCACGGGTGCCACCCTGCATCGCCTCGATCTCGTCGCCCACCCACCGGGCCTCTTCGTCGCCATCCCAATGGCCGATAAGGCGCAGCTTTTCGCCACCCTCGGCCTCGGTCCACAATGTCTTGCCAAGGCGCCCCTTATTGCCCGCGATCACGCCCGCGGCGGCGGCCAGGATGTGCTCGGTCGAGCGGTAATTCTGTTCCAGCCGGATCACCTTGGCACCCGGAAAATCCTTGTCGAAGCGCAGGATATTGCCCACTTCGGCCCCGCGCCAGCCATAGATCGACTGATCGTCATCGCCGACGCAGCAGATATTCTGATGCCCCTGCGCCAACAGCCGCAGCCACAGGTACTGCGCCACGTTGGTGTCCTGATATTCGTCGACCAGAATGTAGCGAAACCAGGTCTGGTATTGCTTCAACACATCGGGGTGGGCCTGAAAGATTGTCACGACATGCAGCAGCAGGTCGCCGAAATCAGTGGCGTTCAGTTCCCGCAAGCGGCGCTGATAGGCGGCGTAAAGGTCGATGCCCTTGTCGTTGAACGCCCCGGATTCGGCGGCAGGCACGTTTTCCGGCGTCCAGGCGCGGTTTTTCCATTTGTCGATGACATGCGCCAGCGCGCGGGCCGGCCATCGTTTTTCGTCGATGCCCTCAGCGATGATCAATTGCTTCAGCAGGCGCACCTGATCGTCGGTATCGAGAATAGTGAAGTTCGATTTCAACCCGGCAAGTTCGGCATGGCGGCGCAGGAGTTTGACACAGATCGCGTGGAAGGTGCCGAGCCAGGGCATGCCTTCCACCGCCTGGCCCAAAAGCCCGCCGACCCGGTTGCGCATCTCGCGCGCGGCCTTGTTGGTGAAAGTGACGGCGAGTATCTCGTTCGGGCGGGCGGTGCCGGTCGACAGAAGATGCGCGATGCGGGCCGTCAGCGCGCGGGTTTTGCCGGTCCCGGCCCCGGCCAACATCAGGACCGGGCCATCAAGCGTTTCGACCGCCTCACGCTGCGGATCGTTCAGCCCGTCAAGATAGGGCCTTGGCCGCGCGGCCAAGGCGCGGGCCGACAGCGAGGCCGAGGCAAAGGCGGTTTCATCGTCGAAAATATCCATGCGCGCGAGCGTAGCGCAGACGGATTGCGAGTAAAAGCCTTGTTCACATTCTGTTCCGCCCCTTTTCTGTCGCCGAGGCGGGCCTGTGCGACGCCCCCTTACGGCAGCACCCGCAACATACCGGGCAATCGGGAAGCCGTGTGGGCGTATTCATATCGATATGGGGCAATGGGTCTGGACAGAATCCGTGGGGCGCTATTGTGTGCCGATATGGATCTACACAGCCGATATCCCGGTGTTTCCGACCTGAAAGCACGCGCGCGACGGCGTATTCCGCATTTTGTGTGGGAGTATCTCGATAGCGGCACCGGGCATGAAGCGACCCTCGCGCGCAACCGCATCAAGTTGGATGAGGTGCTGTTTCATCCTGCGATTCTGGACGGTGGCGCGGATGTCGACCTGAGTTGCTCTTTGATGGGGCGCGGCCATCCGGTGCCCTTCGGGATATCGCCGGTCGGTATGTCGGGGCTGATCTGGCCCAATGCCGAGCGCCTGTTGGCGGCCCATGCTGCTGCGGCAGGCATTCCTTACGGCCTGTCGACGGTCGCCACGGAAACACCCGAAACCATTGGCCCCTATGCGCAGGGTCAGGGCTGGTTCCAGCTCTATCCGCCACGCGATCCGGACATCCGCAGCGATATGCTGGCGCGGGCGCGCGATGCCGGGTTCGAAACGCTGGTATTGACCGTCGATGTGCCCGTTGCCTCGCGCCGGGAACGCCAGACGCGCGGCGGATTGGTGCAGCCTCCGCGCCTGACGCCACGACTGATGGCGCAGGTGGCCCTGTGCCCGGCCTGGGCTCTGGGAACGATGCGCGCGGGCCTGCCCCGGATGCGGTTTCTGGACAAATATGCGCAGGCCTCTGGCCCGATGCCCTCGACCGCGCATATCGGATATCTGCTGCGCACGGCCCCCGATTGGACCTATCTGGAAGAATTACGCCGCGAATGGACCGGCAAACTGGTCGTCAAGGGGGTGATGGATGCGCGCTATGTGCCCCGGCTGGAGGCCGCGGGGGTCGATGCGATCTGGGTCTCGAACCATGCCGGGCGCCAATTTGACGGGGCGCTGGCCGCGATCGAGGTGTTGCCCGCGATCCGGGCCGCGACCGACCTGCCGGTGATCTTTGACAGTGGCGTGGCGGGCGGGCTCGACATCATGCGCGCGCTGGCCCTGGGGGCGGATTTCGTGATGATGGCGCGGGCCTGGCAGTATGCGCTTGGCGCACTTGGCGCGGCAGGGCCTGCGCATCTGCACGACATGCTGGTGGCCGATCTGGCCTCGTGTATGGGGCAGATCGGGGCGCGCAGCCTGGCGGATCTGCGGGGGCGGTTGGTCCATGACAGGACAGATTGACCCGATTTGGTAATATATGGTTACCAATATGGCCCGGAGCATGCTAACCGCAGCGCCAACGCGGGTCTGCCTGTTCCGTCGAGGAACCGGCGCGATAGGTCGGTTCCTGCAAACGGAGCGCATGCCAGATCGCTAATGTGCCGGCAAAGCGCAACTGGTCAGGTTGGGAAGACTGGAAATGTTACCGCTAACGCTGCGCAAGCAATGTGACCGGACCCGACCTATTGGCAGCGCAGCAATTATGACCTAGCGTCCGAGCGGACCGGAACCAGAGGGAACAGTTCATGGCCGAGTTTCAGAAAATCCTGATTGCCAATCGCGGCGAGATTGCCATTCGCGTGATGCGCGCGGCCAATGAAATGGGCAAGCGCACCGTCGCGATCTATGCCGAAGAGGATAAGCTGTGTCTGCACCGGTTCAAGGCCGACGAAGCCTATAAGATCGGCGAAGGTCTGGGCCCGGTGGCGGCCTATCTGAGCATTGAGGAAATCATTCGCGTCGCCAAAGCATGCGGCGCGGATGCGATCCATCCGGGCTATGGGCTGCTGTCCGAGAACCCCGAATTCGTCGATGCCTGCGCGGCCAATGGCATCACCTTTATCGGCCCCAGGGCCGAAACCATGCGCCAGCTTGGCGACAAGGCCAGCGCCCGGCGCGTGGCGATCGAGGCGGGCGTGCCGGTGATCCCCGCAACGGAAGTTCTGGGCGATGATATGGCGGCGATCCGGACCGAGGCCGAAGCGGTGGGCTATCCCCTGATGCTGAAAGCCTCCTGGGGCGGCGGCGGGCGCGGCATGCGGCCCATCTTTGGCCCCGACGAGCTTGAGGAAAAGGTCCGTGAAGGCCGCCGCGAGGCCGAGGCCGCCTTTGGCAATGGCGAGGGCTATCTGGAAAAGATGATCACCCGCGCGCGCCATGTCGAGGTGCAGATCCTTGGCGACAGCCATGGCCAGATCTACCATCTTTATGAACGCGATTGCTCGGTGCAGCGGCGCAATCAGAAAGTCGTGGAACGCGCGCCGGCACCCTATCTCAGCCAGTCGCAGCGCGAAGAGATCTGTCGGCTTGGCAAGAAGATCTGCGAGCATGTGAATTACGAAAACGCCGGCACGGTCGAGTTTTTGATGGATATGGAAACCGGCGCGTTCTTTTTCATCGAGGTGAACCCGCGCGTACAGGTCGAACATACGGTGACCGAGGAGGTGACCGGCATCGACATCGTGCGCGCCCAGATCCTGATCGCCGAGGGCAAGAGCCTGGTCGAAGCAACGGGTGTGGCCAGCCAGTATGATGTGAAGCTGGACGGGCATGCCGTGCAATGCCGGATCACCACCGAGGACCCGGCCAATAATTTCATCCCCGATTACGGCCGCATCACCGCCTATCGCGTCGCCACCGGCATGGGCATCCGGCTGGATGGCGGCACCGCTTATTCAGGCGCTGTCATCACGCGCTATTATGACAGCCTGCTGGAAAAGGTCACCGCCTGGGCCCCCACGCCCGAGGCCGCAATCGCGCGCATCGACCGGGCGTTGCGAGAGTTTCGCATCCGCGGCGTCAGCACCAATATCGCCTTTGTCGAAAACCTGCTGAAGCATCCGACATTCCTGAATTATCAATACACCACCAAGTTCATTGACGAGACGCCGGAACTGTTCGAGTTCCGCGCCAAACGCGACCGGGCGACGCGGATCCTGACCTATATCGCCGACATCACCCTGAACGGCCATCCCGAGACCGAAGGCCGCGCCAGCCCAAAGGCGGATCTGAAACCGGCCCGCCCGCCGCGAGTGCCCATTGGCGAGCCCCGGCCCGCCGGCACCCGCAATCTGCTGGATGAAAAGGGCCCGCAGGCGGTGGCCGACTGGATGGCGGCGCAAAAGCAGCTTTTGATCACCGACACCACCATGCGCGACGGGCATCAGAGCCTTCTGGCCACCCGGATGCGGTCGATTGACATGATCCAGGCCGCGCCGGCCTATGCCGCCAATCTGCCGGGGCTTTTCAGCGTCGAATGCTGGGGCGGGGCCACTTTTGACGTGGCCTATCGGTTCCTGCAGGAATGCCCGTGGCAGCGGCTGCGCGATATCCGGGCCGCGCTGCCCAATGTAATGACGCAGATGCTGCTGCGTGCCTCGAACGGCGTGGGATATACCAATTACCCCGATAACGTGGTCGAGGCCTTCGTGACGCAGGCCGCCGAAACCGGCGTTGATGTGTTCCGCGTCTTCGACAGCCTGAACTGGGTCGAAAACATGCGCGTCGCGATGGATGCGGTGCAGGCATCGGGCAAGATCTGCGAGGGCACGATCTGCTATACGGGCGATATCCTGAACCCCGAGCGCGCCAAATATGACCTGAATTACTACGTCGCAATGGGGCAGGATCTGAAGGCGGCGGGCGCGCATGTTCTGGGGCTGAAAGACATGGCGGGGCTGCTGAAACCCGCCGCCGCGCGCGTGTTGATCAAGGCGTTGAAGGAAGAGGTCGGCCTGCCGATCCATTTCCACACCCATGATACGGCCGGCATCGCCTGTGCCACGATCCTTGCGGCCTCCGAGGCCGGGGTCGATGCCGTCGATTGCGCGATGGACAGTTTCAGCGGCAATACCAGCCAGGCGACGCTCGGCTCGGTGGTTGAGGCGCTGAAACACACCGACCGCGATACCGGGCTGGATATCCGCGCGATCCGCGAAATCAGCGATTATTTCGAGGCCGTGCGCGGCCAATACGCGGCGTTTGAAAGCGGTTTGCAGGCTCCGGCCTCCGAGGTCTATCTGCACGAAATGCCGGGCGGCCAGTTCACTAATCTCAAGGCGCAGGCGCGGTCTTTGGGGCTCGAGGAACGCTGGCATGAAGTGGCGCAGATGTATTCGGATGTGAACCGGATGTTCGGCGATATCGTCAAGGTCACGCCCTCCTCCAAGGTGGTGGGCGACATGGCGTTGATGATGGTGGCGCAGGGGCTGAGCCGCGCCGACGTGGAAGATCCCGCAACGGACGTGGCCTTCCCCGATTCCGTGATCGACATGATGCGCGGCAATCTGGGTCAGCCACCGGGCGGTTTTCCCGATGCGATCGTGAAAAAGGCGCTGAAGGATGAGGCCCCGGTCACCGAACGCCCCGGCAAGCACCTGCCGCCGGTCGATCTGGAGGCCATGCGCGCCGAGGTCGAGGCCATCGTGGGCGACACGGTCGACGATGAGGATCTGAACGGATACCTGATGTATCCCAAGGTCTATACCGATTACATGGCGCGCCATGCCGAATATGGCCCCGTGCGCACCCTGCCCACCAAGACCTTCTTTTACGGCATGGAACCGGGCGAAGAGATCGAGGCCGAGATCGACCCCGGCAAGACGCTGGTGATCCAATTGCAGGCCGTGGGCGAGACCAACGAGGATGGCGAGGCCAAGGTGTTCTTTGAGCTGAACGGCCAGCCGCGCGTCATCCGCGTGCCCAACCGCAAGATCAAGAGCGCCACCGCCAAACGCCCCAAGGCCGAGCTCGGAAATGCCAACCATATCGGCGCGCCGATGCCCGGTGTGGTGGCCACGGTTGCCGTGAAATCCGGCCAAAGCATCAAGACCGGCGATCTGCTGCTGACGATCGAAGCGATGAAGATGGAAACCGGCATCCACGCCGACCGCGACGCGGTTGTGGCGTCGGTCCATGTCAGCCCCGGCGGCCAGATTGACGCCAAGGATCTGCTGGTGGAACTGGAATAAACCACGCGATGCCACCCGTCTTTGGCGTCGAAATACCTCGCACCTTTCAGCCGCTTTGCGCCTGCCCGGGTTGCCGCCAATAAGCGGCTTTTCTGGGTTTCTTGGGGTGCCATCAAAGTGGCCGTAACAATTGCCTGGGCGTGTGGGCAATCGGACCATTGACCGGTTCAACGAATCGGGGCTTTGTATCGCCCAAAATCGGTGCAAAAGGCTGCGTCTCCCATGTCCAAAATCCTCGTCATGACCGATCTGCATCTGACCGAACCGCCCGAGACCATCATCGGCCTCGATCCCGGTGCGCGCCTGGCCGAGGGTCTGGCCCATGCCGCCCGCCACCACGCGGATGCCGACCGGCTGATCCTGACCGGGGATCTGACGCATCATGGGCGCGCGGCGCAATACGCCCGGCTGGCGGAGCTTTTGACCGATCTGCCCTGGCCTGTGACACCAATGATCGGCAATCATGACCGGCGCGACGTGTTCCGCGCCGCGTTTCCCGAGGCGCCGGTTGACGCGGATGGCCATGTGCAATGTGTAATCGACCTGCCCGATATCCGGCTGATCTGCCTCGATACCGTTGATGAACATGCCGAAGTGGAACATTCCGGCCGCCTCTGCCCGGCGCGGATGGCCTGGCTGCGGGCGGCGCTGGATGAGGCCCCCGATCATGGTGCGATCGTCTTCATGCATCATCCGCCGGTCGAGACCGGATTTACCGGCATGGATATCATCGGGCTCAGCAATCAAAGAGAAATACGTGACCTGCTGACGGGCCATCCAAAGTTGCGCCACGTCCTCGCCGGTCATGTCCATCGCACCATCGCCGCCTCGATGGCCGGGGTGCCGGTCAGCCTGCTGAAAAGCACCTGCCACCAGATGCCGATGTGTCTGGGCGAAGCCGATCACGATCTGTCGGTCGATGAACCGGCCGCCTATGGCATCCTTTTGGTGGGCGCAGAGGATGTGATCCTGCATAGTGAGGATTACACCCTGCCGGCGCGGAGCGCTCGCGGCACATAAAAGGGCACAATTCATGGTCACACCACTTTATGCCGGGCTGATCGCGCTGCTCTTTCTCTCGCTCAGCTATCGCGTGGTTCAGGCGCGGCGCAGCCAGAAGGTCTCGGTCGGGGATGGCGGCGACAAGCTGGTTCTGAAGGCGATGCGCACGCAGGCCAATTGCGCCGAATACGCGCCCATCGGGCTGCTTTTGTTGCTGATGGCCGAATTGCAGGGGATGCCGATCTGGCTGCTGCATGTATTCGGGGCGATGCTCTTGGCGGGGCGCGGCTTGCATGCCCATGGTTTCGGTTCGACCCCGCAAAAGGTGCCGGCGCGCATTTGGGGCATGTATCTGACGCTGGCGATGATCGGCGTGACCGCCCTCGCCAATATCGGCCGCGCGCTGTTCTGATCCCGCTGCACGAGGCGTCATTGCGGGCGCTTGCGGCTGTGCAGATCGGGCGGGCGTTAGACCACTCTGCCCGCCTCAAATGGTGCCAGCGCGCGGGAAAAAGCGGAATGGATCGGCGTTGGCACGCCATGCGCCGCCCCAAGCCGCGCAACCTCACCGGACAGATAGGCATTTTCAATCGGCTTGCCGCGCAGCAGATCATCCAGCATCGAGGCATGGGTATGATCGGGCAGCCGGTTTTCGAGAATGTCCCAGGCAATATCAGACAGCCCTTCGGGCAGATCCGGCATCACGGCGCGGCCCACGGCCTCGGTCTCGGCCAAGGCATCGTGAAACAGGGTGACTGTATCGGCGCAGGATCTGAGCGGCCCGATATCGAGCCGTGTCAGCGCGGTGATCGAGGCGAAACTGGCCTGCATCACAAATTTCGCCCAGAGATCGTGGTGAATGTTCTCCGGCTGCTCGACCATGCATCCAGCCCCGGAGAGCGCTGCCGCGAATGCATCGCATCGCTGCGATTGCCCGCCCGAGGACTCGCCAAAGCTGAGCTTGTCAAACGGGGCGGTATGGCGAATGACGCCGGGGGCCGAGATATCGCCCGGAAAACGCGCCACACCTGGCACGACATGGCGTTGGCCGATGATCTTGGCCAGACGCTGAGGCGCAGAAACGCCGTTCTGGCAAGTGACAACCATGGTGTCGGGCCGCAATGTCGGGAGGATCGCCCGCGCAGCAGCCTCGACATCGTAATTCTTGACCATGAACAGGACGATATCGGCCGGTGCGGCCTGCGATATGTCGCCCACGGCGCGGATATCCGGCAGGTGCAGATCGCCCTTCGGACTGTGCAGGATCAGGCCGTTTTCCTGTAGCGCCGCCAGATGCGGCCCGCGCGCGACCAACGTGACGGCGTGCCCCGCCGCGGCCAGCCGCGCGCCGAAATAGCCGCCAATGGCCCCGGCTCCCATGACCACAATTTCCATCACGAAATCCCCCGCATCGCCACAATCCATGCCACGGCCTGCACATTTCCGCAGCCGGGCACGGAAATCCAGAAAAACCTGCCCGCAGGCAAATTTCCCCTTGCGGCCCCCCGCGCCCCTGACTAAATACCGCGCCAAGGATGCGGGCGTAGCTCAGGGGTAGAGCATAACCTTGCCAAGGTTAGGGTCGTGAGTTCGAATCTCATCGCCCGCTCCAAATAAACCGGTCTTCAACAGACCTGAAGAAAGTCGCCTGCGGGCGACTTTTTTGTTGCCGTCGTGGCCGGTTCGGCGCGCCATCCGGACGCGCATGCGCAATGCTCCCTTTTCCCCTGCCCGCCCGCGGCTTATAAGGCTCGCGAGCCAAACCAGCGGAGCCCCCATGCGCAGCGCCAAAATCACCCGCAAAACCGCCGAAACTGATATCAGTGTTGAAATCGAACTGGACGGCACCGGCCGCTATGACAACCAGACCGGGGTCGGGTTTTTCGACCATATGCTGGATCAGCTGTCGCGCCATTCGCTGATCGACATGCGCGTGCGCTGTGCCGGTGATCTGCATATCGACGATCACCATACGGTCGAGGATGTCGGCATCGCTTTGGGTCAGGCACTGAACACAGCGCTTGGCGACAAACGCGGCATCCGGCGCTATGGCGAATGTCATTTGCCGATGGATGACGCGCAGGTCCGTGCCGCTCTGGATTTGTCGGGGCGGCCCTTTCTGGTGTGGAATGTGGCGCTGCCGACAGCCAAGATCGGCGCGTTCGACAGCGAATTGGTGCGCGAGTTTTTTCAGGCCTTCAGCACCCATGGCGGTATCACGCTGCATATCGACCAGCTGCACGGGATCAACAGCCACCACATCGCCGAGGCCGCGTTCAAGGCGGTCGCTCGCGCGCTGCGCATGGCGGTCGAGGCCGATCCGCGCAAAAGCGATGCGATCCCGTCGACCAAGGGAAGCCTCTAGCCCATGACCACGGTTCTGGTCGATTACGACAGCGGCAATCTGCATTCGGCGGAAAAGGCGTTTCAGCGGATGGCCGTTGAGGGTGGATATGGGGCCGTCGTGGTCAGCTCGGACCCTGACAGGGTTGCCCGCGCCGAGCGGATCGTTCTGCCCGGCGATGGGGCGTTTCCGGCCTGTCGGCGCGGCCTGCAGGCAATCGACGGGCTGGAGGCGGCCATCGTGGAGGCGGTCGAAACCCGCGCCGTGCCGTTTCTGGGCATCTGCGTTGGCATGCAGATGCTGACCAGTTGGGGGCGTGAATATGAGGATGTGGAAGGTTTTGGCTGGGTGCCGGGCGAAGTGACAAAGATTGCGCCTGCGGATGGGTCGCTGAAGGTGCCGCATATGGGTTGGAACGATCTGGTGATCGACCGGGCCCATGCCGTGCTGGAGGGGATCGCAACCGGTGACCACGCCTATTTCGTGCATTCATATGCAATGCAGGTTGCCGACCCGGCACAATTGCTGGCGCATGTTGAATATGGCGGACCTGTCACGGCAGTTGTGGCGCATGAAAATGTGGTGGGCATGCAGTTTCATCCTGAGAAAAGCCAGCGCGCCGGGTTGAGGATGATTTCAAATTTTCTGGGCTGGCGGCCGTAGCCGGAGGGTCGACGCGGCCTTGCCGCGCCGACCGATACGAGGAGCAGGCCCCTCGCGCACCCCGGGAAATTTTTCCCAACAAAGGCCAGGCGTTATTGCCGGGTCCAGGTGCCACCTTGCCTGCAGATGCCCAGAACGCAGCCGGAGACCGTGATCGTATCGCCCGAAAGCAAAAGACGGGAATTATAGGTGCGGTCACGATCAGGCGAATAGACCCGACCACGATATTCTCCGTCTCCCCGAGGCCGGGTGTCCCAGATAATCAGACGCCCGATATTGGGCGATTGCATTTCCGCACCGCTGGAATCGTAGGCCGTGGTCAGCGTGCCGCAAAGCGCGTCGTCGCACGGAACCACCTCAACCAGCCCGCTATTGCCATTGTCATCGGGCGCGGTGCGCCAGGTGCCTTCCAGTGGATCGGCGACGGCCAGGCCCGCCGAAACAATGACCGCGAACGCGGCCAAGATCAGTCGTTTCATCTCATATCCTCCCTGCGTGATGCAGTAATGCTGCACGTCCCGAGGCCTATCTGGCAAGATTGACGTTGGGTTGGCTTGGCAAGGCGGGCCGGTTTCGGCAAAAGGGCGCATGAATACATTCTGCGAAAGGCCTGGTTCATGATCCTCTATCCCGCGATTGACCTGAAAGACGGTCAGGCCGTGCGCCTGCTGCGCGGCGATATGGAAAAATCCACCGTCTTTTCCGACAGCCCCGCCACGCAGGCGCGCGCGTTTCAGGATGCGGGATGCAGCTGGTTGCACCTGGTCGATCTGAACGGGGCCTTTGCCGGAGAACCGGTGAACGGGGCCGCCGTCGAGGCGATTTTGGCGGCAACATCGGTACCTGCGCAACTTGGCGGTGGCATCCGGGATATGGCGACGATCGCGCGCTGGATCGAATGTGGCATCGCCCGGGTTATCCTGGGCACGGTCGCCGTGGAACAGCCCGATCTGGTGCGCGAGGCCGCAGCCGCGTTTCCCGGCAAGGTCGCGGTGGGACTTGATGCCCGCGAGGGGCGCGTCGCCACCCGCGGATGGGCCGAAGAGACCGACATCATGGTCACCGATCTGGCGCGCAGCTTTGAGGATGCCGGCGTGGCCGCGATCATCTACACCGATATCAACCGCGACGGAGCCATGCAGGGGCCGAATGTCGAGGCCACGGCGGGTCTGGCCCGCGCCGTCGATATTCCGGTGATTGCCTCGGGCGGGGTTTCGTCACTGGCCGATCTGGAGGCATTGCGCGACACCGGCGTGATAGCGGGTGCAATCTCGGGCCGGGCGCTTTACGATGGGGCGTTGGATCTGGGCGCGGCCCTGAAGGCGCTGGCCTGAGGCGCGGCGCTGTCGACCTGAACCGGGCGCATCGGGTCCGTCCCCGATTGGGGACTGTCCTGATCGGCTGAAGATTGTCACGGCTTCCGTCCGCGTAAACCAAATGGCGGGGTTTGGTCGTAATTCCGCTCATACTGGTGGGCCTATCGGAGGCGTTAACACTTTCGGCGGCGATGACTGCTATCCTGATTCGTGTTGAGCTCAGCGAAAATTTGATCCGAAAATCACCTTTTCAAAGGAGGTCCCCCTATGGCCTGGACATCAACCACCGCGACGCAAAACGGTAACACAACCGCAACCTGGACAATCGGGCCGCACGGGTCGCTGTCGACGCATGACGCCGTTGTCATCCGGCATGGTGCGGGCAATTCGGGCATTCGCCTGCATCACGTGACCGTGCGGCGAAATCCGCTGGTTTATCAGGTGCGCGTCGAAGTCGTCGGCGGCAATGCCGTCTCGTTCCAGTTCGCCGCCGAGCGCATGGATTGAACCCGTCAAACAAGAAGGAACAAGAAGATGAAAGCACGTATTCTCAGAGACAATCGCGGCACGGCGGTCGCCTCCATCATCGACAGCGTGGCCGATGCCGGGCTTGTCCCGCTCGATGTCGAGTTGGACGATGGCGGGACTTCGGACCTGGAGGAGGTGAGCCTTCGGACGCGCGATCTGTTCGATCTTGACGATCTGCACAAACGGTTCGGCAAATAAACGCGCTACCGGCGCAGCCCGCCCGCATTGCGTGGTGGCGGGCAGTGCCAGACCTTTCAGGCAGCCTACCTGACCCCGCACGCAATTGCATTTCGGGGCGCGCCTTCGTAAGAGGTGGCAGACCTTCAGGATCCCTGCCCGCCCATGCTGAAAACCCGGATCATCCCCTGCCTCGATGTCGCCGACGGGCGCGTTGTCAAAGGCGTGAATTTCGTCGATCTGGTGGATGCGGGCGATCCTGTCGCCTCGGCCCGTGCCTATGATGCGGCGGGCGCGGATGAGCTGTGCTTTCTCGACATCAAGGCGACGCATGAAAATCGCGGCACGATGTATGATCTGGCAACGCGCACGGCGGAACATTGTTTCATGCCGCTGACCATCGGCGGCGGCGTGCGCAGTGTTGAGGATGTGCGTGCCCTGCTGTTGGCGGGGGCCGATAAGGTCAGCTTCAATTCGGCCGCCGTGGCCGACCCCGACGTGATCGCGCGCGCTGCCGACAAGTTTGGCAGCCAATGCATTGTGGTGGCCATCGACGCCAAGACCGTCGCCCCCGGAAAATGGGAAATCTTCACCCATGGCGGGCGCAAAGCCACCGGCATTGATGCGGTCGAATTTGCCCGCACGGTGGTTGAAAAAGGCGCGGGCGAGATTTTGCTGACCTCGATGGACCGCGACGGCACACGGGCGGGGTTCAACCTGCCGCTGACGCGCGCGATATCGGACGCGGTGCCGGTGCCGGTGATCGCCAGCGGAGGGGTCGGCACGTTGGACCATCTGGTCGAGGGCGTGACAAAAGGCGGAGCCAGCGCCGTTCTGGCGGCCTCGATCTTTCATTTCGGGGATTTCACCATCGCCGAGGCCAAAGCGCATATGGCCGCCGCCGGCATACCGATGAGGATGACATGACCACGCTCGAGAGGCTTGCCGCCACCATTGAGGCCCGCAAAGGGGCCAACCCGGACAGTTCCTGGACCGCAAAACTGCTGGCCCAGGGTCCGGAAAAATGCGCCGAGAAATTTGGCGAAGAGGCGGTGGAAGCAATCATCGAAGCGGTCAAGGGCGACCGCGCGGGCCTGACTGCTGAGGCTGCGGATGTGATCTATCATCTGGCGGTGATGCTAGCGGCGCGCGATGTGACGCTGGCCGATGTCCTGGCCGAGCTGGACCGGCGCGAAGGCGTTTCGGGAATTGCAGAAAAAGCCATCCGGTCCTGAGGTTTTCCGGGTGCTCAGGGCCCGAGGCTATAATTTCGAGCTGATGATCCCGGTATTGAACCCGCCCATGCGGAGCTCACCGAACAGGCGCTGATACTCAATCTTTGGGCATCGGTTCTGAATCACCTGAACGCCCGCCGCCTGCGCGCGGGCTGCGGCCTCCGGGTGGGTGACACCGACCTGCATCCAGATGGTTTTCAGCCCCGGAAGATGCGCCAGCGCTTCATCGACAATGCCGGGCACGGCTTCGGAGCGGCGAAAGATATCGACCACGTCTACGGGTTCGGTAATATCGGACAGCCGGGCCACGGTCTGGCCGCCGAACATCTCGCGCCCGACATGGCCGGGATTGACCGGCACGATGCGATACCCCCTGAGCGACAGGTAGCGCGCGACATAATGGGATGGACGCACCGGATTGGGCGACACACCAACACAGGCAAAGCTGCGGCTTTCGGTCAGGATCTTTCGCAGGAGTGTGTCGGATGGATTTTGCGTCATGCCCCTGCCTTGCCTCACAAAAAAGCGCCTGCCGCATGTCTAGCACGGGCAGGCGCAAGTACGGAACGAGGGACAGTGATGGGCAAAACCAGTGTTCCGAACTGGCCGCCATAAGTGATAAATAGGCAACTTTATTCGGATTTCAAATGGGATACACAACTTCGTGATTTCAATTTGAGTCAGGTCAGAATGCCCGGCCAGTATTGGTTGGCAAGCGCGATATTGCCGGGAATGTCGCGCGCCCATTGCGTGCGCACGGAAAGCGAGAAATTCAGGTAAAGCCGGGTGTCAACGATGGTCCAGGCCTCAGGCACCGTTGGCGCGATATAGCCGCGTGACATCGCGAAGGCACAGTAGCCGCCATATTGCGGGGCGTAGGCTTCGGGATCAGCAGCAAAGACATCGCGGTTGGCGGCAGAGGTGAAATGCCAGGTGGTTCCGTTCCACATCGCGGCGTTCCGGTCGTCGCCGATGCGATGGGTGCTTTCAGTGAAATAGGCCACCGGATCGGCCCCGCGCAAGGCAACCTCATTTTCGGAAAAAACCGGTGCCGTTTGCGAAAACGCTGGCAATGCGGCCAGTGCGGCGGGTGCAGCGGCCAACAGGCCAAGGGCGGAACGACGCGACAACATGGGGCATATCCTTTCGGGCGGAAGCGATCTTGCCTGTCAGCTTGCCATGCCAGGACCGGTTTGAAAGCCCCCCCTGACGCAGCTGTGATCATCCGTCAGGCCCGCGCGACCCTCAGTCGAAGATATCCTCAACGAAATCGAACGCCTCCTCCAGCGCCCGCGACCACATCGGTTTGCGGCGCTTTTTCCTGTGGCGCGGGTGGTCGCGCTCATCATGATCGGGGTGCCGCCCGGGAGCCGGGCGGCTGCGTTTTACCTTGCGGCCCGCATCCTGCGTAACGGGGAGCGCCTTCATCTCGTGCAGAGGCGCACCGCAGCGGCCACAGGCAAGTTCATGCCCACCCCGCGCGGTCAGCTTCAGCATGGTCTTGCTGCCACAATAGCAACAGGTGGCAATCTTGGTGGTCATCGCAGCCCTTCTATGCTCGTGTCACTGCATATAGGGACACGGCAGCCGCATTCGAGACATTGAGCGAGCCAAAATCACCGGCATAGGGAATGCGCACAAGGTGATGGCACAATTCGCGGCTGCGCTGGCGCAATCCGGGGCCTTCCGCGCCCAGAACCAGCGCCACGGGAAGGTTTTTCAGGTCAGGTGCAAGGTGGTCGATCTCAGCCTCGCCTTCGCCATCGAGGCCCAAGATCGTATACCCCATATCGCGCAGGGCAAGCATCGCATCACCCAGGTTCTTGACCCGCAGATAGGGCTGACGTTCCAACGCGCCCGACGCGGTTTTGGCCAGCGCCCCGGTTTCCGGGGCCGAATGGCGATGCGGCGCGATGACGGCGCGCGCGCCGAACACCTCCGCCGAGCGCAGGATCGCGCCCACATTATGCGGATCGGTAACGCGGTCCAGAAGCAATAGCCGCGGCGAGGCCTGCCCCGGTTCGCACAGATCCGCCAGCGCGCCCCAATCCAGCGGCTTGACCTCAAGGGCGGCCCCCTGATGCACCGACCCGGGATCCAGCGGCACCGAGAACTTGCGCGGATCGGCCATTTCAGGCTCGACACCCGACGTGGCGATAGCGTCAGACAGCCTGTCGGCGGCGTTCTTGGTCACCACCAGCCGCAATTTGATACGGGCCGGGTTCAACAGCGCATCGCGCACTGCGTGCAGGCCGAAAAGCCAGACGGTCTCTGCCGCCGATGCCTTCTTCGCGCGCTCCTTGTCGATCACCCAGGTGGGTTTCTTCTGCGCCATGGCCCTGCCCTTTCCCAATGTCCGGCAGGCCTAGCGCGCACCGCGTCATGAGGTAAAGGGGAAAAGGCATCTCGGCCCCCTCGCGCCGACCAACCCGCGCATTGAGATGGCGAGCACATTCCAGTTGAATCGGGTGATTTACGTATTGACCCTGCCGGGGCGGGCCGCTATCCCGTCGCTCGTTGGGCGACAGGCCGCAAGGTGTGGCAGGGGACTGTAACTCCCTCGCGGAGACGCACGCCTGGTTCGATTCCAGGGTCGCCCACCACTTTCATGACATCGAGAAGGCCCATGTTTCGGGATCATCGCGTCGCGTGGTGCACACCGATATCCAAGCCTTCCAATCCGACCCTCGTGCCCGTTCTGCCAGCGCGCAACCAAAGATGCTCAATTGAAACAGCAAATTGCGCTGGCTGCTTCAGCCAACGAAAACCTGGGAAATCAGCCCGTGCCAGGCTCCAGCAGGGTCAGAATCTCCGAGCAATTCTCGACCTGACCATTGCAACAATCCGCCAGCATGAAACCGACAAGATCATTCATCACAGCCAAATCTGCGGAATAATGGATTTCTCGCTGCTGCCGCTTGGCCGTGACAAGCCCCGCCCTTCTCAAAATCGCCATGTGGCCCGACAGGGTCGAGGGCACGATTTCCAGCCTGCGGGATATTTCACCGACCTGGAGACCGTCATGACCTTGTCGGACAAGCAGCCGATAAATCTTCATTCGCGATGACTGCGCGAGGGCTGCAAAGGCTTCGATGGCTGCGTCCTGTTCCATAGTTCGGCAATGCCCGAATTATCGAATATTGACAAGAGGCGGTCGGATAATTAGGCAAGACAATAATTCGCCACTTCCCGAATTAACGAATTATTTCGCTACGAATGGAGCAACACTGATGGGTTTTCTAAAGAGCAACTTCGCAGCGTTCACTGAGTCCCTTGGGCAGGTGGACAGCGTATTGGAACAGCAGCGCCCGTTTGACAAAAAGACCGATGAGCTGCTGCGCTTCGCTCTGTCGATCAAGGCCAGGTCGGCACCCTGTGTGCGCAAGCATTTCAAAGGCGCAAAGACGGCCGGAGCCAGCGACGAAGAAATCGCCTATGTTTTTGCCCTGACGATGCGCGAAGCTGCCGGCGCGGATGATTGTTGGACACATGGTGTCATCAGCGATCTGCAAGCCGATGACACAGGGGCCTGTGGCGGCGGTTGTAGCTGAACCCGCGGGGAATTCGACTGATGCCGGACACCATGATCACCTCGGAAGTGGATTTTGACGCTGACGGCAAGCAGACCGGCTTCCTTCGGCTGCCGCATTCGGTCCACCGCAGTGCCTATGGATGGATTCCGATCCCGGTCGTGGTGATAAAAAACGGCGTGGGCCCCACCATTTTGTTGGTCGCTGGCACCCATGGCGACGAATACGAAGGGCAGATTGCGTTGACCAGGCTCTGCCGCGAGCTGGTGCCTGAGCGTATCCAAGGCCGTATCATCATCCTCACGATGGCCAACTATCCTGCGGCCAGGGCCGGTCTGCGCACATCTCCGATAGATGAAGGCAATCTCAACCGGTC